>Ga0182238_1000005_pt1 | contig 155495 bp, 142 predicted proteins | sample hydfrates6_PW_90_FD_132439 | JGI IMG/M metagenome (GOLD analysis project Ga0182238, IMG submission 132439) | Subsurface microbial communities from deep shales in Texas, USA - hydraulic fracturing test 6_PW_90 | ecosystem: Environmental > Aquatic > Deep subsurface > Shale gas/oil reservoir >... | reverse complement strand
TCCGCGTCGGTCACGGTGAGTGCGCCGGACGTGGTCAGCGTGAGAGCGGAATCGTCCTCGGTCACGGAACCGGTGTCGGAATCACCGGCTGCCACGGAAATGTCGGCAGCGTCGTTGGTGCCGTTGACCGTCACTTCGATGTCGTGCGTCGCGGTCCCGTCAGCGGACTGCACCGTAAAGGTCTCGGTGAAGCTGTCGCCTTCGCCAAGGGACTGTACGTCGGCGTTGGGAATGGTGTATTCCCAGTTGCCGTCAGCGTCGATGGTCAAGGTACCCTGCGCGTTTGCCGGGGCCTGTACGCTGTCGGGATCAAAGACCGCTTCGCCGGTGTCCGCGTCGGTCACGGTGAGTGCGCCGGACGTGGTCAGCGTGAGAGCGGAATCGTCCTCGGTCACGGAACCGGTGTCGGAATCACCGGCTGCCACGGAAATATCGGCAACGTCGTTGGTGCCGTTGACCGTGATTTCAAGGGTCTGAGTGTTTTCGCCGCCCGCGCTATCGGAAACAACGTACTCAACGAGGAACGTTTCGCTTTGCCCATCGGGAAGATAATCGTATCGGGATGCATCGATCGAGTAGCTGCCATCCTGCTTGAGCACAAGCCCAGCAGGCGCATTGTCAGGGTCGGCAAGACGGAATGTCAGTTCGTCCTGAGTATTGTCTATGTCCTCAGCTACAAGCTTTCCGGAAACCGAACCATCCTCCTGAACCGAAGCAGAAGCTGCCTGAGGAACCGGGGCATCGTTGACCGGATGCACGATAACGGTGCCCCCCCCGTCAACGGAAAAGATGCCATCGCTCACCGTAAACTGAAGATCCAGCTCCCCGTTGTAATCAGCGTCAGGCTGAAAAAGCCAGGCGTCCGAAGAAATTCTGGTAAGAGTTCCGCCTGAAACCGAGATGGACGTGACGCCGAGTTCGGCAGCCGGATCCGGATCACTGACAACGGAAAGGATGTCGGATTCCGTTATGACCTTTGAGCCATCTTCGTCCAGCTCTATGGAAAGAGCGCCAGAAACAGTCGGGCCGTTCACATTACTCTGCGCCGTTGAGGTTGCCGGAGCAAAACCGAACCCGCCAGTCGCCGAAAAAGCCTCAAGACCGTCAACGCCTGCACCATCAACGTCCCCCTGAGCCGCAAGCCCCTCCACTCCATCATAAAGAGCCCCGCTGTCATCGGAGTATACGCCCGCCCCGCTGCCGCTGCCGCCAGCGTCCGCAGCCGTTTCGATATCTTCTGCGGGAGCTTCCATGTCGGAGAACGCAAAAAGATAGGCTTCGCCGGGCACCAGTTCTCCGCCAACAAGCTCGAAGAGCGGAAGCTGCCCATCTTCGCTAAGGAGAATATAGTCCTCAAAGACTATCGTCCCTCCCCCGTCCACCTGAACAACGAGATCGTTTCCGTCACGAGTGAACACAGCGTCAGAGACATCGAATTCAAACGAGACAAGCATGTCCGGGGACAAACGGTAGGCCTGAGTGCGACCTTCACCGGGCAGTGTGACCTGCAACGTTTTCAGATTCTGAACAGCAACGGTCTCGGGCATGGGGGGCTCCTTGGGAGTGACGTTTGACGATCTTTAGGCGTAACAACTTTACTATTACACAGGCCAACCAGTGTCAAACATTATAGAGCCAAGCATTCCAGCTCCTTACGGTGTTTAATGCAATCAACGACCTCACCACTAACCCCCCGAAATATTGTCACAATAGCTGTTATTCAAAATTCGTGATTATCAAGCCATTCACTAGGTTTTAAACATGAATCTGTGAATAACTTTGCGGTTGTTCTGTTAGAAGGTTCAACCATTTCAACATCACTCAATCCACAATAAGTTGATTTTCATGCACTTTTCGCAGCAATGAAAATCATTACTGTGAGCAACTTGGTGAACCATACTTATGAGAGGTAAAAACGGAACTGTCCATTTCTGCGAGATTCGAAATGCTGCGATGGAGTTCTAAGGATAACGCAAAACACCCCTTCGTGCCGACAAAAAGGCATCGAACAGAAGAAGGCCAGAATGGGGATGATCCAGAAACGACTGGCAGGCAGAGCCTTGTCAGGCTGCAAACCAGAGGAACGCCTGAAAAGAAATCAGGATAAGCAAAGACCACCCGCCTGTCCTTTTGAGGGTCAATAAAAGTCTGGCCAGCAGAGCCTGATCCCACACGAACTCGCCCCCCAGCAGCGGTTTTTGCTTAATGCGACCAAAGTATGAGGTAGGGCCGCCCATTCGCGCATTGAGGGCTACGGCGCAGGCGGCCATTGGCCAACCGGCGTTGGGGCTTTCCATTTTTCCCGCCTGCCTGATGACAGTTCTCAGGGCCGCGAGTGGGCGTGGGCGTCGCGATACAAGCAGGATCAAAACGGCACTCAATCTGGCCGGGATGAAGTTGAGCACATCGTCCAACTTGGCAGGGAACCAGCCCAGATGACTGTACCGCTCGTTTTTGTAGCCCCACATGGAGTCGAAAGTGTTCACCGTTTTATAGGCCCACATGCCTGCCGGGCCGCACAGGCACAGATAGAACAGAGGGGCGACAAAGCCGTCGCTGAAGTTTTCCGACAGGGTCTCCGCCAAAGAACGGCGAATGTCCACAGCATCCATGCACGACGTGTCCCGGCTCACCAGATACGACAGACGGACACGGGCTTCATCGATATCATCGGCCTGCAACAGCCTTTCAACATCCGCCCCTTCATCAAGAAGGCAGCGGAGGGCCAAGCCGGAATAGGCAAAATAGACGGCAAGCAAAAAACCAAGCAGTGGAAGGGCAATCAGCGTAGACACCAGAGCAGCCACGGTGGAACTCAACAGCAGTGTGACGGTAGCACCGGCAATCTTCATTCCTGCTTCGGAGCCAACACGGGAGCGCACGGCTTTTTCAGCACGATCAATGAGCCATCCAAGGGCGCGTACCGGATGATACAGCCATGACGGGTCTCCCAGACGGGTGTCTACGAAATATCCCAGCGCGGTGACGAGCGGAGAAAACGGTGAGGCGAAGAGACTGTGCATAATAAAAAAGCGGGGAAGGCGTCTTCCGCCTCCCCCGCTCATGACGGCTAGTTTTCGAAGTAGGACCGGAGCATGGCACTGCGGACCGGATGCCGCAGCTTGCGAAGCGCCTTGGCCTCGATCTGCCTGATGCGTTCACGGGTGACGTTGAACAGCTTGCCCACTTCCTCAAGCGTATGGTCGGACTTTTCGCCGATGCCGAAACGCTTGCGCAGGACCTGCTCCTCGCGCGGAGTCAGGTCGGAAAGCACGCTGGCGATCTGCTCGCCCAGCTTGGTGCAGACCACTTCTTCCGCGGGCGCGGCGGCCTTCTTGTCCTCGATGAAATCGCCGAGGCTGGAATCTTCCTCGTCCCCGATGGGGGTTTCGAGGGAAATGGGTTCCTTTGCGATCTTGAGGACCTTCTTGACCTTGTCGAGCGGGTATTCCATGCGTTCCGCAATCTCTTCCGGAGACGGGTCGCGGCCAAGCTCCTGCACCAGATAGCGCGAGGTGCGGATGAGCTTGTTGATGGTCTCTATCATGTGCACCGGGATGCGGATCGTCCGGGCCTGGTCCGCGATGGCGCGGGTGATGGCCTGACGGATCCACCAGGTGGCGTAGGTGGAGAACTTGTACCCACGCTGGTATTCAAACTTGTCCACGGCCTTCATGAGGCCGATGTTGCCCTCCTGAATCAGATCCAGGAACTGCAGGCCGCGGTTGGTGTACTTCTTGGCGATGGACACCACAAGGCGCAGGTTGGCGCGGATCAGCTCCTGCTTGGCCTGCATGGCGGTGCGGTTGCCGTGCTTGATGCGCCACAGCACTTCCTCAAGGTCGTGGACCGAGTGTTTGCACTTCTGCTGCAGGCGATCCATGATCTCGATCTTGCCGGCGAGCATTTCCTTGAAGGAGAAGAACTCCTCGACGGTCATGCCGAGCATGTCGGCGGCCTTGACCGGATTCAGCTCACGGTCGTCGACCTGCTTGAAGATCTCCTTGATTTCGGCACTGGTCTTGCCCACGGAGAGAACGTATGCCGAGAGATCGCGCTGACAGTTGTGCATCTGGCGCACGTAGTCGTTGACCGTCTCGATGATGCGGTCGATGAGCGTTTTCTCAAGCTTGATGTCGCGCAGGCGCTCGACGATATCTTCCTTGTACTTGACGATATCCTGATACACTTCCTGCGCGCGCTTGTCGTTCGGGTCGCACTGTTCAAGCTGGTCGTACAGTTCCTGCTTTATGTCGAAGACGTCGCTGATCTCGTTGAGAAGGTGGATGACCCGCTGACGCTGGTTCATCTCGTCTTCGGACGGATCGTCTTCTTCGATGGTCTTGACCACGTCCTTGAGCTTGACGGTGCCTTCTTCAAGGTCTTCACCGACCTTGACCAGTTCCTCGACGGCAACCGGCACCTCGATGAGGGCGTACAGCACGTCCATCTCGCCGGACTCTATCTTCTTGGCGATGACGACTTCGCCTTCACGGTCCAGAAGAGGCACGGCACCCATCTCGCGCAGATACATACGCACGGGATCGGTGCTGCGGGAGGCGAGCTCCACGGGATCCTCTTCGCTCTCGCTGATGACGTTGGAGTTGTCCTCCGAACTGTCTTCGCTGCTCTTGGCATCCTTGGGAGCATCCACGATGGAGATGTTCATCTGCTCGAAAAGCGTGATGACTTCTTCCATCTGCTCCGGGGTGTTGGCATCGTTGGGCAGTGCGGCGTTCACCTCTTCAAAGGTGAGATGCCCCTTCTTCTTGCCCTTGGCGATGAGGGTTTTGATCTGCTGAATTTCTTTGATGTTGCTCATTGGTTCCTCCCCAGAAACTCCTGGTAAGCCCGCTGATACTGTTCCAAGAGCGCTCTATCGCCCTGCTCCTGCGCAAGGCGGATATTCTCTCTCAAATAACGCAGATAGGCCTTCTTTCGCGTTTCGTAGATCGAGTTGCAGATGAAGGACCATTCCTGCTGCAGCTCCTGACCGTTCAATGGGTTCTCCGCAAGCTGGTTGCGGCACTGGATGAAAAAGCTCTTTTCTTCGGGGTTGAGCCGCGAGAGCGCATCTTCGCCCGGCTGCATGACTCTGAGCTTTTCCCACAGTGCCCTGGCCCACTCGGTGGAGAGCACGGAATGCATCTCCTGCCCTTCCAGGTAGGGGATGTATTCCGGGTATTTGATGCAAAACGTCAAATATGTCCGATCGTTCCTGCTTTCCTTTTCCCGTGGTGCGGCCTTGCGTACGGCTGACGGCGCGGGAGAAGCGGCTGGCGCAGGCTCGTTGCGGCCCCGGGCCGGTGCCCTGTCTCCCGTGAACGTCCGCCTCAGCTCGGCTTCGGACAAACCGAGCCCGCCGGCCAGACGGGGCAGGAAAAACGCCGCCAAAGCGGGATCCTTCAGTTCCGAGAGAAAACTCCCGGCCCAGTCCATGATCTCGCGCGGCGAAAAGTCGTCGCGAAGGGTCTTCAGGCAAAAATCCAGCCCGTCCCTTGCATTGTCCAGACACTGTTCGAATCCGTCCCGTCCGTGTTCCTGCAGCACGTCGTCCACGTCTTTTCCTTCGGGAAGCAGCACCACACGGCACTTGGCTCCCTGCAACAGTATCATCCGGCTGCTCTTGAGTGCGGCCTTTCTGCCGGCGCCGTCCCCGTCGAATACGAGATCGACCCGGTTGCACAGTCCGGCCAGCCTCTTGACCTGATCGGTCGTCAGCGCGGTTCCCAACACCCCGCAGGCGTCCTCGTACCCAAACTGATGCAGTGAAAGCACGTCCATGTAGCCTTCCGTGAGCAGCGCCCTGCGGGTGCGGTTCATGGACCGTCGCGCCACATCAAGGCCATAGAGGTGTTCGCCCTTTTTGTAGATGGGCGAATCACTGCTATTCAGGTACTTTGGTTCTCCATCTGTAATTATTCTACCGCCGAATGCAATGACCCGACCCGAAAGATTTTTGATGGGGAAGATCAATCTTCCACGGAACCTGTCGTAAATATTGCCTTTCTGATTTTTCGACAAAAGTCCGGCTTCCACGCCGTCCTCGGGCATTCTGCCCCTTCCCTTGAGGAAATTGTCCAATCCGTGCCAGTCATCCGGGCTGTACCCGAGACCGAAACGCTCAATGATCTCCGGCGAAGTGCCGCGACGCTGAAGATAGTCCCGCGCGGGCTGCCCCACGGCATGGTCAAGGCAGTTGCGGAAAAAATGCTGCGCCTCGTCGTGCATCTCCATGAGGAGCTTCTTGCGACGGCTGCGCTCCACATCCTGCTGGTTCTGCCGGTAGCCCTTCAGCTCCACCCCGGCCTCGGTGGCGAGTTGCTCAAGCGCGTCCCGAAACTCCAGCCCGTTGATGCGCATGTAGAAATCAATGACATCGCCGGACGCCTGGCACCCGAAACAATAAAAGAAACCCTCGTCCTCGTTCACGCTCATGGAGGGCTTGGTTTCCTGATGGAACGGGCACGCACCCATCCACCGGCCTGAAACGGGTTTCAGGTCCACGTAGCGGCGTATGATGTCCGCGATATTGATGCGGGCCTTGACGGCCTCGACAGCGCTGCGATCCACAAGCTCCCCAACAGGTTGGGGCCCGAGCCGCCCTTCGCTTGAAATCAGCGGGGGCGAAAACGGGTCCTCAGGTAAGCAACACTTCAGTCATGCCATCTCCTCCCTGATCTTCAGGCGCAAGCGAGAAGGAGGAAACCGCAGGATAATGCTTCAGAAAATCGTGTACTTCACGGCGCAGGGCACCGGTTCCGCGTCCGTGGACAATCTCCAGGCGCCCGGCTCCCTTGAGCAGGGCTTCGTCCAAAAAACGGTCCAATTCGGCAAGCGCCTCGTCCGCCCTTCGGCCGCGAAGATCCAGACGCAAGGTGACCAGCGAATCAGCAGGTTTCGCCTTGGGGGCACGCCCCTTGGCCGAAGACGGCTTCGCTCCATCGGAGGAACCGCCCGCGGGCTGAAGATGCTCGGCCTTGACCCACATGGCCACGCCGCCGACGTCCACCTTGGCCTGCTTCTTGCGCTTGTTGATCTCAACCACGTCGCCCTCGCGATTCCATGCGGTGTAGGTCACCTTCATGCCGGGTTCAAGATCATCAAAAGAAAACGCCTTTTCAACGGCCTTTTCGGCCTTGTCACCAGTGGAGACGAGCGATTCGCGGGCATCCGCCAACTTCTTCTGGGCCTGCTTGCGGCTGATGCGATCCTGCTTCCACTGTCGAACAACATCCTGCGCCTGCCCCTGAATATCCTTGAGCAGCTTGCCCTTGCGCTGCTCAAAGTCGGCTTCGAGCTTGTCATGCTTGTGCTGCATCTTGCGACGCACGGACTCGGCTTCGCGGATTTCCTTTTCGCGCTCCACAGCCAGCTCGTTCAGACGGTCCAGAACAGCGGTGGTATCGGAGCCGTCCATCAGCAGATAGCGTTCGGCACGATCCAGAATTTCTTCAGGAAGTCCGTTCTCCTTGGCCACGTCCAGCGCGATGGATGCACCGACCTGATCATAGGCCAGTTCGAAAAGCGGCTGTTTGGTGCGCGGGTCAAAGAGCACGCAGGCCGCACGGACGCCCTCGGTGGCCATGGCATAAGCCTTCAGTGCCGGGAAATGGGTGGCAACAACGGACATGGCCTCGCGTTCCAACAGGCTGTCGATGACTGCCTGCGCCAGCGCGGCTCCCTGTGTGGGATCGGTACCCGCACCGAATTCATCAAGGATGAACAGCGTGTTTTCATCCACACTGTCCCATACGCGACGGATGTAGGATATCTGGGCCGTAAAGGTACTGACGCTCTCATCGAAGCTCTGCTCGTCGCCCATGACAACGAACACGTTGCTCCACGGCGGGAGCACGCTGCCCTCTTCAACGGGAACCGGAAGTCCGGAAAGAGCCATGAGCGCACACAGGCCCAGCGTCTTGAGACACACCGTCTTGCCGCCCGCGTTGCCGCCGCTGATCACGAGGCTGCGGGTGGTCTCTGTAAATGAAATATTGAGCGGATGCACATTGCCGCCAGTGGCAAGCAACGGATGCCGGGCACCCTTGAGGGTCGGCACCGCACCTTCGCGAACGTCAACGGCGCGACCGTCCAGCGCCTCGCCATACGCCACCTTCGCCATGAGAACATCAAGCGCCACAAGGCTTTTGTAAACTCCGAGAACGCCATCGCGTTCACGGCGCACGAGGCCCGTCAGGTACCGAAGAACCTTGAGTTCTTCTTCCCGCTCCTCGCGCTTGAGCTCCTGCAGCCGGTTGTTCATCTCCACGAGGAACATGGGCTCGAAGTAGCAGGTCTCACCGGTCTGCGAATAGTCGTGGATGATGCCCTTGACGCGGCCCTTGAAATTGGCCTTGAGCGGCATCACGTAACGGTCGGACGAAATAGTGATAAAGTCGTCCTGCAGCGCGTTGGAAAGGTCCTCACGCAGCACAAAATCCTTCACCTTGCGAGTACAGCGCTGATGAATGTTGCGGATCTCGCGGCGAACATCGGAAAGCTCGGGACTGCTTTCGTCGCGAATCCGCCCGTCCGGGTCGAGGCAACGGTTGATGCCCGACACGGCGGTTTGGGGCCACGGCGCGGAGAAAAGGACGCGTCCCAACTCATCCCAGCCGCGGTCTTCGAAATTCTTGAGTGATTCGCGAACAGTCTCGGCCTGCCCGAAGACTATTCTCAGCGCGAACAGATCGTCATGATCAAGGTGCTCGTGCTTGACGTCGAGGTTGGCGAACAGTCCGTCGAGGCTCGGGAAAGCGGAGAGACGAATCTGCGATTCGCCGATCCACCGTGCGGCCTGTCGCAGTTCGCGGACGGACGAGGAAACGGCTTCGACGTCTTTAAGCGGACGCACGTCGAGACACGCAGCAGCTCCGGCTTCCGAAACGGCATACGTGGACAGCGTCTCCAGGACACGATTGAATTCGAGGAGTCGTAATGATCTGGATTCCATAGAACCCGCAATTTGAGGATTAGGAGAGCTTCGCCTTGACGGTCTCGCTGGCAGCACGGCCGTCGATCCGGCCCTTGAAACGCTCATTGAGCAGCTTCATGACCCGGCCCATGTCCTTCATACCCTCTGCGCCGGTTTCGGCGATGAGAGCGTCGATCTCAGCGGAGAGTTCCTCGTCGGAAAGCCGCTGAGGGAGATACCCCTCAAGAATGGCAAGCTCGGCAACCTCGCGGTCAGCCAGATCGTCGCGTCCGGCCTTGGAGTACTGCTCAATGGACTCGCGCCGCTGCTTGGCCTGCTTGAGGACGATATCAAGCACTTCCGCCTCGTCCGGCTCACGGCCAAACTCGACGGAAGCGTTCTTAATGGCCGTCTTGAGAAGCCTCAAGACGGCCACTTTAACTTCTTCTTTGGCCTTATAGGCCGATATGAAGTCCTTATTAATGCGTTCGAAAAGCATAATTAGGACGTTCTCATCTTGCGGAGCTTTTTGGCGAGACGCTTCTTCGCGGCAGCTTTTTTCTTCTTACGCTGCACGCTCGGCTTCTCGTAGTGCTGACGCTTCTTCAGTTCGGACAGGATTCCGCCCTTCTCCACCTGCTTTTTAAAGCGGCGCAGAGAAATGTCGAAGCTGTCACCATCATCAAGGTAAACACCCGGCAAGAAAATCACCTCCCTTTGTCGCCAACGGGGAATCCGAAGGCAAAGTCAAGAGAAGACTAATTACACACTGATTTCATGCTTGGCAAGGGAAGAATGTATAAAAAAGAGCCTGCCGCGCGAGGCAGCAGGCTCCATCTGATCGTTACCGAATACAGCGACCTAGTGGTCGGGCTGTTCCTTCACATCTTTCCAGGACTTGTAGAACGTCCAGGCCAGTCCGAGACCGATGATGCCCAGCACGGCGTACAGAACGCCGAAGAAAACGAAATGGTCGGGCATCCACCAGGGCAGGTCCTGCGGGAGCGGGCTGTGAACGGTTTCACCACGAAGCATGGTTATCCTCCAATGCCTACTTGACGGCTTCCTTCAGGATTTTGCCGGGGCGGAACTTGACCACCTTGGTGGCGGGAATCTTGATCTCGGCGCCGGAGCGGGGGTTGCGGCCCACGCGTTCCTTGCGTTCTTCCACCATGAAGGTGCCGAAACCGGTCAGGGTCAGCTTGCCGTCGCTCACGAGAGTGGACTCAACAGTCTCCAGAAAAGCGTTGAGAGCGCGTTCAGCATTGGCCTTGGTAAGATTGGACTTCTCAGCAATTTTCACAACCAACTCAGCCTTCGTCATCAGTCCTTCCTCCTCTAATGGTTCTGATACCTTTGGGGTCCGCCTGTCAGCGTCCGGAATAACAAGACATTCCTTATCGCAGGCCCCCATTATTTACAACGTTGGGGATCGCGGCCGATTCGGCCTTGAACAAGCAGAAAATTTCTCTGAATGTTACGAATGACGGGCATATCCGTCACCCGAGCAAGTCCCCTCCGCATCTAAAACAGATTTTTGAGTGTTCCGTCAATAGGCAAACCGGGTTTTTTCGCCCGGAATCAAGAAAAAACAAGGGTCGAGAGCTCTCTGAACTGCTCTGGTGACAAATTTTCCGGCCGGTCCGTCAATTTGACAGGGCCATTTTGAAACCACGCCTCGACTTCATCATTCATTCTGGATTTCAATATGTTACCAAGCTGCTTGCGGCGTTTCTGGAAACACAGCTTCAACAGCTGCGCGAGCTTTTGCGGGTGCGGCGGCCGCTGCTGCCGGGAAAAAGGAATAAATTCGACCACTGCGGAGTCCACCTTGGGCTTTGGCCTGAAAACCGTGGGCGGTACCTTGAACAGGTACCGGGTACGGCAGAAGTTCCCCACCCACGCGGTGAGTCCCCCGTACTGCTTGCAACCCGGGGAGGCCGTGAGCCTTGCCGCGACCTCGTGCTGAACCATGAAAGCGCAGGCGCACTCCGTCTGGCTCACGATGTCCCAGATGAGCTTTGAACCTATATTGTACGGAAGGTTGCCCGCCACGATCCAGTCGGATTCCAAATCCTCCCACGGATACTTGAGCGCATCCGTGCGCATCACGTCCAGCTCGGGGAACTCGTCCTCCAGCCGGTCGGCCAGATCCTCGTCGCGCTCCAGCACACGGTAGTCGTCAAAGTCGCACTCGGCCACAAAGCGCGTGATGGCTCCCTTGCCCGGTCCGATCTCCAACACCCGTTCTCCGGGCAATGCGCAGACCGCATCGGCGATGCGCCTGCATGTATTCTCGTCCACCAGAAAGTTCTGGCCGAGACTTTTCTTGGCCCTGTGGCCGTCGCTGGACATATTCATCTCCATGGTTGCCCGGTAAACGGAAACGAGTTGCACTACATCAAAGAGCGGCGCCGATCAACCAATTGACACAGGCCCTTGCGGGAACGTACTCAATCGGGACATTATTTCAAGGAGGAGAACCATGGATCTGCGTTCCCACATCCGCGACATTCCCAACTATCCCAAAGAGGGAATCGTCTTTTTCGACATCACTCCGATGCTCGCCGATCCCAACGCATTTCGCCATACGGTGGACTGCCTGGCGGAAAAATTCAAGGATTGCGGCGCCACCAAGATCGTCGCCGCCGAGGCGCGGGGCTTCATCTTCGGTGCGCCGCTGGCCTACAAGATGGGCATAGGCTTTGTGCCGGTGCGCAAGCCCGGCAAGCTGCCTTACGAAACCACCTGCGTCACCTACGACCTCGAATACGGCACCGACACCCTCTGCATGCACGCCGACGCCCTTGAAGAAGGCGAAAAGGTTCTGGTCATCGATGACCTGCTGGCCACCGGCGGCACCGCACAGGGCATGGTCAAGCTCGTGGAAGACGCCGGCGCGGACATCGTCGGCATCGGCTTCGTGGTCCAGCTCGGTTTCCTCGACGGCGACAAGAAGCTCGAAGGCCACGACTTCTGCAACCTCATCATGCTCTAGACAAGGCGAAATCATGGTCAAGATAGGCATCATCGGCGGCAGCGGACTGGACAACCCCGACATCATCGAAGGCGCCTCGGACCTTCAGGCGGAGACCGCCTTCGGGCCGCCCAGCTCCCCTCTCAAGGTCGGCACCATTGCCGGAAACGAGGTGGCCATCATCGCCCGCCACGGCAGGGAACACACCATCCCGCCCCATGCGGTCAATCACCGGGCCAACATCCTCGCCCTCAAGGACTGGGGCGCGGACATGATCATCGCCACCACGGCCTGCGGGTCGCTGCGCGAAGAAATCGACCGCGGTCATCTGGTGATCCTCGACCAGTTCATCGACTTCACCCGCCGCCCCGGCAACTCCTTTCATCACCGCTTCGAACCGCACGGCGCGGTGCACACCGCCATGGCGGAACCGTTCGACGAAACGCTGCGAGCCAAACTCGTGGCGGCCTGCGATAGCGGCGGATTCGATTACCACGCCAAAGGTACGGTCATCACCATCGAAGGCGCCCGCTTCTCCACCCGCGCGGAATCCAACATGTTCCGCATGTGGGGGGCGGACGTCATCAACATGAGCGTGGCCCCGGAATGCGCGCTTGCCAACGAGGCGGGAGTACCCTACGCCGCCGTTGCCATGAGTACCGACTACGACTGCTGGAAGACCGATGAGGAGCCCGTCACGTGGGACGACATCCTCGAAGTATTCAAGGGGAACGTGGAAAAGGTCACGACGGTGCTCATCAATACCATCGGCAGCCTGGACGGCTAAACGACATGACGGCTGACCGTGCGACAAATCAGTGCGATCTGCTTGTCTGCGCGGACATGGCTTTTCTGGACGGCCGCGTCTTCCATGACGCGGCCGTTGCCGTTTGCGACGGAACGATAACCGCCTGTGGCGACCGGGGCGACATTGCCGAACAGCTTGAAGCAAGGGAGACGCTCCGGCTCACGGACGCGTTCCTTCTGCCCGGACTCATCAACGCCCACACCCATCTGCCCATGACACTGCTCCGGGGCGTGGGTGATGACCGCCCGCTTCTGCAATGGCTGCGGGAGGACATCTGGCCCGTGGAGGGCAGGCTCTCGCCCGAGCTGCTTCGTCTGGGAGCCGCGCTGGGATGCGCGGAAATGATCCGCACCGGCTGCACGGCCTTCATGAACGGATACTTCCACGAGGAAAACACCGGACGCGCCGCGCACGACGCAGGCATCCGAGCCGTGCTCGGCGAAGGATTTTTCGGATTCCCCTCCCCCATGTTCCCCGACGCAGAATCCTGCTGGACATCCCTGAGACGGCTTCGCCAACAATACTCGGGGCACCCGCGCATCCGCACCTCTGTCGCACCACACGCGGTCTTCACAGTGGGCCCGGATGCCCTGACGGCCAGCCACACCCTTGCCGCGGAACTCGACCTGCCGTGGCAGATACACCTCGCCGAATCTCCGGAAGAGACCGCGTCCTGCGTCGAGAAGCATGGCAAACGCCCTGTTGAGCTTCTGGACTCGCTGGGCATCCTCGACATGCGTTGCACGCTGCATCACTGCGTGGACGTGTCGGAAGAGAATATCAGGCGACTCGCCGAAACAGGCGCGAAGGTGGTTCACAACCCCGCCTCCAACATGAAACTCGCCTCGGGCATTGCACCCATCCAAAGAATGCTGGATGCGGGGGTCACGGTCGGCCTCGGCACAGATGGAGCTGCGAGCAACAACCAGCTGAACATGTTTCGCGAGATGGGTCTTGCGGCGCTCGGCGGCAAGGTTCGCGACCACGACGCCCGTGCGGCCTCAGCCGCCAGCGTTCTGGACATGGCCACGAAAGGATCGGCGCAGTGCCTTCACTGGCCAGAACTGGGGACACTCGCGCCGGGCCGCCCTGCCGACATGTGCGCGCTGGACCTCTGCGCACCGAACATGCTGCCGGTGAACGATCTCATCTCCCATATGACCTACGCGGCTACGGGGCACGAAGTGCGCATGACCATGTGCGAAGGACGCGTCCTGTATCTCGACGGCGATTTTCGCACTCTTGATCTCAAGGGGCTGAAAAGCGAGGCAGACAAGGCAAGACGGTGGATTTCATCCCTTCGCCGTTAAAAAAATTCCCGGAAAATGCTTGACAATTCTAGTTGATCACGCATATCCGAATCGTCTTTGACGTTACCGATACAATCATCTGCCGAACGGGCATCCGTCGAGCCGATTATTTTTAGGAGGATACACCAATGGCCAAGAAAGCAATTGCCGCCACTCTCGATGGCGCCGTCATGACCGCCGAAGGTCTGAGCTACAAGGGAGTCATCCTTGAGCCCATCGTTGAACAGTGTGAAGGCTGCGAACGCGTCATTCCGTTTGAAGACGCCAAGTACTGTCCCGCCTACGCCCAGCCTGCACGCAAGTGGGCACACGGCGTGTGCAACTTCGCCACGCACGTTCGCGCTGGCGTGGATAAGGAAGGCAAGGTCAAGGTCAACCCGCTGAAGGCTTCCAAGCGCGCCGCCCGCGGCCGCTAGGCTACAGGCCGGACGGATGCACGGCGGGGCCGAACCCGTCGAGCCGGTTTTGCCAATATCGGCGCGGTGCTTTGTCGCCGCGCCGTTTTTCTGTTTGCAGCAACAAGAGAGCCGATCGCATGAAGACCATCCTTGCCGCCATCGACGGCATGACCGAAACCGTGGTGGATATACAGACCGAACTGGTTTCCCGCCCCGCCCTCTCTCCCGACAACAACGGGATCGGAGAGCGTGAGAAGGCCGACTGGATCATCGGCAGACTGCGCGAAATGGGAGTGAGCGACATTCGCGAATTCAACGCCCCCGACGAACGCACGCCATGCGGCCATAGACCCAATGTGGCGGCGATCATCCCCGGCCGCGACACCTCCCGCACCTTCTGGGTCATTGCCCACATGGACGTCGTGCCCGCTGGCGACGACAGCCTCTGGGACTCCGACCCGTGGACGCTCAGGCGCGACGGCGACACCATCATCGGGCGCGGCGTCGAGGACAACCATCAGGGGCTGGTCTCCGGAATGCTCGCGGCCAAAGCCATCCTTGATGCGAAAGCGACACCCGAAATGAATTTCGGTCTGCTCATGGTGGCCGACGAGGAAACCGGCAACGAATACGGTCTGCGCTACATCGCCGAGAACCATCTGGACCTCTTTGGTGAAAACGACCTGGTGCTCGTGCCCGACTTCGGCAGCCCGGATTCGTCCCTCGCCGAAGTGGCCGAAAAGAGCATGTTCAGGCTCAAGGTCACCGTGGACGGCAAGCAGTGCCATGCCTCCACTCCGGATGACGGCCTCAACGCCATGGTCGCCGCCTCGGATCTCGTGGTGCGCATCAGCGCGCTCAAGGATGAATTCGACGAAACCGACGAGCTCTTCGATCCTGCTCGCTCCACCTTTGAGCCCACCAAACGCGAAGCCAACGTGGAAAATGTCAACACCATCCCGGGGCGCGACGTGTTTTATGTGGATGCCCGCGTGCTGCCGACGTACGATCTCGACGAGATCATCGGCAGGATTGGAGAAATGGGCCGTGAAACAGAGCTGAAATACGGTTGCACCGTAAGCGTGGAAACCATCATTCGCGAACAGGCGGCTCCCCCGACCCCGGTGGATGCTGAGATCGTGCAGCGCGTGGGACGCGGCGTGAAGGCGGTGACGGGACTGGACATCAAGCCCACCGGCATCGGCGGCGGCACCGTGGCCGCCCAGTTGAGGCATCGCGGCGTTGACGCCCTCGTCTGGTCCACACTCAACCATTTCGCGCATCAGCCCAACGAACAGGCCTCCATCGCCAACACTCTTTCGGACGCCAAGGTCATGGCGCACGTGCTGCTGGAGAAATAGAGACTCATGAAACCCTCTTTTCCGGACATATTCGACGCCATCGTGGTGGGCGCGGGCCATGCTGGATGCGAAGCCGCCATGGCGCTTGCGCGCATGGGACGCAGCACCCTGCTGCTGACCATGAACGTGGACCACATCGGCCAGCTATCCTGCAATCCGGCCATCGGCGGGCTTGCCAAGGGACACATGGTCCGGGAAATCGACGCGCTCGGCGGCATGATGGGCCTGTGGGCCGACGCCGCAGGCATCCAGTTCCGCACGCTCAACACCCGCAAGGGTCCGGCGGTACGAGCCACCCGCGCCCAGATCGACCGCGACGAGTACATGCGCGTGGTCAAGCGGGACATCTTCTCGCAGCAGTCACTCTGGGTCTGGCAGGACACCGCCGAATCACTCCTTGTGGAAGATGGTCGCTGCGCAGGCGTCAGCACCCGTCTGGGCGAGGTTTTCAAGGCCCGCAACGTCATGCTGACCACCGGGACCTTCCTGCGCGGCCTGCTTCATGTGGGCCTGAGCAATTTCTCCGGCGGCAGACTCGGTGACCCCTCGGCCGAAGGCATGTCCGGCTGCCTGAACGAACTCGGCTTCGAACTGGGACGGCTCAAGACGGGCACAACGCCCCGACTGCTGAAGGATTCCGTGGATTTCGACAAAATGGAAGTCCAGCCCGGCGACGATCCGCCGCCGCCGTTCAGCTTCCGCACCACGCACATCCCCATGCCGCAGCTGCCCTGCCACATGACGTGGACCAACGCTGAGGCACACGAGGCCATTCGTTCCGGCTTTGAACGCTCGCCCATGTTCACGGGCGTCATCGAAGGCACCGGCGCGCGTTACTGCCCCTCCATCGAGGACAAGATTGCCCGGTTCCCGGACAAGGATCGGCATCAGATTTTTGTGGAGCCCGAAGGATTGAACCATCCGGAGGTTTACCCCAACGGCATCCCCACCTCGCTGCCGCTGGACGTGCAGAAACGGATGATCAACGCCTGCGTAGGCCTGGAAAACGCCCAGATCGTGCGTCCGGGCTATGCAATTGAATACGATTACATCCCCCCGACGCAGCTGTTGCCGACCCTTGAATCCAAGCCGCTTCCGGGCCTGTGGTGCGCCGGGCAGATCAACGGCACCTCCGGATACGAGGAAGCCGCCGCGCAGGGTCTGTGGGCCGCCATGAACATTCAGGCCGCCACCGAAGGAATGGAACCGTTCCTCCTTGGACGCGATCAGGCCTACATGGCCGTTCTTGTGGATGATCTGGTCACCAAAGGCACCAAAGAGCCGTACCGGATGTTCACCTCTCGGGCCGAGCACCGTCTGCTGCTGCGCGAAGGCAACGCCGACCAGCGACTCACCGAAACTGGCCGCAGGTTCGGCCTTGTGGACGATGAACACTGGAACCTTTTCAGCCGCAAGCGCGAGCAGATCGACAGGCTCCTGAAGGCCATGCACGAAACCGGCATCAAGCCGGACCGGGAAACCCGCAAGACGCTTGAAGGCATCGGCGCTTCGGTACCCGGCAAGATGGTGGAACTGGCTTCCATTCTTCGCCAGCCTCAGGTGGATGTTCGAGACCTCGCGCCGCTGTTGCCCATGGTGGAACAGTGCGACGAGGCCGTGCTTGATGAAGTGACCACGGAAATTCGCTACGAGGGCTACCTACAACGCCAGAAGGAGCTTGTGGAACGTTTCCGGGAGCTTGAAAATCTTTCCATCCCGGAAGACATGGATTATTCGCAGGTGGCAGGGCTGACCCGCGAAGCCGTGGAGAAGCTCGGAACCATCCGCCCCATGACCCTCGGACAGGCTTCGCGCATTTCCGGCATCACTCCCGCCACCATTTCCTGTCTCGAAGTATACATGAAAAAAGCAGGACTTCTGTAAGTCTCCGTTGACAGACGGTTTTCCGGTGAATACATATTGAAGTCAAAATTGGCCGCCCGTGTCACAAGCGCGGGCCTCGTTCCGAACCGCAAAAAGGAGACCCGCCTTGGAAGACGGCTCTGACAGTCCTTTGCGATCCTTCTTCAAGTCGATCTTCAACAAAAACGGCCACGACCTCGAAGACCACATACTCGAAGCGCGAGAAGAAGGCGAAATCGAGGGTGATGAAGTGTCCATGCTTCTCAACATCCTCGAACTCGACAGCAGAAAAGTCACCGAAGTTCTCGTCCCGAGAATGGACATGACCTGTGTCGAGGCCGCGAGCACCGTGGCGGAAGCCGCCGCCGCGATCGTTAAACAGGGCAATCATTCCCGCATACCGGTCTATCACGAGACGCGGGATCATATAGTGGGCGTGGTTCACGCCAAGGACCTGCTCCCTCCGCTCATGGAGGGCGACGGCCGCTTCCCCATTTCGGACATCATGCGTCCGGCCCTCTTCGTGCCGGAAGAAACGCAGCTCGACGAGATGCTCAGCCTTTTCAAAAAGGAGAAGGTGCATATTGCCGTGGTCCACGATCACTACGGCGGCACTTCTGGCATCGTGACAATGGCCGACATCCTTGAGGAAATCGTGGGCGAAATGGCTGACGAGCACGAGGCGGAACGCCCGGACGAAATCGAATACACCGAGGACGGCGCGCTGCTGGTGGCAGGAAAAGTGCCTCTTGAAGACGTCTGCGAACTCTGTGCGGTCAGTATCGAATCCGAACATGTGGACAGCATCGGCGGATACCTCGCCGCGCTGGCCGGTCACATCCCGAGCCCGGGTGAACATTTCGACCTGCAGAACCGCCGCTTCACCATCATGGCGGCAGACGAACGACATATCATCCTCATCCGCATCGACACTCTCGAACAAGAAGAGGAAGACGAAACGCAGCAGGCCGAAGACTGATCATGCCAACCCTCGCCTTTATTGCCATATTCGGCGCGTGGCTGGGGTTCGCCAACCCCGTCTTTCAGTTTCCGGCCGCGGCGCTTGGCTTTCCTCTCGGGCTGGCCTGGATCGGTTTCAGGGCCACAGGCTCGCGCAAGGCGTTTCGCTGGGGCTGGCTCGCGGGCACCCTCGCCTGCACCGGCCTGCTTTACTGGATGGTCATTCCGGTGGCCATCTACGGCAACCTGCCATGGTATGTGGCCCTGCCCTGTCCGTTGCTCGCAGGCGGCGCCCTCGGCCTGCTTTACGGACTTTTCTCCCTGCTAATGCATCATGCGGGCCGCGCCAGCGTCTCGCTTTTCGTCATTCTGACTGCCGGACTCGGCTGGGCATCGCTCGAAACGATCATGTCCTTCATCCTGACCGGCTTCCCATGGGCCAACCTTGCCTCGGCCTTTGCGCCATGGCCAGTTGTCATCCAGTTCGCTTCGGTCGTGGGTGCGTTCGCCCTCTCCGGCATACTCGCGGCCCTTGCGGTATCGATTCTGCTCTACCGCACCGTTCCCGGCGCCATGGCCGCGGCAGTGATAATGATCCTGCTGCTCACGGGCTTCGGCGGATGGCGCATGGCGACGTTCGATGACGACGGCGCCCCCGTCAAGGTCGGCCTGATTCAGGGTAACGTAAACCAGAGCTTCAAGTGGGATCCGAAATACCAGAAGACCACTGTAGGCAAATACCTGAACCTGAGCCGCGAAGCACAGAAAGAAGGGGCCGAACTGCTGGTCTGGCCCGAAACGGCCATGCCGTTCTACCTTCAGGACCGCACGCCCTACGGCGCAATGGTCCGCCAGTTCGCTCGCGACAACGAGGCCGAAATCCTGACGGGTGCGCCTGCCTACCGCATCACCAACCCGGACAACAGACGTTACGTGTTGCTCAATCGGGCCTTTCTGGTCAAACCCGACGGCTCGGCCGCCACATGGTACGACAAGGAACATCTCGTTCCGTTTGGCGAATACATGCCGCTTCGTGAATGGATTCCGTTTGAAAAACTCGTGCAGGCAGTGGGGACATTCAAGAAAGGGGACAACACCGCCTCCCTTATCACCAGAGGCGATCACCCGTTCGGCGTGCTCATCTGCTATGAAGCGATTTTTCCGGCTCTGGCGCGCAAACAGGTTGCACTCGGTGCCTCTTTTCTCGTAAACATCAGCAATGATGCCTGGTTCGGGAAAACGTCCGCACCGCGTCAGCATCTGGCCCTGACCACCCTGCGGGCCGTGGAGCAGAGTCGCTGGCTGGCACGCGGCACCAATACCGGTATCACCGCCTTCATTGATCCGCTGGGCCGCATCCGCTCCCGCACCGAGCAGTTTGAAAAGGCGCAGTTGACCGACACGCTCATGTCTCGGTCCGAGAAAACGCCCTTTTTCCACATGCAGCCGTGGCTCGGCGATGTGTTGCTCGGCTGCACGGCCGGGTGCATCCTTTTCATAGCGGTTGCCCTGCGCCGTAGAAAACGGCACAATCGGCAACGAACCATTTAACGACCAACCGAGATTATGCTTGAATATCCAGAAATAAAGTCCCTTTCCGCAGAACTGATCGAGAAATTCGACACACTCTGGGGGCGGCTTTGACTATCGGGAATCCTCCGACAGACTCAAGGAAATAGAAGCGGAGCTGTCCCGCCCCGGAGCATGGGACAAGCCCGAAAGCCTTACCCCGGTACTGCGCGAAAAGAGCCAGCTTGAAAGCAGGCTCGCCATGTATGACGAACTCAGAACCGCCCGCGAAGACCTCGACGAATGGCTCCTGCTCGCACAGGAGGAAACCGACGAGGAGACAGTACAGGCGCTCAACGAGTCGCTGGAAACCTTCCGCTCCAGCCTTAACACCACGGAAATGGCGACCCTGTTCACCCATCCCCATGACAAAAACGCGGCCATCCTTGAGATCCACCCCGGCGCAGGCGGCGTGGAATCGCAGGACTGGGCCGAAATGCTCATGCGCATGTACACCCGCTGGGCCGAACGCCGAGGCTTCTCGCTTGAACTACTCGACCTTCAACCGGGCGACGAGGCAGGCGTGAAAAGCGCCACCCTGCGCATCGAAGGACTTTACGCCTTTGGCCATCTGCGCGGAGAACGCGGCGTACACCGACTGATTCGAATCTCTCCGTTTGACGCCTCTGGACGGCGTCACACCTCATTCGCCTCCGTGGATGTCGTTCCGGACATCGAGGAGGATGTGGAGGTTGACGTGCGCGACGAAGATCTGCGCGTGGACGTCTTCCGTTCATCGGGCCCAGGCGGACAGCACGTCAACAAGACGAACTCCGCCGTGCGCATCACCCACCTGCCCACCAACATCGTGGTGCAGTGCCAGAACGAAAAATCGCAGCTGCGCAATAAACAGGCGGCCATGAAGGTCCTCAAGGCCCGCCTGTACGAAATCGAGATGAAGAAGCGCGAGGAAGAGCAACAGTCGGACTACGCCGACAAGACCGCCATCGCCTTTGGAAACCAGATTCGTACCTACACGCTCCAGCCCTACAGGCTGGTCAAGGATCACCGCTCCAACTTCGAGGTAAGCAACGTCGATGACGTGCTCGACGGCAACCTGGATGAAATCATCCGAAGCAACCTGATCCACAATCATGCCGAACAATGATCCGCTCAAGCCCAACGAGTCCGCCCTGCTGCGTGAGATGAACGAGTTGCAGCAGGAGCTGTGCAACCGGGCCAACGAACACTGCGCGGGCACCGAGGATGACTCGGCCCTGTGGGTCTGCCGCCTCTTCCCCGGTGTGGATTTCAAGGACTGGGAAGAACTCACGTCCAAAAATCCTCTTGAGGAATGGCTCACGCTTCCGCTGGACGGTTCGGCCGTGCCCAACGTGAGGTTGGTTCAGCGCAATCTGGCCAAGCTATCCTATGAGACGAGACATGATCCGCTCACGAACCTCGCCAACAGGCGTGCCTTCGACCGGATGCTTGACGTCGAGATTGAACGCTCCCATCGCAACCGCACGCCTCTGAGCCTTGCCCTGCTTGATCTGGATGATTTCAAGAAGGTCAACGACTCCATGGGCCACCCCACAGGCGACCTCGTGCTCTCCGAGATCGGCGCAATCCTCAGCAAGGCGGTACGCCGCTACGATCTGGCTGCCCGCTTCGGCGGCGAAGAGTTCGCGCTCGTGCTTCCGGGGACGGGGCTGGTCAAGGCCAAACGGGTGTTGGAAAGGATTCTGCTTGCTGTCCGCTCCGCCACCTTCACCAGCGACGAGGGAAATGAATTCTCGGTAACCATCTCCGCCGGTTTGACCTGCTACAAGGGCACGCGTGACATGTCGGTCAAAAAGATCGTCGGCACGGCGGACGAGGCACTCTATGCTGCCAAGGATGCCGGCAAGGACCGCGTGGAAGTGGTTCGGCTGCCAGAGATGGACAGCGTGCCCCGCGAGTCGCTGGTTCAGGCTAATGAAAAGCAATTTCTCTTCGGAAAATAGAGGATAACGATCATGAACAACGACAACAGCACACTGAGCCTCTCCATTCTCAGCGGTAAGGGCGGCGTGGGCAAGACCAACATCGTCCTGAACCTCGGCTATGCGCTCATCGAGGCCGGATATTCCTCCATGCTCATGGACTGCGACCTCGGCCTCGCCAACCTCGACGTCCTTCTGGGCCTGTCGCCGGAACGAAATCTTCAGGACCTGCTCCAGTCGGACATGTCACCCTCCGAGGTGGCGGTTCCCATTGAGGAAGGGCTGGACATCCTGCCCGCCACAAGCGGTGTCCCCGAACTGGTCGAAATGGATGAGGACATGCAGGACGTACTCTTCGGGAAACTACTCACGCTGGCCGGACAGTATGACTTTCTGATGCTCGACCTCGGCGCCGGCATCAACCATACGGCCATGGCCTTTGCCAGCATAACGCAGCTCAGGCTCGTAGTGGTTACTCCCGAACCGACGTCGCTCACGGACGGTTACGCAACCATCAAGGTGCTCAACACCCAGCATGGAATCAACGACTTTCTCTTGCTGGTCAACCAGGTGAGTTCCGCCAAGGAAGCCCAGCAGACACACGAGCGGCTGGCCGCCGCGTGCAAGAATTTTCTCGGAGTGGAGCTGCGAAATCTCGGACATATCCGTCAGGATTCCAATGTATTGGAGTCTGTCCGACGCCAGACGCCTTTCATGAAATTCGCCCCCGACTGTAACGCCGCCAAAGACATCCGCAGCATAGCCAGAAAGCTTGTCCGGTACCGCTCCGACAACATTGAGCGCATTGCGGGAAGGCACATTCTGAAAGAATTCCCCGTTTAAATTGCGAAAGGGGTTGACGAAAAGCCACGGGTTTCGGCATAGTTAGTAAAGTTAAGTCTCTCGAAACACGTTCACGGACCGATTCCACGCCGAATGTGGAGAACGCAACCCAATGGGGGAAAGGAATGAACAAGAGCGAACTGATCAAGGCTCTGGCTGAGGAGAAAAAGCTCCACGTTGACGAGTCCACACAGATCGTAAGCGCCTTCGTAGACTCCATCAAGGAAGCCCTTGTACGCGGCGACCGCGTCGAGATTCGCGGCTTCGGCAGCTTCAAGATCAAGGAATATGACGGCTACACCGGCCGCAATCCAAAGACCGGTGACGTGGTTGAAGTCAAGCCCAAAAAGCTGCCCTTCTTCCGTCCCGGCAAAGAGCTCAAGGAATATATCAACGATTAGATGTACCGGATTCTCGCACTTTTTCTGCTTCTGATTCTCGCATTCCCCCTTCGGGCTCATGCGGAATCCGTCCTGACGCTTCTTTATACAGGCAATACCCACGGGACCATTGAGCCCTGCCCCACGTGAGGAGGAAAAACGTTGGGCGGGCTGGCCCGGAGGGCTGCCTATCTTCTTGACAAGAACGACGACTCACCGCGAATTGTCGTGGGCGGGGCGTATGAGTTCACTCACAAGGTCGGAGACGATCCCGGTGCGTCCACTCTGGGTGCACTTGCGCAAGCTTACGATTTCATGAATTATGACGTTTCGCTGCTTGCCGATGAGGAACAACAGATGCTGAATGATGCCGGAATCGAACCTCCGGCGCCGTGGAAGACTGCCGAAGAGCAGCCCGTCAGCATCATCCGCACCTCTGGCTATACGGTCGGCTTTCTGCGCTTCCCAGCTCTGCCCGAGGATACCGACATCCCGGATGCAATGCTGGTGGAACAGGTAACCCGGCTTGTCGCCAAAACTCGGCCCGAAGTTGATCTGCTGGTGGGTCTGAGCTCCTGGGGAGCTTATGGAGAAAAGGCCTACCTGGATCAACGGCCTGATGAGGTGCCCGACATTCTTCTCGGCGGCGGTCGTGGCATGAGCTTCGTCAAGCGTTTCGCATCTGGGGATCGGGTTCTCTGGTCAAGACCCTATCCTCGCGGGAAAACGGTCACCCGCGTCTCCATCGGGCAGTTGCCCGAAGGAGAAGACTTCGAATGGAGCAACGATACTGTTTCGGTAGGCTCGATCCTGCTTGACGACTCGATCTACGAGCATCCCGATGTCCGCGGGATATTCGAAAAAGCGGACACCAAGTAAGGAAGGAGAGTTACTAATGCAATTTACAGGCGCATACACCGCCCTATCCACCCCTTTCGTCAACAACGAGATTGATGAAGATGCATACCGCAAATTCATCGACTGGCAGATAGAACAGGGCATTGACGGCCTTGTTCCCTGCGGAACCACCGGCGAAGCGGCCACCATGACCCACGAGGAGCAGGGCCGCATCATCCGCATCTGCGTGGAGCAGGCCAAAGGCCGCGTTCCGGTCATCGCCGGAGCTGGCTCAAACAGCACCAAGGAGGCCGTGGAACTGACGCGGCTTGCCAAGGACGCCGGGGCCGACGGCGCGCTGCTGATCACCCCCTATTACAACAAACCTACTCCCAACGGGCTGGTGCAACATTTCCGGGCCATCGCCAAAGATGCGTCCATGCCCATCATTGTTTACAACGTGCCGGGCCGCACCGGGCTGAACTGTACGCCTGAAACGCTCAAACGCATCAAGGACGCCGTACCCGAAGTTGTGGGCGTCAAGGAAGCCTCAGCCGATCTGAAGCAATGTGCCGAAGTCATTGAAAACTGCGGCAAGGACTTCCAGATGCTGTCCGGCGACGATTTCACCACCCTGCCCCTGCTGGCAGCTGGTGGTTGTGGAGCCATTTCGGTTGTCTCCAACATCATGCCAGCTGAAATGGCAGGCATGTGCAAGGCGTTCCGCGAACGCGACATGGAAACCGCGCTGGATCTGAGCCTGAAGCTGGCTCCCGTCTGCCGGGCCATGTTCCTGGAGACGAACCCGATCCCGGTCAAAACCTCGCTGCACAAGATGGGCCTCTTCCCGAATCTTGAATTCAGGCTGCCCATGGTTCCGCTGGAACCCGAAAATGACCCCAAGCTGGAAGACATGCTGAAAGAAGCTGGTCTGCTCTAGCCTCTTGGCATAAGCGACAAAAAGAAGCCCCGTTTCCTCGGAAACGGGGCTTCTTTATTGGGAAGAATCATATACCCTGTATCACACCTGCCTGCATGCGTTATAGCCACCCTCTGACTTGGCCTTATACATGGCCAGATCCGCCCTGTGAAAAAGCGCATCCAAAGAGTCACCCGGACGATACTCTGACAAGCCGCAGCTGAACGTGATCGGCTCCACCGTATCCATGGTTCCGAGAGTGTTCTGGAAGCGCTCGACCGCATGCATGGCCTGATCCGCATCTCCCTCCAGCAGCACCATGAACTCATCGCCACCCCATCTGGAGACTGTATCCATGGGTCGCACATCGTTACGGATGGCCTCAGCTGTCTTGCGGAGGAGTCGGTCGCCTTCAAGGTGACCATGCCTGTCATTTATGTCTTTGAAACCATCCAGATCAATAAGAACAATGGAATACTCGGTGCCATTGCGCTCATTGCGATGAACGGCACGCCCAAAAGCTTCCTCAAGTCCCCGACGGTTCACGGCGCCGGTCAACGGGTCGGTCTTGATGAGGTCCTCAAGTCGGCCCTGGTAGTGATTCACAAGAGCCACGCACAGGAAAATGATCAAGAGCGAAGCAATGAATCCTATCAGCAGCGTGCGATAGAGGTTGTCCCTTGCCGCGCTCAGGGCCTCCCCTTCATTCTGCTCGACAAGCAGATACCATTCAAACTCGGGGATATAGAGCGCAGAAAGCAGGATATGCTCACCGTTTCGGTCAAACTCGAAACTCTCTGGCTTTGCCCGGGGCTTGAGCACTTTATCGGCGATGGCGCCCAGCCCCTTCTCTTTCATGATGGAATGGCTCTTGATCTTCACCATGTCCGGATGCACCTGCACCAGACCGTCGCGATCAACAAGGTAAACATCCCTGCCGTATTGCTCCCGTGCCTTGACAAGCAAGCCGGCGGCTCGGGTCATGTCCAATCCCACTCCAGTGACGCCAAGCAGTTTTCCATGCTCATCCCGGACCCTGTGGTTGACAAAGATGCTCAACCGTCCGTTTTCCGCTTCACTGTGATCGACATTGAGCATGTATTCCTTCCCGGTGCGCAGAAAGGCATAATACCAGACGTCCAGCGGATCCCGGGGAGCTACCTTCTTGAGAACGCCACCGTTGTAATAATACGTGTCGCTTACATGGGATACGAAAAACGAAAGCAGAAAATCGTTCTTGTGCTTGAGCTCACCCAGATACCTCTTGATGACGCGGACATCCTTTTCGCCGCCCTTCACCCAATCCCAGAGAAAAGTATCGCTGGCCATGGAAGAAGCCACGAGAATGGGGCGCATCATGTCGCCGTGAATCTCGGAATAGATGTTCTTGCCCGTCAGAGGCAACGAGGAGTTCATCAGCTCTTCGCGGACCGACTCGCGCGTCACCTGATAGTTTATCAGGCTGGTCACGAAAAACGAAGCCAGCAGAATAGCCGTCAACGCGGCTAAAAGTTTGGTCTTGAGACTGAACCGGATCACACTGGACTCCGAAGCAAAGGTACACCGGCATCAAAACCGGCCAAGAGAATACGGCCATCCCGAATCAGTTTCGGGAGGAAGGTCAAATATTGATTTTACGAGGCCGGAACCTCAAAAGCATAGACGCATGCCGCTGTGCATGGGGCGAACCACCGCTTCCAGTCGGTTCATCAGTTCGGCCGTGGCTTTTTCTCCCGTGCAGTGTCCCGGAACCACGAGCCCCACACCAAAGTCCCGCAAAGCCTGCACCGCCTGATCGAGCTTGTCTTCATTGGCATTGTACAGGTGCAGGCCGCCCACTACAGCATGAATCGAATCCAAGCCATGACGCTCTTTCAGGACAGCCAGGCTGTTGGCAAGTCCGGCATGGCAGCATCCCAGCAGCACAACCGGACCCGGCGCTGTTTCCAGCAAAAGGAAGGCATCATCCGGAACAGGGTCCGGTCGCGTCCCCTCGCGATCCAGCGCAAAGCCGTCCACCGCTTCATGGTTACCCGGCAGTCTTGGGATATCCGTGACCATGGTTATTCCGGGAATCAGCTCCTTCGACCCTCTCACTGTTTCATAAGCAGGGAGATTGAACGGCACACCAATGGCCTCGGGGGAATCACCGGATACGCTGAAACGCTCCACACGAATGGCCGAATGGCCGTGGATGGCTCCGGTGAATCCAGCATCCAAAAGCGCCTTCAGTCCACCGGCATGGTCGTAATGCCCGTGGGAGATGGCGAGCGCCTCCAGCTCGGAAACGTTCACGCCAAGTTCACGCGCATTATCCAGAAAAGCTGCGGTCTGGCCGCAATCCCAAAGCAGCATCCCGCCGCTGCCTTCCACGGCACATGAAAACCCCCACTCCGATGCCAGCCCGTCTCCGGCAACGTTGTCCATGAGTACGCTTATGTACATTGGAACTATTTCCCGATTTTACGCATATCCTCTCGGAACAGCTTGTAATTGTACGAGTCAACCACGGCCTGCCAGCTGGCCTCGATGATGTTGTGGGACACACCCACCGTGGTCCACCGTTCATGGGAATCGCCGGATTCCACAAGAACCCTGACGAACGAAGCGGTGCCCCCGGTATCGCGAACGGCTCCGGAAAGCACTCTCACCTTGAAGTCCAGCAGACGGACATCGGCAAGACTCGGATAGAACCGCTCAAGAGCCTTGCGCAGTGCTCTGTCGAGCGCATTGACCGGGCCCATGCCGGTGGCTGCGGTGTGTTCTTCCTGATCCCCGACATGCACCATGACGGTTGCTTCGGAGAACGGTTCCGCATCCTCTTCACGTTTGGCGTCCACAACAAAGAAGTTGCGGAATTTGAAATAGTTGAAATGCCTTCCCGAAACGATCTTGTGGAACATGAGTTCGAATGAAGCTTCGGCCACCGAGTATTCGAAGCCCTCGCTTTCACGAAGCTTGAGCTCCCGGACGAGCTGATCCAGCCTCGGATCGCCCTTTTCCAGCGGATGTCCGAACTGCTCGGCCTTGTGCAGCAGGTTGCTGCGGCCCGCGAGATCGGAAAGCAGCACGCGTTGCATGTTGCCCACATCCGTGGGTTTGATGTGCTCGTACGTGCGCGAGTCCTTGCGCACCGCACTCACGTGCACGCCGCCCTTGTGGGCAAAGGCGGACGCACCCACGAAGGGCTGGCGCATGAAAGGCCGCAGATTGGCAATTTCACTGATATAATGGGAGACTTCCGTGAGTCTGCTCATATTCTCCGCGCCGATGCTCTCCATTCCGAGCTTGAGCTCCAGATTGGGGATTATGGAGCAGAGGTTGGCGTTGCCGCAACGTTCGCCGTAGCCGTTCATGGTTCCCTGCACATGCACGGCACCGTGCCGGATGGCTTCGAGCGAGTTCGCCACAGCCAGTTCGCCGTCGTTATGAGCGTGGATGCCCACCGCCGCGTTCGGTATCCGGGTCCGCACGGCGTTGACCCCTTCGGCTATCTGATACGGCAGCGAACCGCCGTTGGTGTCGCAGAGCACCAACACATCAGCTCCGGCCTCATGGGCCGCCTCAAGGCAGCTCAGGGCAAACTCAGGATTGGCGCGAAAGCCGTCGAAGAAATGTTCGGCATCGAAAAACACTTCGCGGGCGTGGGGCCGCAAGTGAGCCACCGACTGACGGATTATCTCGATGTTGCGCTCGGTGTCGATGTTGAGAGCCAGGGTGGCGTGCAGGTCCCAGGTCTTGCCGAAGATGGTGAAGACCTCGGCGCCGCAGGTGAGAAGGGATTGGAATATCGGGTCCGAGTCCGGGTCGGCCTTCGGGTTGAACGTGCTCCCGAAGGCCGCGATGGACGCGTTCTTGAATGTATGTTCGGCGATTTCGTCGAAGAACTGCTTGTCGGTGGGGTTGGAGCCGGGCCAGCCCCCTTCAATGTAATGCACGCCGAGCTCATCGAGCTTTGCGGCTATGCGCACCTTGTCCTTGGTGGTGAGATTGAGTTCCTCGGCCTGGGTGCCGTCCCTCAGTGTGGTATCGTATATTGCTATCCTGTGCATGATTCCTGTTGTATCCCGCCCTCGTGGAGGGCAAATTCCTTGTGCAGCGTTCGCACTGCGAGTTCCGTGTATTTCTCGTCGATCAGGAACGATACCTTGATCTCCGAGGTGCTGATCATCAGTATGTTGATGTTCTCGTCGGCAAGCGCCCGGAACGCACGGGAGGCGACTCCGGAATGATTGCGCATGCCGACGCCGATAATCGAGACTTTCGACACGTCACTCGATGATAGCAAATCCTCGTAACCTATCTCGTAACGGAGATCTTCGAGGACCTTGAGGGTCTGTTTAATGTCGGCCTTGGGAACCGTGAAGGTCATGTCGGTCTTGCTGCCCTTGCTCGGATTCTGGACGATCATGTCCACGAGAATCTTCCTCTCGGCCAGCGGGCTGAAAATTGCCGCGGAAACGCCGGGACGGTCCTCCACGTGAACGAGGGTTATCCTGGCTTGATCCTTGTCGTACGCGATACCCGAAACGAGAACTGCTTCCATGTCGTCATCCTCCTGACAGACCAAAGTGCCCTGCTCGTCGGAGAAGGTCGAGCGGACATGCACGGTTACATTGTATTTCTTGGCAAATTCCACGGACCTGATCTGGAGCACCTTCGCTCCCATGCTCGCCATTTCGAGCATCTCGTCGTATGCGATGCGGTCAATCTTGGTCGCATCGGAGCAGATATTGGGGTCCGTGGTAAAAACACCGGGAACATCAGTATAAATTTCACACACTTCAGCATTGAGGGCGGCAGCCATGGCCACGGCGGACGTATCGGAACCGCCGCGTCCGAGGGTGGTGATCCGCTTGCCGTCCTCGCAACCCTGAAACCCGGCCACGACTAGCACATCGTGATCTTCGAGCATTTCGAAAAGCGCGGTGGTGTCGATGTCCACGATACGGGCTTTTCCGAAGCTGCAATCGGTGCGAATCGGCGCCTGAAAACCCAGTACGGAACGGGCGCGGATGCCCTGATTCTTGAGCAGCATGGAAAAGAGCGCACAGCTAACCTGCTCTCCAGTGGAGACCAGCGAATCCATTTCCGCCGCATCGGGCGTCGTGACCCACTCGTTGGCAAGCGCCAACAGCCGGTTGGTTTCTCCTGCCATGGCCGAAAGGACGACCACGACCTTGTTGCCCTCCCGGTAAGGGCGCATGACCTTCTTCATGACCTCAAGCTGGGTGCTCAGGCTGGCGACGGAAGTGCCGCCGAATTTCTGTACGACGATGTTCATTGCGATTCCAAGTGTTCTGTATATTCGGCAAGTGCTGGAGCGAGGGCTTCAAGATATTCCCCGGCTCGACTTCCCATTGCATGCAACCTGAGGACTCGTCCAGTCCTTTCCTCCCCCCACACAAGGTGCAGGGCATCGGCAGGCCATTCGTCCTCGGGAAGATATTCGATCCATTCCACCAGCGCCACGCTGCTCTCGTCGGCCAGCTGATCGAGCACTTCATCTCCCGGAGGCATACCCTCCAGACGATACAGGTCGAAATGAGCCACTGCGGGCTTGGTGGGGTACAGGTTGAAAATGTTGAAACTCGGGCTCGACACCTCGGCTTGGGCCGCGCCGGGGAGTGACTCCACAAGCCCTCTGACAAGGGTCGTCTTGCCGGAACCGAGCCCACCCTGAAGCAGGACGGCCGGCGGAGCCGGAGAATTGGAAAGAAAGCTGGCAAGCGCGCGGCCCAATGCAAGGGTGTCGCGCTCCTCCCGCAGTCTGATGTCCAGGTGCATCGGGCTTTCGCTACTCCTTGGCGATGAGCGTGCCGAGCACGTCTTCCTTGCCCACGACGCCGACGAGCACATCGCCGTCCACCACGGGCAGGGTGTAAAGCTTCTTGTCGCTCATGACAGCCGCCAGTTCGTCCAGACCGGTGTCGGGGCTGACGGTCACGGCGGGCTTGGTCATGGCGTCATTGACGGTCAGGGCCGTGATCTTCTGCATCTCGGTATCCAGTTCGGCCAGCGAGGCCAGCGGGAATACGCCGTCGAGCAGGGTGAAGAACGAGGGCAGGGACAGCTTTTTCTGCTGCGCCACAAGATCGGTCTGCGTCAGAACGCCCACTACCTTGCCGTCATCCACCACGGGTACGCCGTTGATGCGGTTTTCCAGCAGAGTCTTCACCGCAGTGCTGATGTCGGTGTCGGAGGTGAGGGTTATGGGCTCGTTGGTCATGATATCAATTGCTTTCAGCATATTCCGTACTCCTTTGCCGCACGAGGCAGCATATCGGCTATTTCGCCTGCGAGATTGCCGCGCAGGGGGTGGTCCTCTTCCAGCATCCGTCCGGATGCCGCGTGCCAGTAGACGCCGAGCGAGGCGGCGTGCATCACGTCCATTCCAGTGGCGGCAAGCGCCGCTATCACACCGGAGAGGACATCACCGGAACCGCCCACCGAAAGGCAGGGGGCGGAGATGGGACAGAGCCTCGTCTGTACCGCATCGGCCACAAGGGTTCCGGCTCCTTTGAGAACCAGCGTCGCTCGCGTCTTTTCCACGTATGATTCCGCGGTTTCCAGTCTGGACTGCTGGACCGATGCCGTATCGGTCTCCGCCAGACGGGCCATTTCACCGGGGTGGGGAGTCAGGACGGTTCCGTGCGGGAGCTCCCCGGCAAGTTCGGGGGCCTGTGCCAGAGCGTTCAGCCCGTCGGCATCCAGCACGAGCGGCACCGGACACTTTGCAATAAAATGCCGCAGGAAATCAACATTTTTCCCGTCTTGTCCCCAGCCGGGGCCAAGAACAACCGAATCGAAACGAGACAGCTGTGAAACAACTTTTTCCGCACTTTTCTGGTCCCATTTCTCAAAATCGCGCAACGGAAGGGTCATAATCTCCGGCCGACCAAAGCGGACCTCGGCACATGCGCCTTCCGGGCAGGCCACCGTGACCAGCCCGGCTCCGGCCCGGAGCGCTCCCAACGCGGAAAGGTGCGGCGCGCCGGTCATTCCGGGGGAGCCGCCCACGACCAGAACATGCCCTGCCCTGCCCTTGTGGGAATCCGGGACCGGTCGCGGTATGGTCTTCATGACCTCCTGACCGATCACGAACCGTCGCACCGGACGAGCTTCCCGGACAGCGCGGGGAATCCCGATATCCGTGACGAAAAGCCGACCGGTCCACTGCTCGGCACCGGGCATGGCGAGCCCGGTCTTGGCCGCCTGAAACGTGACTGTGGCATCGGCACGAACGGCTTCGGGACCCGGCGTCCCGGTATGACCGTTGAGCCCCGAGGGGATGTCGATCGAAAAGACAAAGGATCGCTCGCCCATGCGGTTGATCGCCCGCACCAGCTTCAGGATGTCGGCGCGAAGACGCCCCTTGAACCCCGTTCCGAGCAGGCCGTCCACGACGATGTCGGGCTGTGGCAGGGAGCCGAGGGTCGCAGTGGCAAGATGAAAAAGAGGAATGCCGAGCTTCTGGGCCAGCACCAGGTTGGCCCGGGTTTCTCCGCGATAGTGCTTTTTGGGGCGGGTATGAAACACCGCCACTGTACCGGCACGCTCCACCAGATACCGGGCCATGGCAAAGGCGTCGCCGCCATTGTTGCCGGATCCCGCAAAAAGATAGACCGTCTTGCCTTCCAGCGGTCCGGCCTCGGATTCGAGGGTTCGCACGGCTTCGCGGGCTGCGTTTTCCATCAGGACCATGCCGGGAATGCCGAATTCGCCGATGGCCTCGGCATCCCAGGCAGCCATTTCGCCGGGTGTAGGCAGCGGATGAAGCATAGCGCCTCCTAGTCTTCTATGACCACCACGGCCGCGGCATTATCCCGCGAGTGTGTGATCGAAACATGGGCCCGCCTGCCGCCAAGGGAACGCATGACCTCATGTCCCTCGTCGCAAAAGGTGATTTCCGGTTTGCCGGAGGAACCGTGCAGCACTTCCACGCACTGAAAGGTCACTCCCTCCGCAAAGCCGGTTCCCAAAGCTTTGACCGCAGCCTCTTTGGCGGCAAAAAGCGCGGCCAGACGCGAGACCGGATTCTTCGGCAGCTGGGCGATCTCGGCTTCGGTAAGAACTTTTTCCGCGAACCGCATCCCGTACCGCCCCCAGGCGTTTTCAATGCGCTCAAGCTCGACAAGATCGATGCCCATTCCGAGGATCATGCGCTAGTCCTTGAAAGTCCTGATGATTTCGGCCATGTCGCGAACGGCCCGATCAATGCCTACGTAGATGCTGCGCGCGATGATGCTATGACCGATGGAATATTCGCTGATGCCGGGAACGTTCTTGAACGCCATGACGTTGCGGTAGTTCAGGCCGTGACCGAGGTTGACCTTGAGCCCCAGCGCGCGTGCATGGCGAATGCCTTCCAGAATCTTTTCCAGCTCCACGTGACGCTCTCGGATATCCTTGGCGTCCGCGTAGTGGCCGGTGTGAATTTCGATAAACTCCGCGCCGCTTGCGTGCGCCGCGTCGATCTGGGCCGTGTCCGCGTCGATGAACAGGCTGGAACGAATACCTTTTTCATGCAGCGGGGCCAGAAATTCCGCCAGCTCCTCTTCCCTGTCGATGCAGTTCAGGCCGCCTTCCGTGGTCAGTTCCTCGCGCTTTTCAGGGACGAGGCAGACGGTTTCAGGATCGGTATCCATGGCGATGGACTGCATCTCGGGTGTGGCGGCCATTTCGAAGTGAAGCCGCGTATTGCAGGTTTTGCGCACCAGTTCGATGTCCCGATCCTGCACGTGCCTGCGGTCCTCGCGCAGATGCATGATGATTCCTGCCGCTCCGGCGAGTTCGGCCATGTAGGCTGCCGTGACGGGCTCGGGCTCTATCCCCATCCGAGCCTGACGGAGAGTGGCGACGTGATCGACGTTGACGCAGAGTACGGGCATTATGGAATCTCCTTGTGAGGATGAATATATTTTGAAGCCACCTGATTACGCCTTCCGGGGCTTGATGGCAACCGCATGAAGCCGTTTCGCCAGTATTGACAGGAACGAAGCCACCCGCTACCAACCCACAGAACTGACCAAGACATTATATATGGAGTAATATACATGAAAGTTTGCATCGTCGGAACCGGTTATGTCGGCCTCGTCTCCGCTGCCTGTCTGGCAGAAATGGGCAACACCGTCCGCTGCGTGGACGTGAACCCCAAAGTGGTGGAAAAACTGAGGGAAGGCCATGTCCACATATACGAACCCGGCCTTGAGGAGCTGGTAAAACGCAACTACGCCGAAGGACGCCTCTCGTTCACCACGGAGATTGCCGAGGGACTCGAAGAAGCCCGCGTGGCCTTCATCACCGTCGGCACGCCCAGCGGTGAAGACGGACGCTGCGACCTTTCCTTCGTGGACTCGGTCGCGCGCGACATCGGCTCCAGCATGAAAGAGCCCAAGATCGTGGTGGACAAATCCACCGTCCCCGTCGGCACTGCGGACCGCGTACGCGGCATCATCGCCGCAGAGCTCGAAAAACGCGGCGCCTCCATCGACTTCGACGTGGTCTCCAACCCCGAATTCCTCAAGGAAGGCGACGCAGTCAACGACTTCATGAAGCCAGACCGGGTCATCGTCGGCACCGAGTCCGAGGAATCCGCCAAGGTACTGCGCGACCTCTATTCCCCGTTTGCCAGAAGCCGCGAGAAGCTCATCGTCATGGGCACCCGCAGCGCGGAGATGACCAAGTACGCCGCCAACTGCATGCTGGCCACCAAGATTTCCTTCATCAACGAAATCGCCAACATCTGCGAACGCGTCGGCGCCAACGTCACCGAAGTGCGCGCGGGCATCGGCTCCGACTCGCGCATCGGCTACAGCTTCATCTACCCCGGCGTGGGTTACGGCGGCTCCTGCTTCCCCAAGGACGTGAAGGCGCTGATCAACACCGCCCGTGAAGTGGAGTACGACGCCAAGCTCATCCAGTCCGTGGACACGGTGAACGACGCCCAGAAGCTCGTCATCTCCGATAAGATTCTCGACTACTTCAAGCCGCAGGGCGGCGTCGAAGGCCGTACCCTCGCTCTCTGGGGAATCGCCTTCAAGGCCAACACCGATGACATCCGCGAAGCCCCGGCCCTCTATCTGGTCAAGGCTCTCACCGACGCGGGCATGAAAGTCCGCGCCTTCGACCCCGTGGCATGGGAACGCGGCGCCGAGCACTTCGCCGACAACCCCAATGTCGAAATCGTCCAGGACCAGTATGAAGCCTGCGACGGCGCGGACTGCCTCGCGGTGGTCACCGACTGGAACCAATTCCGCGATCCGGACTTCGCTCAGGTGAAAGGGCTGCTCAAGACCCCTCTCCTTTTCGATGGACGAAACCTCTACAGTCCCCGCCGCATGGGCGACGAAGGCTTCGCTTACTTCAGCATTGGCCGCACCCCGGTCAAATAGCCATCCGTTCATATCACTAGTCAACGGCCTGCTCCCGAAACGGAGCAGGCCGTTTTTTCATGGCCCCCGCTTCGGTTTCTGACTTCGGCCCTCGGCACCCTCCTTGCTTTCTCCCACCAAACGACAAGCACCATGAACAAGAAGAACGGTTCCAAAACATTCATGAAAACTCTGTTTGCACCCGGACGGCTTGCCGGGTATCACAAACCAATCGGCGGATTTTCGCCGACGTGCTTCCGAAGACGGTTCACGACGGGCTGATGATACGTCCAGCCAAACTCGCCCGCCGGCAAAGAGAGTAAAGGCGCATGAGATACTTCAAGGACAGCAGACGCAAAGCGCTTCCCGGCATCATGGGATTCCTCTCCATGCTGCTTGTGCCGCTGATTGTGGCGCTGGTGGTGCAGTACGACTATCTGCAGGACCTTGAACGGGTCTCCGAAGAACGGCTGGCCCTGTACGAACGCACGCTCAACTCCGCACTGCAAAAGCACGAATATCTGCCCTACCTGCTTGCGCAGACCGGCATCATCAAGGATCTGCTCTCCGAAGGGGGCGACAGGATCCGCATGAATTCCTTTCTTCAGTCGGCCAACGAGCGGGCGGAGTCCGAAGCCATCTACATTCTGGACACCGACGGCATCGTCATCGCCGCCAGCAACTGGATGAAGAAGACGAGCTTCATCGGGCTGGACCTCAGCTTCCGCCCGTATTTCAAAGACGCCATGAACGGCGCCGCGGGCAAATTCTTCGGCGTCGGCATCATGGCGGGACGACCCGGATTCTACATTTCCCACCCGGTACGCGTGAACGGACGCATCGTTGGCGTCGTGGCCACCAAGATCGTGCTGTCCGCGCTGGAAACCCTCTGGCAGGAAGGCGGTGAAACCGTATTCGTGGCGGATTCCAACGGCGTCATAGTCCTCTCCAGCCGCCCATCGTGGAAATATCGTACCCTTGCCCCCCTGTCCGCAGAGATACGCAACCGCATCCACGAACGCTGGCAGTTCCCGCAACCCAAGCTCAAGAGCCTGCAATCGCAGTCTTCCACACTGCTGGGCTTTCGGGAAACCATCATCGACAAGGAGCGGTTTCTCAAGAACTCCCGTTCCATACCCGGCATGAACTGGGAGATCACCTACCTCATGAACGAGGACCCGCTCTGGGAACGCACGTTGGGTATGGCCCTCACCTCATTCATTCTCGTGGGGCTGGCGATTCTCACCCGCATGTTCGTGCGGGAACGCAGCCAGCGGGAACTTTCCCGACAACAGGCCCTTGAGGCGGAGAAAATCCGCAGCATGAACAAACAGCTTGCTCAGGAGATAGAGGAACGCAAACGCACGGAGCTTGAATTGCGCGAAGCGCAGGAAGAACTGGTACAGGCGGGAAAACTTGCTGCCCTCGGCGAGATGGCCACGGCCGTGGCGCACGAGCTGAACCAGCCCATAGCGGCGTCCAAAACCTACATCGCCAGCTGCCGCCTCATGCTCAATCGCGACAAACTCGACGAGCTGGAGCCGACGCTTAACAAGATTTCGGACCTGTGCGACCGCATGGCAAAAGTCACCGGCCAGCTCAAGTCCTTCGTGCGCAAGTCATCCAACAAGAAAACCAAGTTCGACCTGCGAAGAGCCGTCAACGAATCCCTCACGCTCATGCGTCACCAATTTCAGGTGGAGAACTGCGAACTGCAGCTGGACATGCCGGAGTACCCCATCTACATCATGGGCGACCACGTCCGGCTGGAGCAGGTGCTCATCAACCTTTTCCGCAACGCGCTGGACTCCATGCTGCATACGGCCTCGCCCGTCATCGGGGTTGAGATGGCCCACGAGAACGGACACGCCACCATCCTTGTTCGTGACAACGGCCCCGGCATCGGCACGGAGATAGGCAAACGCCTCTTCGAACCGTTCGTCACCAGCAAGAAGGAAGGCGTGGGCATGGGCCTCGGCCTTTCCATCTCTTATAAAATCATCAAGGACATGGGCGGAGACATCCGTGGCAGGAACCGCGACGAATGCGGCGCGGAGTTCGTGCTGACCCTCCCCGTTGTCGATCACGATACATCCGGAGCCAAAGCATGATGCAGGTCATTCTCGTCGATGACGAAAAGTCCGTCAGGGACTCGGCCAGACAGTGGCTTGAGCTCTCCGACTTCACGGTAAAGGACTTCGAGGATGCCGGCGAAGCGCTCGGGGCCATTGATCCAGACTACGCGGGCATCATCCTTTCCGACGTCAAGATGCCGGGCATGGACGGGCTGCAATTCCAGAAGGAAATAGCCAAGATCGACCCGCACATCCCGGTCGTCCTCTTTACAGGACACGGCGACATCGCCATGGCCGTGGAGGCGATACGCGGCGGCGCGTACGACTTCGTCGAGAAGCCCTTCGATCCGGAACGCATCATCGAGACCATCAAGCGTGCGCTGGAAAAACGGCGGCTGATACTGGAGAACCGGCAGCTCAAGAAGGAGCTGGAGGAAAACGAAGGTCTCGACTCCAGGCTGGTGGGCACCTGCAAACCCATGCGTGAACTCAAGCGGGAGATCACCCATCTCGCCCCGACCATCGCCAACGTGCTCGTGCTGGGCGAAACTGGGACGGGCAAGGAAGTGGTGGCCCGCTCCATCCATGAACTCAGCGACCACCGCAAGTTGCCGTATCTGGCCCTCAACTGCGCCACCATCCCTGTCAACATGGCCGAGAGCGAGCTTTTCGGCCACAAGCACGGCGCGTTCACCGGAGCGCAGAGCAGACGCATCGGCAAGCTGGAGGCGGTACAGGGCGGCACCCTCTTTCTGGACGAGCTTGGCTCCATGCCCATGGACGTGCAGGGAAAACTCCTGCGCGCTCTGGAATGCCGCGAGATAACACCGCTTGGCAGCAACACGCCTCGTCCGGTGGAGTTCCGGCTCATCTCCGCCATGAACGAAGACCCACGCAAGGCCATCGAAGAAGGCCGCCTGCGCGAGGACCTGTACTTCCGGCTGAACACCATGGAGATTACCGTGCCGCCACTTCGTGAGCGCAAGGAGGACATTCCGCTGCTCTTCTCCTTTTTCCTCGAACGCGCCGCCGACACCTACGGTCGTCCCGCCGAATCCCTTCCGTCGGAGAGCGCCGCCGTCATGATGAGCCATGAATGGCCCGGCAACGTACGCGAGCTGAAAAGCCTTGCAGAACGTTTCGTGCTTTCCAGTCTGCCGCCTGCGGAGCGAATCCCGAAGCTGCTTTCCGGCACCGTCGTGGACTGCGGGGATTCCTCGGTATCCCTCAAGGAGCAGGTCAACCTCTTTGAGCGACACCTCATCCAGAAGTCGCTGGCGCGCCATGACGGCAACATCAAGTGCGTCATGGACGAGCTGCAAATCCCCCGGCGCACCCTCAACGAGAAGATGGCCAAATACGGCCTTTCCAGAACCTGATTCCATTTTCGGCGGAATTCCGCTCACGCTTTCCGGGCGCATCGGCGATTTTTCGCCGATGCGCTTTTTCGTTGAAGGAATCAACCCAGCCCAGCCGGGAACAATCCAGTTACCGACCGTGGCACAGCTGTTGCTCTAACGGAGATGTTGCGACCTGATTTTTCGCCAACTTATCACCGGAGGATGCCTCCATGCACAAAGGCGACTCTGCCGCCATCTCCCGAAGGGACAAGGGACTGCCAGCCGGAGAGTCTCCTTGACCCCCAGTTTCACGCCGCTCCGGAAAACGGTCTAGCCATCTTCAATTCCACAACCCCACAGGTGAACCCTTATGATGAAAGCCAATCCGACATCCGCCGCAGGCATGTCCCGTCGGGACGCAGGGCTCGACTGGCTGCAGATGCTCACCGGCGCCGGGCTGATCCTCTTCATGTGGTGCCACATGATACTGGTCTCCTCGGTAGTCATCTCGCCCAAAATCATGAACGCCATCGCCCATTTCTTCGAAGCCACCTACATGGCCCAGGTGGGCGGGCCGCTGATCTTCCTGACCTTCCTGCTCCACTTCGTCCTCGCCGCCAGAAAGATTCCGTTCCGGGCCGAAGGACAGGGAACCATCGTCAGGCACGCCAGAATGCTCAAACACCGCGACACGTGGCTCTGGGTCGTTCAGGCCGGAACCGCCATGATCATCCTGATCCTCGGCGCCATCCACATGTGGGTAGTGCTCACCGACCTGCCCATCACCGCCGCCAAGTCGGCAGCGCGCATCCAGCAGTTCTGGTGGTTCATCTTCTACATGGTCCTTCTGCCCTGCGTGGAACTGCACGTGAGCATCGGCTTCTACCGCATCGGCGTGAAGTGGGGCTTCGTCAAATCCGAAGACCGCAAGGGATTCAAGAAATTCGAAAAGACGCTTTTCACCATCTTCATGGTCATCGGCGTCATCACCCTGATCCGTTTCGTAACGTTAGGCTAGCGAGGTTTCTTCAATGCAAACGCACTACTCAGATCTGCTGGTCATCGGCGCCGGACTCGCCGGGGAACGCGTCGCCTGCGAAGCGGCACAGAACGGCTTCAAGGCCACGTGCCTGTCCATCGTCCCGGCCCGCCGCTCCCATTCCTCAGCAGCACAGGGCGGCATGCAGGCCGCACTCGGCAACTGCGCCAAGGGCGACGGCGACTGCCCAGACGTTCACTTCATCGACACGGTCAAAGGCTCCGACTGGGGCTGCGATCAGGAAGTGGCGCGGCTCTTCGCCGACACCGCACCCATCGAAATGCGCCGCCTCGCCCACTGGGGCGTGCCATGGAACCGTGTTGTTCCGGGCAAATCAACCTTCTTCAAGGGCGGCGAGAAATTCGAAAAGTACGAAAAGGATGAAAACGAAGGATTGATCACTGCGCGCTCCTTCGGCGGCACCGCCAAATGGCGCACCTGTTATACCTCGGACGGCACCGGCCATGCGGTCATGTGCACCATGGACAACCGCTGCGCCGAGCTGGGCATCGACGTCTTCGACAAGAAGGAAGCCGTCTCGCTGATTCATGACGGCGAGACCTGCACCGGTGCCGTGGTCCGCTGTCTGCGCACCGGCGAATTGGAAGTTTTCCTTGCCAAGGCCACCGCCATCTGTACCGGCGGTTTCGGACGTATCTACAAGGCCACCACCAACGCGGTCATCTGCGACGGCGGCGGGCACATCATCGCCCACGACACCGGCGTGGTACCCATTGGCAACCCCGAGGCCATCCAGTTCCACCCCACCGGTATCGTCCCCACCGACATCCTCGTGACCGAGGGCTGTCGCGGCGACGGCGGAACGCTTCTCGACGTAAACGAAGAGCGATTCATGAACATCTACGAGCCGGACAAGGCCGAGCTGGCCTCCCGTGACGTGGTCTCGCGATGGATGACCCATCACATGCGGCAGGGCAAGGGCGTGAAAAGCCCCTACGGTGAACACCTCTGGCTCGACATCCGGCATCTGGGCAACGAGCACATTTCCACCAAGCTGCGCGAAGTGGACGAGATATGCCATCACTTCCTCGGCGTGGACCCGAGGCACGAGCTCATCCCGGTGCGCCCCACCCAGCACTACACCATGGCCGGCATCCGCACGGACAAGGACGGCTCGGCATATGGCCTCAAGGGTCTGTTCTCCGCAGGCGAGGCAGCCTGCTGGGACATGCACGGCTTCAACCGCCTCGGCGGAAACTCGCTGGCCGAGACCGTTGTCGCGGGCGGCATCATCGGTGCCAAGATCGTCGAATTCCTCAAAGGCTACGAAACCACCTTCAATACCCAGACCATCAATCAGGCGGTCATCAAGCAGCGCGAGCGCATCGACAACCTGATCCGCGGCAAGAACGGCAGACTCAACGTGTACGAAGTGCGCAACGAGATGCAGGAAGCGCTCATGAAAGGCTGCTTCGTCTTCCGGAATCAGCAGGGGCTTGAGGAATGCGTGGAAACGCTTCAGGGCACCCTCGACAAGGCCAAGCGAGTGGGACTGGTTTCCGACGGCACCGGGCCGAACTATGAACTCGCCGCCGCCCTCAAGATCAAGGGACAGGTCAGGCTGGCGCTGTGCATCGCTCAGGCCGCCCTGCAGCGCACCGAATCGCGCGGGTCACACAACCGCGAGGACTACCCGGAGCGCAACGACAAGGACTGGCTCAACCGCACGCTGGCCTACTGGCCCGAAAACGCGGACATGCCGGAGCTTTCCTACGAGGACACCACCGCCAAATTCGAGATTCCTCCGGGAGACCGGGGCTACGGCGGCGGAACCATCATTCCGGCCGACGAAGGGTACGTGCGCGAGCGCACCGTGGAAAGCCCCGTGAACGAACTCGGCACGAAGAAGTAACCCGGTTCAAGGAAGGAACGCATCATGGGTAGACAACTCGAATTCGAAATATTCCGATTCAATCCGCAGAAACAGGGCGACGTGCCGCGCATGCAGACGTACGTCCTTGAAGAGACCACCAACATGACCCTGTTCATCGCCCTGAACAGGCTGCGCGAGGAGCAAGACCCGAGCCTCGTCTTCGACTTCTGCTGCCGCGCCGGAATCTGCGGGGCGTGCGCCATGGTCATCAACGGCCGCCCCGGGCTGGCCTGCCAGACCAAGACCAAGGATCAGCCCGGCAAGATCACCCTGCATCCGCTTCCGGTGTTCAAGCTCGTGGGAGATCTGGCCGTGGACACCGGCGTATGGTTCCGGGAGATGTACGACAAGACCGAGTCGTGGGTTCACACGAGCCGAACCTTCGACCCCGCCGCTCAGGAAGAGCGCATGGATAATGCCGTGGCGGAACAGATCTATGAACTGGAACGCTGCATCGAATGCGGCTGTTGCGTGTCCGCTTGCGGAACCGCCCGTCTACGCGACGATTTCATGGGCGCCGCCGCCCTGAACCGCATCGCACGCTTCGTGGTGGACCCGCGTGACCAGCGCACCGACAGCGACTACTTCGAGATCATCGGCAACGACAACGGCATTTTCGGCTGCATGGGCCTGCTGGCCTGCGAAGACGTATGCCCCAAGGGACTGCCGCTTCAGAACCAGCTGGGCTTCCTGCGCCGCAAGATGGGCATCACCGCAATCAAGGAAATATTCAGGAAGTGACGCCATGCGTATCATTCATACCAACGACATAGTAAACGCCGTCGCGAGGATGTGCGTCAAGGCCAATACGGAGCTTCCGGACGACGTCCGCAACAAGCTCTCGCAGGCCATGGAAGAGGAAACGAGCCCCTCGGCCAGGGAAGTGCTTCGCCAGCTTCTGGAGAACGCCGACCTTGCCGCCGAGACCAAGCTGCCCCTGTGCCAGGATACCGGGCTCGCCGTCTTCTTCGTGGAAGTCGGCGACGAGGCCCGCGTGGAAGGCGGCAACCTGCGCGACGCCATCAACGAGGGGGCACGCAAGGGATATCAGGAAGGCTACCTGCGCAAATCCGCATGCGATCCCTTCACCCGCGCCAACACCGGGGACGGCACTCCGGCAATCATCCACTTCGATTTCGTTCCCGGTGACAAGCTGAGGATCGTGTTCATGGCCAAGGGTGGTGGCAGTGAAAACATGAGCCGCGTGACCATGCTGGCTCCGGCACAGGGCTGGGAAGGTATCAAGAAATACGTGATCGAACGCGTGGCCGAGGCCGGTCCGAACCCCTGCCCGCCAACGGTACTGGGCATCGGCATAGGCGGTACCTTCGACCATGCGGCGAAGATCGCCAAGAAATCACTGATGCGTCGACTCGACGACACCCACCCCGACCCGGAGATCGCGGCCAAGGAAAAGGAACTGGAAGAGGCCGTGAACAGGCTGGGCATTGGCCCCATGGGGCTTGGCGGAAAAACCACGGTGCTGAGCGTCAAGATGACCGTGGAGCCGTGCCATCTGGCGAGCCTGCCGCTGGCCGTCAATGTCCAGTGCCACTCCCAGCGGCACGAGGAGGTCGTTCTGTAATGGCGGAATACAAGCTTACCACCCCGCTGACCGATGCAGACATCACCCCGCTCAAGGCCGGGGACGTGGTCTTCCTGACCGGCACCATCTACTCCGCCCGCGATGCGGCCCACAAGAAGCTCGTGGAGCTGCTGGACAAGGGCGAAGACCTGCCCTTCGATCTTCAGGGCGCGGCGATCTATTACGTCGGCCCGAGCCCGGCCCCGCCGGGCCGCCCCATCGGCGCAGCCGGCCCCACCACAAGTTACCGCATGGACTCGTACGCGCCCCGCCTTCACCGGCTCGGTCTCAAAGCCACCATCGGCAAGGGCAAACGCAATGACGAAACCAGAAAAGCCCTGCAGGACCATACCGCCGTCTACTTCGGAGCCACCGGCGGTGCGGGCGCCCTGCTCTCCAATTCCATCAAGGCGTCCGAAGTCATCGCCTTCGAGGAGCTGGGACCCGAGGCGATCCGCAAGATGACCGTGGAGGACTTCCCTCTGCTGGTCATCAACGATTCCCATGGACAGGAACTGTACGCCGTGCCCGACCGAAAGGCCGCAGGCATCGAATAACGCATCGAAATCACGAGGAGATTTTACAATGGCACTGTTCACCAAACAGGAAGCGCTCGACTATCATTCCATGGGTCGGAAAGGAAAGGTCGAAGTCGTTCCGGTCAAGCCGTGCGTGACCCAGAAGCACCTTTCCATGGCCTACAGCCCCGGCGTGGCCGAAGCCTGCAAAGAGATCGCGGCCGACCCAGAAAAATCCTTCGAGTACACCGCACGAGGCAACCTCGTGGCAGTGGTCTCCAATGGCACGGCCGTGCTCGGTCTCGGCAATATCGGCGCTGCTGCCGGGAAGCCGGTCATGGAAGGCAAGGGCGTACTGTTCAAGGTCTTCGCGGACGTGGACGTGTACGATATCAACCTCGCCGTCACCGACCCGGATCAGCTCATCGAGATCGTCAAGGCCATGGAGCCGACCTTTGGCGGCATCAACCTTGAAGACATCAAGGCACCGGAATGCTTCTACATTGAGGAAAGGCTCAAGAAGGAAATGAACATCCCGGTATTCCACGACGATCAGCACGGCACCGCCATTGTCACGGCTGCGGGCATGATGAACGCGCTGGAGATATCCGGCAAGAAGCCCGAGGATCTGCGTGTGGTCGTCTCCGGAGCCGGGGCATCCGCAATCGCCTGCACCAACCTTTATAAAAGCATGGGCGTGCCCCCCGAGAACATCGCCATGTTCGACTCGCGCGGTCATATCAACAAGAGCCGCAAGGACCTGAGCGAAACCAAGCAGGTTTACGCCACCGACAAGGAATTCGGCTCGCTGGCCGAAGCCATGCAGGGCGCGGACTGCTTCCTCGGTCTCTCGGTGGCGGGCATGGTTTCCAAGGACATGGTCAAATCCATGGCCGACAACCCGATCATCTTCGCCTGCGCCAACCCTGACCCGGAAATCACCTACACCGACGCCAAGGAAGCACGCCCGGACGCCATCATGGGCACGGGACGCTCGGATTTCCCCAATCAGGTCAACAACGTACTGGGCTTCCCCTTCATCTTCCGCGGCGCGCTGGACGTAGGCGCTACGGCCATCAACGAAGAAATGAAGCTTGCCGCGGCAAAGGCACTGGCGGATCTCGCCAAGCAGCCCGCCCCGGAATACGTGTGCAAGGCCTTCGGGGTGGACAGCCTCGAATTCGGCATCGACTACATCATCCCCAAAGCGCTTGATCTGCGTCTGATCGAATACGTTTCCGTGGCGGTCGCCAAAGCCGCGATGGAAACGGGCGTGGCGCGCAGGAGCATTGACCCGGAAGCCTACGCCAGCGAACTGCGCCACCGCATCGCCGATTCCACGGCGCGCGTGAGCAGTTACGTGGAGTCGTACAATCTGGGCATATGAGCATCCCGGGGGCGGGATGTGAGGAGTTCCGCCCCTTCGACCGGCACGGGCATGCTTCCATCAATCGCGGTCCGCCGCAGCAACCCAAGGAGAGGAATCCATGAGCGCACAAGCAGGAGACAGCGGAAACGGCCGAAAAGTCGGCTTTTTCCTCGGTCCCATCGTTTTCATCCTGATGCTTCTCATCCCGGCCCCCGAAGGAATGAAAATCGAAGCATGGCGAGTGGCAGCCGTCACCGCCCTTATGGCTATCTGGTGGATCACCGAAGCCATTCCCATTCCCGCAACGTCATTGCTGCCCATCGCCCTTTTCCCGCTTCTCGGCGTAATGAAATCCAACGCGGCCACCGCGCCGTATGCGAACCACCTCATCTACCTCTTCATGGGCGGCTTCTTCCTTGCCGTGACCATGGAACGCTGGAACCTGCACAGGCGCGTGGCCATTCACACCATCCGCACGGTGGGGACAAGCCCCGGCAGGATGATCCTCGGATTCATGATCGCCACGGGCTTTCTGTCCATGTGGGTCTCCAACACGGCAACGACCATGATGATGGTGCCCATCGGCCTCGCCGTGGTGCAGCAGGCCACCGGATTCGATTCCAAGGACATCCGTGCCTGCGCCAGCAACGCAGGCCCCGAGTCCAACTTCGGTAAATGTCTGATGCTCGGCATCGCCTACGCGGCCTCCATGGGCGGCGTGGCCACCATCATCGGCACGCCGCCGAATACTGTCATGGTCGGCATGGTCGAAAAAATGTTCGGCGTACAGATCGGCTTCGGCCAGTGGATGCTCTTCGGCGTCCCCCTTGCCGTGATCATGGTCGCCCTGTCCTGGATTCTGCTTACCAAGATGCTCTTCCCCATGGGCAACATGGAACTGGCTGGCGGCAAGCAGATCATCGAGGAAGAGCTGCGCAAGCTCGGCCCCATGGCTCCCGAGGAAAAGAAAATCGTCATCGTGGGGTGTTTCGTGGCGGCCTTCTGGCTCTCTCGCGGCTTCCTGAAGAAGATGCCCTTCGTACTCGATATGATGCCCAACTTCGGCTACATCCATGACGCGACCATCGGTATTCTCGGCGCCCTGGTGCTCTTCGCCATCCCCTCCAACTTCAAGAAGGGCGAATTCCTTCTCGACTGGAAAACCGCGGTCAAGATTCCCTGGGACGTCATTCTGCTCTTCGGCGGCGGTCTTGCCATCGCCAACGGCTTCGCCAAGACCGGACTGGCTAACTACATTGCCGCGCAGCTCGGCGGACTCGAAGGCGCGAGCATCCTCGTCTTCGTGGCCACGGTGGTACTGATCACCATCTTCCTGACAGAGATCACCTCCAACACCGCCACCGCCACCTTGCTGGTTCCCATCATGGGCAGCGCAGCCATTGCAATGAGCATTCATCCGTTCGCGACCATCGTCGGCGCATGTGTGGCGGCATCCTTCGCCTTCATGCTCCCGGTGGCGACGCCGCCAAACGCGGTCGTCTTCGGCAGTGGGTGCATATCCATCAAGCAAATGGCCAAAACAGGCATATGGCTCAACATCCTCGGCACGATCCTGATCACGGCCTTCGTGGTCTACATCCTGCCCGCCGTATGGGGTGTTGACCTTTCCACCCTGCCTGAATGGGCACCCGCCCCGTAAGCGGCTACTGCGGCCGTTCTCAAACAACAAAAAAGGGCTCCTCAAGAGGAGCCCTTTTCAGTGCGAAAGATCATCCCGCAACGGGTGATGCCATCCGGCGCATCTAGCGGCGCAGGACCTGCTTGACGACCTCGTCGATGCCGACCTTTTCCACGAAACGGGCTGCGCGCTGACGCTTGCCGGAGTTGTCGCGGTAAAAATCGATGAAACGGGTCACGACCTCGCGGGCTTCGCCCCGGCTCAGGTCTTCTGCAAGCACATCGCCGATGCGGGGTCTGCCGGAAGCGTTGCCGCCGACAACCACGGTCCAGCCTTTTTTCTTGCCGATAAGGCCCACGTCGCGAACATAGGACTCGGCGCAGCACATGGGGCAGCCGGAGATACCGATCTTGAGTTTGGCAGGCATCTCATAGCCCACGAAATGGTCTTCGAGTTCAAGGCCGAAGCCGAGGGAATCGCGCTGGCCGAGGCTGCATACCTCGGTACCCGGACAGGCCTGAACATAGTGGACACAGAGCCCGACCGCCGGGCCGATTTCCATCTTGAGGTCTTCCCAGACCTTGTCCACGTTCTCTTCCTCAAGGCCGACCATGGCAATGCGCTGGCCCGAGGTTATCTTCATGATGGGAACGTCGTATTTTCTGGCTGCCCGCGCGATCGCTTCGAGGGAGTCGGGGGTCACGAGTCCCACCGGCGTGCGCGGGACGATGGCGTATGTTTTCTTGTCGCGTTGAAGGATGGCGCCTTTTGGCGTGGCGGACATGCTGTACTCCTTGGGGTCACTCAGGCTCGGGGTTCTGCGCCGCCTGCCGGACGGCTTCCATGCCGATCCTTTCCGCAAAGCCTGCGGCGCGCTCCCCTTTCTTGGCGTTTCCCGCAAAAAAATCAAGCGTTCGCTTCACATATTTCAAAACATCTCCATCGCAGAGGTGTTTTGCAATAATTTCGCCCGGTCTCGCCTTGCGCCCGGCGGCACCGCCAAAAAGCAGCGTCCACCCTTTTGCGTCACCGATCAGCCCAATGTCGCGAACCCAGCTCTGTCCGCAGCCGCGTGGGCAACCGGATACTCCAAACTTGGGACGCACCGCAATATCCGCCATTGCTTCCAGCATGTTTTCAAGGGCAGCCGCCATGGAGCGGGTATCCTGCAAACCGCGTGAGCACTGCCCTTTACCGAGGCAAAGCGTCATCATGAACGGACATTTTCCGTCGAGCGACCCCACGGCCTCAGTCACCGTATCCACCAGTTCAGGGGGGATGCCGTGGATTTCAAGCCGCTGGGCGCCGGTGGCGCGGACGCCGGGAAGGTCGTACTTTCGCACGACCTCCGCGACTCGCATGAGCGACTCGGCGTCCATGAAGCCTTGCGGCATTGCCGGACGGAGGACGCAGAGGCCGTCCGCCCGGCAGGAAGCCGCTCCGAAGGTGTCATGAACCGTTTTCATGGCCTCTGAACCTAGATCGGGGGCGCGATGTGAACCAGCAGACGTGTACGACTCTCGGCACGGAAGCCGTGCGGGTCCGCAATTTCGCTCACCAGCACGTCGCCGGGCTTGGCCGGGATTTCCGCGCCGTCGGCACCGAGGAACTGGCCGCCGCCCTCAAGGACGGTGATGGTCAGCTCGCCCTCGATATCGTGGCTGTGCACAGGCAGTTCCTGCCCCGGTTCGAAGTTGAAGTTGATGACCTTCACGAACGCGCAGTCGTGCACGAGCATGTTGCTGAAGGTCTTCTCCTTGAATCCGTTTTCTGCGATGAGGTCGATCTTGCGCATGGCTTTGTCTCCTTACGCTTCAAAGGTTTCGGTATTGATGACACGGCCGTCAAGCGAGATGGTCAGCTTGGTCACGGGGACCCGCCTTCCCGCCATCTCAAAAGCCTTGTCCAGAATGACGCTCATGGTGGAGCAGCAGGGAACCTCCATTTCCATCACGGTGATGGAATTCAGGTTTGCCGTGTTCACCATGTCCGCCAGCTTATTGGCGTATTCCATCTGGTTGTCGAACTTGGGGCAGCCCATGAGCACAACCTTGCCTGCCACGTAGTCCGAATGGTAGCCGGGCAGCGCCACGGGCACGCAGTCTGCGGTCAGCAGCACATCGGCGTTCTGCAGGAACGGCGCGGTCGGCGGAACAAGGCGCAGCTGCACGGGCCAGTGGGACAGGCTGGAGCCTTCGGCAGTCTTCTGCTCCTTGGGCTTGTTTGCCTGACCGCAGGGTGTCATCTTGCGCAGCTGGGAACCAGGACAACCGCCACCCATGGGCCGCACGGGGGTACCACGCACTTCCTCGGTGGTGGGCAGGTGATCAGGGATGTCGCGTCCCTGCTTCTTGAGGTGCTCCTTCACGGCTTCCGGTTCAAAGTCCTCTGCCGGACGTTCCTCGATGGTCAGCGCCCCCTGAGGGCATTCGCCGATGCACGCTCCAAGACCGTCGCAGAAGTTTTCCTTCACGAGCCGGGCCTTTCCGTCGATTATCTGCAGAGCACCCTCGTCACAGCCGGTGACGCACAGGCCGCAGCCGTCGCACTTCTCTTCGTCGATGCGAATGATCTTTCTATTGGTAATCATATTGTCCTCCTGTTTCTTGCTTATTGCTATATTCTCGCAACGCCGAGGAATACGGCGTGCAGGCCGACCACCATGACCAGAAACGCTACTCGCGCTGCCTCGGCGGTCAGGCCGGGGAATGCATATTCCAACTGCCCGTGACGGCAGGCTCCCACACAGTCTCCGCAAAGCGTACAGCTCAGGGACGGTCTGCCTTCCTGCAGGGCCCGGGCATCCAGAGCAGAGTAACGGCAGCGGCTGAAGCAGACGTTGCAGCCGGTGCAGTCTCTGCCGATGCGGATGCGCCACGGGGAAATCTTTCCCAGCACGTTCGCCACCACACCCATGGGGCAAAATGTCGTGCAGTGTACCATGGTTCCCATACGCCGGGAAACCGTCGCCATGATAATCACACCCACCATCACGAAAATCGCCGCGCTCCAGGCCGCCGTCACCCAGGACACTCCGGTCAGTCGCATGGCATATGCCGCTGCCACGACCAGCACAAGGGATGCGACTCGGGTCAGCAGAACAGTCCTTCGTCCCAGATTAGCCGGACGGCGCGCTCCCATGCGGGAAGCCGAATCATCCCATGCGCCTATGTAGCAGAGATGGCTGCACCATGCAGGCCCGACGAGGATGAGCGTCACGCCGAACAGGATCGGCATGAAGAAACCTTCTCCCCGAAAGACCGGTCCGGCCGCGATCAGCGCGGGGACCGGCAGATGCAGCTCGCCGGTCATGAGCATCCGGTCCACACCGAGCAGCCCCATGAGCAGTTGCAAAAAGAACACTGCCGAAAATCCAGCCCATATACGCCTGCGGACCTTGGGCTGCTTCGTGCGATCGAGCATCATGTTCACGACCCACTGGGCGTAGATGGCGAGAAGGATGATCTCCAGCCAGCCCCAGCCCGGCGCAAAACGTTCAAGCAGCAGCACGGGGAAAGACACCTTGGCGCTCGCAATGCCAAGACCAATGCAGGTGAGCACAAACACGGCTCCCCGTGCTCTGGCGTTCTCCGTGCTCTTGCGGTACCACCCGGCCTGTGCCGGAGCGATATTGAGCAAGACGGCGGCCAGCGTTACCAGCATCACCGCACCCATGATCACCACCAGCCGTTCCCAGTCTGCTCCCATGAGGATACGCATGCGAACAAATCCGTAAGTAGCGTCAGCCCAAGTCCACGCGCCCCAGAAGAGCGTAAACAGCACCGGAATCCGCACCCACGCTTTTCGGGCGAGGAACAGTGCCGCCAGAACCAGCATTGCGGCGGTCAGCCCCGGTTCGCCGAAGCGAAGGTGATGCGCGCCGAGCAGAATCAGCGACAGGGAAGTCAGTATGGCGATAAGGATATTCATGCGTCTCTCCACGGCCCCACAATGGACAAATCCAGGGCATCGTGACATGATTCAAGTCAAATCAGCCAGAATGAATGCAATTTTTTTGGAGATAGAGAATGGAGAGCATTGAAGCGGTGCGTTCGGTTTCCCTTTTTCAGGGGCTGCCGGACAACCAACTGGAGCGACTGGCGCAAATCGCCGTCTGCAAGCATTACAAACGAAATGAACTGATCTTCGAATCCGACACGCCGGCAACCGGTTTCTACGCCACGCTTTCAGGGAGAGTGAAGATCTTCCGCATGTCCCCTTCAGGAAAGGAGCAGATACTGCACATCTTCGGCGCCGGTGAGTCCTTTGCCGAGGTTCCGGTCTTTCAGGGCTCGACCTTCCCGGTCCATGCCCAGACGCTGGACCCTTCCGAACTCATGTTCATCCCGCGACGTGAATTCGAACGCATCATCAGTCAGGACCCGGATCTGGCCATGAAGATGATGGGACAGCTGGCCGAACGGCTGAGGATTCTCGTGAACAAGATAGAGGAACTAAGCCTCAAGGAAGCCCCCTCCCGAGTAGCCTCTTACCTGCTTTTGCTGGCCTCCTCGCACGACTCCAACACCTTCCGGCTGGACCTTCCCAAAGGCCAGATCGCCTTTTATCTCGGCACCATTCAGGAAACGCTTTCCCGCATCCTGAAGCGTTTCACCGAGGATGAACTCATCGAGATGTCCGGCAAGGACATAACGGTTCTGCATCCCGACGGCCTGCGCGAGATCGCAGACGAAGGACGTTGAGTCGCAGATCGAAACAAGCTGAAAGCTGTCCACGCGGACGGCATCCCCACTTAGAAGGCCCCGCCATGGAAAACCATGGCGGGGCCTTCTACTAAACACGAAAACGGCAAGCACGAAAACCCGCCCTGCCGAAGCAGAGCGGGTTCTGAAAGTCGGAAGACGTCCGAGCAGTTAGCCGATCTTGTTGACGGCCTGCTGCAGACGGGAGACGCGGCGCTGAGCCTGACGCCAATGGATGACTTTCTTGCGGGCGGCCTTGTCCATGACGGAGGTGACTTCCTTCATGGCTTCGGTAGCCTTGGCGGCATCCTTTTCTTCAATGGCAGTCTGGACGGCCTTGACGGAATTCTTGATGCGGGTCTTGGCCATGCGGTTGCGCAGGTTACGGACCAGGCTCTGGCGGTGCCTTTTTACGGCGGACTTGTGGTTAGCCAACGGTACTTCTCCTCAAGCTTGTCTTATTCTTATGCGTTAAAAAACGGTATTTTCAAAGCGAAGGCAGAGCTACTTATCTAGCACTGCCCCCGTTTGTCAAGCATTTTCTAGACCTGAAGGGCATTGAAGTCGGCAAGGCGTCCCAGCCTGTCGACCAAAGCCTTCAGCAGATTCAGGCGGTTGGCCCTGAGTGAAGAATCTTCACACATGACCATGACATTGTCAAAGAAGGCGTCCACGCTGGGCCGCAGTTCCGCAAGCTGACCGAACAGTCCGTCAAAGTCGCCGTCGGCCCAGAGCTGCTCAAAGCGCGGAGCGGATTCTTCCATGCGCTCTGCAAGCGCCTTTTCGGCGTCGTCCTCAAGCATGTCGAGGTCGAAGCCACCGGTAAGCTCCTGACCGGCTTCCTCGCCCTGCTTGCGGATGATGTTCGCCGCACGCTTGAAGGTCAGCACCGCCTGTTCAAAGCCTTCGCTCTCGCTGAAGCGGGACAGAGCCTCAAGGCGTGCCTTGAGGGTGTGAATATCGCTGTAACCGGCACCGATGGCGGCATCCACCACGCGGGTGGCGAAGCCTTGTCCGGTGAACATGGCGCGTAGCCGCTGGGCAAAGAAGTCCAGCAGCATTTCGAGCGACTCTTCCTGCGTGACCTTCCACTTCACATCCTCGGAGTACGCGGCCTGAGCGTGACGCAACAGCTGCTCAAGATCGAGGTCCAGACCGTGCTCCATGATGATGCGGCAGATGCCCAGCGCGCAGCGGCGAAGAGCGTACGGGTCATTGGCGCCCGTGGGTACCTTCTTGATGCCGAAGCAGCCCGCGAGGGTGTCGGCCTTGTCGGCCATGGAGAGAACGGCACCGGGCAGCGTCGAGGGGACCGGAGTTTCCGGACCGGCGGGCAGATACTGCTCCGCCACGGCGTCGGCCACGATATCGCCCTTTCCGGCGCGGCGGGCGTAGATGCCGCCCATCAGGCCCTGCAGGGAATCGAACTCGTTGACCATTTCGGAAACCAGATCAGCCTTGGAAAGACGACCGGCGCGGGCAAAGCGGTCAATGTCGCCGGGCAGGACGTCCTTGGAGTCGCCCAGCTCGTCCGCCACCCAGCCGCAGACCTTTTCCAGCCTGCGGGTCTTGTCGCCCATGCTGCCCAACGGACCGAGGAACACGACCTTGTCCAGCTTGGCGAGCCAGTGTTCGAAGTCGGTCTTGATGTCCGCTTCCCAGAAGAAACGCGCATCTTCAAGACGTGCCTTGAGCACCCGCTCCCAGCCTTTCTTGACCAGAGCGCGATCCCGGGGCTCAATGTTCAGGGTCGTCAGGAAGTGCGGCAGCAGCGAGCCGTCATCCTTCTGCACGCCGAAGCTCTTCTGGTGCGACTGCATACTGGTGAGCAGCACTTCGCGGGGCAGTTCGAGATACATTTCCCCGATGTCGCCGAGAATGGGCACCGGGTACTCGACAAGGTTCGCGACTTCGTCCAGCAGACCGTCCTTCCAGACGATGCTGCCCCCCGCTTCGGAGGCGAGGCGGTTGCCTTCCTCGACGATGAGATTCTTGCGCTTCTCCGGATCGATGACGACCTTGCAGTCTTCTTGCATGATGCGGAAATAATCGGCAGCGGATGCCACTTCGAACGGCCCCGGCCCCATCACGCGGTGTCCGCGGGTGGTGCGACCCGAAGTCAGGTTCTCAAGCGTAAACTCGACCACCTTGTCGTCCAGCAGGGCCAGCAGCCAGCGGACCGGACGTCCGAAAAGCAGGTCGTAATCGCCCCAGCGCATACGCTTGGGGAAGCTCAGGCCGTCCAACGCCTTGGAGCAGAGCGCGGGAAGAATGTCGAAGGTGTCTCCACCGCCGACGGTCTTGGTGGCGGCCAGATACTCACCCTTGCCGGTCTCCAGCTTGTAGAGCTGATCCTCTGCAACGCCCTGCGTCTTGGCGAAGCCCTGCCCTGCCTTGGTCAGGTTGCCGTCCTCGTCAAAGGCGATACGCACCGGAGGTCCGGTGACGGTCTCTTCCTCGGAGCGCTGCTTCGCGGCGATTCCAACCACATGGGCGGTGATACGGCGCGGGGTAGCGTAGGTGTCCACGCTTTCGAAGCCGATCATGGCTTCCTCAAGCGAGGCGCGGAAAAGTTGTTTCAATTCAGCCGCGAGCTTCGGCACGAAGCGGGCGGGCATTTCCTCGGTTCCGATCTCGAAAACGAATTCGGCCATGGTGTGTCTCGTCTATTTGATGGCGTGAGCCGCCGTTATTTACCCAGCATGGGATAGCCCATTTCCTCACGCTGGGCGGCGTAGAGGTGGGCGATCTTCGAAGCCAGATTGCGCACGCGACCGATGTAGGCGGCCCGCTCCGTGATGGAGATGGCGCCCCGGGCGTCCAGCAGGTTGAAGCTGTGCGAGCACTTGAGGCAGTAATCGTACGCGGGCCACGGCAGTCCCTCTTCGCACAGGTTCAGGCACTCGGCCTCGAACTTGTCGAACAGGTCGAAGAGCATGTCCTGATTGGACAGCTCAAAGTTGTACTTGGACATCTCCACTTCGTTCTGGTGGTAGACGTCGCCGTAGGTAACCCGGTCGTTCCACTGCAGGTCGTAGACGGATTCCTTCTCCTGCAGGTACATGCAGATGCGCTCAAGGCCGTAGGTCAGCTCCACGCTCACCGGCTTGAGGTCAATGCCGCCCACCTGCTGGAAGTAGGTAAACTGCGTGATCTCCATGCCGTTGAGCCAGACTTCCCAGCCAAGCCCCCATGCGCCGAGCGTCGGGGATTCCCAGTCATCCTCCACGAAGCGGACGTCGTGCTCGTCGGCCTTGATGCCAAGCGCGGCAAGGCTCTCCAGATACAGCTCCTGCACGTTGTCCGGCGAGGGCTTCAGGATCACCTGAAACTGGAAATAGTGCTGCAAACGGTTCGGGTTCTCCCCGTAGCGTCCGTCGGTGGGACGGCGGGAGGGCTCGACATAGGCCACATTCCACGGCTCCGGCCCGATCACCCGGAAAAAGGTGGAGGGGTTGAAAGTCCCCGCGCCCACCTCGATATCAACGGGCTGAGTGACGACGCAGCCGTTTTTGGACCAGAAATCCTGCAGGGTCAGAATAACATCCTGAAAATTCATTCAATAACTCCGAATCAAACCTTTTTGTAATACCCGTTCTCCCACTGGAGTCCGAGGTGGTAGGCAACGAACGCCTCGATGAGACGGCGGCTCTGGCGGGCCACGTCAGCGGTCATGCCGAGACGCGCCCAGTCGGCGGGGCGGGAGTTCCGGATCCATTCCAATGACCTGAGGACTCCCGGCGAGACCCGGCGAACCACTCCGTCTACCGCTTTCCGCCGCGATTGACAAGCGGCGCAGAACACCTGTCCGGACTCCACGCTTACCAGCGGAGCGCGCATGCCCTCTGCCTCCCTGCCGCACGAGGCGCAGATGTCGAAGGCCGGACGGTACCCGAGGTCGAAAGCGGCCTTGGCCCGGAACAAAAACGGCACCATATCGCCCGAAGGCAGCTTCTCTTCCAGCATCTCCAGCGTTTCCAGCAGAAGATCATACACTATACGCGAGTCCTGCCCCGGCGAAGGATCGAGCATCCGCACGAACTGTACGCAGTTGACCGCCAGTCCCTGCACCGCAGGGGTCTTCTTGACCTCTTGAAAACCGTGAATCAACGACCCTTCCTCAAGGGAATAGTAGGTACCGGTTTTATTGGCTGCAATGGAGAAGAGGACGTGGTTGAGGGTATCGAGGCAACCTGTAAAGCGTCTGCGGCTGCGAAGCCCTCCGAAGGCGAATGCGTTGAATATTCCGTGGGTGGGGGTCAGGATGCGGACCCAGGCATCGGCTTCCCGAAACCGGCCGACCTTGAGCACTATGGCTTTTTCGGTGGACCGCATGAAGCCGCCGGGCTAGGGAACGTCGAATACGAGCGTCTTGACGCTGCCCTTTTCCGCGTTGAGTTCCATGGGTTCGCCGTTGTGCGTCACTTCGACGCCGCCGGCGTTGCCGATGCGGATACGGCGCTTGCTGTTGAACTTGAGGCGAAGCGGTTCACCGTTTTGCAGGATGAAATCCCTGTAGAGCTTTTCTTCATCACCCTTCCAGACCCCGACCCATGTACCGGCCTCGGTCACTGCGCGGATGACGATGTTGTGCGCGTAGCGAAACTGATCCTGCGATTCGTCCGTTTCCTCGCCGACGGTTTCCACGTCTTCAGGAACTTCCGCCTCAACCGTCCTTGCGGGAGCTTCCGTAGCGGCGTCGGTTGCAGCCCTCGCATCGGCAGCGTCTACCTGAGTCGCGGCACTGTCTGCGGTCCCGACTGCTTCCTGTTCGGCCCAGGCGGCATTGGCGGCCGGGGCTTCAGCGATGTCAGCGCTGGGCTGTTCCGTTTCATCAGCAAGGCTGGCACCTGACTCTTCACTGGAAGCGGACTGATCCGGTTCGCTCGCCTTGTTGGCCGAGGAGTCTTCCATGGTAGCGGTTTCGGCTGGCTCCTCCACCGAGGCGGTAGGCTTGTCCAGCACCGTGTACAGCTTGCCGAAATAGATAACAGCCCCGACAAGTGCGGCAAGCAGGACGATGAACAGCAGGATGGAAGGCAGACGACTCTTTCCGGAGCCGCCGGAGGATTCGTGCGCGGCGAGCGCCTTGTCCGCCTCCCTTGTGTCACCGTACCCGGAAGGAAGGTTGTCCTCGTCTTCCGGAATGATCTGATCCACCACCATGGCCAGCTCCTCGCCGTCGAGACCGAGCAGGCGCGCGTAGCTCCTGACGAACCCTTTGGCGTAGACCGGATGCGGCAAATGGTCGGTGTTGCCCTCTTCCAGCGCCACGATATTCCTGCGGCTTATCTTGGTGATTTCGACGACTTCATCCAGGGACATGCCCCGGCTTTCGCGCGCCTTTCTGAGCTCTTCGCCCATTTCCTGAAATGTCATGCCTTTTATTCTCCGCCGTTATTCTTGTCCATGTACGTAATAACTGCCTTTTCGTGCAGCTCCTCAAAGTATTCCTCGAAAATTTCCTTACGGCGTTCGGCCATCATGCGCTTGAGCAGTTTGTCCTTAACTTCCTTGAAAGGAGTCACTTCACCCGGCTTGACCTTGCGCAGCAGGATGATGGTCTCCTTGCCACCAATGAGGGTGGGGTCCGTCATCTGCCCGGGCTCCAGCCCCTTGAGGGCGTCCTGCCACTCTTGTGCGAGCGCCTGTCGCATGACGTCGTTGACCTTGCCCCCGTCTCCGGCTCCGGGGCCCACGGAATACTTGTCGGCCGCCTCGGCAAAGGTCATTTCGCCATCGTTTATGCGTTTGAGTACCTCTTCGCTGGCAACGTCAACGGGAAGGACAATGACCGAGATATCAACCATCTCCCCCGTGGAATACTGGTCGATGTTTTGCTCGTATTCCTGTTTGAGTTCGGTATCGGTGACCAGCACCTTGTTGTGGACCATGTGGTTCACGATGCGATTCTTCTTGATGGAGTCCCGCAACTGGTCCCGGAAATCCGCGATGGTGAGGCCGTCTTGCGAAAGAATCTCCAACAGCTGCTCATCGGAAAGATTCCGCTGGCTTTTGATATAAGCGATCTCTTCGTCGACGTCCTCATCGTCCACGGTAATTCCGTAGGTCTGGGCCTCCATGTCGAGCAACAGATCTTCGACCATCTTGTCAAGAATCTTGGCACGGATCTGTTCCATGGCTTCAGGGGTGATTTCCTTCCCCTGCTCCTTGGCCTTCTCCTTGACATTTTTCAGCTTCATCTGGAGGTCGGATTCCGTGATAATTCCATCGTTGACCTTCACCAGGATGCGGTCAAAGACATACTCCTCGGCCATGGCCGCGGAAGCGAAGATCAAAAGGATGCCTATGGTCAATGCTGCAATTTTGCGCATTATTCTCAACTCCGTTTCCCCGCCCTTCACGAGGGGGATTTTTTCGCGGTACTTTAGACCCTTTGGGCCCGCTCTGCAATACTGCAGCTACCCGTTCGTGGCGTTGTCGGCCGCTTCATCCGCGGCCTCGCGCAGAAGGTGCTTGCTGATCTTGATTTCGGCTTGGGAAACGGCCTTTTCCAACCATTCGTTGAAGGCGGCCTCGACCTTGCGTTCGAGAAGCACCTCTTCCACCAGCGGGTACACCTGCGTGGGGCTGAGCACCTTTTCAGGAGTCCTTTCCAGCACCACAAGGGCTTCGTAGCCGAACTTTTCCTTGATGACGCCGCTGCTCTGTCCTTCGTCAAGCCCCTTGAGCGCCGCGCTCCAAATGGCCGGAAGCCGCTTCTTGTTCATGACAAGCTCGCGAACTTCAAGCTCGGTAAAAGCCGTGCGCAGGGCCTCCCTGTCCCGCTCGTCGCGAAACTTGGACACCGCACTCTCGACCACCTGCCGGTTGGGCCCCCGTATCACCAGAAGCCGCATGGACGCGGGCATGACGAAGTCCGCGATATGCGATTTGTAGTAGGCCTCGGCTTCCTTGTAGTCGATCTTGATGCGGGGCCGGAGTACCTGCTGCATGAATTTGCGTGCGGCAAGCTGATCCAGCATCTGATCGCGCCAGTGGTCCAGGTCGATATACTGCTCACGGATCAGCGTTTCGAACTCGCCTTCGGGATAGTCGGAGCGGACGTCGTTCTCCGCGTCCTGCATCTCCTGCTCTGTGACGGCCAGATCAAGCTTTTCAAGCTCCTGACGCACCAGCGTGGCTACGATCAGATCCGCCAGAATGTCGCTGTACTCCTCGCGCAGCATCTCCACGCTGGGGATGGACATCCCTTCCTGTCCAAGGGACTGGAGATCATGCAGATACTCCAGCGTATCCAACATGATGGGCTCACCGTTGACGCGCGCCACGACCCCGACTTCGGTCGTATCATGGGAACAGCCCGTCAGCAGGACGGCAAGGGTGGTCAATATCAGTATAAAACGCTTCATTTCGATTCCGTTTCGGTCGTTTGGTTGGGCCGCTCGTCAGCCAGTGCGTCCAGCTCCACAGCCGCAGCCTCAAGGGCTTCGCGCACCGAATCTCCCTCGGCGTAACGAAGCTCGATGCGCGCCGGCGGCATGAGCCGCGCCCGGTCTTCACGCGCCGAGGCCCACGCGACGAGGCTTTCCGGTGTGAAGGGACCGGTGCCTTCTTCCCATGAGATCACCGCGCGGCCCGGGTACAATTCAGCACGTTCGGCCTGCAGGCGCGCCAGCGTCTGCTTGAGCGTGAGCACGCCGATGAACGTGTCCACCTGCTCGGGCAGGCTGCCGAAGCGGTCTTTCAGTTCGGCTTCCAGTTCGGTGAGCTCGGCATCGTTTGCCGCTCCCGAAAGGGCTTTGTAGTATCGCAGTCTTTCGCGCGAGTCGGGCACGTAATCGCTCGGGATATGCGCCTCGAACACGAAATTCAGCTCCGGCTCGGAAGCCTTGGCCGAGACCTCGCCGCGCACGCGACGAACTTCTTCCTCCAGCATTTCGAGGAAAAGGTCCAGCCCCACGCGCGCGATCTGCCCGGACTGGGTCTCGCCCAGAATGTTTCCCGCGCCGCGAAGCCTGAGGTCTTCCATGGCAACCTTGAACCCGGCACCGAGATAATCCAGATCAAGAATGATCCGCAAGCGTTTCCGGACTTTTTCCTGCAAATCATCAAGCGAGGGGACCACGAAATAGGCATAGGCCTGCCGCTCGCTGCGCCCCACCCTACCGCGAAGCTGGTAGAGCTGGCCAAGGCCGAACATCTGGGCCTGATCAACAATAAGGGTATTGGCGTTGGGGAAATCCAGTCCCGACTCGACGATGGCGGTACAGACAAGCACGTCCAGCTCGCCATGCCAGAAGCCGTGCATGGTTTCTTCGAGCTTCTTCTCGGTCATCTTGCCGTGCGCCATGCCGATGCGCGCATCGGGCACCAGTTCGCGCACGTATTCAGCAGCGCGTTCCAGCCCTTCCACGCGATTGTACACCCAGAACACCTGCCCGCCGCGCTCCAGCTCTCTTTGGAGAATGCCCCGCAGCTCGGCCTTTTCGCGTGTCAGAATGCCTGTCTTCACCGGCTTGCGGTCCTCGGGCGGCGTCTCAATGACGGACAGCCCCCGGAGGCCGGAGAGCGACAGCTGAAGCGTCCTCGGGATGGGCGTGGCCGTAAGCGTCAGTACGTCAATGGTGTTGCGGAACTGCTTGAGCCGTTCCTTGTGGCGCACGCCGAACCGCTGCTCCTCGTCGAGGATGAGCAGGCCGAGGTTGGGCATCTCCACATCCTTGGAGAGCAGGCGGTGCGTGCCTATGAGGATATCGATCTCGCCCCTTGCCGCGGCTTCGAGCACAGTCTTCTGCCGCTTGCGGTCCACGAAGCGGCTGAGCATGCCGATGCGCAGCGGGAAATCTTCCATGCGACGCAGGAAAGTCTGATAATGCTGCTCGGCCAGCACCGTCGTGGGACACAGCAGTGCCACCTGATGGCCTTCAATGGCCGCCCGAAACGCAGCCCGAAGAGCGACCTCGGTCTTGCCGAAGCCCACGTCGCCGCACACAAGGCGGTCCATGGGTTCGGGCTTCTCCATGTCCTCAAAAACGTCACGGATGGCCTTCTCCTGATCCGGCGTGGCCTCGAAACCGAAACCGACCTCGAAATCGTGGTACATCTCGTCCAGCGGACCGTAGCTGAAGCCCTTGGTCACGCGGCGGTAGGCGTACATCTCAACAAGCTCATGCGCGATCTTTTCGATGGCCTTGCGTACGCGAGCCGTGGTGGCTTTCCAGCGGGTGCCGCCCAGCTTGTCCAGCGCAGGACTCGCACCCTCCGGCCCCTTGAACCGCTGCACGAGCTTGAGGCGGTCAACAGGAAGGTAGAGCTTGTCGTCCCCGGCAAAATCCAGAAGCAGGTAGTCGTTGGCCACGTCGCCGAGCTTCATGTGGTGCAGTCCGCCGTAGCGGCAGAGGCCGTAGTCGCGGTGCACCAGAAGGTCGCCGTCGGAAAGGTCTTCGTAAGCGGTCAGGCCCTTGAAGGCCTTGTCGCGGGCGCGGTGGGATTTGGGCGCCTCCGGCTGAAGCACGCCCTCGCCGAGCAGCCGGATGTCGGCCCACTCGACCTCAACTCCGTGACAAAAGCCGGAGATGACGGCCGAAGTACCTTCCTTTCCAGGATCGAATCCCAGCCCGAAAGGAATACGTTCAGGCTCGGCAAGACTCAGGAAGCGGTTGCGGGACCGGTCGGTACGGAAGCCAAGGACGGTGGTCTGTCCAGCGCGGTTCCATTCCTTGATGCCCTCCATGAGCGCCTGCCACGGCCTGCGCTGATGCTCGGGCTGCCAGAAAATATCTGCAAATTCACCAATGGAGCGTTCCGGCAGATCAATGCCCTTCTTTTCCGTGCCGATGACCAGTTCCTCGAAAACCAACTGACGCCCGTCGCGCCAAGCCCCCCGAGCACTCTCAGGCGTCCGGCACAGGGCGGAAAGCGGCCAGCGGCGGCCATGTTCCCGCTCCTCGGACTCCAGGAATCCGCGCCAGTTGCGTTCGGCGTCTTCAATGCGTTCGCGAAGCTCCCCGCCTTCAGCGAGGATGAATGTGGTCTTGGGTGGGAAGAGTTTTTCGATGCCTCCTGCGTCCGGATAAAACAGCCCCGGCCAGACGTTTCCGTCGGACTGGTCGAGTTTCTCGCGCAGAAATTTTTCGTCGTCGGCCCCCATTTCGCCCCGAGTGCGATACTCCTCCCACAGTTTGCGGGCGGCAGATGCATGAGGATCCGCGGCAATGCCGGGCGAAACCGGCAGCAGCATGGCTTCAGCGAGGTCAGCCTTGGAGCGCTGCGACGGACCGTCGAAAAGGCGAATGTCTTCCAGCGTATCGCCGAAGAACTCCAGCCGCAGCGGCATGGGATATCCGGGCGCGTGGATGTCGAGAATATCGCCACGAAGCGCGGCCTGTCCGGGGCCGGAGACCATTTTGGTCCGGGTGTACCCCCAGCTCACGGCCTGCTCCAGAATCATCTCCGGAGAAAGGTCGTCGCCCTTGGAAAGTGGAAGCCAACAGTTTTCCAGCGTTGCAGGATCAGGCCAGCGGGTCATGAAGTTGTCCACGGTCATCAGCAGGCACATGGGCCGCTTGCCGTAGACAAGGCTGTGCATGGCGGCCCAGCGTTCCGCCCACTCTTCCGGGCGGGGGCGCGCGGCGGGATACGGCGGCAGCACGGCAAGACCGTGCTCCCATGCCGGGGCGTTGGGATCTTCGCCGCCCGGCAGGGTCATGCCCAAAAGCGCACGAGACTCCTTGAGTTCACGCGCGCCCGGAACCACGAGCACGACGTTTTCGCCACGGTCCACGAGCTCCCGGGCAAGCAAGGCCCTGGTGCCGGGGCCGCTCTTGAAAATGCGCAGGCTGTCGGTCTTGCCGCGCAGAAATTCCTGTAATTCTTTCGGCTGCACTTGCTCTCCCAGCCACCAGTGCGTGGAAACGCGAAAAAACCGCCTTTGCGCATCCGGCGAAAGGCGGCTTTCGGATTCTGGTGATCTCGGTATTTAAACCTTGTTCAAGGCTTCCTTTTCCTCGTTGCTCAACAGCTGGTCGAGGTCGAGAAGGATGAGAAGCCTCTCTTCCAGCTGTCCCACGCCGCTGATGTACTCCGATTCAAGACCGGAAACAACTGGCGGCGGCGGTTCGATGGTGCCGGAAGGAATCCGCAACACCTCGGATACCGAGTCCACGATGAAGCCGACGATCATCATGTTGATTTCGATGACGATGATGCGCGTGTGCTTGTCGTGCTTACGGGACTCAAGGCCGAAGCGGCGGCGCAGATCCACGATGGGAATGACCTTCCCGCGCAGGTTTATGACACCTTCCACAAACTCCGGGGCACGGGGAACGTTGGTGATATCCATGGTCCGGATGATTTCCTGGACCCGCAGGATGTCCACCGCAAACTCCTCGTGACCGATGGTGAACGTGACAAGCTGTATCAGCTCTGCGTCCTGATGCTGAACGTCGTTTTCTTCAACTTCCATGATGCGGAATCCTCTCGCTGTCTGTGATGCGCAAACCGCTGTTCGGGGATGCTTTTGTATACCAAGGAAAAATGGCAAGGAGCGGCCGATTTGTCAACTCACATGCACGTTTCATCGTTTTTCGCGAAGGCGTTATAATCAGCGCGTTTTGGAGTTGACGCAATCCGCCTTTGAGACTAACGTATGCGGCAGCAATTCGCTAAGCGACCCGATTCTCTGACAATTCAGCAAAGAGGGCCTGATCCGTATGGGATACTACGCAAGCTCCGACGACAACATCTCTCTGGAAGAGCAGGTGAAATGTCTAGAAGATGAGGAACTTCTGGATTTCTGGATGGAAACCCAGGAACTGGCGAGACACGTTGAAAACTTCGGCCAGAACGACTCCGAGGTCAATCCGGAGTATGAACGAGTCATCCTCCGAGAACTTCAGTTCAGAAATTCAAGAAAATACGCTGTATAATCGAAAGCCCCGGCTAGCCGGGGCTTTTTTCAATCTTCAGAAGAGTATCTTCTCCGGCGGCCGCCGCTCCGGCACCACCTCTTTTTCGATCTTCCCTTCGTTCCACTCCTTGGAAACATAGAGCGCACAGAAGCAGGCGCCATACTCTTCAACATCCGCCTCGCGATAGACACAGGGACATATAATGTCCTTATCGGCCTCAAAGCTTCCGTTGGCAAGACGACAAGGACAGGCCATGTAGCCCAGTCTTTCCTTGTTGGTCAGCAGGCTTTCCAGCAACGGAAAGGTCATATCCTCGTCGTTGTTGAAATAATATCCCTTGGGTTCCTGAATCTTCTTCAGGTTCTCATACAGCTCGCGGACCTCCATCCCTAGTCCTCCAGAGCCTTGTTGATCTTGTCCTTGTTGAAGCCCACCACCACACTGTCGCCGATGACGATGGTCGGGAAGGACACTGCGGGATTGTGCTCCTTGATCTGCTCGATGGTCTGGCGGCGTTCGTCGCCTTCAAGCTCGTCCACAAAAGTGCAGTCGTATTTCACCCCGCATTCGTCCAGGTATTTCTTGGCGTTCTTGCAGTGAATACAGGTGCTGAGTGCGTAAACCTTGACGTCCTTGCTCATGAAGGCCTCCGGAATAATCTTTGTTTGGGTTTCGCTGCGGAGAATCCATACCGAATTCCTTTAAGCGAAACTACCTTATGCTCTTTTCAGCCGTCGCTGTCAAAGCTGCGGACGACCATAGTTCAGCTTGCGCTCCAGCGCATCGACCGCGGTGGAGCATATGAACGTCAGCACGAAATACAGGGCGAGAATGGTGATCCATATCTCGAACGTTCTGTAAGTGGCAGCCATGATCTGCAGCCCCTGAAACGTCAGCTCCTGGATGGAGATGATCGCCACTATGGAGGAGTCCTTGATGGTGGAGATGAACTGCCCTGCAAGGGCAGGCAGCATACGGCGCAGCGCCTGCGGCAGAACCACGTGCCTCAGCTGTTGATAGCGTGACAGCCCCTGCGACGCGGATGCCTCCCACTGTCCTTTTTCCACCGACTCCACCCCTGCGCGGACTATCTCCGCGATGTAGGCGCCCTCGAACAGCCCGATGGTGATGGTGGCGGAAACGAACTGCGGCAGCTGCTCCACCGGACCGAAAAGTATCGGCATAACCGTCCGCGGTTCCTTGGAAAGCCAAGCGACCAGAGCGTCCATGTTCAACAGCGTCAGAATCTGGTCACCGATGAAGAAGTAGAATACGAAGACGATGACCAGCGGCGGCGTGTTGCGCACGAGTTCAACATACGTCACCGAGAGCTGCCGGAAAAACAGCTTCGGACTCACGCGCATAAGGCCGAACACCAGCCCGAGGACGGTCGCCACCAAGCCCCCCCAGATACTGAGCCTGAGGGTGGTGAAGAGCCCCTGCATAAGCAGGCCGGGCACAAGCTCGCCCGACGCCTCGTCCGTGCGCAGCAGGTACTGGGGGATTATCGACCATTTCCAGTTGTAGTCGAGGGCCACGGTTGTCTTGTAGACAAACCATGCGCCCGCCCCGGCAACCGCCAGCAGGACGAAGACGTCGAGCGGCCGGAACAGTTTTTTCGCCTGAAGCGAATCTGCTTTATTCAAAACGGATCGCTACTGCAGCTGGGATTCCCATTCCTTGGACTTGAACCAGTAATCATACCGGTTCTGGAGCCAGCCGTTGGAGAAGTTCACGCGAATCCAGTTGTTCAGGAAGTTGGTGAAGTCATAGTCGCTCTTGCGCACGGCAAAGGCGATGGGCTCGCTCGTGAAGTCTTCGTCCAGAGGCAGTTCCAGCTTGTCGGAGTATTCACCGGCAAGCGTCTCGGGCAGCGGGCTGGAAGCAACCAGTGCGTCGGCGCGTCCGCTCAGCAGCTCCTGAATGGTCTGGGATTCGTCGCTGAAAACCTTGAGGGTGGCTTTGGGCAGGAAGTTCTTGGCGGCAACGTGCGCCGTAGTGCCCATGCGAACGGAAATAACCGTTTCCGGGTTGTTGAACTCCTTGATGGAGTCACGCCCCCCGGCCTTGCGCTTGTTGGCCACGATGCTCATGCCGGAGTATTCGTAGGGGATGGAGAAGTTGACCTTGAGGTTTCTCTTGGGAGTAACGCTCATGCCGCCGATGATGATGTCGAACTTGCCGCCGAGGAGCGCCGGGATGATGCCGTTCCACTGCGTGGGAACCAGCTGGAGCTTGACGCCCATATCCTCGGCCAGCTTTCTGGCAACGTCGATCTCGAAGCCGACGTATTTTCCACTCTTGTCTTTCATGGCCCACGGTTTGAACGTGTCGAAACCGACTCTGATGGCCTGACGCTGCATGACCGCTTCCAACGTGCTCGTTTTGGCGAGCTCCTGTCTGGCATCCCCTGCGGCAAGGGAAACGTGGGACACGCCGAGGATCACGATCAGGGTCGCAAGACCGGTGGCGATGGTTCTCCAGATTGTCATGGTCAACTCCTTGATTGATTTGATTTATGTAAGCATCAGCCGTTTTTCCATAACGGCCGCCAGTCGCGAAAGGGTCAGCGTGACGATGAGATACATGGCCGCCACGGTAAACCAGATTTCAAAAGTGAGGAAGGTCTCGGCGATAATGTTCTGCCCCTGCATGGTCAGATCCATGATGGCGATGGTGCTGACCAGCGCGGAGTCCTTGACCAGAGAGACCACCTGCCCGGTGAGCGGCGGCAGGATGCGCCGGATGGCCTGCGGCAGGATGATGTGCACGTACATGACGAACGGCGGCATCCCCTGCCCTTTGGCCGCGTCGAACTGCCCGCTGTCGATGGAAGTTATACCTGCGCGAAAAATCTCCGAGGCATAGGCTCCTTCAAACAGGCTCAGGGAGAGCACCGCGGCCCAGAACGCGCTCATATCCAGAACAGGGGCCACGACGAAATAAATGAAAAACAGCTGGATGAGCAGAGGCGAGTTGCGGATGATCTGCATGTAGCAGCGGGCGATAAGGCGAAACGACACATACGGTGACATGCGGCATAACGCCGTGCCCAGACCTATGAGAAACGCCAGCCCCATGCTTACCGCCGTGATCCGGAACGTCACGAACAGTCCTTCCAGCAACGGTCCGGGCGCAAAGCCTTCCTCCATGGAGTACAGGTACTTGGGCACCTGATACCACTGCCAGTTATACCCCAAGGTCTCGGATGCCGAGTACAGCCCCCAGCAGATGAGGGCCATCACGGCCAGATACTTGGCGGTATCGAAAATGATGCTTCGCCGGACGGCAAGGGCTTTCACCGGCGCTGGGGGACTCTGACGCAACAATCCTCTCCGTATCGAGCGGTTTTATCCGTTTCAGGAACCATTACCCTAGCACAAAGCATGAGAAATAACAGAAGAAAATGGACCGAAACGGCATTGCAGCCGCCCCGGTCCATTCAGAGAGTCCAATCAATCGAAATAATTTACTCTTACGCCTCTTCCAGACGCTGATCCACGAAATGCCGCACTTTCTCGAAAACTTCTTCGGGCGTGCCCGAGGCATCGGCGACCTTGAAGCGCTCCTTCTTGAGCGCGGCCCACGTAAGATAGCCCTCGCGAATTCGATTATGAAAGGATATGTGCTCTGCCTCGAAACGCCCCTCCGCCTGCGATGTGCCGTCCTGCATGTTCCTGGTCATGGCGCGACGCAGACCGGTGTCGGCGTCGAGATCCAACAGCAGGGTCAGCTGCGGCCAGGTACCGTCCACGGCAATTTCGTTCAGTTCATGGAGCATCTTGGGGTCCAGCCCGCGTCCGTAGCCCTGATAGACCACCGTGGAATCAGCAAAGCGGTCGCAGATGACCACCTTGCCCTCTTCCAGTGCGGGGCGGACAATCTGTGCCACATGCTGTGCGCGGTCGGCGAGGTAGAGAAAGAGCTCGGCCAGCGAGGTCAGGTCCTTGCTTTCCACGTGCAGCAGCATCTTGCGCAGCTCGGTACCCACACGACTGCCGCCCGGCTCGCGGGTCAGCAGCACTTCCCGGCCCTTGGACTCCAGATACTCCTTGAGCATGCCGATCTGGGTGGTCTTGCCGGTGCCTTCTATCCCTTCAAAGGTAATAAACATTGGTTCTTGACCTTCTTGGCCTTCTCCCGCGAAGGATCGGGCGTTTTGGGTGCTCGGAAAATATCTCGTTCAAGGAAGCGCAGATACGGGGACCATTCGGCGCCGGTCTGATCCATGTCGGCATACGCCTTGTCGATCATGTTCATCTTGGCGTCCATGTTGTCCGCAAAATGCAGTGCGAACCCTTCAGGTGTCTTGGGCCGGATGGGAGAGCCGAAGTCGTGCTCACCATGGTGACTGGTGATCAGGTGCCGCAGGTGCAGTTTGAGGCCGTCATCAAGGTCCTTCGCGCGTCGCAGAAACGGCTCCAACCGCTCCTGCCCCATCTGAATGTGGCCAAGCAGCTTGCCTTCGTCCGTATATTCGTGCGCAGGCCCCATGGTCAGCTCCCATGCCTTGCCGAGATCGTGAAAGATGGCACCGGCCAGCAGGGTCTGGCGATCAAGCTCCGGGTACACGTCGCACATGGCCATGCACAGCTTAGCGACTCCGAGGGTGTGTTCAAGCAACCCGCCGACGTAGGCGTGATGCACTGTCTTGGCTCCGGGAGCAGCTAGCATACGGCGGCGGATATCCTGATCGCGCAGCACCTTGCGGCAGAACTTCTTCCACGGCTTGTACTGCATGTACTCAAGGATCATGTCCTCAAGCTCTTCCATCATCTCCTCTGCCGGACGCTCTGCGGCGGGCATGAACATGGCGAGGTCGTGCCCGTTTTCCGAAGGGCTCATGTCAAGGAAATCAATCTTGAGCTGCGGCTTGTCCCTGTAGGTCTCCACCAGCCCTTCCGCCATGACGATGCTGCCGGTGTCGATGGACTGGAACTGCTGACTCAGCGGATTCCAGATCTTGGCCTCCACCTGTCCGCTGCAATCCTGCAGGACAAGATTCCAGTACGGACCATTGCGGGACTGGGCCAGATCGGCCCGGGCCACGAGAAAGAGGTCGCGAACCCGTTCACCGGGCGTGATGTCTCGTATGTAATGCGACTTTTGTGTCACTGCTGTTGCCATTGGTTGGAAGTTGGGGTACCCCGCCGAAAACGGGACCCGTCCCGGCGATGTGCGCGGCCGTGCCGCGCTGTACGCATTATGAACCTGATTTCACACGAATTGTCAAATTCGGAGCACCCATGAAGATACTGCTTACCAACGATGACGGCATCCAGGCCGTCGGCCTCCGGGCGCTTTACGCGGCGCTCATCGAGGCGGGACACGACGTCCGCGTGGTGGCCCCGGTCACCGAACAGTCGGCTGTGGGACACGCCGTGACCCTGAGCATGCCGCTGAAGGTCAAGGACTTTCAGGAAGACGGGTTCAAGGGTCAAGGGGTGTACGGCACTCCGGTGGACTGCGTCAAGCTGGCGCTCTCCACGCTGCTCGACGGCCCCCCGGACCTCGTGCTCTCCGGAATAAACGCCGGCGCCAACGTGGGCGTGGACATCCTTTACTCGGGAACGGTCTCCGCCGCAACCGAAGGGGCGCTCATGAGCCACCCGTCGCTGGCGGTCTCCTTCGATGATTTCAACCCGGGTGACCTTTCGGCGCAGGCCCGCCACGCCGTAAGCCTCATCCCGAAGATTCCGTGGAGCGAGCTGCCCGATAAATGCGTCATGAACCTGAACTACCCCAAGTGCGCGCCGGAAGAGAGCCGCGGCCTGAGGATATGCCCCCACACCCGGGCCTGCTATCGCGACTTCTACGACACGCGCACCGACCCGCGCGGTCGTCCATATTACTGGCTCGACGGCGAGATTCCGCCCGAGTCCATCAGCCCCGACCGCGACCGTGCCCTGCTGACCGAAGGATACATCACGCTGACGCCGCTACACTTCGACTTCACGCACAGAGAAACCCTGACGAGGCTTGAAAGATGCGATTTCAACTGTCCCGTTGACGGTTTATAATTGCAATTGTATTGTATTTGCGCTCAAAAGGCACAATGGAATTAAACCTTTCCGGGAGGATATTAGATGGCTACCAAGCTCGGCATTAACGGATTCGGCAGGATCGGCAGGTATCTCACTCGCCTGCTCGCCGACGATAAGGATCTTGAAATCGTTGCGGTGAACGCCCGTGCCTCCAACGAGGACCTGGCGCACCTGCTGAAATACGACTCCGTCCACGGCACGTTCGACGGCGTGGAGGCCACCGAAAACGGCTTCAGCGTCAACGGCAAGGAAATCAAGGTCACCCGCAACGCTCCCGGTGAATGGACCTGGGGCGAGCTTGGCTGCGATTTCGTCATTGAGACCACCGGCAAGTTCACCGACCGCGAAAGCTGCGAAAAGCACCTCGCATGCGGTGCCAAGAAGGTCATCATCTCCGCACCGGGCAAAAACGCCGACATCACCGTGGTGTACAACGTGAACCACGACGACGTTACCCCGGAGCACAAGATCATTTCCAGTGCCTCCTGCACCACCAACTGCCTCGCTCCCGCCGCCAAGGTCGTCAACGACAAATTCGGCATCAAGCACGGCATCATGACCACGGTGCACTCCTACACCATGAGCCAGCGCATCCTCGACGGCTCCCACAAGGACATCCGTCGCGCCCGCGCCTGCGCCGTCAACATGGTGCCCACCACCACCGGCGCAGCCAAGGCCGTGGGCCTCGTGCTGCCGGAACTCAACGGCAAGCTGGACGGCATGGCCATTCGCGTGCCCACGCCCAACGTGTCTCTGGTGGACCTCGTGGTGGAACTGGACAAGTCCACAACCGCAGAGGAAGTCAACGCGGCACTCAAGGGCGCGGCAAACGAATCCCTCGGCTACACCGAGGAACCGCTGGTCTCCGTGGACTACAACGGCTCCACCTTCGGCGGCGTGGTAGACGCTCCACTGACCCGCGTCATGAACGGCACCCAGCTCAAGCTCATCGTCTGGTACGACAACGAAGCGGGCTTCACCAACCAGTTGGTGCGCGTCATCCGCAAGGCAGCAAGCGTGTAGCACTGCCCGGCATAGACAACAAAAAAACCCCGCTCCGGCGGGGTTTTTCTTTCTTCAAACAGCACTTATCGCCCAATCATTCGCCGCAGCCGACGCTTCAGCCACAGCCGGGCGAGATAGGTAAAAGGAAATCCAACGGTCCGGCCGGAATCACCACCGAAAAACAGGTCGAGCAGATGCACGGCCTCCCCGCCCTTTGACAGAAAACCGGCGCAACCGGCGCAGTAAGTAATAATCCTGCGTTTTCCGGCCTGACGATGGACACGCTGCGTCCACTTTCCCGCAAGTCCGGGAGCGACAAATCCCACCGCGCCGCCTTCACCGCAGCAGAGCGTCCGACCTCGCGAACGCTTTGGCGAATCCACTTGGCACGGAAGCCCGTCAGCAAGCTTTCGCACCGCATCATGGATGGCGGATTCATTACGAAGCGGACACGGGTCATGCAGCACCGAGGCACGTTCGCTCAAGGGGATTGGAGGCGTGTCGCCGTGCTCGGCCATGACCTCGTAAACCGTCAGCAGTTCCAGCCCCTGAGCATATTGACGAAAAACCTTGTGGCAGTTGGGACAGGCTACAATGACCCGGCGCACCCCGGCGGCTTGGAGACGCTCTCTCAACGCATGAAAAGAGGACTCAAATCCCTCCTGAAGTCCAAGATCGTGTGACGGCTTTGAACAGCATTCCAACACAACTCCGAGGTCTGGATATATCTTTCTCAGATACTTCCACGCCTGAAAGGTTTGGTGGGGACGGGTCCCCGGCAGCGTGCAGCCGGGAAAAAACACGGTCTCGGCAGCATTTGGCACTGCAAAGAGCCTGAATAAGGCGGAGCGGCCGATCCGCTCATAATTCAAAACCGGTTTATATGGCCGCAGGTCGGTTTCCCTACCCTTCACCGCCTGTCTGCGATAATCGAGGAGCATATGCGACGGTCGAAGCGATTCCGGGCAAACGGCATCACACAATCCGCAAAGGCTGCATTCATAAGCAATGCTCCTGCCTTCGGCAGTACTGGCCCTCTTCGCCAGCTCGCGCGGGTCGCCATATTTTTTGAGAAATGCGCATGACGCCACGCACGCACCGCAGCTTGTGCAGGACTCGGAGATTTCCTCCGCACTACCGGTATTCATCGACATGCCAAGGACTCGCTATTTTTGGGGCTGTACCGGCTTGCGTCCGGTTTTCTTCCGATAAAACGCCATGCCCTTTTTGGCCGCAAGTGGAAAAATTCCGAGCAGCGCGAAAGAAAGCAGCAACTGCGGCGAGAGAATCCCACCGAGGCTGTCGATCTGCGCGATCTGGCTGCCTGCGTTCACGAAGACAAAGGTTCCGGCCAGCATCCCCACCTGCGAGACCCAGTAAAAGGTACGCAGCGGCATACCGGTCAATCCCATGACCAGATTGATCACGAAAAATGGGAATATCGGGATAAGGCGCATGGAAAACAGATAAAAGGCCCCTTCACGGCGGATGCCCTCGTTGATCTTTACCAGCCGGTCTCCAAAGTGCCTTTGCACCCAGTCGCGCAACAGGTACCGGGAAATTGTGCAGGCAAAGGTCGCACCGATGGTGCTGGCGAACGACACCACGATGGTTCCCACTAGGGCGCCGAACATGGCCCCTGCCGCCAGGGCAAGCACTGTGGCGCCGGGCAGGCTGAGGGTCACCATGGGGATATATACCGCGACGAATGCGGCTATAAGCATGAAGGGCCGCTGCTCGTAGAGGCGGTTCAATTCGGCCTGCGACTGCTTGATGTTCTCAAGCGTCAGCTTCTTGTCGAGGTCGAAATAGAAGAATGCGGCGACGGCCAGCGCCAACACCACAATCAGCAGAATCTTTTTCGCCGCATCGTTCATTCAGTACCCCTTCCGGACGAAACTTGCCATTCTTACAGGATACCCGGTTACTGACGCATGTCCAATCGCCACACGGCATATACTTAGCACAATTCCATAGGTGCCCTCTATGGAAGCCACTGGCAAGGCATGACCACTATCACAAAAAAAACAGGCCGCCGGAAGCCCGACGGCCTGTAGCCTTGAAATATATCAAGCCCGATTACTGCATGTTCATCCAGAGCACCGCACCGAGTTCCAGTTCACGGCCTTTGTACTCCTCGTCCGCAGTGGTCAGTCCTGCAAAACCCCACCAGCCCTTCCAGGGGCAGGCAAAGGTAAAGACGCCGTCCTGATCGGCGAGCACTTCCTGCGTGATCATGCGGTCGTTGGGAGCCTGCTTGTCGCCCTTGCGGTTGTAGTACTCGACTTCCACGCGTGTGAAGGGAGCAGGCTCGCCATCCACGAGAACGATTCCCTGAAACACGTTGCCCGCATAGTTGCCGAAAGGACGGGTCAGCGGGACGATTTCGGTCTTGAGGCCAACCGGCTTGTTCCAGTTCTCGCCTTCGCCGTATGCGTCCACGTAGACCTTGGTAATATGCTGGATATAATTGTTTTCCGCGTCTTCCTTATAAGGAACGGGATTCATGACGAATGCGTACAGGCCGGGAGCCTTGGGGGTGAAGGACGCCTTCCATGCGTCGTGGCCCATTATCTCGGCGGGCTTCAGTTCGCCCTTGAGATCGATCCGCTCTTCACCGTTGGCCACGACGAAAAATTCATCAGGCTTGACCAGCTCCATACCCACCATCTCCATGGGATGCGAGAAGGAAAGCTCCATCTCCACGGAACGGTTGTCTTGCGTCAATTCATCGGTATCGGGAATGAGCATGCCGAAGTGAGCATAAGCCGAAACAGAGAAGGCGATGGTCATCAGGGCCGCAACAAGAAAGATCATAAGGCGCTTCATGAAAAATCTCCCCAAAATGTGCATCAGGTTGTCATGTAGAAAAATTCATCCTCACTAGATGCATACTCATACCAATACAGTGACACACGTCAAGACAATATTACCTATTTGTGTCAGACAAACATTGCCGCACACATAGGGAAAGAATGGCCTTGCTTTGATTTTTTTCGGGGAAATCAGGAGTTTTTCGACCAACGGCGGGCCAGGATCATGCCTGTAACGTTATGCCAGAGGCTGAACAGGGCGCCCGGCAGCGCCGATGCAGCGCCGAAATGCTTCACGGCCAGTGCTACGCCGAGCCCGGAATTCTGCATTCCCACTTCGATGGCCAAAGCGCGTCGATCCCGGGCGGAGCAGCCCATGAAGCGGCCCGCGCCGTATCCGGCCAACAAGCCCCCGGCGTTGTGCAGCGCTACAGCCAGCGCGACCAGAGCGGGGAATTCCAGCAGCATGTCGCGGTTCAACCCAATGATGCAGGCAATGAGCAAAGAAATGGTAACAATGGAAACGGACGGAAACCAGTGCAGGATCGGATCGAGACGCTTCTTGAGCAACTGCCTGAGGACAAGGCCGTCAAAGAGCGGAAAGGCCACGATCCAGAATACGGATTCCATCATCCCGGCCACGTCGATGTGAACGCGGGCGTCGAGCAGAGCCCAGGTCACAAACGGTGTCACCAAAGGCGCAATGCAGGTCGCGGCCAGCGTCAGGGTCACCGAAAGAGCCACGTTTGCGCGGGCCAACAACGCGATGACGTTGGACGCCGTGCCGCCGGGACAGGCTCCCACCACCACGAGCCCGATAAGCGCCTCCTCGGGCAGACCGAGGGCCATTCCGATGCCAAAGGCCAGCAGCGGCATAACCGTATACTGCACCAACACCCCGGCACCGACGATTTTCCATTTGCGGGCGATGTCCCGAAAATCCTCAAAGGTCAGCGTTAACCCCATGCCGAACATGATCACGCCGAGGCCGTGCGGGATGTAGGCCTTTATCCAGGTGAACCAGTCAGGGTCAATCAGTGCAGCCGCCGAAAGCACAACGGCGAGGGGAAGAAAATTGCGTTCTATGAAGGCCGGAATGGTGGCGAGGCTCATTGAAACAACCGTTTTTGTACGTTGGATACAAAAAAAGGCAGGGACGTCCTTCTGGACGCCCCTGCCAGGGAAACCGGACACCCGGCAACAACCGCTACCGCTGCTCCCTTTCGGGCCTGACGGGTTTCACGACGAAACCGCCGTCCGGCTTCCCTACACACGCGGCATCGGCCGCGAAGGAGCTAGTTCTTACGCTCGACCCCGCCCCGATGTCAAGCGTTTCTCAATGATTCCCTATTCAGAAAGACTCTCTGCCAGAGAAAAATTCCCTGCCCCTTGGACAGTAACATCAGCACCACAGAACAGCACCTCCAAAAGTACCGCCCTCGCGCTGCGCGGACGGGCGAAAAATTGGACGCTCTAGCCGAGTCGCTGAAAAGTCGCCCCCAAGAGCTAAAAGCGGCAAAAAATAAGGGGCTACGCTGTAGCGTAACCCCTTGGGAAATATGGCGGAGAGGAGAGGATTTGAACCTCCGGTGGCCGTAACCACACACGCTTTCCAGGCGTGCTCCTTAAGCCGGACTCGGACACCTCTCCGCGTCGTGAGAAAGGGTGTTTACCCAAATTCAAAACTGCTGGCAACCCCTAATCGCAAAGAAATTTAAATTTTTTGCAATTAAGCCCGGTTAGAGGGGGATTTCTAGGCTTCCGCGGAAGTCTTCAAGCCGCTCCACGCCCAGCTCGGTCAGCAGTGCAACCATTTGCTCCGGCAGATCGAAGGCGAAGTCCGGGCGCAGGAAGTTGGCCGTGCCCACCTGAACCGCGTGCGCGCCAACCATGATGAACTCCAGCGCGTCCTCGGCCGAGGCAATGCCGCCGATGCCGATAACCGGAACGCCCACGGCCCGGCAGACCTGATGCACGCAGCGAAGCGCCACAGGCTTGATGGCGGGACCGGAGAGGCCGCCCACCACGTTGGCAAGCCGAGGCTTGCGGTTGCGCACGTCCACGCTCATGCCGATGAGAGTGTTGATGAGCGAAAGCGCGTCGGCCCCGCCGTCCACTGCGGCGCGTGCGCAGGTGGCGATGTCGCTCACGTTGGGGGACAGCTTGACGATGACCGGGGTATCGCCGGAACGTTTCTTCACGGACTCGGTCACCCGGGCGATCTGAATCGGGTCCTGCCCGAACGCCGCGCCGCCTTCCTTCACATTGGGACACGACACGTTGACCTCAAGCGCGTGCACGCCCTCCTCCGCCGCGAGGATGCCGCCCAGCTCGCCGAACTCTTCCGGGTCGCAGGCATAGAGATTGGCGACCACCGCCGTATCCTGACGCTTGAGCGCGGGCAGCGCCTGCTTCACGAAAGCCTCGACGCCCGGATTCTGGATACCGATGGCATTGAGCATCCCACAGGGTGTTTCCGCGATGCGGGGCATGGGGTTGCCCTCGCGCGGTTTCAACGAAAGCCCCTTGGCAACGATGCCTCCAAGCTTGGAAAGATCGCCGTAAGGAGCGAATTCCAGCCCGAAGCCGAACGTGCCGGAAGCGGTCATGACCGGATTGGACATGCTCAGTCCCGCAAACGATACCTGAAGATCCTTGGCTTCCATGTCCCCTCCTACAGTTCCACGTTGTCGGCCCTGAAGATGGGACCCTTGGTGCACACCTGCGTATGATGCCCCTTCCCGTCCTTGCAGACACAGCCAAGGCAGGCTCCCACACCGCATGCCATGCGGTTTTCAAGAGAGACATACAATTCTGCACCGGCTTCCAACGCGAATTTCTGCGCGGTCTTCATGAACGGCGTCGGCCCGCAGCACAGAATCAGTCCATCGCGGTACTGGTCCACCAGTTCGCCCATTCGTTCAATGATTGCGGCAAGATCCTCACGCCGGGCCTCCATCATGCATTCGGCGTCCACGGCGCCGGACAGACGTTGGTACGGGTAACAGCCGATGGCCATGCGGTGTGCGAAGAAAAGCTTGAGATTCTCGGGAAGCGGATGTTGCTCGACATATCCGCGAAAGGGGGCTATGCCGATGCCCCCGGCAAGCATGAGCGTGGGCCTTGTGGCATCGACGGCAAACGAATTGCCGAGCGGTCCCCACATGGCGACCGTGTCGCCCTTCTTCAGCTCGCTCAGCCGGGCGGTGCCACGTCCGATCTTCTGCACGAAGAGCGTGACGGACTCCGCATCGCCGGAACAGATGGAAAAGGGACGGCCCCAGAGCAGATCCATGGGCCAGTCCACGGGGCGGATCATGACGAACTGCCCCGGTTTCCAGTCATCCCAGTCCGGGCGTTCCAGCCTGAGTTCGAAAAACTCATCCGGTCTGGGCGATTGACCGACCGGGGTGATATCCAATACCTTTACATTCCGGCAATTCCTGAGGGCCATTCAACCATCCTTGGAAAAGATACATGACGAAAAACAAACCAGAGATACTCGCTCCGGCGGGCGACCGCGATTCATACCTCGCCGCAGTGGCGGCCGGGGCGGACGCGGTCTACGTGGGCCTGAAACACTTTTCGGCCCGCATGCAGGCGAAAAACTTCTCTATCAGCGAGCTTGCCGCGCTGGCAAGTCTCGGCCGCGAGCGCGGGGTCAAGACCTACGTCGCAATGAACACGCTGGTCAAGCCCGGAGATGTGGAATCCGCAGGCCGCCTGATCATGCGCCTTGCCGCCGATGTGAAGCCCGATGCCCTGATCTTTCAGGACTTGGCCATGCCGACGCTGGCGAAACAGACCGGATTCAAGGGCGAGCTGCACCTCTCCACCCTCGCGAACCTGTCCAACCCCGCGGGACTCGCGGCTGCCGCCAAGATCGGCATTGACCGCGCCGTTCTGCCCAGAGAGCTGAATCTCGACGAGATCAAACAGATGGCCGCAGCCTGCCCCAAGTCCATGGACCTTGAGGTCTTCGTGCACGGCGCGCTGTGTCACTGCGTTTCGGGCCGCTGCTACTGGTCGAGCTTCCTCGGCGGCAAAAGCGGCCTGCGCGGACGCTGTGTCCAGCCCTGTCGCCGCTTGTACCGCCGCACGGAGAAGCAGGCCAAGCCAGACCGCCTCTTCTCCTGCATGGACCTGAGTCTGGATGTGCTGACCAAGCCCCTACTTGACGTCCCCAAAGTGGGTTCGTGGAAGATCGAAGGCCGCAAGAAGGGGCCTCATTATGTTTTTTACACCACCAAAGCCTACACCATGCTGCGCGACAATCCGGACGCACAGGGCAAGAAGATGGCGCAGGAACTGCTCGAAATGGCGCTGGGAAGACCCACAAGCCACTCGGTTTTCCTGCCGCAACGCCCGTTCGTGCCGGTGACGCCGGGACAGGAGACCGCCTCGGGACGCTTTGTCGGGCAAGTCAAACGCGAAGGCAAGCGCATGTATTTCCAGACCCGCGAGGAACTTCTGCCGGGCGACATGCTTCGCGTGGGATACGAGGACCAGAAGGGGCACCGCACCATCAGGGTGCGCAAACGCATCCCCAGACGCGGCCGCTTCGACATCATGCCCGCCAAAGGCGTGAAAGGGCCAGCCGCACCGTTTGATGCAAAGGTCTTTCTGGTGGATCGCCGGGAAAAAGAGCTGGAAACGCTCATTAAGGAACTTGGGGCGAACCTGCCCGAACCGTCCGACAAGGAACGGGAGGCTCCTGTTTTCAAGCCGAAGTATCCCAAACAGGTCAAGGAAAAGCAGGGCAAGGCCCGTGACATTTCCGTCTTCCGCACACCGCCCAATGGCCGCGTGTTCGGCGACCCGGCTCTCTGGCTGGACCGCAGTTCGCTGCAAAGCGCTTCTTCCAAGTCCGCCGCCAAGATCGGCTGGTGGATGCCGCCGGTCATCTGGCCCGACGAAGAAAAAAAGTGGCGTTCCATCATCCGCGAGGCCGTACGCAAGGGAGCCAAACGCTTCGTGCTCAACGCTCCGTGGCAGGTCTCGCTGTTCACGGACCACAACGTTGAGCTGACCGCAGGCCCGTTCTGTAACGTAAGCAACCGCATGGCACTTGGGACCCTCAAGGACATGGGGTTCAAGGCCGCCTACGTCAGCCCGGAACTCAACCGCGAGGAAACCTTCGCCATGCTGAAGGGCACTCCCCTGCCGCTCGGCATGGTCATCCGAGGGCTGTGGCCTTTCGGCATATCTCGTATTCTGGCGGAGGGAATCCGGGTGGAAGAACCGCTGCGCAGCCCCATGAACGAGGTGGCGTGGATTCGCAAACATGGTGAGAACTACTGGATTTATCCGGGCTGGGAGCTGGACCTCACCGAGGAACGGCGAGCGCTGGAAAAAGCGGGCTTCCGTATGTTCGCGACCATGCGCGAGTTCTGGCCCAAGGCCGTGCCCAAGCCAAGCCGGACCAGCACCTTCAACTGGAAGATCGACCTGCTCTAATCACACGAAAAAGCTATTGGCTCGCCCCGGGGAGTTCGGGAACGGACTCTCCGGGCAGCCACTTTTCATAAAGCCGTTTGAACGTGCCGTCCCGGCGTTGCTCCAGATGCGCCCGTCGCCACTTTTCCACCAGCTTTTCCGACGTTTCTTTGGAAAACGCCAGATACAGGTCCACCTCGCGCACCGTCAGGAGCGGCACAATGCCTTCCGTGGAGACTCCGCTTACCTCAGCCGCACCGAACATGCCCACATTGCTTGTAAAAAATGCGTCCAAACGACCATGTCGCAATTTGTCGATGTTTATCTTGCCGGAACTGACTTCCTGAAGATTGTCAAAGCCCTTGCTCTTCAAGAATTCCATCTTGGCGTCGCCACGTATACCTCCGATGCGCCGCAGGTTCCTGGCATCATCAAGCGTCTCCAAATTAAAGCGCCCTTCCATGCCGTACAAGACCCAGGTGATGCGAAGCATGGGGCCCACCCAATGAAACAATCGCTCGCGATCCGAAGTGCGTGTGGTGGGAAAAAGCAGGACCTCGGGAGTGGTCTGGGCAATATCGTACGCTCGCGCCCACGGGAGCACGCGAATAGGCGTTTCGTCACCGATTCTGCGCTGGATATCGCGCACGGCTTCCACACACAGACCAGTCAGTTCGCCCTCTTCGTCGTAGAAAGCGGCCGGGATGCCGTGCTCGGTTATGATGGTCAGGGAAAAAGCAGGGCGGGCGAAAGCTGTCAGCCCCAGCACCAACATGGTCAGGACAACGCTTCGAAGCATCATCCAAAGGTCCTCTTGTCCCAGCCGAACATGGTTCGTTCTAGGTCGGCAAACGCGATGTAGACCCGGTCCGAAGGAATATCGAGTGCGCTTTCCAGAAACGTGCAAAGCTCACGTGATAGGTCAGTGGTCTTCTCCGTCGGGAGTCCGATGCTGGCAAGCTGCACGTAAGCCGCCGCATCTGCGGAGCCGCCGAAAACGAGCTGCGCTCCGGGCTGCATCTGCGCCATGACGTAGCTCTCCGGCTTTCCGAGAATATCCGAGATGAAGCGGGACAAGGCGCCGAGCGTCTCATCCAGCCGCTGTTTATCCAGTTCGATATTGGTGGTGACGTTGACGAAGGGCATGAATCAGTCCTCCAGCAGAATGGTTCCCACAAGGTAGCTCACGGCTTTGCCCGCTATCTTGACACGATCACCGAGCATTCTGCAACGCAGCTCGCCGCCGCGTTTGGAAGCCTGATAGGCGTTAAGGGTTTCCTTGCCCAGACGCTCCGCCCAGAACGGCACCAGCGCGCAGTGGGCCGAACCGGTGACGGGGTCCTCCGGGATGCCCTCCTCCGGCACGAAAACGCGGGAAACGAAGTCATAATCCAGCCCCGGCGCGGTGCAGATGAGACACATACAGTCAAGTTGCGCCACAAGTCGGGAGTCGGGGCGCAGCGCCTCGACCTCTTCGCGGGTCGAAAAGACTGCGACCATGTCGCGATGATTGGCGTACAGTTCCTCGGGACGGACACCCAGAGCCTTGGTAACGCGCTCGGTAACCTGCATTTCCTTGGGCGGCCAGGACGGAAAATCCATGGCATAGGAGCCGTCAGGTTCGCGCTCCACCAGCAGGCGCCCGCTCTTGGTCTCGAAAACCACGACGGGATCTCGGTAGCCGAGGAATTCATACAGAACATGCGCCGTGGCCAGCGTCGCATGGCCGCAAAGGTCCATTTCCTCTTCGGGCGTGAACCAGCGCAGTTCGTAATATTCGCCCTTTCGCACGATGAACGCGGTCTCAGCCAGATTGTTCTCGGCCGCAATGGACTGCATGAGCTCGTCGCTCAACCACTCGTAAAGAGGTACGACGGCTGCCGGGTTTCCGGAAAACAAGGTCGAGGCGAACGCGTCCACCTGAAACATATCCAGCCGCATGAGGCCCCCTTTACGGTTTTGGTTAGAATATCTGCTTGAACAGGTCATCTCCGGCCGAAGTCCCTTCCTCGCCTGATTCGGAGGTGCCGCCCGCCATTTCGGTAGGTTGGGTGCCTTCCTTGAAGGGCAGGAAATAACTCTCTTCCGAGTTGGGACCGGCCAGCTTGCCGGTTTTGGCATCAACCTTAGCCATAACGATTCCCTGCGGCTGTGGGAAGTCCTGATACGGATAATCCTCTTCCACTTCCTTACGGTACTGGACCCAGATGGGGCTTGCGGCGCGCGAGCCGGTCTCCCACCTGCCCATGGGGCGGATTTCGTCAAAGCCTACGAACACACCGGTGACGAGGTAGGGAGTATATCCCATGAACCACGCGTCCTGCTCGTTGTTCGTGGTTCCGGTCTTGCCTGCAATGGGACGCTTCAGGGCACGGGCGCGCCAGCCGGTTCCGTCGCTGACCACCTGCTTCATGAGCGAGGCCATGATATATGCGGTCTGCGGGCTGATGGCCTCAACGGCCTCGGGTTCGGAGGTGTACATCTCGTCGCCCCACGCGCTCTTGACCGAGAGCACCATGCGCGGCTTGATGTAGGAGCCGTCACGGGCAAAGGCCGAGTATGCCTGCACCATGTTCATGAGCGTGACGGACGCCGAGCCAAGCGCCACCGAAAGGTCGGCCGGGAACTCTGAGTCGAGCCCCATACTTCTGGCGCGCTCGATGATCTTGCGGATGCCCAGCTCCTGCGCCACGCGGATGGTGCAGGTGTTCTTGGACTTGACCAGCGCTGTACGCAACAGAGTCGGCCCCTTGAAGGTGTTGGCGAAGTTCTCCGGACGCCAGAGCTTGCCCTCTTCCTCGTTGGCGAAGACGATGGGCGAATCCATGACGATGGAGGCCGGAGTGAAACCGTTATCGATGGCCGTGGAGTAAACGAACGGCTTGAAGGCCGAACCGCACTGCCTGCGAGCCTGCGTGGCGCGGTTGAACTGACTGCGGGAGAATGAATACCCGCCGGACAGCGCGAGCACTTTGCCGGACTTGGGATCCATGGAAACGATGGCACCCTCCACTTCCGGCCTGCGTTCGAGCGCCAGATCCACAGGCTTGGATTCCTTCTCCGGCACCTTGAGGATGGACGCCCAGATCACGTCGCCCTTTTTGAGCACCTTGCGGGCGTCGGTCGGGTTGGGAACCTGCTCGTGCGACTTGTCCGAGTTCGGCTCACGCACCCACCACATGCTCTCCAGCGGCATGAAGCCTTCGAATTTACCGAAGCGGACCGAAGCGCCGTTCTTCTTCACTCCCGTCACGACGGACTTGACCCACTGGCCCTTGGAAAGTTCTTCGCGCTCCTGCGGTCCGTCTTTCAGAATCTCATCCGCATTGCCGAGAGAGATGTTGTCGATGGGCCCGGTCCAGCCGCGACGCTGGGCGGAGTTCTCCAGCCCACGCTTAAGGGCTGCATCTGCGGCCTTCTGATGCTTGATGTCGCAGGACGTGGTGACGGTCAGGCCGCCGTTGTACGTGACATCCTCGCCGAAACGGTCGATGAGCCAGCGGCGAACTTCCTCAAGATAATACGGACCGACCTTCCATGAAGGCTCGGGCATACTGGTGAACTCCAGCTCTTCGGCAACAGCCTCGTCGTACTGTTCCTGCGTAATCCAGCCGTGGACCAGCATCTGGCCGAGGACGTACATCTGACGCTTACGGGCAAGATGCGGATTCTCGTAGGGATTGTACCGGCTCGGTGCCTTGGGCAGTCCCGCCAGAAGCGCGGCCTCGGCAATGGTCAGATCCTTTGCATGTTTGCCGAAGTAGCTTCGTGCCGCGGCTTCCACGCCAAAGGAATGGGCTCCGAGGTATATCTCGTTGAGATAAATGGTAAGAATTTCGTCCTTGGTCAGATACCGCTCAAGGCGATACGCAAGAATCGCTTCCTTGAGCTTGCGCTCGTAACTGCGCTCGTTGGTCAGCAGCAGCCGCTTGATGATCTGCTGGGTGATGGTGCTGCCGCCCTGCTTCACCTTGCCCGCCTTCATGTTGATGACGAACGCGCGGGAAATAGCGGTAAGATCCACCCCCTCATGTTGGTAGAACGAGGCATCCTCCGCAGCCAGAAACGCCTTGGGAATCCAGTGGCTCATCTGGTCCAGCGTCACAAGGAAGCGCTTTTCCTTGTAGAAATACCCCAGAATCTCGTCATTCTTGGCATAAACGGTGGTCACCAGCGGCGGGTTGTAGTCCGTGATGTTCTTGAACCCGGGCAGGTCCTTGGCGGCCCAATTGTAGAGGACAACGGCCCCGATAACGCCGAGAAGGGCGCAGACGATGAACGATATACCGAGATATTTGAAAATTTTCATAAGCAGATCAGAAGGTGCGTTTGACCTTGCGCATTCCTCTGGCCGGGGGCAGGCCCCACGCCAGACGCAGCCGCCCGTACAGGTCGCGTACGGTGGCCGCATTGGTTTTCAGGGTCCTCATCATGCAATTGAGACTGCGACATTCGCGCCGCGCCAGGCATGTGGGGGATTCGAAGACGAGTATCTCGCCTCCGGCAATCCAGAAAGGATAGAGGCGGCAGTAGTACGGCCGCGATTCACGGGGCAGCACGCACCCTTTTGAACCGAGAAACCGACAGGAACCGTCGGAGCGCAGGGCAAGCCTGACATGCTCTCCACGTTCCGGAAAAAGCTCGGCCACGGCCTCGTCCTCACCGGGGAAAAGACGTTTGACGTTGTCGATGAAGGCCTGCGAGTTGGCTTGCTTCACAAAGCCGCCCTTGTCGGGCTGGAAGTCGCGGATGCGCTCCCATTCGGCGGTCGAGAGCGGAAAACAGACCTCCTCCTGCCCCGGGGTAATCCGGCAGCAGGTGGGACCGTGCTCCGCGCATCGAACGCATACGTGAGGGTCCTTGACGATTGTATCCGTCACAAAACTCCAGTTCAGGCGGGTTTTCCCCCGTCAGACTCCGGTTTGGAAAAACTGAGCTGCCCTTTGCCGAGAAGATCGTGCAGATGCACAAGCCCGGCCAGCCGTTCATCATCCCCGACGACCGGCAGGACGGTTATCTGATGCAACTCCATGATATCCAGCACCTGCGCCGCGCTGTCGCCCAGCCGCGCACGCTTGGGATCGGCGGTCATGACACCGTCTATAGGGGCAGCACGATCCAGCCCGTTCGCGCAAAAGAGCCTCCGCACGTCGCCGTCCGAAAGCACGCCCAGAAGCCGCTGATCGCCGTCGATCACACCAACCAGCCCAAGCTTGCCGTCATTGAGAACCGAAAGAGCCCGCTCCAGCGCGGTTCCGGTCTCGACAACAGGGATATTAGCCGTATGCATGAGGTTGTCAACGCACAGGGAAAGCCGCTGCCCGAGGGAGCCGCCGGGATGAAAACGCTGGAAGTCGCTCTCCTTGAAGGCCTTGTGCTCCATAAGGCAGACGGCCATGGCATCGCCCACGGCAAGGTGCGCCGTGGTGCTGGCGGTGGGCGCAAGCCCCATGGGGCACGCCTCGCGCGGTACGGCCGCCTCGATAACGATGTCGGAAAGTTCCGCCATTCGGGAGCCGCAGCGCCCGACCAGACAGACAATGGTGGCCCCGAGAGAGCGCATCGTCGGGAGAATGGCGTTGACCTCGTCGGTGTTGCCGCTATTGGAAATGGCGAGCACCACGTCCTCGTCGCGGATCATGCCCATGTCACCATGAGCCCCTTCAACCGGATGCAGGAAGAACGACGGAGTCCCGGTGCTGGAAAGCGTGGCCGCAATCTTGCGGCCGACAAGTCCGGACTTGCCAACGCCCGTGATCACCACACGGCCAGTACAGGCAGCCATGGCCTCCACGGCCTGAGAGAACCCGCCGTCCAGCTGATGCCGGACGGCCTGAAGCCCTTCGATCTCCGTATCCAGCACCCGGCGTGCGATGCTGATCCACTTTTCGGCATCCACCATGTCGGCTCCTAGCAGCACGGCTTGATGAAGCCCGGCGCGCCCTGATCCTCAAGGCAGAGCTTGCCCGCCTCTCCATCAATGGGAATCGGGTAGTTGCCGTCAAAGCAGGCCAGACAGTAATCGTCACCCTGGGAAACGGAGCTGAGCAGCCCGGGGATGCTCAGATAATGCAGAGAATCCAGCCCGAGGTAGCGGCGAATGTCCTCCACCGAGGTGTTGGCCGCAAGCAGCTCGCCCTTGGAGGAGAAATCGATGCCGTAGAAGCAGGGGTGTGCGATGGGCGGACAGCTCACGCGCATGTGAATTTCGCGGGCACCGAGTTCGCGCAGCTTCTTGACCCTCGTACGCGTCGTGGTGCCGCGGACAATGGAGTCCTCGACGATGAGGATACGCTTGCCCTGAATCATGCTCTGCACCGGATTGAGCTTCACCCGCACGGAGAAGTCGCGCATATCCTGCGAAGGCTGGATGAAGGTCCGGCCAACGTAGTGGTTGCGGATCATGACCAGCTCCAGCGGCAGGCCGGATTCCTGAGAATAGCCCACTGCGGCGTAGTTGCCCGAGTCCGGAAACGGCATGACTATGTCTGCGTCCACCGGAGCTTCCCGCGCGAGCACCTTGCCCATCTCCTTGCGGCGTTCATAAACCACCTCGCCGAAGACGTAGGAGTCGGGACGCGCAAAGTAGATCAGCTCAAAGATGCACTGCTTTTTCTCGCCCGGCTCCACGGCCTGATGACTGGTGATCTTATTGTTTTCGATGACCAGCATTTCACCCGGAGACAGTGGGCGCAGGTATTCGGCCTCAATGAGATCGAAGGCGCAGGTCTCGGAAGCAAGTACGTAACGGTCACCGAGGCGGCCGAGCGAAAGCGGCCGGAACCCGTTGGGGTCCTTGACCGCGATCAACTTGTCGTTGGCCATGATCAGCAGGCAGTAGGCGCCCTTGATCTTGGCGCAGGCCTTCTTGACCGCTTCCTCGATGCTGTTGCTGCCGTTGAGGTTCTTGATGATCAGGTGCACGAACACTTCCGTATCCATGGTGGTCTGGAAGATGCTGCCCTGCTCTTCAAGTTCGCGACGAAGCTCGTAGGTGTTCACGAGGTTGCCGTTATGAGCCACGGCCAGACGCAGGTCGCCGTGGCGCACGATGAACGGCTGGGCGTTGCGGATCAGCGAGGCGCCCGTGGTGGAATAGCGGATATGGCCCATGGCGATATCGCCCTTGAGTTCCTTGCCGATGTGACGTTCGTTGAAGACGTCGGGCACCAGCCCCATGCCTTTCTGTTCACGGATTTTCGCGCCGTCCCAGGTCACGATGCCCGCCGATTCCTGACCCCGGTGCTGCATGGCGTACAGCCCGAAGTAGGTCATGCGAGCGGCCTCGGTATGGCCGTAAATGCCGAACAGTCCGCAATACTCTTTCTTCATAACGCCAATTTTCCCCCGGCTTGTTAGCCGTAGTATTCCTGAATGCTCTTGACCACGAGACCGGTCTCACGAAGCTCGTAGATGGCCTGCGCGACCGCCCGCGCACCCGAGATGGTGGTGGTGTACGGAATGTTGTACAGCAACGTGGCCTGACGGATCATCTTGGAGTCACCCACCGTTTTCTTGCCGGAGGGAGTGTTGAGCACGAGGTCGATGTCGCCGTTCTTGATCAGGTCCACGACGTTGGGACGCTGCCCTTCGTGCACCTTGTAGACGCGCTGAACCTTGACGCCCTTCTCTTCGAGATAATCCGCGGTTCCGCCGGTGGCCAGAATGGAGAAACCCATGTCCTGGAAATCGCGCACCGGCAGGAGCACCTTGTTCTTGTCCCAGTCGTTGACGGAAACGAAGACATTGCCGCCCTTGGGCAGCTTCTGTCCGGCCGCAAGCTGAGACTTCATGTATGCCAGCCCGAAAGACTCGTCGATTCCCATGACTTCTCCGGTGGAGCGCATCTCGGGTCCGAGCAGCACGTCCACGTTCGGGAAGCGGTTGAAGGGAAAAACGGATTCCTTGATGGAGATGTGCCCTTTCTTGCGCATGGACCACGGTTTGAGATCCTTGATCTTTTCACCCATCATCACGCGGGTGGCGAGCTTGGCCATGGGCACGGCGGTAGCCTTGGACACGAACGGAACGGTCCGGGAAGCCCGCGGGTTCACCTCAATGACGTACACTTCGTCGTCTTTGATGGCATACTGCACGTTCATCAGCCCGACCACGCCCAGCTCAATGGCCATGGCGGTAGTCTGGCGCTCGATCTCGCGCACCATCTCCGGAGAGAGGCTGTACGGCGGCAGAACCGAGGCAGAGTCGCCTGAGTGAATGCCCGCTTCCTCGATGTGTTCCATGACGCCGCCGATGTAGACCTGCTCCCCGTCGCACAGGGCGTCCACATCGACCTCGACGGCATACTCGAGGAATTTATCTATGAGGGTCGGATGCTCGGGCGAAACCAGCGCGGATTCGCGGAAGTAACGCTCGAAGTCTTCCATGCTGTAAACGATGTCCATGCCGCGTCCGCCAAGCACGTAAGAGGGGCGAAGCACCAGCGGGAAACCGAGCTTCTCGGCGATCTCCCGGGCTTCGACCATGCTCATGGCGGTGCCGTTCGGCGGCTGCTTCAGGTGCAGCTTGTTCAACAGCTGCTTGAAGCGTTCGCGGTCTTCGGCGCGGTCGATGGCGTCCGGCGAGGTACCGATGAGCGGCACGCCCGCGTTCATGAGCCTGATGGCAAGGTTCAGCGGAGTCTGTCCGCCGAACTGGACCACAACGCCGTCTGGCTTTTCGAAGTCGATGATATTCATCACGTCCTCGAAGGTCAGCGGCTCGAAGTAGAGCCTGTCGGACGTGTCGTAGTCGGTAGAGACGGTCTCCGGGTTGGAGTTTACCATGATGGATTTGATACCCATCTCCCGGAGCATGAAGGAAGAGTGGCAGCAGCAGTAATCAAACTCGATGCCCTGCCCGATACGGTTGGGACCGCCGCCGAGAATGACGATCTTGCGTCCCTCGGCAGGCTCGATCTCGTCCCCGCCTTCATATGTGGAGTAATAATACGGAGTATAGGCTTCGAACTCGGCTGCGCAGGTATCCACCAGATAGTAGGTGGGCCTGATGCCCAGCTTGAGGCGCAGATTCCGGACAGCATCCTCAGAGGTCTTCCACATGGTGGCAAGCTGCGCGTCGGAGTAGCCGTATTCCTTGGCTTTCCTCAGGATGGCCGGCAGCTCGGGCGTGCTCTCTTCGATGCCTTCCTTGATGCCGAACTCAATGAGGCGCTCCTCCATGTCCAGCACGTCGCGGAACTGGCCGAGGAACCAGGGGTCGATCCAGGTGGCGTCGTGAACCTCTTCGAGGCTCATTCCGCAGCGCATGGCGTTCCTGAGCGCGAACAGGCGCTGAGAGTTGGGCTTTCTCAGAAGCTGAAGCAACTCGTCGCGCTCGATCTCGCACTTCTCGAAACGCTTGCCGAGGCCGACGTGCCCGGTTTCGAGCGAACGCAACCCCTTCTGCAGGGCTTCCTTGAAGGTACGGCCGATGGCCATGGTCTCACCCACCGACTTCATGGCCGTGGAGAGGTAGTCCTCTGCGCCCGGGAACTTCTCGAAAGTGAAGCGCGGGATCTTGATGACGCAGTAGTCGATGGCAGGCTCGAAGCTCGCCATGGTCTCGCGTGTGATATCGTTGGGAATCTCGTCAAGGGTGTATCCCACGGCAAGTTTGGCCGCGATTTTGGCGATGGGAAAGCCGGTGGCCTTGGACGCCAGCGCGGACGAACGCGAAACACGGGGGTTCATTTCAATGACCACGAGGTCGCCGTTCTCGGGATTGACAGCGAACTGCACGTTGGAGCCGCCGGTCTCGACACCGATCTCGCGCATGATGGCCAACGATGCGTCGCGCATTTTCTGGTACTCGTCATCGGTCAGGGTCTGAGCCGGAGCCACGGTCACGGAGTCGCCCGTGTGGACGCCCATGGGGTCGAGGTTCTCGATGGAACAGATGATGACGCAGTTGTCCTTGCTGTCACGCATGACTTCGAGCTCATACTCTTTCCATCCGAGGATGGATTCTTCAAGCATGACTTCGCTTTGCATGCTGGCCGCAATCCCCTTGGAGGCGATTTCGATGAGCTCCTCCATGTTGTAGGCAACGCCGCCGCCGGTTCCACCAAGGGTGAACGCGGGTCGGATAATGATGGGGAAGCTCAGCTTTTCGCCCCATTCGCGGATGTCGTCCTGATTGCGGGCAATGCCGCTCAGGGGGACGGTAAGGCCGATGTTTTCCATGGCCTTTCGGAAAAGTTCGCGGCTTTCGGCCTTCTGGATGGCATCAAGATCGGCACCGATGAGTTCGACGCCGAACTTGTCCAGCACACCCATTTCGGCAACGGCAAGCGCCGTGTTCAGGCCGGTCTGGCCGCCGAGAGTCGGAAGCAGCGCATCGGGCCGTTCCTTCTCGATGATCCTCGCGACGGTTTCCGGTTCGATGGGCTCGATATACGTACGGTCGGCTAGCTCGGGGTCCGTCATGATGGACGCCGGGTTAGAGTTGACCAGCACGACCTCGTATCCCTCTTCCTTGAGGGCCTTGAGGGCCTGGGTGCCGGAGTAGTCGAATTCACAGGCCTGACCGATAACGATCGGTCCGGAGCCTATGAGCATGATCTTTTTCAGGTCGGAACGTTTGGGCATGGACTCACCAAAGCGGTTGAAGGTTAGGCACTGGCGGGGCCGCACCCCAGCGGGCGGGTGGGCGTTTCATATCGTCTTATGCCTGTAAACGCAACGGGCAATGCGTCCCGGATTTCTAACGGACCAAGCCGCGATTGTCACCCTCTCTACTAGGATTTAACATTGACAACACCGAAGCTGAGAACTACTTTCAGTCTCACCGAGGTGATACAGAATGACAGCAAAGCCCCTTACCGAATATCCGGCCGGATCCACGGTCACCGTTTCCGAAATCTGCGGCGGATGCCGCGCCAGATCACGCCTGCTTGCGCTCGGCATCACCCCCGGCTGCCCCGTGGAGGTGCTCTCCCAAGGCGGAGGGCCAGTGAAAATCCGTGTACGCGGTTGCGACCTGGTCATGGGACATGGTGAATGTGAAAAGGTTCTGGCCCTCTCCGGCGACGGCGGATGCCCCATTCGCCAGTGCGTTGAAAACAATAACTGAAATTCCCTTCCCTTTTTTTCATGTTGTCGTACAATCGACGCATGAATACTCACCACACCACTGACAAACCCCGTGTAGGCATCAGCGCATGCCTGCTCGGGGAAAATGTACGGTACAACGGCGGCCATCAGCGCGACCGGTATATCTGTGACACGCTGGCCCAGTTCGTTGACTTCGTTCCGGTATGCCCGGAGGTTGGGACCGGCATGGGTATCCCCCGTGAAGCGGTTCGGCTTGCGGGCGACGTGGACAACCCGCGACTTGTCGGCAGCAAGACCGGTGAAGACTGGTCCGAGCGCATGGAAGAATGGAGTCGCAAGGAATTGTCGCGCCTTGAAGATGAACGCCTATGCGCCTTCATTTTCAAGATGAAATCCCCTTCCAGTGGGATGCGCGGCGTAAAAATCTATCCTCCGGAAGGTGGTCAGCCCCGCAGCACCGCTGGCGTCGGCTTCTTTGCGCGACGATTCATGGATCGTTTCCCCGTGCTTCCCGTTGAAGACGACGGAAGGCTGAACGATGCGGTCATCCGTGAAAATTTCATCTCCCGCCTGTTCACTTTTCACCGCTGGCATGAACTTCAGGACGGTCCGCAGACTGTTGGAGCTCTGGTGGACTTCCACACCCGCCACAAACTCCAGCTCATGTCCAACAGCGTTGAAGAATACCGAAAGCTCGGAAAGCTCGTGGCCCACGCCAAGGAGCGCCCTTTCGAAGAAGTCCTCAAAGAATACGGGGATAACCTCTTCAGGGCGCTTAAACTCAAGGCGACTCCCAAAAAACACGCAAACGTGCTGATGCATGTCATGGGATACTTCAAGAAGGACCTGACCTCCGATGAAAAGCAGGAAATACTTGAACTGGTCGATGCCTACCGCAACGGACTGGTTCCGCTCATCGTCCCGGTGACGCTCCTGAATCATTTCATTCGCAAGTACGACAAGGAATACCTGAAGGACCAAGTGTACATGCATCCGCATCCACTGGAACTCAAACTTAGAAATCAGGTATAAGCAAGTCCTGCCTATAGACTTTCAAGGCTCCGCTCACGGCGGGGCTTTTTTCTGTCCTCTTTCAGTCCCTCCGGCGTTGTAGAACAAACCCAGATAGTGAAGCCAACATATTACCTAAATAGAGGTAGGGAACAAAAAAGGCCCGGAGCAAACGCTCCGGGCCTTCTTATTGCGAGTGACCGATCCGGCTAGGATTCGGTGCTGTAGTTGAGCTTCCGCTCCTGCGGGAAGACCGGCAGGTAACGGTAGGACAGGCTCAGCACGAGGAAGCCGTAGGCGACGATCATGATGGAGGAAGCCCACTCAACCCAGTTCGGGTAGTAGACGAACCATTCGTCGAACGGCATGGCCGGGAATGCGAGGGTCTGAACCGTGAAGACGTAACGGTTGATGGTCACGCCGATGCAGTTGAGAATCGCAGCGGTGTAGAGCAGCGAGGGCTTGTTGCGGATCGAAGGAACGATCAGCATGATGGCCGGAACCACACCGCAGAGGATGATCTCGGTGAAGAGCATCCACTTGCCGTAAGCAAGGCCGTAGAACATCTGATCGAAGGTCAGACCGACGGAGGGCAGGTAGCCCACAGCCCATGCGTAGGTGTCCAGGATCTTGAAGAACATGTACACGCAGAGCATGGAGCCGGCGATTTTGCCCATCAGGGCTTTGACCTTGTATTCAACGAGCTTCTTGCCGGTCAGTTTTTCCATGAAGGTGCAGACCAGAACGGTGAAAACCGGACCGGAGGCAACCGCGGAAATGACGAACAGGAAGAAGGTCCACGGCCAGATGAAGAAACCGTCGCGGAAGGCGTAGGGGCGACCGATCAGGACACCGTACATGCCGCCCAGAGAGCCCTGGTGGAACGTGGACAGGAATGTGCCGATACCGGCAAACAGCGCCATGTTCACGTGGAAGTTGTGGGCCAGAGCGTGGAGGAACGGAATCTTGTTCAGCTGCTTCTGCTCAAGGATCAGCGGGATGTACTCGATGATCAGCACTGTGCAGTAGCAGGTGATGCAGAAGATAACTTCCGTCAGCATGGAGTGGACGTTGGGATGCCAGTAGCCGAACCAGGCCCGGCCGGGCTGCCCGATGTCCAGAGTGAGCACCAGCATGGCGCCCGAGTAGCAGATGAAACCAACGATAACCGTGAGGTTGATGATCTTTTCAAGCTGCTTGATTTTAAGGATGTATTTGAGGAATCCGGTGAAAAAGGCACCGGCGCCCAAAGCGATGACCGCGAGGTCAAACGTAATCCAGAGTCCGAATCCGAAGTAGTTGTCCAGTCCGGTGGTGCCGATTCCGTTATAGAGCACGAGCACGGCTGCGTAGACGCCCCAGAGGAAGAAGGCCGTGATGACTGCCATCCAAACGGCGAACTTGCCAAAAGAGCAACGCTGGACACCTTCAGGGAAGAGTTTGCTATCCATTTTGGCGACCTCCCTTAGTGCTTGGCCTTGGCGGCGTGGTTGTCACCCTGCATGCGCACCCATTCGCGTTTGCTCATGTAGTAGACCTGCGGATCGAGGCCGAGCTTTTCGAGCAGACGGAAAGAGTACGGGCTCTTGGCCAGCTGGTGAACCTTGTGATCGGGATTGTTCAGATCGCCGAAGACGATGGCGCCGGACGGACAGATCTCGGCACAGGCCGGGATGTAAGCGTCTTCCGCCAGCTTCTCGGGATCTTCACCGTTCAACCGGGCTTCTTCCTTGGCGTTCATGAAACGCGTGTGGCAGAAGTTGCACTTCTCGACCACGCCACGCGGGCGAACGGAAGCATCCGGGCTGAGGACCTTATCCATGCCTTCCGGCCAGAGCGGATCCCACCAGTTGAAGTACCGTGCGTGATACGGGCAGGCAGCCATGCAGTACCGGCAGCCGATGCAGCGCGGGTAGATTTGGCTGACGATGCCGCCCTCTTCGTTCTTGTCGGTCGCGATGACCGGACAAACAGGCACGCAGGCCGGGTTGCCGCACTGCATGCAGGGGCGCGGCAGGTAGGCCACTTCGTGGTTGGGGAACTTCTCCCCGTTGGACAGCTCATATACGGTCATCCAGGTCAGGGTACGCAGCTTGTTGGAAGCGTCGTCCCTGTCCTTGGTGATGGACTGAAGGTAGTTATACGGATCTTTCTTGGTCATGGGGGCGATGTTGTTCTCGACCTGACAACCGACCATGCACGCGCCGCAGCCCGTACATTTGTCGATGTCAATGACCATCCCCCATTTGATTTTGAATTCTTTTGTCTGCATGACGGTTCCCCCTACAGTTTGGTGACGTTCACGGTGGAACCGTTCCAGACGGACGCGCCGGTGGCGGCCTCAGAAGTCACCGTGAGGATCTTGTAGACATTATCACCCTTGCCTTTCGAGAACTCGTCGCCGACGGTATGTCCGAAGCCGAACGGAGCGGCAACCACTCCGGGCAGGACACCCTCGTAGATGTGGACCAGAGCTTCGGCGCTGCCGGTGCCTCCGGCCATCTTGACCTTGGAGCCCTCCCCGACACCGATCTTGCGAGCGGTGGCGGAGTTCATCATCACGACCATGGTGTCGCCGATGATCTGATTCCTGCTGACCACGCAGGGAGCGTTGGGCGTGGTGGCCTGACGGTCCGTGCCGACGGTAAGCATGGTGTAAGGAGCAAGAGCGACCGCGCCGGTTCCACGAACGGGAGCGGCGGCCTTGGCCAGAGTCCTGGCGGCGAGGCTCGGTCCGTTCTGCTCGGCGACGGCTTCGGTTTCGAAGGACGGAACGCCGAAGTAGTCGTCCCACTCGGCGCCGATCATTTCGGCCTTGGCCATGAGCACTTCGGAGAAGCTCTCCACGCCGAGTCCGGAACCGGCTGCGTCAGCGAGCTTCAGCACGATGTCTGCCGGAGCCATGGAGTCGAACGCGGGGTCGGTCACCGGGACGCTGGCGGTGTAAACCGCGCTGGATACGCCGTACGGAGTCTGCAGATCGTCGAAACGCTCGTAGGGGTGCGCGGCGGGCAGAATCAAGTCTGCAGCAGCAGCGGTCTCGTTCATTTCAGTGGCAATCGCGACCATGAATCCGGCTTTGACCTCGACGGGGAGGGAGTAGACCGGGTTGCAGTCGGCGGTGATAAGCACATCGGGATTGGCGCCCTTGGCGAACCAGCTGACGACATCCTTCTCGTACGTTTCGGCCGGAGTCATCGCACCTTCCACCACCAGCGGGAATTCCGCCACGGTGGTCATGCCGCCCTTGCGGTTGAGGTTGCCCAGAAGCATGTTCAGGGCAAACGCCGCCGCGTGCGCCGCCACCGAATTCCCGGAGGGAATAACGACGGGGCGGGATGCGGCTCGAAGCTGCTTGGCCGCGGAAGCCATGGAAGCGGCCGGCACCTTGATGGCGGCTTCGACCTTGGAAGGATTGAAGTCCTTCATAACCATGGTCTTGAACGCGTTGAAGTCGGAAGCGTCGGCGGTCATGCCCGTCTGCAGCAGGGAGTGGGCAACGCCCAGCATGAAGGCTGCCTCGCCTTCGGGAGCCAGCGGAATCCATTCGTCGCAAACCGAAGCAGTGTTCTGCTGGGACGGTCCGGCGAAGACATACTTGCAGGACGGCTTCTCGCCCATCGGGCGAGCGTCGGAGAATGCCTTCTGGTTCCAGACGGTCGGTCCCCAGGATTCAAAGGCGTCGGCTCCGACGAGAAGCGCGAGGTCGGCGTTCGGCAGATCGTAACCGATCTGGCCATTGCCCCCCATGAGGCCGTTCCATGCGCGGCTTGCAGCCTGATTGGAACCGGGCAGTTTGAAGAAGTCGTCGCTTCCCGCGCCCTTGACGAATGCGGAATAGACTTCATTGGCGGTGCCGGTAAGGTCGCCGGAGATGAATCCGACGCTACTGCCGGCAGCCTGAAGCTTGCCGGTGAGCGCGTCCATGGCTTCATCCCAGGATACGGCCTTGTGCGAACCGTCGGCGCCCTTGACCATGGGCGTCTTGATGCGGTTCGGGCTGCGCATCAGCTGGACCCCGTTGGAGCACATGGGGCAGATACCGCCGCGGCTCAAGGGGTTTTCCGGATTGCCTTCGGTTCCGAAGGCTTTTCCTGCCACAGTGCGCACATTCACGGCACAACCGGAATTACAGATTTTCGAAACGGTGGGCCTGTCGGTCTTCTCACCGTATTTGAGCGTGGGAATCCACGGCCAGTTCTGTGTCCAGATGGACACGTCATCAAGAAGTTTCCACACCACCGGCGTGAAGAGGATGCCGACGGTGCCTCCAGTGATCAGCTGGATAAAAGCTCTGCGATCAAAACCCATTGCAGCACCCCTCATTATTTATGACATACGTAACAGGCATTGCTCTGGCCCATCTGGGCATGGCAACGCTCGCACTGCCACATCTTCATGGTCATCTTGCTGTAACCGCTGATGATGTTCCGCTCAAACGGCGGCGGCGTGTCGTTGGTGGCGATTCCCTTCACGTGGCAGAGGTCGCAGTTCTGCTCCGAATCCTCAAGTTCCTCGATGGGCGTAACGGTGACGCCGTCGAGGTCCATTTCCGACTCCTTCAACTCGGCGATGCTGATGTCGCGATGCGCAACATGCGAGTAGAAGACGTTGTCGGGCTGGTACTGGTAATTGATCCAGGGAACCTGTTTGCCGGGAATCGCATACTTGACCAGGTACTCCAGTTCGGCTTTGCGATCTTCCTCGTCTCCGCTCAGGACAAGCCAGGTGAGATCTTCCGGCATTTCCTCTTCGCTGAGATCGAGAACCTTTTCGTAGTCGTCACCGACCTTATCCTTGATGGCCTGCATGACACCCTCGGGGTCATCGACCATATGGCACTGGGCACACTGCTCGTTGCTCGGGAAACCGGCGTAGGAGCCGTCATCCCGGAAATAGTGGCAGCTGTCACAGTACATCCCCTGTCCCTCCACGTGCACCTGATGGCTGAACCTGACCGGCTGTTCCACTTCAGTGTAGAACAGCGGCGGAATCACGGCCCAGCCAATGATGCAGCTAAGAAGGAAGCCGATGAAGAACGGAAGGACTCCACCACACCGTTTCGATGCTTTTCTTTCCTCCATAACCTCGCCCCATCACTCCTAATGTTTTTGTGAAAAAAACGCACAAATTAACTACGCATGCATACGGCACATCTCTTTTGTGTGTCAAGACATAATGAATATTTTCACTATCTCTCGTAGGACAAAAAAGACTGCAATTTCAGGACGAAAAAGCACTACCCCTCTTTGCGGGGCTTCACCCTGCCGTACACGTCGTCGAAGCGGACGATGTCGTCCTCTTCCAGATACGGACCGCTTTGAATTTCGATGATTTCCAGCGGCACACGCCCCGGATTCCCAAGCCTGTGCTGGGACGCCTTGGGGATGTCCACCGTCTGGTTTTCCACGAGCAGAAGCGGCTCGTGGTCGATCTCCACGCGCGCCGTACCCTTGATGACCGCCCAGTGCTCGCTCCGATGATGATGCATCTGCGAACTCAGGTTGGCCCCGGGGTTCACCACCAGACGCTTGATCTTGTAGTTGTCCCCTTCCTCCAGCACGATGTAGCTGCCCCACGGCCTGTGAACCATGGGATGGCTCTCGACGAGCTGGCTCCCCTGCATCTTGAGCCGGTCCACCAGCTCCTTGACACGCTGCACCTTGGGCAGCGGGCAGGAGAGCGTGGCGTCGCGGGTCTGCACCATGATCATGTCGCGAAGCCCGACCACCGCAAGCTTGCCGCCCTTGGAAATGAGCAGGCAGTTCTCGCAGTCCATGGCCAGAACATCGCCCTGAATCACGTTGCCGTCGGCATCTTTGTCACCAAGGCGGTACATTGCCTCCCAGCTGCCGAGGTCGTCCCATCCGAAGTTCGCGGCCACCACGGCAATGTTGTCGATATGCTCGACGATGCCATAGTCCACCGAAACGTCGGGCAGCTTTCCGTACCCATCCACAAGCGGCCGGTCTTCGCGTGCCAGCCACCAGTCCCAGAGAACGGGCTGGTGCCTTGCAACCGCCCGTAGGAACTGACGGCAGTCGAAAAGAAACATGCCGCTGTTCCAGAGATGGCTGCCATCGGCCACGAAACGCTGCGCGGTCTCGAAGTCAGGCTTCTCCACGAAGCCTTCCACGGTATAGGTGTTGTCGCCCAGAGGCTCACCAACCGTGATGTACCCATACCCCGTTTCCGGCTTGACGGCCTTGACGCCGAACGTGACAAAGTGGCCCTGGGATGCCAGCTCGCAGCCGCCTTCGACGGCGTGCCCCCATTTCTCGGCGTCGCGCACCAGATGGTCGGAGGGGAAAACCGCCACCTGCTTTTCTCCGTCCCCTTCAAGAACCTTTTCCAGAGCAAGCATGATCGCCGGAAGCGTGTTGCGCCCCATGGGCTCGGCCAGAACATGGCCATCGAGCTCCTTGGCAACGGACGTCACCTGCTTGCGGACCTCGAAAACATGATCCTCATTGGTGACGATCCAGATCCGCTCCGGCGGAAAAACGGTGGCGACGCGTTCGACGGTCTGCTGCAGCAGGGTCGTTTCGCCATCCAATGCCATGAGCTGCTTGGGCAGCAGGTTTCGCGACAACGGCCAGAGCCGGGTCCCGGACCCGCCTGCCAGTATCACCGCATGGCACTCGGGGCGTTCGCCCGTCTTTTCGCCCACGGATTCCTGTTCGGTCATGCTTTCTCCTCGTAGCTGAAGGGGGATTCGAAATCGGTCATTCCCGGCAGCTCCCGGTCTTTGGCGGAAAGGATCGGCCCTTCCTCGCCAAAGGCGTTCTGCCAGTCCACGGCAAGCTGCGGATCGTCCCAGGCGATGCCGCCTTCGAGATCGGGAGCGTAGGGAGCGTCCACCTTATACATGAAATGGGTGCCGGGCTCCAAAACGGCGTAGGCATGACCAAACCCCTTGGGGATGAACATCCTGCGCTGATTTCTGCCACTGAGTTCTCCGGTGAAGGTTCGCCCATAGGTGGGAGACCCTACCCGGAGATCTACGACCACATCGAGTACTTTGCCCGCAACAACCCAGACCAGTTTGGCCTGCGCCGCCGGAGGGCGCTGAAAATGGAATCCCCTGAGAACGCCCGGTTCGGCCGAGAATGCATGGTTGTCCTGGATGAAATCGGCGTTCACGCCCACCGCCCGGAATCGTTCCCGGTTGTAGGATTCCAAAAAGAACCCTCTCTGGTCGGCAAAAACGCGCGGTTCGATCACCAGAAGGCCCGGCAGGCCGGTTTCAATGACGTTCAGCAAATCGATTTCCTTTTTCATGCGGTGAACACTGTGCTCTCAATTATCCGAGATCAGGATGGATAACAACCCCGTGGAGAGCAATCCCTGCATGGAAAAAGACATTTCCGCATACCCAGTTCACATTCGGAGTATGCTCTGTTAATGAGTGCGGAACGCGTCACCGTGAAACCCCGGAAAGTGAAATGAATTTTCTCGATATACTGCTCGTTCTGGCTTTCGGCCTGCTGGTTGCCCGCGGCTTTTTCCGCGGGTTCGTCCGCGAGGCCATAGCTCTGGCGTCCATATTTCTGGCCTTTGCAGTGGCCTCCCGCTACCACGACGTGCTTGCGCCGCATCTGAGCGTATACATCTCCAACGAAGCGACCATCCGGGGCATCAGCTACGTCGCCGTGTTCGTGGGTGTCCTTGTGGCCTGCTGGCTCATCGCGCGCCTGCTTCGCGAAATGCTGGAGATCGCCCTGCTCGGCTGGCTCGACCGCATCGCTGGAGCATTTTTCGGAATGCTCGAAGGGGCCGTGGTCGTGATGATGACCCTGTTGGTACTGAACTCGTTTTTCGAGGACTCCGACTTTCTCCGGGAATCCGCAGTGGCGCCACGCGCACAGCCTGTCATCGCGTACACCATGCATCTCGCGCCGGACTCCCTCAAGGAAACCCTGCGTCAAAGAGGGCTCGTGGTGCCGGAATCCTCCGAGCAACCTGAGATCATGCCGGATCACCCCGAGGGTGAGGGCATCATCGAAGGCACCGTGACCAACCCGCAAAACAACTGATACGGAGCGATTTCATGTCTGAACGCACTTTCGACGACGGAGCCGAGGCTCTGGCGGAGCTTCGCGACGTCCTGAACTCCCTGCTCGGCCCGGAAGGCTGCCCGTGGGATAAGGACCAGACTCCTGCCAGTCTCTGCGACTACCTTGCCGAAGAAACCTTCGAACTCATCGAAGGCATCCGAGCAGGTGACACCCGGGAAACCATGGAGGAGATGGGCGACGTCCTGTTCATCCTCCTTTTCATGAACACCCTTCACGAACAGAGCGGCGATTTTTCCATGTCTGACGCCCTGCGGCACAGTGCCGCCAAGATGATCCGCCGCCACCCGCACGTCTTCGGCAAAAAGCGCTTCGACACTCAGGAACAGCTCTGGGACAATTGGGAAAAGACCAAGAAGCAGGAAAAGGAATCCGAAGGCAGCAAAGGCGTGTTCGACTCCCTGCCCAAAGGACTGCCGCCGCTGCTTCGCTCGTACCGCATCAACTCCAAAGCGGCCCGCAACGGCTTTACATGGAACAGCGACGAAGAAGTGCAGCGCCAGTACGAGTCGGAATGGACGGAATGGCAGCAAGCCCTCGAAGCCGGCGACACCGACGCATCCGAAAAGGAATTCGGCGACCTGCTTTTCACCCTCGTCGAACTCGGTCGCCGTAAGGGCATCAAGGCCAACGCGGCTCTCGATTTCGCCAACCAGAAATTTCTGCGACGCTTCGCTCAAATGGAAAAAATGGCCGAAGAACGCGGCCAATCCTTGGACGATATGGACCTTGATGCCATGAACCAACTCTGGGACAAGGCCAAACAGTCCGAATAGGCGTTACGAAAAGAGCCTTTTCAATAGCCAGTATACGGCGAATCCCGCGCCGATGCCTCCATAGAGCAACATTCACGGCGGGCATCCGGCGCGCATTTTTTTGGCCACCAACCACGCAGCACCGCCACCGGCTGTCACAGCAGCGATCATCAAAAAAACTTCGGGCATTGAAACAACTCTCTTTTTCCTGTCTTCGAATCCTTTTTATCAGCCACACCTAAAGATATCACGAAAAAATCCGATCATACGGATAAGCGTCCATTCCGTCCTGCGGCCGGAGGAGGCACCGCCTATGAGCATAATGATTGACGGCGGCCTCGGGCTGAATCAGGACAAGCAGTTGTTCGGTGCCCGGGTCGTCAGCAAGACGCTGGACTACCTGATCAATTCGGGCGGCTCCATGATGGGGCCCGCCCCGTTCGACAAACAGACCTTCGGTGCCGCAGTGGTCTCCGGGACCCTCGACACCATGAATGCCGGAAACTCGATGCAGGAACGCATGTCCCAGAGTTTCGGCTTTCAAAAAAGCGTGCTTTCATCCGCACTCAATCCCGTGGGTGCGCTGACTGACAAAATCGGCTGACACGTCGGAATGGACGCATCGCCAAAAGCCCCCGCCCGGGGGCTTTTGTCCGTTCGGACAGGGCCATGGATCACCCTTTCCATCCAGCAACGGCACATAATTGCACAAGGTTGACGCAACCCCGACATTCTGATTCTGTCGGTCCGCCATGAAAATAAACACCCCCTCTCCCACGACACTTCGAAGAATAATCCAATCCGCTTTCGCAGCATACTGTCTCTTCATCGGCTGGCGCTTTCACGCCTTTTTACAATGGGCCGCCGGAAACGGCCCGGAAGCCGCCCGCCCCGCTTCCGTGGAAGCGTTTCTGCCGATCAGCGCCCTCATGAGCTTCAAGCGCCTGCTCCTGAGCGGCAACTGGGATCCCATCCATCCGGCAGGACTCGCCTTCCTGATCATCGCCCTGCTCATCGCATGGCTCTTTCGCAAAGGCTTCTGTGGCTATATCTGCCCCATCGGCCTGATCTCCAACACCCTCTCTTCCCTCGGGAACCGCCTCGGACTTGACAAAGTCCCGCCAAAACCGGCCGACCGTGCCCTCGGAAGCATCAAATACGCCCTGCTCGGATTTTTCATCTACACGACCTTCGTGGCCATGCCGCTGCCAGCCATTGAGCAGTTCCTGCGCTCACCATACAACATGACAGCCGACGCACGCATGATGCAATTTTTCCTCGACATGAGCGCCACAGCCGCCGTCGTCCTCACCGCACTCGCCATAGCCGGCGTCGTCATCAGAAACTTCTGGTGCCGCTACCTCTGTCCCTATGGCGCCCTGCTAGGACTCGTCTCGCTGCTCAGCCCGCTTTCCATCAATCGAAAGAAAAAACTCTGCATCCACTGTAGCAAATGTACCAAGGCCTGCCCCGGAGCCATCGACGTAGAAGACAAACTGACCGTCAACTCCACCCAATGCATCGGTTGCACCGCCTGCATCGAAGCCTGCCCCGTTGACGGCTGCCTGTCCGTGACCGCAGGCAAAAAGAAACTCCCCTTCTGGAGCATCGCACTCGGCACCGTCACCCTCCTTATCTTCGGGTACCTCATTGCAGATGCCACCGGACACTGGAACGCCAACCTGCCGGACAACATGGCACGGATGCTTTACGGACGCTTCGGCGGATAGGATTTGGACTGCTATTCAAAAGCGGGGTGGACGCAATGCGTCCACCCCGCTTTTTTTTGCCTCCGGCGGCTTAAGAACCTTTTGCAAAAGGCTCTTAAGAATCTCCAAAATCTTTTGGGGTGCCGAGCCGCGCTTGGGACTTTCCAAAAGCCACAATTTGTTTGCGACTTGGCGGCTGAGTTGACGGCGAGTTTTGAGGGGTGAGGAATATACCGGTACAGGCAACTCCAAGCAGTTCATCCAAGACGTACTGCCCCCAATCCCCGTCAGCGGGGTTGCAGTTTGGACGCGACTTAAGCGGCCGCATGAACCCAGCAGCTGCAACCGCGCTGACAACTCAGGGATTCCAAAGGGGGCCCGCCCCTTTGGCGGGGTGCAGGGGTAGCGCCCCTGCCCGTCGGAGACCCGCCGGAGGCCCCTAGGCATTCCAGCAGTCAGTGACTTCCTGTCGTGTTTCTTCAAGCATCGTTTCTACCTGATCGGGGACGAGCAGGTGGATGCTTCTTTGTTTGAGCCAGCGCTCGCGCAGGTAGGATGCTTTGACGTCCAGTCTGGGGATTTCGATAATTCGGATGCGGTTTCCGGTGGGCATGACCCATTCGTTTTCCGAGACGCTTTCGGCTTCGGGCCAGGTGCGTTTGATATAATCTTCTGCACGGTCTGCTGCATCCCAACGGCTGACGACGGCGAGATTGGCCATGGAGGGGATCTCCAGTCCGCGGTTCCAGGTCGGGATTTCGAGAAAAGTGGCGGCACCCATAATGAAGTGCAACTCCGATTCGGGTTTTTCTTCCTGATAGCAGGTAAGGGTATCGCAGGTGAAGGACGGTCCGGATCGTTGGCCTTCTATGGGGTTTCCGTTGAGTCCGGGAATATCCTTGACGGAGCGTTCGACCATTTCCATGCGCAATTCGAAGGGCAGCAGCCGTTTGGCATTTTTATGCGGGGGCTGGCCGGTGGGGACGAGCTCCACCATGTCGAGTTCGAGGGCCTCTCTTGCTTCGATGGCCATGCGAACGTGTCCGATGTGGAGGGGGTTGAAGGTGCCTCCGAGAATGCCGAGCTTCATGGTAGTGACTCCTTGTGTGATCTCTTCAGAATTGCAGGATAATACGTCATGAATCTTGCGGCAAGCGTTGAGACGTGAAAAACGGACCGATGCCACAAATGGCACCGGCCCGTAAATGCCGAGAGGGGGCGCTTATTCGCGAATCTGCCAATCGCCGAGCAGGACGAATTTGGCAGAGGTAAGTTCCTTGACGCCCATGGGGCCGTAGGCATGCAGCTTCGAGGTGGAGATGCCGATTTCGGCACCGAGGCCGAGCTGTCCGCCATCGTTGAAGCGGGTCGATGCGTTGGATACGACCAGCGAAGCGTCCACTTCATTAATGAACCGCATAGCATTCGACTGGCTTTCGGTGAGAATGGATTCGGTATGATTGGAACCGTATTCATCAATGAAATCCATAGCCTCTTCCATATCGGAGACAACGCGAACGGCCATTATCAGATCGAGATATTCCTTGCCCCAATCCTCATCGCTGGCGGCTTCGGCGTTCTCGCCCATGAACGGGAGACTCTCGGGGCAGGCCCGGAACTTCACGCCTTTGCCGCCGAGTTGTTCGGCAACTTTCGGCAGGAAATCCCTTGCTACCGTGCGATGCACAAGGAGGCACTCCAGAGCGTTGCAGCCGCTAGGATACTGCATTTTGGCGTTTTCGACGATGGGCAGGGATTTTTCGAGATCCGCGCTTTCGTCCACAAAAATGTGACAGACGCCTTTGTAGTGCTTGAGCACCGGCATCCGTGCCTGTTGCGTGACGGCACGGATGAGGCCTTCGCCGCCGCGCGGGATGACCACGTCAATGTATTCGTCGAGCTTGAGCAGTTCGGATACGGCTTCGCGATCCGTGGTTGCGGGTGCCTGCACGGCATCCTTGGGCAGTCCGGCCTCTTCCAGGGCACGATGCATGAGCTTTACGAGGCAACTGTTGGAATGAAAGGCTTCCGATCCGCCGCGCAGGATGACGGCGTTGCCTGCTTTGAGACAAAGGATTCCTGCATCAACCGTGGCATTGGGGCGGGACTCGTAAATCATGGCGATGACGCCAAGCGGCGTGCGCATACGCCCGACAAGCATTCCGTTGGGGCGCTTGACCATGTTCTCGATTTCCCCCACCGGATCGGACATGGCCGCGACCTCCTTGCAGCCGGCGATCATGGAATTCAGCACCCTGTCGCTGATGGTGAGGCGCTGTGTGCGAGCCTTGTCAAGACCGCGCTCTTCGGCGGCCTGAAGGTCCTTGGCATTGGCCTCGCGAACCGCATCCGCCTCGCTCTCCAGCAGATCGGCAAGACGATCGAGCGCTTCGGCCCTGGCCTTGCCGGAAGAGTTGGCGAGTGCGCGTGACGCCTTGCGCGCCTTGCGCCCCATTTCGGTCATTTCATTCTGTATGGTCATGCAAAACCTCCGATGCATTGTATTCTTGAAGGAATACGGGAATGTATTCACCCTTGCCCCCAGCTGTCAAACCGAGGATCATACGGCATGCTTTCGCCTGTGCTGAATATGATTTGGAAGAAAACACATTTGCGAACAAAAGAATCGCCTGCTTCACTGCAAGCCGAACCTTTCATCAAAAGAATCATGCCAAAGCATCCTGCGTGCAGGGCCGAAAAATGTACCATCATGTCATTTGTGGAATACGCCTTCGACATCCATTCGTGCTTATACATGCGGGAGGCTTGATTAAACAGGCTTTTTTCAACAGGTTTCGACGCGGTTATAGACAGGCATGCCCTCTATCTACCATGTTCGGCGCGGCCTGCCAGCATTTGAGGCTGACTTTTTTATCATTTACCCTTTGACTGTTTTTACAATTTTGATTATTTGCAATGAGCGTCCGGGAGCCCAACTCCCGGCGCGTTTTCAATTTGCGTTCAATACCATCTTCGAATCGGAGGAACAGGCTCCCATGAGCGAACACGAAACCAATCAGAGCAACGATTTTTCCACTTCTGAACAAAATGCGTCGGGCGGCATGCATCCGGCCTTTGAAACGGCACTCAAGTACAAGAAGCAGATCCTCATGGGCATCGGTGCCATTCTGGTGCTGGGACTGGTGATCGGCGGCATCCGCTGGCAGCGCGCCAGCGCAGTGAGCAGCGCACAGGAACGCCTTGGCACCATCCTGCTCGAAAACAAGGGCGAAGCGCGCATCACGGCACTGGAAACCATGCTCGAAGACGTCCCTTCCGCCGTTCGTCCGGCAGTGCTCCTCGAACTGGCTGAGACCTGCATGAAGAATGATCTGCATGAAAAGGCCGCCGACTATTATGGACGCCTGTCCGACTCTGATGACGACGCCGTTGCGCTGATCGCCGCGCTTGGTCAGTCCAAGGCTCTTATCATGTCCGGAAAGGCTCAGGAAGCATATGATGTGCTCGACGAAATCGCCGAGGACGCTCCCGAGACCTTCACCGCCGCAGTTTACCGGCAGCTCGCTCTCGCAGCCGAGGCAGCCGGAAAGGATGAAGCCGCTCTTGCGGCGTGGGAAAAGCTCATGGAAAAGCCCACCGCCGACAAGAACTTCATTGAATACAAGCTCCAGCAGCTCAACAAGTAAAACGGATCAAGCACGGAGAAAGTCAATGTCGAACCCCCTGCTGACCCAAGCTTCAGGCGATACGCACCTGCTCCTCGGCAATGAGGCCATCGTGCGCGGCGCTGTGGAGGCGGGCATTCAGGTCGTCACATGCTACCCCGGCACCCCTTCCTCGGAGGTCCCGGACACCTTCTTCCGCATTTCCCCGGAAGGTAAGTATTACTTCGAATACTCGGTCAACGAGAAAGTCGCCCTTGAAGTGGGCGGCGGCGCCACACTGGCTGGAGCACTAACCCTGACCACAATGAAGCACGTGGGCGTCAACGTGGCGGCCGACCCGCTCATGACACTGTGCTATACCGGCTCTCCCGGCGGTTTTGTGCTGCTTTCCGCAGACGACCCGGGCTGCCACTCCAGCCAGAACGAACAGGACAACCGCATTTACGCACGCATCGCAGGGATGCCGGTCTTCGAGCCTGCCACTGCGCAGGAAGCCAAAGACATGGCCCGCGACGCGCTGCTCATGTCGAAGAAGCATGAAGCGCCCATCCTGCTGCGCACCACCACTCGCGTGAACCACCTGCGCGGCCCGGTGGAATTCGGTCCGGCCTCAGATCCCGGCAAGCCTTCCGGATTCAAAAAGAATCCGTCTCGCTTCGTCCCGATCCCGGCCTTCTCCCGCCGCATGCATCTCGAGCTGCTGGACCGCCTCGACGCTCTGCGCGAAGAAGCGGAGAACAGCCCGTACAACACCATCTCCGGTTCCGGTGAGACCGGCATCATCGCCAGCGGCATCAGCCGGGCCTACGTGTCCGACGCGCTTGAAAACTCCGGCCTCGGCAACCGCGTCAAGGTCTTTGACCTCGGCATGAGCTACCCGCTGCCGGAAAAGATGGCGCTGGATTTCATGAAGGGCATCAAGAAGCTGCTGGTCGTGGAAGAGCTCGAACCCGTGCTCGAAAACGAACTGCGTGCCCTTGCTCAGAAAAATGGTGTGGAAATCGAAATCCTCGGCAAAGGCGAACTGCCGCCGCACGGGGAATTCACGGTGACCATGGTGGAAAACGCCATCCGCTCCGCCGTGGGCGAAGCAGCCGTCGAAGAGTGCGGTTGCGCTGGCGGCGAAGGACTGCCCAACCGTCCGCCGAACCTCTGCGCCGGCTGCCCGCATCGCGGTGCGTACTTCGCCACCCGTCAGGTCTTCGGTGACGACGCCATCTACTCCTCGGACATCGGCTGCTACACTCTCGGCCTGCTTCCGCCCCTGTCCTGCGCCGACTTCCTGCTGTGCATGGGCTCATCCGTGTCCGCAGGCGGCGGTGCCGCACTGGCAGCAGGGCAGACCGTCGTCGCCTTCATCGGCGACTCCACGTTCTTCCACTCCGGGTTGACCGGTCTGGCCAATGCCGTGTTCAACAAGCACGACCTGCTGCTTGTCATTCTGGATAACTACACCACCGCCATGACCGGGCACCAGCCCAACCCGGGCGTACACCAGACCATCCTCGGCGAGAACGACTCGCGCGTGGATCTGGAAAAATCCTGCGAAGGCGTGGGTGTGGAAACCATCCGCAGAGTCAACCCGCTCAACCGCAAAAAGATGACCGCCGCTCTGGAAGAACTCAAGGAAATGAAGGGCGTACGCGTCCTCATCGCCGAAGAGCCCTGCCCGCTGCACACCCGCCGCATCACCCGCAAGGTGAAGCCGCAGGTGGCCTACGTTGCGGAAAGCTGCACCGGACGTTTCGAATGTCTGGACAAGCTGGCCTGCCCCGCCATCTACAAGGACGGCGACAACAAGGCCGCGGTAAACGAGATTCTGTGTTCCGGCTGCATGCTCTGCCTGCAGGTCTGTCCCAACATCAAAGCGAAGAAGAGGGGCTAACATGAGCGATATCAAGCCCATCCGCATATTCATGACCGGTGTCGGCGGACAGGGGACCCTGACCGCCACCACCCTGCTGGCTAACACCGTGCTCTCCCTCGGACTGCCCGTCACCTCCGGGGAAATCCATGGAATGGCCCAGCGCGGCGGCGTGGTTGAGTCCACCGTCCTCATCGGCTGCATGAGCCCCAAGATCGGACACGGTGAAGCCGACGTGATGCTCGGTTTCGAGCCGACGGAAACCATGCGTGCCCTGCCGTACCTGAAGTCGGGCGGCAGCATCTTCTCCAGCTCGGAATACCTTTTGCCGCTCTCCGTGGCCACCGGCCGCGAAAGCTGCCCCGAGCTCTCCACCATTGAAGAAGCAGTGAAAGCCTGCACCGAGGACTACCTCTTCCTGCCCTGCCAGACGCTGGGCATTGAGGCCGGTGCCGTACAGGCAGGCAACATCGCACTGCTGGGCGCCATGGCCGCTTCCGGCAAGACCCCGATCACCGTGGAGGCGCTTGCGGATACCATCCGCAAGTCCATAAAACCGAAGATTGTAGACGTCAACCTTAAAGCACTCGAACTCGGCGCCGCCAAAAGCGCCTAGCGAGGAACAACATGGCGATTCACCATCAGGATGCGCCCGATGTGGCGTACCTGACTACACTGAAACAGATTCAGGATGTGCTGGGCAGCGAGGCTCCTCTCGAAGAGAGCCTCAACGCCCTGCTCAAGACGCTGGCCGAGGACATGGGCTACGTCAGGGCGTTTCTGGTCATCATGGACCCCAAGTCCGAAAACCTGAAGCTCTCCCTGACGTACAGCCCGGCCATGGCCGACGAAGTGACCTACGCGCCCGGCAAGGGCATCGTGGGCCGCGTTTTCGAGTCGGGAAGCCCTGAGATAGTCCCGCGCATGTCGGACGATCCGGCGTTTCTCAACAAGGCCTTTGGCCGAAGTGAGGAAGAACTCAAGAAGCTCGGCTTCATCTGCGTTCCCGTGCTCAACAGAGCCATGGAGGGGGACGGCACCGAAGTCATCGGCGCACTTTCCGTTGACGTGCCGCTCATCCCCATGGACGACATGGAAGGACACCGGCAGTTTCTCGAAGTGGTCGCTGGGTTCATCGCCTATCACGTTGCCCGGCTTCAGGAAGAAATGGCCATGCAGAACCACATGCTGGCGCAGGGCGTTTCTTCCAGCGGGGAGCCCATCCCCCCGGCAAACTTCGTTGCGGCCAGCAAGGCCATGCGCATGGTTCTGCGTCAGGGAACGCAGGTCGCCCCGAGCCGTGCCACGGTCCTGCTTCGCGGTGAATCCGGCACTGGTAAGGAATTGCTGGCCGAGTTCATCCACTCCGCCAGCCCGCGCGGCGACAAGCCGCTGATCAAGCTCAACTGCGCGGCCCTGCCGTCGGAGCTGATCGAGTCCGAACTGTTCGGCCATCAAAAGGGCGCATTTACCGGAGCATTCCAGACCAAGCGCGGCCTTTTCGAGATAGCGGATCAGGGAACCCTGTTCCTCGACGAAATCGGCGAGCTTTCCCTCGACGCGCAGGCCAAGGTGCTTCGCGCCATTCAGGAAAAGGAAATACAGCGGGTGGGCAGCGAGCAGACCATCACGGTAGACGTCCGCCTGATCTGCGCCACCCACCAGCCGTTGGAAGAGCTGCTTGAAAAAGGCATGTTCCGGGAAGACCTCTATTACCGCATCAACGTGTTTCCGGTCTTCATACCGCCCCTCAAGGAACGCCGCGAGGATATCCTTCCGTTATCCGAACACTTCCTCATGGATTTCACGAGGGAGTACAACAAGCAGGTCAAACGCATCTCCACCCCGGCCATCGAGTTGCTGACCATGTATCATTGGCCCGGCAACGTACGTGAGCTGCGAAACTGCATGGAACGCGCCGTGCTGCTCTGTGAAGAAGAAGTCATACGCACGTATCACCTGCCTCCCACACTGCAGACTGCCGAAAGCTCGGCCACCGGCACCAACCTCAGCTTCGGCGAGGCGGTTGCAAAATTCGAGCAGGAGCTGCTCGTTGATTCGCTGAAGAAAACCGGGGGCAACATGCTCCAGTCCGCAAGAGACCTTCGGGTGTCGTACAGGATCGTCAACTACAAGGTCAAAAAGTACGGCATCGACGTCAAGCGATTCTCCGGAAGCAAATCCAAACGCAAGCGCAAAGGCGTTACTCAGGAATAACGAAAGCCCCCTGCCTCGGCAGGGGGTTTTTATTTGACCTGAACCACCTGCATGCGTAGGGTTATAGACAACTCGATACTGATGTAAAACGATTACTATTAATTCTGCACTGGTCAATCAATGAAACGAATACTCACCGTGGTCTCCATAGTATTCATACTGGCTTCAAATGCAGCGGCCAAAGAATATGTCATGGTTTTCGGAGCCAGCTACCCTCCCTTTTACTGGATGTCGCAAACCGACACCACGGAAGCCAAGGGACACGGCATGTTTATCGATCTGCTTCAAGCGTTTCGCAAAGAGCACCCGGAAATTGACTTACGCATGGTCAGTTTGCCGCGCAAACGCATGGATGCCTGGATAGATGACGGACGGGCACAGGCGTTCTCTCTCAGTTCTCCTCTGTTCTTTACCCCTCGCGAGCGTCAGAACTATGCATTTTCACCGACGATTTGGACCACTTCAGACCATCTTGTGGTTCCAAGAGATTCAAAAATCAGCTCGACGGATCTTGAAGGGCTCCGCGGAAAAACCATCGGATTCCTCCATGGCAATGACTATTCATATCTGGACACGGCTGCAGAGGAAGGTCTTTTCCGCCAATATTACGCCATCTACTCACACACTCTTTTGCAAATGATGCATCACGGCCGCCTGGACGCAGTGGTTATCAACCGCCACTCGCTTCCTTACCACCTCAGACGCGCCGGACTCGGCAAAGAGGATGTCCGGGTTCTTCCAGACCCGCTGTACGAATTCGATCTTTCCATTCTCGTGCAGAAAAACCAGCAGCGGCTCCTCGACAAACTTGACCGCTTTATTCTCGAAAGCCGGCGCAACGGACTGCTGAAGAAGCTGGAACGGGAATGGGACACATTCGGCTACACCATCACCGCCCCAAAGCAGACCGCGAATCACATCGTCGAGAAGTGATTATAACGTGCTTCATATTGACCGCCCACATGGGTGTGGTAAGTAAATACTGTCCCGAAGTTTCCGCACCACTCTTCGGGATTGACGAGAGAACATTCTCCGTTACCTCACCCCTCAAGATGTGGCGGCCCTCACGGGGTCGCCACAGCCATTTCTGCCGTAAAAGACGCCGCACTTTACTTCCCGACATAAATCACTATTCTTCCAGCCGTACCGTCAAGGTCGAGGAAGGAACACGAATTGAACAAAAACACCGCCTCAGGACTGCTTTCCGCTCTGGCCGCATTCACCGGCTGGGGCCTGCTGCCCGTCTACTGGAAATCCGTCCAGTCCGTCTGGCCCGTCGAGATACTCTGCCACCGCATCGTCTGGTCCATGGTTTTCGTGGCCCTCGTCATCACCCTTCAGGGACGTTGGCGGGAAACGCTCGAACCGTTCTCCAAGCCACGTGTTTTCGGCGTGTGTTGCCTGACTGGTTGCCTCATCGGCTGCAACTGGCTGATTTATATCTGGGCCGTCAATACCGACCGCATTCTGGAAACCAGCCTCGGCTACTACATGACACCGCTCATGAACGTGCTGCTGGGGTTCGTCTTCCTGCGTGAAAGATTGCGGCCAATGCAGATTCTGGCGGTAACCATCGCCGCCATCGGCGTGCTCTGGTCCCTCATCGGGTACGGCGAACTGCCATGGATCGGACTGACGCTGGCGATTTCCTTTGGCTTCTACGGCCTGTTGCGCAAAACCGCCTCCGTCAACTCCATTCCCGGCCTGTTCATAGAGACCGCTGTACTCACCCCGCTGGCCGGAGGATTTCTGCTCTGGCTGGGCTGGAACGGGGAAGCGTCCTTCCTGAACTCCGGGTGGCGCATCGACCTGCTGCTCATTGGCGCCGGAGCGGCCACTTCCCTGCCGCTCATGGGTTTTGCCAATGGCGCCCGCAAGCTGAATCTTGCAACGCTCGGCATCCTGCAATACCTCGCACCGAGTCTTGCCTTCGTCGTTGGGGCCTTTGTCTACGACGAACCGCTGACGACCAATACCATTATCACGTTCCTGTGCATCTGGACCGCTCTGGCGGTATACACTTTCGACAGCATCCGGCGGTTGCGACGGGCCCAGAGAATAGCAAACGGAAAAGGAGTGGCCTGATGGAACCCAAAATCATCGTCCATGGCGGCGCATGGGATATTCCCGATGAACACGTTTCGGATCACGTCAAAGGCGTTCACCATGCAGTCGAAACGGTCGCTCCGCTTCTCAGGCAAGGCATGACCGCTCTTGAAGCCGTGGAACGCGCCGTGAATCTGCTGGAAGAAGATCCGACATTCGATGCCGGACGCGGGGCCTTCCTGAACGCAGAAGGAAATATCGAGTTGGATGCCATGATCATGGACGGAGAGTCGCTCGATTTCGGCTGCGTGGCTGCCATGCGCAACCTGCTGCATCCTGTCTCCGTGGCAAGAAAGGTTATGGATTCAAGGGATTTTCGTTTTCTTGTCGGCGAGGGCGCCATGCGCTTTGCCATGAACAACGGTTTTAGCGAGCTCCCGCCCGAGGAACTGCTGACGGAACGGGAGCTCACATTCTTTCATTCCATCAAGAACGACCAGTCCTTCAGCCAGATCGAAGCCTTCTCCGGACGTTCCGACACGGTCGGCGCCGTGGCGCTGGATGAAAACGGCAACCTTGCGTGCGCCACAAGCACCGGCGGAACACCGCGCAAGCACCCCGGCCGCGTGGGCGACTCCCCCGTGATCGGATCCGGCGGTTATGCGGACAATGAAACCGGCGCGGCATCATCCACCGGCTACGGGGAAACCATCATGCGCGTTGTGCTTTGCAAAACGGCCTGCGACCTGATCCCGGACCGGGGTCCAGCCGAGGCCGCAAACCGGGCCCTTGAAATCCTGCACAGGAAAGGAAAAGGGTACGGCGGGCTCATTTGCATATCGCCGGAAGGCAATTACGGATTTGCGCACAACACGCCGAGAATGGCCTATGCCTTGGCGCAAGGGCACGACGTTCGCGCCGACATCAGCGTAAAATGATTTCCTGCGAAATTTTCGAGCCGTCAAACTTGCCAAGCGGCCGAAAATGACGTATTGACCCCCGACTTCAATATCACACATCCCTCGGTGTCCGGGTGCCCCGCGATCGGGGTTCGGAAGAGAGATGGAGGAAAAAAACCTGGAGGAACTATGTCTTACGTTACTATGAAACAGATGCTGGAGACCGGTGTTCACTTCGGTCACCAGACCCGCCGCTGGAACCCGAAAATGCGTCCGTACATCTTCGGCTCCCGCAACGGCATTCACATCATGGACCTGCAGCAGACCGTCAAGCTCTACCGCAAGGCTCATGACTTCATTTCCGACTCCGTCGCCAACGGCGGCAAGGTGCTCTTCATCGGCACCAAGCGTCAGGCTCAGGATTCCATCAAGCAGGAAGCCGAGCGCGCCGGAATGTTCTACCTGACCAACCGCTGGATGGGCGGCACCCTGACCAACTTCCAGACCATCAAGCGCTCCATCGACCGCCTGAAGAACCTGGAAACCATGTTCGAAGACGGCTCCATCAACAAGTTCCCCAAAAAGGAAATCGTGAAGATGAGCCGCGAAGTGAACAAGCTGAACCTGTCCCTGGGCGGTATCAAGGACATGACCGAGCCCCCGGCAGCAGCCTTCATCATCGATCCCAAGCGCGAGCACATTGCCGTCAAGGAATGCCGCTGCCTCGGCATCCCCATAGTCGCCGTTACCGACTCCAACTGCGACCCCGACCTGATCGACTACGTGATTCCGGGCAACGATGACGCCATCCGCGCCATCAAGCTCTTCTCCACCCACATGGCCGAAGCCTGCATCGAAGGCGCCGCCCGTGCCAAGGACGGCGGCGACAAGGAAGAAGCTGTGGAAAAAGTTGAAGAAAAGGCCGAAGCCTAAGCCTAGGCTTTCCAGGAGGAATTGAGATATGTCTATTACCGCTTCCATGGTCAAAGACCTGCGCGAGAAAACCGGCGCAGGAATGATGGACTGCAAGAAAGCTCTGGTCGAGTCCGACGGTGACGAAGAAAAGGCCATCATCTACCTGCGCGAGAAAGGTCTCGCCAAGGCCGCCAAGAAGGCCGGCCGCGCCACCTCCGAAGGTCGCATCGGTTCCTACGTGAGCGCCGACGGCAAGCACGCCGTGCTCGTGGAACTCAAGTGCGAAACCGACTTCGTGGCCAAGAACGAAGAATTCCAGGCTTTTGCCGATGCTCTGGCTGAAAAGGTCGCCGGTCTCGACGTGACCGCCGGTAATGCCGAAGACCTGCCCGAAGACATGGTCGACGTCGCCGACCTCATCGCCAAGCTGGGCGAGAACATGCAGGTCGGCCGCTTCGCCAAGCTGAACGCCGACGGCGTGATCGGTCTGTACATCCACTCCAACGGCAAGATCGGCACTCTCGTGTCCATCAACGGCTCCGACAACGCGGAAGCCGCCAAGGACGTGGCCATGCAGGTCGCCGCCGCCAACCCGGTGTGCACCACCCCCGATCAGCTCCCGCAGGACAACATCGACAAGGAAAAGGCCATCTACTTGAAGCAGGCCATGGACGAAGGCAAGCCCGAAGAGATTGCCGAAAAGATCGTCATGGGCCGCATCAACAAGTACTACAAGGAAGTCTGCCTTGTGGAGCAGCCCTTCATCAAGGAAGACAAGAAGAGCGTCAAACAATACCTGAAGGACGCAGGCGCCGGCACAGTCGGTGACTTTGTCCGACTCGAACTCGGGGATGACGCCGAAGACTAGGAAAACAAAAACGGGCCGCACGGCCCGTTTTTTTTGGGCGGGGTACGTCCCCATGGTCACAACCTATTGACAGAATGAGGAGAATATGGACAAAGTGCGGTTTTCGCGGGTACTCATCAAGCTCAGTGGCGAAGCCCTCGCGGGCGATCAGCAGTTCGGAATCGATCCGGAGGCTATCGACAGATTCAGCAAGGAAATCGCTTCTGTAGTAAGCGCCGGGGTCCAGGTCGTTCTGGTCATCGGCGGAGGTAACATTTTCAGGGGTGTCGCGGGCAGCGCCAAAGGCATGGATCGCGCTCAGGCCGATTACATGGGGATGCTGGCCACCGTCATGAACGGACTTGCCGTTCAGGACTCGCTTGAGAAAAATGAATGCGACACCCGCGTGATGACCGCCTTCACCATGAAGGAAGTGGCCGAGCCGTATATTCGCAGGCGGGCCGTTCGCCATCTGGAAAAGGGCCGTGTCGTCATCTGCGCCGCAGGCACCGGCAACCCGTATTTCACAACGGACTCCGCCGCCGCGCTGCGTGCGCTGGAACTCAAGTGCGATGCCATTTTGAAAGCCACCAAGGTGGACGGGGTTTACGACAAAGACCCCGCAAAATTCGACGATGCCGTCAAGTACGAGAACGTCACCTACCTTGAGGCACTGGAAAAAAGGCTCGGAGTCATGGACTCCACCGCCATTTCCATGGCACGCGACAATGAACTGCCCATCGTTGTCTTCGACCTTTTCAAGAAAGGCAACATGAAGCGTGTGGCAGAAGGCGAAAACATCGGTACCACCGTTCAAGGAGGAGACTAGGATGAAAACGGTTCTGGAAGACGGCAAGAAACGCATGGGTGCAACCATCTCCAACCTGGAGAATGACTTTGCCAAGCTGCGCACCGGACGCGCGAGCACCTCTCTGGTGGACGAGCTGACCGTGGAATACTACGGCGCTCCGACCCCGCTCAACCAGCTCGCTTCGGTCTCCGTTCCCGATGCCCGGACCCTTACTATCCAGCCCTGGGACAAAGGCGCTTTCTCTGACGTGGAAAAGGCCATCCAGAAATCCGACCTGGGCCTGAATCCCGTGAACGACGGCAAGATCATCCGCATCTCCATTCCGCCGCTCACCGAAGAACGCCGCAAGGAACTGGTCAAGGTTGCCAAAAAGTACACCGAAGACTCCAAGGTCGCCATCCGCAACGTCCGCCGCGACCTGAACGACCAGCTCAAGAAGCTTGAAAAGGACAAGGAAATCTCCGAGGACGACCTGCGCAAAGGGCAGGACGACGTCCAGTCCCTGACCGATGACTTCGTGAAGAAGTGCGACGCACTGCTCGAAGCCAAGGAAAAGGAAATCATGGAGATATAGGGACCGCATGTCCTCCGACTTCATCATTCCCGCTCATATCGCCGTCATCATGGACGGCAACGGAAGATGGGCGAAAAAGCGCGGGCTGTCCCGGAGCAAAGGCCACAAGGCCGGTACCGAGGCGGCCCGCGCCATAGTACGGCACTGCCGCGAGATTGGCGTCCGCCACCTCACCCTGTACACCTTTTCCCGCGAGAACTGGTCCCGTCCCAAAGAAGAAATCAGCAGCATCTTCGACTTGTTGGTCAACTTTCTTAACAGGGAGCTCGGTCAGCTTGTCGAGCAGGACATCAGGCTCAAGGTGCTCGGGGATATCAAGGGACTGCCCATGGCTTCCAGAAAGGCACTGGAACACGCCATGAAGAAAAGCGCTGACTGCACAAGTCTGACGGTGAACCTCGCGCTGAACTATTCGAGCCGGGACGAAATTCTGAGCGCCTGCAAAAGTATGGTCCGCGACGGATTGAGCCCCGACGACATCACCGAAGAAGCCATGGCCGCCCGGCTCTACACCTCAGGCCAGCCCGATCCGGATCTGATCATCCGCACCAGCGGTGAGCTTCGCCTTTCCAATTACCTGCTCTGGCAGGCTGCCTACAGCGAATTCTACTTTACCGACGTATTCTGGCCCGACTTCACCCCCGAAGAGCTGGACAAGGCTTTGGAGCACTACTCCGGACGCCAACGACGCTTCGGGAAAACCGGCGAACAGATCGAGAGCCAATCCTGATCCACTTTGGTTGCCCGCAGCCTCCCAATCGGGTAACACTAGGCGGAAGACCTACAATCACGCACGAAATACATGGAAAGCACGCATAAAAAACGGATCGCCACAGGACTGGCGCTGGCACTCATTCCCGCTCTCGGCATTCTGCTCGGAGGCTGGGTTCTCTTTCTGGCGCTGACGATATTCGGCGCTCTGGCTTTCATGGAATATCTGGACATGTTCCGGCCCATGCGCGACGCCGGGGCCTACAAACTTCTTGCATGCGCCTTCACTCTGCTCCTGCTCCTCAGCTTTCACGTGGCCCCAAACAGCCAGTGGACCGCAATGGCTCTCATCGGCGCCTTCTGGGCCGCCGCCATGACCTTTCTGTTCAGCTATGGCCGTCATCCCGAAGAGGTCAAACCGCGCGAACCGCTCATCTTTCTGCTCGGCATGGCCTACATCCCGCTGAACCTACATTTCTTCCTGCAATTCAACAGGTTTGAATGTGCACTGGTCATCCTTGCGGCCGCCATCTCCGATACGGCGGCATTCTACACGGGATCCATGTTCGGCAAGCGCAAGATATGGCCCACCGTCAGCCCCAAAAAATCCTGGGCAGGAAGCCTCGGCGGTCTCGGTGCGTGCATCCTCGTGACAACCTCCTACGGCCTGTCTTTCGGGAATGCGCCCATTTGGGCATGGGTGCTGCTCGGCGCGGCACTGAATGTCGCCGCCCAGCTTGGTGACTTCTTCGAGTCCGCGCTCAAGCGCACGCTCGGCGTCAAGGATTCGGGGTCGATCCTCCCCGGACACGGCGGCCTGCTCGACCGCATCGACAGCCTGCTGTTCGTCCTGCCGGTCTACGGTCTGGCCAGAATGCTGCTCCCCTTCTTCAACTAAGGCCTCAGGACTATCCACGTGCACACCTATATTTCCCAGTGGCCCTCAGACGCCCAGCTTCCGGCAACACCCCGCAAACTCTGCATTCTCGGTTCCACCGGCTCCATCGGCGTGAGCGCGCTGGACGTAGTGCGCAAGCATCCCGATCGTTTCGACGTCAAAGTGCTCGCCGGCGCGACCAATGCTGCCAAACTTGCCGAACAAGCCGCGGAATTTCGTCCGCCCTTTCTCGCCGTTATCGACGCTCCCACTGCGGATGAACTGAAGAAAATGCTGCCTTCCGGGTACGAACCGCAGATTCTCAGCGGGCCGGAAGCATACCGAGAACTGGCGGCACTCTCCGAAGTCGATCTCGTGCTCTCCACCATCGTCGGAGCGGCAGGGTTTCGTCCGACCCTCGAAGCCGCCCGCGCCGGGAAGATGATCGCGCTGGCCAACAAGGAATCTCTTGTTCTCGGCGGGCATATCATTCGACAGGCGTGCCGCGAATCCTGTGCCCTGATTCTGCCGGTGGACTCCGAACACAACGCACTTTTTCAAGGTCTGCTGGGCCACGGCGACAGCCGCGAGATAAGCCGGTTGATCCTCACGGCCTCCGGCGGCCCTTTTCGCGGCAAAAGCCGGGCTGAATTGGAGAAGGTTACGCTGGCGCAGGCTCTCGACCACCCCAACTGGGACATGGGCGCCAAGATCACCATCGACAGTTCGACGCTTATGAACAAAGGGCTTGAGGTCATAGAAGCCTGTCACCTCTATGGCCTACCAGCGGAACAGGTGGACGTGGTGGTCCACCCGCAAAGCATTGTTCATTCGCTGGTGGAATACGTGGACGGCTCGCAACTGGCTCACATGGGCCTGCCGGACATGCGCGTTCCGATTGCTCACTGCCTGTGCTTCCCCGACCGGGTTCCCCTTGAGCTTCCGAGCCTGAACCTCGCCGACGTGGGCAGCCTCGACTTCGAAAAACCGGATTTCGACGCCTTCCCCTGCCTGAAACTGGCCTTTGACGCATTCGCGGCAGGAGAAAGCCATCCCATCGTTCTCAACGCCGCCAATGAAGTGGCGGTTTCCCTTTTCCTGAACGAACGAATCAGCTATCTGGACATTCCTTCGCTCATCGAGCGTTCGCTCGAAGCGCACGAGCCCGTGGACGTGTCCACCCCCGAGGCGGCACTCGGGCTCGACGAGGAAATCCGCAAGAAACTCCTCGCCCGGGACTAGCCCCCGGCTTACGAAACGGCTATCATTACTATTATGGCAACCAGTTTCATAGCAGTCATCGTCATTCTAGGCGGCCTGATCTTCTTTCACGAACTCGGCCACTTTCTCACCGCCCGCCTTTTCGGCATGGGCGTGAAGACCTTTTCGCTTGGCTTCGGCCCCAAACTGTTCGGCTTTCGTAAAGGGCTGACCGAATACAAACTCTCCGCCCTGCCGCTTGGCGGCTACGTGCAGCTTGCGGGTGAATCCGAGGAAGAAGAGGATGAAGAGGAGTTTCCCGAGGAAACCCTTTTTGGAGAACGCCCCGCGTGGCAACGGATCCTCGTGGTCGGAGCCGGGCCGTTTTTCAACTTCGTACTGGCATTCCTGATTTTCTGGGCCCTGCTTCTCGCAAAAGGCGAACCTGCGATGGCCCCGGTCATCGGACAGGTCATGGACGACACGCCCGCCAAGGTCGCCGGTCTGGAGGCAGGTGACCGCGTACTTTCCATCAACGGTAATGAAATCCGCACGTGGGACGAGTTGCCCGGTCACATCCGCGAAACCGGTGTGAAGCCCGTTACGCTCACGGTCGAACGCGAGGGCGAACAGCTTCAGTTCACCATGACCCCGAAGGTCCGGACCATCAAGACCATGTTCGGCGAAGAGGTCAGCGTACCGCTTGTGGGCGTTGCCGCCGCCGGTGAGCAGATGTACCTCCCGGTGGAAGGAACCGGTGCCATACAGGCCGCCGAGATCACATGGGACCAGATGAACCTCGTGGTCACCAGCTTCGTGAAGCTTGTGGAGCGGATTCTGCCCGCGGAGACGATTGGCGGTCCCATCTTCCTCGTTCAGGCAGTGCACGAAGGCACCAAGGCCGGGCTGGAGTATCTGCTCTACCTGACGGCCTTCATCAGCATCAACCTCGGCATCATCAACCTGCTGCCCATTCCCGTCCTGGACGGCGGACACATCGTGTATTTCATTCTGGAGATCATCAAAGGCAAGCCCGTTGATGAGCGCTGGCGCGCCGCAGCGACCCGGGTGGGGCTGCTTCTCCTGCTGACCCTCATGGCTTTCGCGATATTCAATGACATCCGCAGACTGCTCTCATAATCTCAAGGGCCACATCCTCGTCCTCAACGGGTGCGAGGAACGCCTTCAGCTGGCCATTGGAAAGGTCGAAGAAAGCGGTACCACCCTTCTGGCTTCTCAGGAGTGGACGGTGCCCGGACGCTCCGTGGGCTTCATCGCCCCGTCCATCGATTCCATGCTCAAAGGGCTGGAACTGACTCCGGACAACATCACAGGAGTAGCCTGCGTGCGGGGACCGGGAAGCTTCACAGGCCTGCGGCTCACCATCGCCGCGGCAGCCGGATTCGCCGCAGGCAATGCCCTGCCTGTTGCTGGTCTGAAACTGCTTCCACTGATCGCGGCACCCCTCTCCCCCATCCTGACGGGGACGCTTCACGTAACGACCTATGCCCGCCGGGGTCAGGTGTATCTGCAAAGCTTCGACAACGGACAGCCCATCGCGCCTGTTGCAGCCTGCAGGGCTACGGAGGCGGCGGCTCTCATCGCATCTTCCGGTCCGGCGCATGTATGCGGAAGCGGTGTCAGGAAAAACCCGGAGGTTTTCGAGCAGCTTTCACAGGAAGGCATCTCGATTCTGCCCCCTGTCCACGACAGCCCTACAGGGCATTCCATGCTTGAAGCGTCAGCAAAAGCACTCTTCTCCACCAAAGACATAGCCCCCCTCTACATCCGTGAATCCGATGCCGAGGAGAACCTCGAAATCATCGCGAAAAAACGCGGCATGGACCCGGATCAGGCACGCAAGCGCCTTCACCGTTACGAGTAGAGAGGGGCCTTTCAGCCTAGTTGGTCAGGGTGGTGACCGCCTTTTCGATCTGGCGGCCCAGAGGGGTCTGGACGGATATTTCGCGTTCAACGTTGGTGATACCTTTAAGCACCGTGGAGTGCCTGCGCCCAAGACGTTCGCCGATGTCCTTGAGAGACATTTCGGTGTGTTTTCGGGCAAGGTAGAACGCGGTGTTGCGCGCGGTCACGATCTGGCGCTTCCTGCTGCGGGACTTGAGCTGCAGGTCGGACAAACCGTAGTAGCGGCACACGAAATTGATGATGGAATCATAGTCCGGGGACGGATTCTCAATAGCGTAGTTTTCGAGAACTTCCCAGGCCATGTCGGTGCTCACGCCGGTGTTGAGCAGGCGAGCCTTGAACACGAGGTTGTTCAGCGCACTCTCAAGCTGGCGAATGTCGGACACGATGCGCTCGGCAAGCAACTCGGAGACATCGTCCGGCACCTGCACGCTCATCTTGCGGGCCTTGTGCTCAACGATGCGGCGGCGGGTCTCGAAGTCGGGCTTGTCGATGGAGGCCACGAATCCTGAAGTGAACCGGGAAAGCAGCTGATCGTCGATATTGCTCATCTCCCGGGGACGGAAGGAGCTGGTAAGCACCACTTTGCAGCCACGCTCGCGAAGCGCCTTGACGGTGCCGAGCAGCTCGTTCTGCATCTTCTCCTTATTTTGGAAGAAATGCACGTCCTCAAGCAACAGCACGTCGGCCTTTTCGCGGAAACGGGCCTTGAACTCGTCCATGCGCTTGGCGCGCAGAGCGAGAACGAGTCGGTTGGCGAACTCTTCACCCGACAGGCAGGCGATGTTCACGGATTTCTTGTTGGAGACCTCGCAAAGACGCCTGCCTATGGACTGAAGCAGGTGAGTCTTGCCAAGGCCGGGGCCGGAATGCAGGAAAAGATTCTCAGTGTCGAACGAGGTGTCGCACAGGGTCTGGCTGGCGGCACAGGCGAGCTGATTGGATGGTCCGGTTACGAATTCGTCGAAGGAAAAACGCCAATTGTGCGCCTGAGTCTTTTTCGTCTCCGGCACGTGCACAATGGGAAGACCGAGCTGCTTGGGCTGGGTCTCGGCTTTGGGCTTATCCGCTTTCTTGCGGACCAGAACCTCCACGTCGGCTTCATCGCCGAGCACATCGACGGCAGCAATCCGGACATCCTTCATCAGCTTGTCACGCACCCAGTTGGCCACGAAGGCGTTGGGAGCGGTCAGGCTCAGCTTCTTGCCCGCCACTTCGCAGGACAGAGGCTTCACCCATAGCTCATATACACTCGGAGCGAGGTTCTTTTCGAGAGTGTGAAGGATTTGATTGCACGCAGTCGTCATCATGGAGATGGTTAATAGGCTAGACACCATGTTCGGGCAATCACAGTGAGCATCACCCAGCACTGGAACGAAAAAAGATTATCTACAGCTGGCGTCACAAAATCAACCTTCTGAAATAAATGAATAAATGGACTCAACCCTTGTGGCTCAAGGCTTTTGTGACAACCCCGTGAAACGCCCTGAGCGCAAGGGTTTTCGCAATTGAACGGGAAAAAACCCCAACCGCCTCCCACAGTGTTGGGATACTTTTTCCACAGGGGTAAAATTGATTTTCTTCGAATTTCTCACTCTCAGATTCTTTTTCTCATAGCACGAAAACTTTTTATGGACACAACCCCCTTGACAGCCAGTTTTCTAAAATTTTTTTAAATCCATAACCAACCGTAATAAAAAACTTAATCTTTTATCACGATCGAATTCCTATCTACGACACAGGAACTCTAACCCCTTAAACTGTCTACATTCCATGTTCAAACCTGTTACTTACTGCAAATTTCAACAACCTGCCCTGATTTGAACCGCCATAAAAAAGCGGCTCTCCCGTATGGGAAAGCCGCAATGCGCGTTTTCAAAGGAAACTCTCTAAACCTTGTTCAGCAACTCTGCCCGAGTTGGATACCGGCCGCAGGCAAAGCGCTCGGACTCAGGGCAATAGCCAAGCTGTTCACACCGGGCTCCAGCAGCATCGAAGATGGCGGGAAGCGCCTCTCGGCATTCACGCAGCATGGCGTCGGCCACCTTGCGGACCTCCCACTGCGCCCGAGTGCAGCAGCGAAGGTTGAAGAAGTGCAGCAGGGAACGGCAATTCATGGTGATCACGATCTTTGTTTCGGCAGCCTGAGGCAATACGAAACGCGCATCCTCGTTAGCCTTGGACTCGCGCCCATGTTCGACCAGAATATCGCGAAGATCGCCATATGCATCAGAGACGTCCTCCATGAACTTCTCGAACCGGGCCTTGGCTTCGGGAATCTTCTCGATGGCGGGCGGAATCACGTAATCCATGGTATCCGTCACGTATCGCTGGCTCTGCTGAGAATACGAAGCAATGCGATGCCGCACTATCTGATGCGAACAGGCACGGGAGATTCCTTCCACCGCAAAGGTGAAGCTGACGTGCTCCACCGGGCTGTCATGGCCGGATTCCAGCACGGAACTCACAAACTGCACCTGCTTCTCACGCTCAATTTCACCGGCAAGCAGCTTGGGCCACATGTCGGCCACGAACCCGGCGTGGTAACATTGGCGGAAAGAGGCATATATTAATGATAATGGGTCAGGCGTGTGCGACAGTAACTCCACACGCAACGGTTTCTGGGGCATTTACGACCTCACTTGGTATTTGTATCCGCGTCCAATACACCGAAAAGCCCCTGCCCGTCACCCCCCACAGCCGGGCCTGAAAAACAGACATGGTTCAGAGGCTCTTTATTTCTTGACGAACAAGCGGGCCGGGCATAACTACCTCGGCCATGGACATTACGACACTCATTCCGATTCTTCAGGCTTCCATAGCACCCTTCGTGCTCATCTCCGGCATCGGCCTGCTGGTACTCTCCATGACAAACCGCATCGGCCGCCCCACGGACCTCATCCGCAAGCTGCTGGCCGAAATGGACAGAGCCGAAGGTGAAGACCGCGACTTCCTCAAAAGCCAGATCACGGTCCTGCGACGCCGCTGCACGATTCTGCGCCGCGCCATCGCACTGGCCCTGCTCGCCATCAGCCTCATCTGCGCCGTAACACTGCTTCTTTTCGCGGAACAGATCTTCGGTCTTGGCCTGACCGCCCTTGTGGAGATATGCTTCATCGGTGGCCTGATTGCGATCATCATGTCCCTGTTCTGGTTGCTTGAAGACATGCGCATCACCCTGCGCTCGCTGGATATCGAAATCGAGCGTCACCAGAACTAGGCTACCACGCCACCTTTTCCAGCGCATCGTCCAGAAGATCAGCGGGGTCGGCCACGCCCTGCAGGATGAAATGCAGGCTGCCCATGAACAGAGGTTCGTATTTTTCGAGCTTCGAACAAAGGTCCTGCCAGACGGTCTCTTCGTCAGCCGCCTCACCGCGTGCCACCAGCCGCCGCGCCAAGGTATTCGCGTCCGTCATGAGATAAAAGACCTTGCCGCTGCGGTTTATGATTGCCGCCGTTTCAGGATCGTCAAACACGGCGGCATCCACGACCACCACTGCTGAACCACCTTCGCACACCTGTTTCGCGGCTGCGGCGTCCGCCGCATGGGCCACGGGCAGTTCCAGCTTTTCCCCTATCAATCCGGCCAGTTCACGTCGTCCTGAACCGGGGAGTCCCACGAGGAAATGGCGGGACGAACTCTTCCAGGCCGCATCGTAATCTTCTCGACGCTCGCCCTTGCCGTATACCTTTTTCTCGTCCGGCGCTTCCACTTCGTATTTTTTCTTGATGAAATCGACCATGATCATCCTCCTTGTTCTCTTTGCGACATTTTTTGTAAACAGCTACAGTGCCTACGTAAAGAGGAGTTTGAATGCCCAAAGAAATGCTTCATTTCCAACTGGCTGTTGATGCTGCCGAATCCGGATCAGGCCCCATCGCCGAGGCCGCGCGCTCGCACCCCGAAGCCCTCATGCTCGGCAGCGTCTTTCATGATATATTGTATTATATGCGCAAAAGATCTGACGAGGACTCGCATGAGCAAGCCACGCGTCTAGCCGGAATGCTGCATGGCAAGGACGGTGCGGACTCCTATGAGCTTCTCAGGGTGCAGGCCGCCCATGTGCAGCGGGTCGGTACCCCGGAAGGCCTTGCGCTTATGGCGGGTATGGCCTCTCATATCTGTCTGGATGCGGCCACGCATCCTTTCATCTGGAGTGTCACCGGCAACTACGACAGCCGGGACCCGAAACGCCGCTCCAAGGCACGTCAACGGCACCGCGCGCTTGAAACACTTCTGGACATGACCTTCGCCCGCACGCCCCGGAGCTCGGATATGGTCGGCAGACTCTCCGCATCGTTTGACTCGGGATTCCATCCTACATGGGCCTCGGACACCCTTGCCGGGTGGTGCGGTGTCAGTGGAGAAATGCTTCGCGGCTGGTTCGACGACTGCCTGAAGACCTATGCGCTGATCCAGCGAATGACAGTAGCCCCTCTGCTTCCTCGACTTACATACACGTTTTGGAAACTACTGCCGGACACCGTGCGCGAAGTAACCACCCTGCTCCGCTCACCCCAGTGGCTGCAACAACGCGAAACCGTGTCCGGTGCCGTCGGGTATGTGCATCCGGTGAGCGGACAGGCTCGCATTCACCGCTTTTCCGACCTGTTGGACAAGGCCCGCAAGGACACGCAGGAGCTGTGGAACGCATTGGAACAGGACAGCGCGCTCACGGATCGCATCGGACCAAATCTCGACACTGGTCTACCATCGGACGCGCCGCAGTCACTGGTTCATTTTCGCGATCCGCCGCTCATTCGCCTGCCCGACGAAAAGTAACCCTCTTTTTTTCAAACCCATATTGCCAAGATCATTGGCACGGGCTATGATATCGCAACCAATTCGCAGCAAAAGGAGTCCCCATGAAAAAATTCATCACTTACGGCGCAGCGGGAGCGGTGCTCGCCATCATCGTTCTCGTGGTCCTCGCGATCCTCAACCTCGGCACGCTGATCAAGACCGCCACCGAGGAGTTCGGGCCGAAATTCACCGGAACCGAAGTTCGCCTCGGGTCGGCCGACATCTCCTTCCTTTCGGGCTCCGGCGAGCTGAACGATTTCCTCCTTGGTAATCCCAAGGGCTTCAAAACCGACGAAGCATTCTCGGTGGATACCATCAAGATCAAGGTGAAAAAGGAGTCCCTGACCAAGGACAAGATCATCATTGAAGACGTTGTGATTCTTTCGCCGCACATTACCTATGAAAAGCAGGGCAAGACCGACAACTTCAAGGCCATCATCGCCAACGTGAAGAAGGCTGTGGCCAGCGAAGACAAACAGGAGCCTGCCAAGACGGAAGAAGGCGAAAAGAAACCCTCCAAGGCCATCCAGATCAACCATTTGCTGGTCAAGAACGCCACCGTCACCGTGGGAGGCAATCTGACCAAGATATTCGGTGACAAGGGCGTCTCCATCCCGGTGCCGGACATTGAAATGCGCGACATCGGCAAGGAGAAGCGCACCACCCCCGCGGAAGCGGTACAGCGCATCCTCAGGGAACTCAGCCAGAACGTGAGCGGTTCCGTGAGCGGAGCGGCACAGGAAATCGGCAAGAAGGCGCAGGAAGCGCTCAAGCGCGGCGCCGAAGCCTTCAAGAAGGGTAGCGACGCCCTCAAGAGCGGATCCGAGCAGGGCGGCAACCTCATGAAGGACGCCAAGGAAGGCCTTGAAGGAATGTTCAACTAATTCAAACGTCAGCCGCATGATTCAAGGCCGCTCCCTCCGGAGCGGCCTTTTCATTCGTCACCGGCAACATGCTCTTTCCATTCAACTCTCTGTCCTGAGCCCTGTTTTCCAACACTTGTTCATCTTTTGCGGCATCCAGCCCGCTTGACTTTTTCACGTTTTAAAGACATTCCCCACCCCTGCGATTCACAACTGCAACATAGCTCCCTTTCGTCAACGATTTCAGCAGACCCAGTATTTACCGTTTGGAAAAAGTTGAATGAAATGACTGTTTCAAACCACAAAAAAGTTTGCCAGAAGCTTTGATAAGAGCTATCAAATCAAGCTCGTCAATCCCCGAACGGGCATCATGAACCCAATCCCCTTGAGATTATGGAAGACAAGCATAAAGTACTCATAGCCAACAGAGGCGAAATCGCCGTCAGGATCATGCAGGCCTGCAACGACCTGGGAATACCCTGCGTGGCTGTCTACACTGCCGAGGACAAGGATTCCGGCCACGTGGAAATGGCCCGCAAGCTGGGCGGCGACGATGCGGCCTATCGCATTCAGAACTACAACGATGCCGGCGACATTCTCTCCGTCGCCGACAAGGCCGGTGCCACGGCAATCCATCCGGGCTACGGCTTTTTCTCGGAAAACTACCGCTTCGCCCGCCGAGTGACCGAACGCGACAGGCCCATGATCTTCATCGGCCCAAGCTGGCATGTCATTCGCGATCTGGGCGACAAGATCAACACCAAACGCATCGCCAGAAAGCTCGGCGTCCCGACGGTTCCCGGTTCCGACCGCCCCATCTACGACGAGCTGGAAGCCGAGACCATCGCCCAGAGCCTGTTCGATTTTCAGGAAAAGATGGGCGTCAAGCGTCCGGTTGTTCTGGTCAAGGCCTCCGCGGGCGGCGGCGGAATGGGCATCGACGAAGTCGAAGACATGGCCCGCTTCCGCCAGACCTATCGCCGCATTCGCAACTACTCGCTGAGAACCTTCAATGACGAAGGCGTACTCATCGAGCAGCGAATCTTCGACTTCAACCACCTTGAAGTTCAGGTCATCGCGGACCGCGACGGGAAAGACCCGGTCCACTTCGGCACCCGCAACTGCTCCGTGCAGAGCCCGGGATTGCAGAAGCGCATCGAGGTGGCGCCCGGCTTCCGTTCCGCGGACATCGGTTATGCCTTCGACGCGGACAAGGTTCTCGACGACATCGTGCGCCACTCCCTCAGCATCGCCAAGGAAGTCCGCTACGACAACGTCGGAACATGGGAGTGGATCGTCACCCCGGCAGGTGAACCCTTCCTGATGGAAGTCAACACACGGATTCAGGTCGAGAACGGCGTATCCGCCTGTATTGCCGACGTAAACGGCAACGCCGACGTGAACCTCATCCGCGAACAGGTCCGCGTCGGGCTCGGCGAAGCGCTCGGATACTCTCAGGACAACGTCGGCTTTGACGGCGTCGGCATCGAGTACCGAATCATCGCCGAGGACACCGAAAACGGCTTCGCCCCGTGGGTAGGCCGCATTGAAAAATTCGACTGGAAGGAGGCCGACTGGGTGGAAATGCACACCCACGTTCCCCGCGACCGGCACTACCAGATTCCCACGGAATACGACCCGAACCTCGCGCTGGCCATCATCTGGGGCGAGGACCTTGAGCACGCCAAGAAACGCGGCGTTAAGTTCCTGAAGAATCTGACCCTTGAAGGTGTCGACGCATCCGGCCAGCCCATGAAGACAAACATCCCCTTCCTGCTCAGGAAGACGGAAAACCTTCTGGAATTCTGATCCGATGAACGCAGAGAAGAAACGCGAGGCGCTGCAGCAGCGCGCCAGTTACGCAAGAGAAATACTCGAAGGCAGGAATCTGCCGGAGCTCGACGCCCTACTGGACAAAATCACCCGCTTCAACGAGCTGAATCCCGGACTGTCCGAGGAAAAGGCCGTGGAAACGCTGGAAGGGTTCGAACGGCGTCTTGGCGCCTTCGAGGAGCTCAACGACGGCAAGCTCACCGCCATGGACAAGGTGCGCATAGTGCGCCATCCACAACGCGTGAGCCTCAAGGATATTCTTGAAAACGTCTACGACAACTACAACGAGATCGGCGGGCAGGACGAGCACTCCATCGACCCCGGCATGGTCATCGCCCGAGCCTACGTCACCAGACGCAAGGGCAAGAAGGTGATCAACCAGCCCGTAATGGTCGTGGGGCAGGAAAAAGGCCACGGCGAGGAGTTCCGCAACGGCGGCTCCATCAAACCGTGGGGCAACTACAAGGCGCTCAAGTACATGGAAGTCGCCGCGCGGGAAAACATCCCCGTGCACGCCTACGTGAACACGCCCGGCTCCTATCCCGTGGAAGACTTCCCCGGAGCGGCCCAGCAGATCGCCGAGAACATCTATGAAATGTGCGGTCTCACCGTCCCGGTGGTCGCCATCTTCTCCGAAGGCGGCTCCGGCGGTGCGGAAGCCATCGGCATGGCCGACAAGCGCCTGATGTTCTCCCACGGTTACTACTCGGTCATCTCGCCCGAAGGCGCCGCCGCCATCGAAGGACGCATTCGCCCGCCCCAGCGCGCAAGCCGCGAACTCATCGAAAAATGCGCCTCCGCCCAGCAGATCACCGCGCAGGACAACCTGCGCAACGGATACATTGACGAGATCATCCAGGAACCGCCGCTGGGTGCCCGTGCGGAAAGCTTCGACTTCTACAAGTCCCTTCGCCAGCGCGTGATTCGCGCCACTGACGAAGTGGCCCTGAGCGTCCGCGGCATCCGCCTGCTTCGCGGATTGGCCATGCGCCTGTACCGCAAGGACCCGGACATCATCGTCCGCTGGGATCTCAGCGAACGCGCCCGGCACCGTCTGGTTCAACGCCGCCACAAGAAGTACCGCCGCATGGCGCAGCACGCATTCAAGGACCAGCGTACCATGCTGGAGAAACTCAGCGCCGCGCGCTCGGGCTTTATATCCAACACCTACTCCGTCATGCGCTACGGCATCGTCAAGCCGTTGCAGGACAGGGTCGCGCGTCTCGTGGACGAAGTCACCGACGAAGTGCACGTGGTCACCGGCAAGCTCACCTCCATCGGAAACCGTGTGAAGGGGCTGGCCGGAATGGGCAAGAGCGGAGACAGTCAAGTCGAGAAAGAGCTTACCGGCCTCTCCGCTCCCGGAAAGCCCGCCGCCATAATCGAGACCACCCGGGAATACATCAGCCCGCAGGCCAAGAGCGACCGAGAGGTCACCTGTCCGCACGCTGCCAAACGCGGCTGCCTCGACATCTGGGCCCGAGACCTGTTCAACGACTACGGCGGCGTCTGCCCGCACTGCGGATACCACTTCCCCATGGAATACCAGTGGTTCCTTGCCAACGTTTTTGATGAAAACTCCATTGTGGAATTCAACGAGAACATCTCGGCAGGCAACCCCACCGGATTCCCCAACTTCGACGAACGCATTGACGCCGCAAAGGAAAAGACCGGCCAGCAGAGCTCCTGCGTGACCTTCCACGCCAAGCTGGAAGGCATGCGCCTGACCTGCGGCATGCTGACCGCCCCCTTCCGTGGCGGTTCCGTGGGCGCGGCCGAAGGTGAAAAACTCATCCGTGCACTGGAACTGGCGCAGAAAAAGCACCAGCCCTTTCTCGCCTACGTGCATGGCACGGCAGGCATCCGCATTCAGGAAGGGGTCAACGGCCTCATCCAGATGCCGCGCGTGACCATGGCGGTCCGCAACTACATCGAGGCAGGTGGCCTGTACATCGTCCTTTACGACACCAACTCCTACGCCGGACCGGTGGCCAGCTTCCTCGGCTGCTCGCCCTACCAATACGCCGTGCGTTCCTCGCGCCTCGGCTTTGCGGGTCCCGGCGTCATCAAGGAGACCACCGGCCTCGACATCCCGCCGGACTATCATAACTGCTTCAGGGCGCTCTCCCGCGGCCACATTCAGGGCATCTGGGACCGCCGCGACGCACGGAAGAACCTGCATCAGGCCTTCCTGACCATCGGTGGACGCAACCTGTACTACCGCTAACGCGTCGAAGCCATAAGATGAAAAGAAAGGGCGATCCCCATGGGGATCGCCCTTATCATTTTGGTCCGGTACCGACTCAGGAGCGGTTCATCGGCAGCCGGACCGCAATGGCTCTTTTGCACACCCTCGACCGGGCGGATCAGTAAATCTTGCGTCGCGAGAAACTGGACCCGAGTACAGAGAAGGTGTTTTCCACGATGAACAGCGCGTTCTGGTCGTTGGAAAAAGTGATTTCCTCAAGTTTCTTGAGCTGCACGTTGTTGACCACGGTCATGAGCACGTTCTTCTCTTTGCGGGTATAGGCACCGAAGCCATAGAGGAATGTAGCGCTCTGCCTCAGTTCGGTCAGGATGCAGTCGCTGATCTCGTTGGCCATGTCCGAAATGATGAACACGACCTTTCTCTGGTTGAACATGGACAGGGTCTGATCCACGGTCATGGCCGTAATGAAGACCATGATGATGGAAGCCACAATGGTATCCAGCGAAACGCGCGCCAGACTGGTGGCAAACAGAATGGAGTTGAAGGTCAGGTAGACCTTCCCGATGCCGATGTTGTAGCGTTGGTAAAGGTAGACGGCCACTACGTCCAACCCGCCGTTGGAGCCGAGCGAACGCAGCACTATCCCCGCCCCGAAACCGATCATCACCCCCGCCGAAACGCACGCATAGACATGATTCTGCACCGGAATGGGGATATTGATGATCTCGTAGAACGCCGTGGCGGCAAACGTCGCGTAGGCACTATAAAGAAAAAAACGCTTGCTGACCTTCACCCACGCCAAAAGAAAGATGGGGACGCTCAGGATGAAGAACAGCAGGCCAGGGTTGAGCCAGCCCGTCCAGTAGTACATGAGCGAGGACAGACCGAACATGCCGCCGGGGATGAATTCATGCGGGTTGGCAAGGCTTTTGACGCCCCACGAAACAATGGCGGAACCCACTGAGATGAGCAGCAGGTTCCACCATACCGAGTAGGTGTAGTCAAACCGAAAGGTTGGCCCTTTACCGAGCGGAGATCTGCTTGTGCCAGACATTCATGCTCTCCAGCGTACCGCCGATCTGCGTGTTGTTGGGCAAAACCCCTGCGTGTCGATATCCGGCTCGGGCGAAAACGGCGTTCATCCCGAAGCTCCAGGCGCGTGCGATGGTATAGGCGGTACAGTATCCCTCTTCGGCAAGATCACTTTCCATTCGCGCCAGCAGTTTTCCTGCGAGCCCCTTGCCCCGGTTGCCCGGCAGGGTCGCAAAGTCGGTCATTTCCGCGCAAAGCCATGACGGATCCTTTTCCGCCGAAGCAAGCGCCTCGATGCCCCGCTCCGACATGACGCCATAAAACGCCACGTCATCCTCCATGGACTCCCGAATGAAGCCGGGATCGGTGATGGGGAACGGATAGGATTCAAAGACCGCGGCATAGACCTCGGCCATCTTTTCCGCATCCTCCGGTCCCATTCTGCGCACCTCCGAGCAGTCCACAGCCGGAGCCAGCGGCGAGCAGGCCTTGTCCTCGGCCACGTCGAGTACGTCGCAGATGAGCTTCTCATTGCCCGGCACGGCGCGGTCCTTGGCCAGATAGCGGCTCATGAAACAGCCTGCGGATTCACCGCGGTACATGCGCGGCACATAGGCTTCAGTCACGAAACCGCCCGTGCGAAACCACGGCAGGGCTGCGGCCGGAATCTTGGCGAATATCTTGGTGTACCCCATTTCGCTGGCCAGCTCGTCCAGCCGGTCCACGATACCGGGCATATCGGCATCGTCGAGTTTCATGAGGTAGACCCGGTCACTCGCAGGCCCGTGCTGGACCTGCGAGGAACCGATCTTCATTATTGAATCAGGCAACATCGTCACGACGCTCCATGCGTTCGTTGTTCTCCGGAGTCAGGCTGGTGGTATCGTCCCAGTCCGAAAGGAGCTTTTCGATACCGATGGCCTTTTCTTCGGCATCCTCTTCCTTGAGCTGGAGATTGCACTTGGCGCACTCGCGGTCGCAGTAGTTCGCCTCGTAGGACTCCGGTTCGTTGTATGTGGTGATGACACCTTCATAGTTCCTGAGAACCACCTTGTTGGCGCCCCAGGATACCACGTAGTTGGGCATGACGGGGATCTTGCCGCCGCCTCCCGGCGCGTCCACAACGTAGGTGGGCACGGAGAACCCGCTGGTGTGGCCGCGCAGGCTTTCCACGATCTCGATGCCCTTGCCCACCGGCGTACGGAAGTGCGTCAGTCCTTCGGACATGTCACACTGATAGATATAGTACGGGCGCACGCGGTTCTTGACCAGCTTCTGGTTCAAGGTCTTGATCAGACGCTGACAGTCGTTCACGCCGGCCAGCAGCACGGTCTGGTTACCGAGCGGGATACCGGCATCCGCCAGACGCTTGAGAGCACGGCGGGAGGAAGCCGTCAGTTCGCGCGGGTGGTTGAAGTGGGTGTTGATCCACAGCGGATGATGCTTCTTGAGCATTTCCACCAGCTCGTTGGTGATGCGGTAAGGCAACACGACGGGCATACGGGTACCAATGCGGATCACGTCCACGTGCTCGATTTCGCCGATCTGGGTCAGGATCCAGTCCAGACGCTTGTCGGAGAGCATGAGCGGGTCACCGCCGGAGAGCAGCACGTCGCGCACCTGCGGCGTGTTGCGGATGTATTCAATGCCCTGCTCCAATTCGTCGCGGCAGGGAATGGAGTCCACGTCGCCGACCTTGCGCTTTCTGGTGCAGTGGCGGCAGTACATGGAACAGGTATTACTCACATGCAGCAGCACGCGGTCCGGATACCGGTGCGTGATACCCGGCGCCGGACTGTCCTCGTCCTCGTGCAGAGGGTCGGACATGTCGTAACGGCCGATCTTCAATTCGTCCGGGGACGGAAAGGACTGGAGGAAAACGGGGTCGTTCTTGTAGTCGTTCGCATCGATGAGCGAGAGATAGTACGGCGTCACGGACATGGGAAACTTGCGCAGCGTTCTTTCATAGATGCGCTTTTCCTTGTCGCTAAAAGTGATGCCGAGCACGCGCTCGAAATCGTCCGCGTTATTGATGGAATGGCGGATATGCCACTTCCAATCGGTCCAGTCGGACCTGGAAGCGTTCTCACCGAGGTTCTCTGCGAGTTCCTGCTGATGTTTAGTGAATATTTTCATAGTATTTCCTCCTGTTATAAGATTTGGCCCAGGAATTCCCGCGTGCGTTCCTCAACGGGTGCGTCGAAGATCTTTTCCGGGGAATCCTTCTCCAGGATGACGCCTTCTTCCATGAATGCCACGGAGTCCGCCACTTCACGGGCGAATCCCATCTCATGGGTGACGACCATCATGGTCATGCCGTCCTCGGCGAGCTGTCGCATGACGGACAGCACTTCCCCGACCAGTTCGGGGTCGAGCGCCGAGGTGGGTTCGTCGAAGAGCATCACTTCAGGCTCCATGGCCAGTGCGCGGGCGATGGCCACGCGCTGTTTCTGACCGCCCGAGAGGGTTTCGGGATAGACATCTTCCATTTCCGCCATCCCCACCTTATCCAGATAGTAGCGGCCAACTTCCTTGGCCTTCTTTCTGGAGATGCCGCGAACCTGCGTCGGGCCTTCTATGACGTTTCCCAGCACGGTCATGTGCGGGAAAAGATTGAAGTGCTGGAACACCATGCCCACTTTGGCGCGCAAGGCGTTGATGAAACGTTCATCGTCGCGTACCAGCTCTCCGCTGACCTGAATCTGCCCTTCCTGAAAGGTCTCGAGGTGGTTGACGCAGCGAAGCAGCGTACTCTTGCCGGATCCACTGGCGCCGATAACCACGACCACGTCGGACGGGTTCACATCCAGATCGATACCCTTGAGCACATGATTTTCACCGAACCACTTGTTCAGGCCTGATATTTCTATGACCGGAGATTCCTGCATCATATTCTCCTATGCGTTGCTCACATCCAGCTTGGCTTCCATACGACTGAAGAGCCAGCTGAAGATAGCGGTGTATAAAAGGTAGAACAGCGCCGCGATGAACAGCATTTCCATCATCATGAAGTTGGACGAAGCCAGCTGCTGGGATTTAAGCAACAGCTCGTTGATGGTGATGGTACTGGCCAGCGAGGAATCCTTCAGCGCGATGATGAACTGGTTGCCCAGTGACGGAATGGCGCGTTTGAAAGCCTGCGGCAGCACGATGCGGATCATGGCCTTCGAGTACGGCATTCCGAGACTGCGGGCCGCCTCCATCTGGCCGCCTGAAACCGAGACGATCGCACCACGGAAGATTTCCGCGATATAGGCGCCATTGTGAACGCCGAGTGCCAGCACCGCCGAGGTCATGGCGCTCAGTCCCGCAAGGCTGCGAAGTCCGAAGTAGATGAAAAGCAGTTGCAGCAGGAGCGGCGTTCCGCGGATCAGGTAAATATAGGCCCTTGCGGGAAGGTTCAGTATCCGCTTGTCGGATATCCGCAGAAACGATGTTCCGAGTCCGAGTCCCAGCCCCAGCAGGATGCCCAGCGTCGTGACCTTGAGGGTCATCCATGCGGCGGGCAGGAAGTAGGGCAGGTACTTCGGAAGCACGGTGATGTCGAAGTACATGGTTGTTATCCGTGTGTGTCAGGTAGTGTGAGTCGGGTGCGGCCGTAGCCGCACCCGCGCATATCGTCGTAAAGAGGTCGGAACTACTTGGTGGTGATGTCGGTGTTGAGCCACTTGCGGCTGAAGTGCGTCAGGGTGCCGTCCTCATGCATCTCGGCGAGAACTTCGTTGACCTTCTTCAGCAGCGTATCGTCTTCCTTCTTGAATGCCACGGCAATGTCTTCGCTGCGAAGCGGAGCGCCCAGCAGTTCAATGTCGAATTTGCCGGAGTTCATGGCATTGACGCCCACCACGCGGTCGGTGATGACGGCATCGACAACGCCGCTGGCCAATTCGGTCAGGGTCTGAGTGTCGTCCTTGTACAGCTTCACTTCGCCTGCACCGAGTTTCTCAGCGTCATTCGCGAAGGTGGTGCCGGTCACGACACCGACGATCTTGCCCTTGATATCTTCGGCAGATTCAAACGGGGATCCTTCCTTAACCACCAGCTGCGCGCCGGAGTAATAGTAAGGATCGGAAAAATTCACGACCTTCTGTCGTTCGGGGGTAACCGCCATACTACCCAGGATGCCGTCATAGGCGCCGGAGCGCAGGCCTTCGATGATGCCGCTCCATTCGGTGGTCACCGGGTTGAGCTCCACGCCCATGCGCTTGGCGACTTCCTTGGCCACGTCCACGTCAAATCCGACAAGCTGGTTTTCGGTGTTGTAGAAGTTGAACGGGGGATATCCGCCGCTCATGGCAAAGCTCACCTCACCCGCCTTTTCGACGCGGCTCAGGGAATCAACCTTTTCTTCGGAACAGCCAACAAGAGAGAGTACAAAAAGAGAGGCCAGCATAGCGGCCAGAAAGCGAAGACGAAACTTCATAACAACTCCGGATTATTTAAGGGGTTTCCCTTTTCACCTTTGAATGACCTTTGGACTGAAAATCAAGTCCTTGTCAGCGGTGAACGATATGACCCCTTGGGGAAAGAAGCATGGAGAGTCCGTTCATATGAAAGATGCATTCAAAGCATCTTTCCAAACATCAAATTCTGCATTACGGGCGTTTTTTCACTGCCTATTTCTGCAGAACGGACCCTACGCCCGATGCGTAAACAAAAGAACAGTATTTGCGGCGATCCACAAGGGGGTACTAGGGGGATACGTCGGGGGGTCGGGTATACCCGATCTTTACATCAGGGAGGGCTTGTGACGGAGGTATCCGGAGAGGGTCGTGCGGCTTCCGCGAAGGCCGAGCTTGCGGCGAATGTTCTTGCGATGGGTCTGGACGGTCTCAAAGGACATATTAAGCAACTCCGCGATTTCCTTACCGCTTTTACCAATCTGCACAAGCTGGCAGACCTCCATCTCGCGTGGGGACAATCGCAACAGTTCGGCGTCGAGTTCGCCAGAACTATCGCCTGTCATGTCCACGAGTTGCTCTTCGATAACGGATCTATAGCCTTCTCGTATTTCCGGGGCCTTTTCCCGGGCGATTCGCTCCAACGCCGGGAGTACCTGCTTCTTGACCTGACTGGTGATCTGATCGCGCAGTTCCTGCCGCTCTTCTTCCACACTGCGTATGACCTGACGCAGTGCAATGCCCATTTTTTCAATTTCGGCTTCCTTGTCGCGCAGGTCCTCCCGCAACTCCATCTGTTTGGAGAGATCATGCAGAATGAGCTGGTACAGACTGTAATCGGAAAACTGAACTTTTCGCAGGATAGCCTCGGCCGGAAAGCTGTCTCCATCGCCATCCACTCCCGCGAGTTTCTCGGTCCATACCTGACGCGCCTTGACGTTCTGCATGGCCTGCTTCAGGTCCGAGCGGTACCGATTGCCAACCAGATCAAGGCAGTCGTGACCGGTCAAGCTGCGCTCTCCCGCACCGTGCTGATCCGCGGCAGCGGCGTTGGCAGCGAGGATAACCCCCTGCTCGTCTATGAGAAATGTCGCATCCTTGGCGGTTTCGAACAAGGCGTTAAAAAGCGTGATCGAATCGGACCAGGCCGAAATATTGTCCTCAAGACGCTCTTCGTAACTTTCGTAAAGCGTTTCCATGGGGCGGTTGTCCGTGGCGATGATGATAAACCCACCGCCGCGCTCCTTGCCCAGCCCTATGACACGAAGCACGAAACTCCTGCCGTCACAACAGGATATCTCGTGAATGGTCTGCGGGGGAAAGCAATCAAGCACCTCTTCAAGATTACGCCCCTTGAGAGCCAAAGCCTCCCAGAAGGGAATGCCCGACTCCCCCGAGCGCGGAAGGTAATCCAATCCCTCACCTTCCACCCAGGTGACTATCCCCGATGCATCGGTGAACAGCACAAGGTCTCTCCATGCCTGAACAACGTCGGCAGTGTCTGAAAGAGGTGTAATATTGTAGGTATCTTCAGTCATGGATTCTTCCTGCTAATAAATTCCGCGACCACGATATACCCGGGTCGTCAGGTATTCAACCACGAAAAACAGGGAGATTGGTACTACAAGGAACAGCAGCGTCAACGCAGATCCCACGCTGCGGTCTGAGGAGTTGAGGAAGGGGAAGAGGTACCCGGTATACGAATCCACGGCTCCACCGCCGATCAGGAAAACCAGAAAGTATTCGGAAAAGGCTACGAGAAATACAATGGAGGCTCCGGCGACAACCGCAGGGATCAACAACGGCAGTTCGACCTTCAGGAATATACGTAGCGGCGAGGCACCGAGATTGGCCGCGCACTGCTCGTATTCGGGCCCCACGGCCTGAAACCCCGCCACCAACGCCCTGAGCATATAGGGGTAGCTGAAAAGCGTCAGCACCAGCACCACGCCCGGAAACGTGTCGGCGAGTCTCGCGTGGATGAACATGACGTGCACCCCCATGGAGAAGGTCATGGACGGGACCAGCGCAGGCGCCAGCAGCAGCCCTTCCAGAAACCGCTTCCCGGTGAACCGGCAGCGTGCAAAATGATGCGCGGGCATGATGCAGAGAATCAGGGAAAGCATCACGGTGCAGAGTGAGTAGGCCATGGAAGACAGCAGCTTGGAACCGATATCCAAAGCGTGGTCCGTGAGGTAGATCGCGCCCCTGTACGACAGTTCATCCGGTATCAACTTCGGCCAGGTCCAGCCCGGAGCAACTGTGTAGACGCCCAGCACGGCCAGCGGGAGCAGCGAGAAAACCCCGATGAGCAGAAAGACCACCCGATTCATCACAGCTTGCGCTCCCTCGACTTCATGGACGCGGCAACTCTGGTGTACAGCCAAATGAACCCTAAAGAGAACAGGAACATGCAGGTCAGGATCGCCATGGCGGCAGGCCGGTCGGCAAGCTCTCGCCTGAAATACAGATTGTAAGCCTCGATGGACAGCATTCCCGGCGAACTCTCCCCGAGCAGGAACGGGATGTCGAACGCGCCGAAGGAGTATAGAAACAGTATGATGAAAGCGGTGTGCAGCGTACGGGCCATGTGCGGCAGGACGATACGGGTGAAGACACGCCCTTCTCCGGCACCGAGCATCCGCGCGGTCTGGATCTGCTGCGGATTCATTCGCTTCAGCACAGCGTACGCCAGAAGGATTGTGAAAGGTATTTCCTTGTAGATGTAGGCCAGTATCATCCCGAAGCCATTGCCGGAGAACAGCACTGAGGGGAACTCGGAAACAGTCTCGACCAGTCCGAGGTGATACCCGATGGAACTTATGACGCCAGACTTGCTCCAGAAAACGAGCACGATGAAGGCAACGGCTATGTGCGGCAGGATAAGGGGCACCTTGTAGATCACTGCAGCCCCCTCAAGCCTGTCAGGCAGCCGCCAGATCAGGTAGGCGACCACCGCGCCGACAGCAACCGAAATCACCGCTGAGGTCAGGGCCACGAAGAAGGACAGCCCTGCCGAGGCGAGGTAATGCGGCTCCAGCAGCTTCCGGTAGGCATCCAATGTCCCGCCTTCATACGGAAAAGGCAGAAAAAAACCGAAGGACTGGGCTGCGGCCAGCGCCAGTCCTCCGGCAAAAAGCACAATAAGCGGCAGGAGCAACGGCGAAAGCTTGAAAAGCGTTCGCCCAGCCCCGGCGCTAGCGCAGGACATTCTCCTCCCAGCCCTTTTCCAGTGCCTCGACGTATTCGGCCGCCACTTCCGGCACGGCGGCATTGCTCAACACCTCGGCGCCGAGGGTGGCCTCGCCAAGATCCACTTTTTCAAAGGCTTCACGCTGTTCCTGACTCAACCGGCTCACGTCGATTCCGGGGAAATCGCCCCAGTTTTCCGGACGAAGTTTGGAAAGCTGGGCTTCCGGGCTCATGAGAAAGTTCGCCACCACCATAGCTCCGGCCTTGTTCGAAGCGTTGAAGGGAATCGCGTTGAAATGAAGGTTGAAGATCGCCCCTTCTTTCATGACGAACGTCCTCACCGATTCGGGGTACAGCCCTTCCATGATCTTGTTCTGCGCATGCATCGGGTGGTAACTCATGTTGATGTCCACCTCACCGCGGGCAAAGAGAGTGTCCAGCGCGGCGACATCTTTGGGATAGCTCTGACCTCCCTGCCACAGATAGGGTTCGAGGCGGTTCAGGTACTCCCACAACTTGGGAGCATTGCGTTCAAAGAGTTCCTGGTCCCAGCCTTTCAGATATTGGTCCACCCCGCCCGTGACGGCGTAGAAGGCCTGACGGATGAAGGCCGACCCGGTGAAATCCGGCGGCTGAGGATAGGTGAACTTTCCGGGATGCTCCTTGACCCACTGCTCCAGTTCGGCGAAGCTGCCGGGCCGACCGTTGTCGCGCTCGGGATCAAACTCGAAAACGAACTGTGCCTTGCCGTAGGGGGTTTCGTATCCTTCCACCGGAAAGCCGAAATCATACGCGGCCAGTTCCTTATCGACGTACTGATTATAGTTGGGCAGTTTTTCCGCGTAGGGCCCAAAGAGCGCTTCCGCTTCCCTGCATGCCTTGAAATTCTCGCCGTTTATCCAGAGCAGGTCGATGGTGCCCTTTTCCCGTCCTGCCGCCTTCTCCGTCAGCAACTTGTTGACGAAGACCGAAGCGTCCATGGGCACCCGCACCAGCGTAATGCCGTATTTTTCACGAACTTCTCCGGCCAGATAGGTATCCACCCATTCGTTTATCTGGGCCGACCCGCCCCACATGTAAAACCGAACGGTACTGCCCTCCGCGGCTGCTCGGGCTGCGGAGAAATCTTTCTCCAGCCAGTCCTCGTCCGCGATGTCGGGCCCTCCGCACCCCGCCATGCATATAAGCAGAACGGCGAAAACCGCCGTTAACAGACGCCGTGCCATCAACTCCCCCCCCCAAAAAAAATTTCATTCAATGATTTCAATTGCCACCCTGTCTCCATGGCGCAGGGCGGAATCGGTACCGTAAACGGTTATAACAGTATCGCCAACCTCGACAAGATATTTCGTGAAGTGCCCGGCAAAATCCGCGCATAGCACCCGCCCCGCGCCGTCCTCACGCGGATGGAGAAGCAGGGATTCCGGCCGTACTGCCCGACGTTGTGTTCCCTCGCATCCCATCAAGGTCAGCACCTCTCCCTCAAGCACGTTGAGTGGCCCGAGAAACCGCGCAGCATCTTCGTGAACCGGATTGAAATAGACGTCGCGAGCTTCACCGAACTGCACCAGCCGCCCGTCCATGACCAGCCCGATGCGGTCGGACATGACAAAGGCCTCCTCCAGATCATGGGTGACACTCAATGTGGTCACTCCGAAATTCCTTTGTGTTTCCCGTATGAATTCGGCGGTCTGAAGCTTGAGATTCCGGTCAAGGTTGGCAAAAGGCTCGTCGAGCAGGAGCATCATGGGATTCACCACCAGCCCACGCGCAATGGCAACGCGCTGCCGCTGACCACCGGAAAGATGCTCCGGGTAGGCATCGGCCTTGGAGACAAGCCCGAAATAGTCCAACACCTCCATGACTCTGCGCCGGACTTCGTCCCCAGACAGACGTCTGGCCCGAAGCCCGAAGGCCACGTTTTCGAAGACCGTCATGGATGGGAAAAGCACATAGTCCTGAAAAACCATGATCACCGGGTTCTCCCGGGAGGGCTCATTCTGAAAGATCACCCTGCCGGACGTCGGCCAATCCAGCCCCGCCACCAGCTTGAGCAGCGTGGTCTTGCCCGCCCCGCTCGGGCCGATGATCGAGACCATCTCCCCCTTTTCCATGCCGAAGGTCACATCCTCCAGCACCGGGGCCGCCTCATAAGTCTTTGTCAGCCCTTCAACGCCAAAAAACATTCCATTTCATCCAGATAGCGTTCAATGCGTCCAAAGGTGAACTCGTTTTTAAGCAGTCTCCCCGGACGGGTGTATTCGTACCAGGCCATGAAGCACCAGCTCATGGCACGCAGCAGGATGGTCCGCTCCATGACATCCGCCCCACGAAGACAGTCGCTCAGGGACATGTCCAGCCCGGCGAATTGACGATACTCGCTCACAAAGGCGCGCCTGCCCTCGTCGTCGAAACAAAAGTCTGTCTTCCAGAGGGTCGTGGTGGGCACGAGGAAATGCCCGATATCCTGAAAACGGCTTGAGACCACTGCCTTTTCCCAGTCCACCAGCTTGACCCGCGGCCCGGCTCCTTCACCGCCCCGGTCCACTATGAAGTTCCCCGAATTCACCTCCGTGTTGACAACGCAGAACGGATCCGAGGCGAACAGGTCCGCAGACTCGTCGGCCAATTCAAGCACAGTATCCCGGTATCGCAGGATCATGTCCCGTTCACGCTTTCTGGGGTGATCCGGGTAGCGGTGCACCAGTTCAAGGCTTTCAGCGGCGATGTCCCGCACCGGGTCGGCCTGCACGACCAGCCTTTCAGGCACCGGCACCGCATGGACAGCCGAAAAGACCTGAGCTGCCCCCTGCCAGTCCTCGGCGTAATCCAGTGGCCCTCCCGGCAGATATTCCATGAGCAGAACGCCATTGGGAAACACATCCGTACCGGCCGGGTCCACGTGAAGGGGTTTCGGTGTCACGCCGGACGCTTCCACCGCGCGAAGCACCCGGAATTCATACCCAACCTGATCCTCAAGACCGAGCTGTGAGCCGTGATTGATGCGAAAAACATACAAATCACCGCTCGCGGACCGCACAAGATGATTCTCATTGTATTCACCCGCGGCGAGAAACGTCACGGACTCGGGTCCGGGCACTTCCAGCCAGCCGGATGATTGGAGATAATCGTATATCTGAGAGTTTCTGCTCATTTCATTAACCGAATCATTGCCAAGCCCCGTTCCGGGCTTATTATCGATGCATGACCGAAAGCAAGAAACACGACATCGGCCTGGACCTCGGAGCATGCAACGGCTGCTACGGATGCGTGGACCTCAACCCCGAAATATTCGGATGGGACGACGATTCCGAGCGACCATTCCTCATCAGGCAGGAAGCCACGCGCGACGAGATCGCGGAGGCAATCGCCTGCTGCCCCGGGGATTGCATCTTTCTCGAAGACGAGGACTAGTCCCCGGACTTCTTGGGTGCCGGACAGGATTCACTACAGCAGCTGCCAAAGAGGAATCCATTGTATGTATGGAAAATGCGGGTCTGACGCTCCCGCTGCTCCTCGGTAAGCGCGGTGCGTTCCGCTTCGGCGGCCATCTTCTTCAATTCCTCCCATGAAGGAACCGCCTGCATGCCGCCAGCAATGCAGTCGCCAGTCTTCACATCCATCAGAGAGGCGTCCATGGTGTCCGTGACCAATGCGTTCGGAGCGGGCATCTCGCCGATGAGCCTCGCGGCGCATACGGTTTCCCGCTCATAGCTGCCAATGTCGCCCGAACAGAAGATGATCACGAAAATCGGGTTGTCGTCCTCGTCGTAGACCACCAGATCAATAGGGCGGTCATACTTCTCACCATCAATGACATATTCGAGATTGACCTTGGCCCTGAGCCGGTCCTTCGGGTATCCCTTTTCCTCCACCAGCAGCTTGGCCAGCGCCTGACGGAATTCCTCGTAGGTGGTCTCCTCAATCTCTTCGCCAGTCAGGTAATCCCTGAGCGTTCCGCCCAGACTGGTTTCATGCATGACATCCTCCCATGGCAAGTATCCTGCGCTATATCACCTTTTTTTCCATTCTACGCAACCATGGCCCATGAAAAAAGGGGTTGCGATGAGAAACGTCCTGCAGTATTGGTACTGCCAAACTTTAAATTGGTTGGACCAATATGCCGCACTTTCCTCAATATGAACTGATTGCCGAGCGGATACTCGAACTCATTCGCGACAAGGGTTTCGAGCCGGGAGACAAGCTGCCTCCCGAACGCGCTCTCGCAGAACGCTTCCGGGTGTCACGCAACTGCATCCGGGAGGCGCTTCGTTCGCTGACCGAATCCGGCATCATCCGCAGCCGCCGGGGTGATGGGACCTATTTCGAAGGGCCGGACATCGCCAAGGCTTCCGAACACATCGGCAAGGCCGTGAACCGCCACAAGCAACGCATCTCGGAGATATTCGAGCTGCGGCACATGCTGGAACCGCAGATAGCCGGGCTTGCCGCAAAACGCATCGGGGCCGAAGATCTGCAAAAGCTCAAGGCCATGGTCTGCGACCAGCACCGGGCCGTGCTGGCAGGCGAGGACGAATCCGGCATCGACGACCAGTTCCACCGCATCCTTGCGGAAGCAGTGGGCAACCGCGCCGTGCTGGAAGTGCTCGACGCTGTCCACGAGCTACTGTGCGACACCAGAAGCGCGCCGCTAAGAGACCGGGAACGCGGCCTCGCCTCGGTTCAGGGGCACCACAGCATCATCGAGGCGCTGGAGCACGGCGACTCGGAAGGCGCACGCAAGGCCATGGAAAATCACCTGTCCAGAATTGAACAGACCGTCATGAAATAACCGGAGGCCCCCAATGCTCACCGTCTTCATCACCTACATGCTCATGGGCGCGCTGGCCGGAGTGCTGGCAGGACTGCTCGGAATCGGCGGCGGACTCGTCATCGTCCCGATCCTCTACTTCTGCTTCACTGCGCAGGGAGTGCCCCACGACGTGATGATGCATCTGGCGCTCGGCACTTCGCTCGCCACCATCATCTTCACGTCCATCTCCAGTTTCATGGCCCACAACCGGCGGGGCGCGGTTCTCTGGAACGTTTTCAAAACCATTACACCGGGCATCCTGACCGGAACATTTCTGGGCTCGGTCATCGCGACCTCGCTTCCCACGGAATTTCTCAAGGGCTTTTTCGGTGTTTTTCTGTACTATGTATCCTTCCAGATGCTCACAGGCAAAAAGCCCAAGCCCGGGCGAACCATTCCCGGTGCAGCAGGCATGTTCGGTGCGGGCAACGGTATTGGCATTTTTTCCGCGCTGGTGGGTATTGGCGGCGGAACGCTCTCGGTTCCGTTCCTCACCTGGTGCAACGTCAAGATTCATCAGGCCATCGGAACCGCGGCGGCCATAGGACTGCCCATCGCCATAGCCGGGTCTGCTGGCTTCCTCGTTCGCGGCCTCGGCAACCCGGACCTTCCGGAATTTTCGGCGGGATTCATTTACCTTCCCGCCCTGCTCGGCATCGTCAGCATGAGCATTTTCACCGCCCCACTCGGGGCAAGGCTGGCACACAGCCTGCCGGTTGACAAACTCAAGAAGATCTTCGCACTGCTGCTCTTTCTCGTGGGCAGCAAGATGCTCTGGAGCCTTTTCTAAACCAAGGAGACAGCCATGAAGGAAATTCGAGACAAGGCGCGTGGACTGATGAAAGGGTACTGCCGCGTCTGCAAGGTGTGCGACGGGAAAGCCTGCGCTGGCGAAGTCCCCGGAATGGGCGGCCTCGGCACCGGCTCGTCGTTCATGAACAACGTGACGGCCCTGAGACAGGTCCGCCTGAACATGCGCCTGATTCACGACGCCGTGGAGCCCGACACCAGCACCACCCTGCTGGGACTGGACCTCGACATGCCCGTCATGGCCGCGCCCATCGGCGGCGTGTCCTTCAACATGGGCGGTGAGATCGAGGAAAACGAATACACCGACGCCATCGTGGGCGGCTGTCGCAGCAAGGGCATTATCGGCTGCACCGGCGACGGCGTTCCGCCGCTCATCCACGAGTCCGGCAACGAGTCCATCCGCGCCAACGACGGTCACGGCATTCCGTTCGTCAAACCGTGGGACGGCGGCGAGCTGCACGAAAAACTCGAAAAGGCCCACGCCACAGGCTGTCCCGCCATCGGTATGGACATCGACGCGGCCGGGCTGATCACCCTGCGCAAGATGGGCCGCCCGGTCTCGCCCAAGACCGCCGACGAGATTCACACCATCGTTGATGCGGTGCATGACTGGGGTCTCAAATTCATCCTCAAGGGCGTCATGACCCCGGATGAAGCGCTTCAGGCCGCGGACCTCGGTGCCGACGCCATCGTCATCTCCAACCACGGCGGACGCGTGCTGGACCACTGTCCCGGCACTGCCGAGGTGCTCCCCGACATCGCCGCACAGGTCAAGGGCCGCCTGACCGTGCTCGCCGACGGCGGCGTACGCGACGGCGTGGACGTGCTCAAGCTCATCGCCCTCGGCGCGGACGGCGTCATGATCGGTCGTCCCTTCTCCGTGGCCGCCCTTGGTGGACTTCAGGAAGGCGTGGAAACCTACGCCGACACCATCAAGGCTCAACTCATGCAGGCCATGGTGCTCACGGGTTGCGCCACCATCGCGGATGCAGGACCGAAAATCCTTTACGGGTAAAAAAATGCTTGCATAAGAGACAATGAACAGATAAACACTTCTCTCGCCTGCCGAAGTGGTGGAATTGGTAGACACGCTAGGTTCAGGGTCTAGTGGGAGCAATCCCGTGGAAGTTCGAGTCTTCTCTTCGGCACCATTTGCAAATTAAGCGAAACGCTTTCAGATAACACACTGAAAGCGTTTCGCTTTTTTATTGTACAAACGTCCGAGCAAGTCCGACACAACCAGTGCGCCGCAAACCCGAAAACTGGGGCAAAGTGATGGGGCAAAAACCATCACTCACTCCCCGGTTTCAATCCAAGGGAGAAGCGCACGCATGCCAGAGCTTGCCAGATCACCAAACCACCTGTTCCGGCGAGGGACCACCTACTACTTTCGCCTTGCCATCCCTATGCATTTGCGGAACATTATTGGTCAACGGGAAATAAGAATGAGCCTTGGTACATCCTATCTCTACCAAGCGCGGCGCATTGCCAGCCGACTCCACAGCAACGGCCTTGAATTTTTCCGTGAAGTAGAGAATATGCCAAAAGACATAACAAAGCAGAAATTGAAGGAACTAAAAGCCCATTTTTTCCATGACCAAATCATGATTGATGAGGCCCTGCGCCTCAAACTGCCCCACCGCTCACAGCTGACCTTGCAGCAGTCCATGGAAAGCCTCGAAGAGCTGAAAAAGGAGCTACATCTCGAAATGGCTTCGGGCCAACTCATGACAGGTAAGGCAAAGCTCCTCAAGCATCTTGTGTACAACAGCCTGGACCCGGCCCTTGATGGTGTGGCTGACGAGAAAATATATCTGGAGATCACCAAGGCCCTGGCCGATGCCGTGGAAGTGATGCTCCATCGCAAACAAGGCGACTTCAACTTTGAAGAAACCGTCATGGAGAAGTACACAATCCAGCAAAAGCAAGCCACTGAGGCAAAGGCTACACCCACCCCAAAAACGATGAAAGTCTCCGAACTCATCAAAAAATTCAGTGACAACCGAATCAACAGTGGACGTTGGAAAGAAAACGACATCAGCACCTATCAAGGACGGCTCAACTGGCTCACTTTCATCACAAACGATGTTGACGTATCCAAGATTGATTTTGCGCTCATGGAGGATTTCCGAGACAAGCTAACCCGGATGCCCCAAAACAGGAAAAGGCTGAAGGCATACAAAGACCTGACCGTCGAAGAAATATTGGCATGTGATGTTGAAAAGCCTCTCACTTCTGGCGGCATCAACAACATCATCGGCGGCATCGGCACTATGTTCGACTATGCGATCAAGCTTGAGGAAATGGACCGCAACTTTGCCAAGGGTCTCAAGGTCAAGGAAAAGAAATCGCCGGATGAAAAACGATATCCATTTACGCAGGAAGACTTGCACGCACTCTTTCATCCGCACGAGCATATCGACCGTGTGTTCAATCGCCCTGAACGCTTCTGGGTCTCCATGCTGTGTCTGTTGCAAGGCATGCGGCTTGAGGAAGCGGCACAACTCCATCTGGACGATATCTACGAACAGAATGGACACATTGTCATCGACATCAATGACAAGGAGGAGAAGAGCACAAAGAATGCTCCTTCACAGCGGGTACTGCCGCTTCATCCCATTTTACGAGACACGCTGAACTTCCCCGCCTTTGTAGCCAAAGTACGCCGTACAAAGACAAAACGACTGTTTCCGGCTCTCAAGCATACCGCAAAAAGAAAGAAGTATGGCAATGCTGTCGGCGCATGGTTCAACCGCTTGGTGAAAAGTACAGGAGTCAAGGAGACAGACAAAAACAAGTCGCAGCACAGCCTCCGCCATACATTTATTGGCATAGTGGATCACCTAGAGGGAGTCGAAGACAAATACATTGTCGGCGTGACTGGTCACAGCAGAAAGGAAACAAGCATCGACCCAGCCTACTTGAAGAAATTCGCACCCGATGTTTTATATGACTTGGTGGTTTCCAAAATTGGAAACTTCGGGCTTGATTGGGATAAGATTACGGAGTCTAAATTTGTGGCGAAAAAGTAGCGTTAATCTCAACTTTTTTGATTAATTGGGACTGAAAGGCCTTCCATTCAGTACGGAGTGACCTCTCGAAAGTCATTTAATGGCAGCCTGGTCACTACAACCACTTTAACTATCTATAATAAATACGAGTATTCGCCTTGTTTCTCTCAATTAACCACGCTGTGCACTGTGTGCATGTTGCGAATAAATCCAAACAGTTATGCAGAGGGTGGAAATGAAAAGGAACTAATAACGGACATTTTCTAGCCTCTAGCCCATTCACTGCCACAAATGCTGTTCACTTGCTTTTGAACACACAGCAACAAGCTATTTGCTTTCAAAAAAGTCGAACCGACCTAAGCAAAAAGATAAGCACATTGACACCCTTATATTGACTGACCGTGGGCCATTAAGTAGGTTCGATAATCTTAACCACCTTGGCATGATAAATCAGAGGATCAAGCATGACAGAGTTCAATTTAGGAAAGCTGTGGCCCAATTTTGAACATTTGCGTAATGGAGCTCTATCTGACCCTGAAGGCATTACAGCTCTCTTTGTTTTGATAACTATGGTGATCACCGGCATATTCATCTTAACGTCTTGCTATTGCCTTTACGTGGCCAGAAAGAAATACTCTTTTTACCGCACCCTGATGTCAAAACAAGATAAAGAAAGTTTGGCCACAAAGCGAAGGGACATAAAAAACAAAGCTTTTGACAAGGAGAAAAAAGAGCATTGGCCTGAGCTTTGGGGCGAATTCGACGAAACTTTCGTTGAGGTCGACGGTCAATTGCAGAACACGCTTGAAGCTTCAACGTATTTCAATACGACCACTTTAGCAGGGAGTTTGGTCGGTAATAGACTATTGGCCGCTGGGCCTGGGATCATTACAGGGCTAGGCGTTTTGGGTACATTCATTGGCCTCCAACTTGGCCTTGGGCACCTATCATTAGATGGCAATTCTCAACAAATGCAAATTGAGATCCAGGGGCTCGTTGCAAGTGCCTCTATAGCGTTTACCACCTCAGTTTGGGGGGTTTTGTTAAGTCTCTGCTTCAACTTCTTCGAGAAGATTCTTGAAAGGCACGCCAAGAACCGAATTGGGAAGCTTCAGGCTCAAATCGATGAATTATTCCCTCGCTTCTCTGCTTCACAATTATTCGTAGATATCCGTGATGACGGCCGGGAATCCCGGAAGATTATGCAAGGGCTTGCGGAGCGTATCGGAGATAGAATGCAAGAGGCGGTTAGCAATGTTTCTGAATCAATTCAGGTTGGCCTAGAAGACAGCCTTAAGAATGTCTTTGCGCCAGCAGTGGATCGTCTAGTGACTGCGGCTGAGGAAATGGGAGCGAAGCAAGCCCATGGGTCTGAAGAGGCGTTACGTCAGTTGATTGAACAGTTCACTGAGAATGTCAGCAAAGAAGGAGATAATCAGCGGGAAGCCATGTCAGCAGCTTCAACCGACGTCAGAAATGCCCTTTCAGAGCTTGGAACCAATATGTCGACTTTCTTTGATGTTTTAGAAAAGCAGCAAGCCTCCCTGCGCGATGAGCAGGACCAACGAGGGCAATTGCTTGAAGCGAACTTTGCCGCGTCTATGAAACAGCAAGAAGAAATCATTGAGTACGTACGAAATTCCGTTGGTGGGCAACTCGGTGCAACTGAATCTTTGTTAAAACAGGGCGAGGTGCTTGGCAGCAATGTCGTCCGCAGTAACGAAATGATGGATGAGATTGCGAACAAGATGGAGTCGGTTACAGGTAAGCTGCAGTCAACCTCCGGGCATTTGGAGAACGCTTCTGGAGGGTTGAGCACCGCTATTTCCGGAGCATCAAGGCAAATTCGGGAAAGTGCCGACATTGCATCGCGTTTGATGCAAGAAAATACACGCGTTAACGAGAATGTTAACCGTGTGATGAGCCTAATTGACGATGTGAAGAATGGGGTAAAAGAATCTACTGACACATTGAATCAGGCTATTGGAGCTGCGCGTGATGGTTATTCCGAAGTGTCAAAACACTATCTGCAGCTTCAAAACAAGCTTGAAAGCCATGTTGAAGATCTTGAATCCCAGATTGCAAAATTGCTTACTGACTATGGAAACATAGTGAATGCTCAAACTGCGGAGCGTCTTGGCGAGTGGGACAAGCAGACACAGAATTATACCAAAGCGATGAGTGATGCCATCGACACGATCAGTTCGGTTGTTGAGGAAATTGAAGTGAAAGTTGGCGGTGGTAAGTAGTAAATGCCTATTTTTTCATCGACACGATCTCGTAAGAGGGAGGCCGCCTCTGGCGATAATCCTTACTGGATATCGTTCTCAGACATTATGGCCGGCTTGTTGGTCATTTTCATATTGGCCTGTGCCATACTCCTTTTACAGCTTATTGAGCTTCGTGAGAATACTATTGCGGCTCAAAAGGATCTCATGAAAGCAAATCAGGTGAGAGTGGCACTCTTGGATGAGATTGCTGACAGATTGCGGGAGCAAGGAATCGAAGTTGAGGTGAGCGATAATCACACCGTTATCCGCATCCCTGAAGACCAATTGTTTTTTAGGACGGGGCGATATGCCATCCAAAAAGAGCACGTCGCCTCAGTTCATGAAATTGGCAAAGTCCTGTTTGAGAGCATCACTGCCCCTGAGAGACTTAAATATTTAGATACGATTTTTATTGAAGGACACACCGATAGTCGGAGAGCTAAGAAGTTCCCTATGGGGAATTGGGGGCTTTCAGCATTTCGCGCAATTTCTATTTGGAAGTATTGGACAGAAGAAACCGAGTACGGTCAATCCCTAAAAGAGCTGCGAAATAAAGACGATAAACCTCTCTTTTCTGTAAGTGGTTATGCTGCGTCCCGCCGACTGAATGAAGATGATGCAACAGCAGATGAGAGACGTAAGAATAGGCGTATCGACATTCGGTTCACTACCCGGCAGCCTTCTATCAAAGATTTCGACCAAGTTCTAGAGCTCTTGCCGGAGGATATGTGATGCTAGAATCGCTGACTCTCAAATTGCCCAGACTAGTTTCTCCAAACTCCATAGCCTACTATGAACGCGTTACAAAAAGGATGAATCGACTTTCTGCTGACGCGGGGAGTTCGTCACGTGGATTTCAAAGCAAAGTTCGGTATTTTAAATCTCTGTCTGACGATGGGGAATACGTGGACAACCACATTAAGTCCCTCACTGACATTCGGGCGGTGATCCACCTTTGGGCAACAGACTCAGAGTTTTTAACCGACCAACCTCTTTCGGATAGCTTTTTTAAACAGTTTAAAATCGTAAGTCCTCTTGCTAGTCGACTCGGCCTACTTGCCTTGGTATCACTCTATTTCGATAAGTATGATTTGCTTGATGATGGGATCAAATCACTGCGAGCCTATCTGCTCGAACAATTTAATAACCGGAATGGTCGCCCAATTCCCCCCAGACTCAGGCGGTTCTCGGAACATGCAGGGTTGTTGCTAGACTCTTATGCCCCGAAACGGTTGGTAGAATATGGCATTGACAAGAACCTATCTTTGCAAACGATGGTGAGTCGGTTTGGTATCTCTCACGGAAAGAACAACCGGTTTCATTCAATTTGTCAGAATCTCTATTACATTGAGTCATTGCGGGATCTTGAGGTCGGAGATGATACTCCCATTTTTGCAGAGATCGTAAGCCCCAAAGTGTATGGTGCGGCATATGATGAGCACCATCTTCTAGGCCATGAAGTTCTCCAAATCCTAATCGACAAATGTATTACAGCAGGGGAGCTCCCAGACAATTGGAGAGATGTTCTTCTTTCAATTGCGAAAGATCCGAGGGTGCCAACCGGGAATCGTGATTATAGACGATGGTGGGCTATTGTCGGGACAGAAAGAACAGAGTGGGTTCGACAGCAGTTGTCAGGCTTCGACCTGAAGGTCTTTCTTGAAGTCCTTGAGGATTATGCCAAGAATTCAGGGAAAGATGATATCAGGCGGATGTTCCCAGCTCGAAAGAGATTTTTGGAGGGACTCTTTGAAATGGGGCTTGTTGAACACTCCCGTCTCTTTTTAGGGAATGCAGCTATCAATTTTCTCAGACAGAACTATCACGAAGATACGCTTCCTCACTATGCCCGCCAGAGTGATTCAGCTACAGCTATCATTTACCTCAACCTTGGCAGTGTCCATATGGTTGAGGGGTCTCACAGCTTCCCATTGATCCTCTTGGATAATATTCCGGAAGAGTCAAAAATTCTCTCATACGATCAGTCCTACTTTTCACGGGATGATCTCAACCGGCGACTTATACATGCACATGTTGGGACCGGTATGCCGCATGATAAGATCACGCATCACCCCAACCTCACATGGCAACATAAGGCTCTGCTAGCACTTCGGAAGAAATATGGATTGTCCATTGGGCCAGGTGATGTTTTGACTCGAAGCGATTATCATGACTTTGTCAGCACCCGTAAATACTATTTTTAGTCAATGCTTGGTAAAATTAAGAAGTTAATAAACCGGTCTGTTGAGGAACCCCGATTTGCTGTCGAACCACACCAATATGGCGTGAGGTTCGTATGCGACAGTCTTGAAGAATGCCGATCAGGTGGTGCTCCTGAGATACTTCAAATGCAGTACATAGCACTGCGCATGCTTGTGGAGCAGGGAGTTGCATCTGAGATGCATGATGGGTTTGAATTGCTCTCCGAAGATGTCGTTGGACTTGATGAGCCCGATAGGCTTTTGCTTGGACTCCCTAAACCCTGGCATGGTGAATTTCGGGTTGATTTCAAAGGAGTGTCCACACACCCTTCGTTCGAAATTCAAGCAGAGCTAGTATTGCCCTCTGGTGAACGGGTTAAACGGTTTACCTCCAGAGGCCCCTTTTTGAGCCTGTCCGAAAAGGAAGTCTTTTTACCAGATTCAGCACAGTGGCTGTTGCTCAAAGCTGTTCAGGACCACCAAGATTTGGGAGATGGCGAGAGAACTGAAGATGCCAACTTGCTGGCCGTGAAAAAACTGCAAATGGCTGGTGTTCTCGGTGTCGCTGCGGACTTATCTCATTTTGCTGATCTTGACGTTGAAACTCCTGATGGAATTTCTTTTTCCGCATTCCAGAGAGATGATGGATCGTTAGAGTTGCTCCCTTCTTTTCGCAAGTCTACAAAAGATCATACTGAAATCTCTGAGTCGCTAGAAGAAGGTACTGAATCAATTGAAATAACCACTCCTGAAGATGTTTCCCAGCGTCTTGGTTACCTTGAACATGGCAAAGCAGTTTTTCGAGTAAGGAACAAGTTTATTGTACTTGATGAGGAGCGCATGGAGGGCGTTCAGGAGATACTGACAAATCGAGTAATCCCTCCTGAGCAGGTACGAACTTTCTTGGAATCCCCTGGTGCTTTTCTGGATGCTTCTAAAGTTGATTTCGATTTAGGTTTCTCGTTCAGAGTAAAAGGGGCAACAGTCTTTGAACCGGCATATTTTGGCGAGACGGACGGATCAGAGACTGATTGGACAGGATGCTCAGGCCTATCAAATCCTCCAGCAATTCATATTGTTGATCTGCCGTCTATAGCTAAAACCCTTGAGGAAGTTGAACGTATCATAGGATTAATCAAGGCTGCAGAAAAAGCAAAAAAGGACAGCATTTATTTCGGGGGCCAGGAGATCATCTTAGGCTCTTCCGAGGAAAATGAACAAGCCGTTCAGCAAGCACAAGAGCAAATCAAAAAGAAAGGTGAGAAAGAAGGTGAAGGGGGACCAGCGGGTGAAACTGATCCCAATGAAGAAAAGTCTCGAGCTACAGTCGATATTATCCCGCAAGACGAAAAGCATGAGTTGGAAACCACGCTGAATCCACAGAAGAAGTATCACTACCCAGAACCGTTAGGATTATCTAACTGCTTGCGAACGCCATATAGTTACCAGGAGGAAGGAATTCGTTGGCTTCTTGGGTTAGCCACTAACAATGCGGAAATGAACTGGACAACAGATTTTGTCGGGGGGGTGCTCGCAGACGATATGGGGCTTGGCAAAACATTCATGTCCATAGTGGCTGCGGCTGAATATGCACGAATTCAAGAGTCTCGGGGGGAAAAGCCAAAACCGGTGCTTGTCGTTGCCCCTCTTAGCTTGTTGCACAATTGGCGTGCTGAAGTTGAATTGGCATACGATCCAATTCCCTTCGATGACGTTGTATTGTTGCAAGGAAAGGAGGACCTTCCTCGGTTCAAGGCGCGTTCTGGCAATGAAACCCTTCAACGAGATAAAGATATTGAAGAGGGAATCAATGCCCTGAGGTATGTTCTCAAGATTGGGGCTTCATGGGGATCAGATAGGTTGGATTCGCCAAACCGATTAGTCCTAACGACTTACCAAACCTTACGTGATTACCAGTTTTCACTTTGCCGTATAGATTGGGGATTTGTGATTTTGGATGAGGCCCAGAATATTAAGAACCCCAATGCTCTTCAGACTAGAGCAGCTAAAGGGTTGAAGGCTAATATCATGGTTCCAGCGACAGGAACTCCAGTCGAAAACAGTTTGACAGATTTTTGGTGTTTGTTTGATACGGCGTGCCCTGGCTTCTTGGAAAACTATCAGGCGTTTATAAAGCGATATGTTGCGCCTATTCGACAAGCTGAGCCCGCAAAAGCCAATGAAGTTCGGTCAAGGGTTGGCAAAGAGTTACGGGACAGTGTTGGCGGCTTAATGCTTCGGCGTACGAAAGAAGATGAACTTGATGGAATTCCTTCGAAGCATATCCATGTTTACGAAAAGGAAATGGAAGGAGACCAGCGTAGATGGTATGAAGCAATTTTGGGTTCCATGAATGTCCGAAGTGATGATGAACCTAGAGGGCCGGCTGTATTAAAAACATTGCATAGCCTACGCGATGCCTCCTTGCACCCTGCTCTGCTTAATGGCGGTCAACCGATACCTCCCAATGACATCTCTTCTGCGAAAGAGCACTTTGGGCAGTCTGGAAAATTAACCCTCCTCTTGGAGATATTGGACGGTATTCAAGCAAAAAAGGAAAAGGTCATCATTTTTGCAGTCCGCCGTCGTTTCCAAGCATATCTTTCAATGGCTCTTGGTCATATCTACGGCATTGATGTCGAGGTGGTGAATGGCACGACAAAAACAACTTCAACACGGGATAGCAGCAAGACAAGGATTGGGATAATTAAGCGTTTTGAGGCGAAGAGTGGTTTCAATATCCTGATCATGTCACCTATAGCTGCCGGTGTTGGCCTCACAATCGTTGGTGCCAACCATGTTGTTCACTTGGAGAGGCATTGGAATCCCGCGAAAGAAGCACAAGCAACAGACAGGGTGTATCGCATTGGTCAGGAGAAAGATGTTCATGTTCATATCCCTTTGTTGACCCACCCAGAGATAGACAGCTTCGACGTCCATCTTGACCGCCTGCTTAGTCGCAAACTTGATTTGAAAGATGCTGTCGTGACTCCCACAGAAGCTAGCCCAAATGACTTTGTTGAGCAGGGTGTTTTTGGCGGCGCAGGGCCAAAGCATGGTGAAAGTACGATCACCTTAGCTGACTTGGAAGGGGACCTCCATTGGCAGACCTTTGAAGCAATTGCTGCCCTAGCTCTTGCTGGTGAATATAATGGTGAAGCATTGCTCACAAAGGCCCCTAATGATTGGGGAGCTGACGCCATTGTAGTGTCTGACAAAAAAGTCGTTTTGATCCAAAGCAAGCATCATCCAGGTGGTAAATTAGCCTCAGAGAAAGCTGTTCGTGAAGTATATGGGGCTAAACCTAAATACGAGAAGCTGCTTGGTCGCTCTGTAGACGAACTAGTCGTTGCGACCAGTGCTCGGAGTGCGGTAAAAGGAGTTAGGGAAGAGGCAAAGCTCTGTGGGGTTCAGTTAATGTTAGCTCAAGATCTTTGCCGTATGCTTGAAAACAAGCAAGTGACCTTTGATCAAGTATATAATTTGCTCAACTCCAAACGCTTCGCTGACTAGTGCTTTTTTCTCAGCTATGCGTGAACCAACGAATCTAATCGTTCAGGGATAACAACAGCCACTTCTCTCTCTGGTTTTTGGAGTCCAGAGCTTCCCACCATCCCTTGAGCCAGAGTCGAACCCGCCATCCCTCTCGCCGTCGCCTGCTCGGATGGCGACGCAAGTAAAGTCGCCGGAGCAAGGCCGTCCGGCGAAGACGGACGCCCGAAGGGCCTGGCCTTGCTCTGGCGGCTGCTTGCGTCACTCTCGCGGAAATATCGGCGAGAGGTGAAGAATTCGTGCTCTCAAAGCTTGCGCGGAACTCAGGCGGCGTCGTATGGTTGGGTATATCCATCGGATAATTCCGTAACCAGAAGGAGGTAAAACGCATTGACGCGCGTCATAAGTTCGTGACGACAGTCCGAACTGATGACGCATGAAGAAGCCTTGTGCTTCAACGATCCACGCGCCGTTTTCCAAACCAACGGCCATTTCAGAATCCAAACACGCAGGCTGTAACGCAGCACCCGCCACAGGTTGAATGGCAGATACCTACGTCTGTCATTGCCGCACTTCCCCTATGGCTGCCGATCTATCCGCAAGACGTATGCGCTTGCGGGGCAGCACCCCTTATTGACTGGGTTTTCCGGAATCTTCTTCCAATGGGAACCG
>Ga0182238_1000004_pt1 | contig 197844 bp, 180 predicted proteins | sample hydfrates6_PW_90_FD_132439 | JGI IMG/M metagenome (GOLD analysis project Ga0182238, IMG submission 132439) | Subsurface microbial communities from deep shales in Texas, USA - hydraulic fracturing test 6_PW_90 | ecosystem: Environmental > Aquatic > Deep subsurface > Shale gas/oil reservoir >... | reverse complement strand
TCACCCGGAGCAGTGACCGTGTCATAGAGCCTCTCGCCGAGAGCGGCGGCGCACCCCCAAAAGCGCAGTTTTTGCCTTCTTTTTTCTGCGCAAGCAAAAAAGAAGGTCGGCCGACAGGCCGAATCCTGCAACTCGTGCGGAACAGCAAGGCCTCCGGCGGGCCCTTCGGGCGGACCAAAGGGGCGAGCCCCCTTTGGAATCCCTGGGTTGTCAGCGGGATTGCAGCTGCCGGGTTCATACGGTCGCACTACTCGCGTCCAAGCTGCAACCCCGCTGACGGGGATTATAGTTCCGTGCGTCTTGGCTGACGGACTTCCTTGACAAAGCAAAATTCAAAGAACTTCAATGCGCACTCCCCCCTCTGCGGTGACCTCAGCCAAATCAACCGGCAGGGCTTGAAGCTTCACAATTTTCCAAACCTTTAGTTGTTACTCTTTACGAAGTCTGATACGTGCTACCGATGCGATGGATGGTGCTCTGCATATTATTGTCGGTCCTTGTTCCGACCGAGTGTTTTTCCCGGACAAGCGCTGTTCCGGAGAGCATCATCGTGACCCATGCCAAGTCCATGCCGCCATTGTCTTTTTTGGATGATGAAGGTAGGCCTGCAGGACTTATCATTGATCTCTGGCGCGAGTGGGAGGGTGCGACCGGCATTCCGGTCTGTTTTCGGCTCACAGAATGGCAAAACACTTTCACGCTGATCGAAAACGGCGGTGCTGATGTCATCGGGGGACTGTTCTATAGCCCGGAACGTGCCATGAAGCTGGCTTTTGCCGGTGCCTTCGTCGAATATTCCGGCAGCTACTTTGCATCCAGACACCTTGCTGTCAGAAAAGTGCGTTCGGAAATTGATGAGCCGCTTGCCGTGGTGATGGGTGATTATGCTGTGGATTACCTTCGGGACAACGAGCGCGACGTCCGGGTAGATTACTATCCGAGTGCCGAGGCACTGTTTTATGCTCTGGAACGCGGCTCCGTGTCTTTTTTCCTGATGGATACTGCACTTGCGGAATGGAAGCTGGAGCAGATGGGTGAACGGAGTCGATTTCTCTGGATGGACCGCGCCTATGAGCGTGATTTGCAACCTGCGGTTCAACGTGGGCGCGATCAACTGGTTATGTTGATCAATGAAGGATTCCAGAACATCCCGGCCGACCGGAAAGAGGAAATCATCTCCAGTTGGATCCCTCAGGAAGGGGAAAGCAGCCTGAGGCTGTGGGACATACTTGGACTGGGCGCGGCCGCGCTGCTCGTGGGCTTCGCCATGTTCATCTTCACGCGCATGTCCAGCCGTCCCAAGCTTATCTGATTCCTTCTTTTCCGCCTCATCGCAAGCGCCTTGGCCTTTCTTGCGTCATGCCACGTATTCAGGTGACACCGCTGACATCAGAACGGGAACACGTTGTAAACGGTACGTGTCCACGCGCCGAGTGCGGCAAAGAATCCACCTGACAGAAAGTCTCCCAGAATCAGCCCCACAAACAGGAAACGCAGCTTGTTGTAGAGCTTGGTGCCTCCATAATGCAGGCACAGGTGGTTGCAGAGCCAGCCGAGGAACATGCTGAACCACAGAATCTTGAGTGTGTCCGAGTAGCAGACGAGGTACCCGATGGGATGCAGGGGCCACCACGGGAAACGGTAGTAGCAGAAGATGAGCAGCCCCATGACCACCGCGCCTGCGGACGAATAGATGATCATCCATTTGTTGGGCCCGGTGGGCACGTCCACGAGCCGCTGTGCGCTCTCGTAGTTGGCGATGACGGTCTGGGTGGCCCAGTCGAGATTCAGCTCTCGGATGCCGTATTTGTGGCAGAGCATGAGCATCACGGCAAAGCCGGCAGCAACCGCCAGCACAAGGGAAAGCCCCAGCGCACCGATGACCATCCTGCGTTTGATGGAGCGCTCCGAGACCTTGCAGGAGTGGAACAGGGTCGGCATAACCGAGTCTTTCACGTCCAGAAACAGCACCTTCTGCATGACGGCGGTGGCGGCGATTCCGGCGGAGCCGAAGAAGCCCGAGCCGAACAGGCCGGTAAGGCCGTCGCTGGGCGCGGCGGTGAGCGTCAGGAACGGGATGCCTCCCTGACAGACGGCGCGGGCCGTCACCAGCATCACGATGAAGAACGCGCCGGGCAGCAGCAGGGCCGCCAGCGGCGGCAGGCCGAAGTACCAGCACCAGACAGCCAGAAAAAGCAGCCCGAGGACGGTTCCCCACAACGGCCAGATGGGCGGCGTCCATTCCTTGGGCGCTTCCGCACTTTCCGGCGCGCCGCTGATGAACGGAGCGCAGACCGGACGCACACTGCATATCCAGACTTCCTTGAGGTGATGGCGGGCGAGCCAGACAAGAAAGATGAAGAATATGACGTAGGCCCCTATGGTCTGGGCCGCTTCCGGACGCGCGAGGTCAGGACCGAAGGTGGTGCCGAGGGCGGCCTCGGGCAGCTGCCAGCCGAGCACGTAGAGCAGGCCGAAGAGTAGCCCCGCCAATATGTGGAAACCCCACAGACTGAAACTGATCTGCCGCGTGGTCAGGAAGGCGAAACCGATGAAGGCGGGCACGATGGCCAGCTTGAGCTTGTGGAAGCCGGAGAACAGCCCGAACTTGGGGAAATATTTCCCTGCCAGAATCAGCGTCGGGATTTCCGGGATGACCGGATAGTATTTGCTCAGGCCGTTGACCGCGTGCAGACACAGGGCCAGCGCAAGGCCCCAAAGCAGGAAGCGGTTGGTCCAGAGCTGGCCGGACTGTCCGTCGTCCAGCGCCTTTCCCATTATCTGCGGGGTGCGCAGCATGGGGAACGTCACGCGCTCATTGACCACCCACTGGCGACCGAAGAGCCGCATCAGGCAGATCATCACGAAATAGGACGCAAGGATGAACACGGACCAGACGCCGAGCACCGGCAGCCACGAGATCCACGGGATGCCCGCCGCGATTTCGCCGTAGTTCATCTCGCGGGCGTCGGGAAGCCCGTCGTAGAGCAGCTTCACAGTGTCCGGATCCGAGGGGTACCACGCGTCGGGCAGGAATGGTTGAAGCGCCTCGGCCCAGCGGTATCCTTCCGAGGCGAAGCGTTCCGGAGCCGTGATGTTCACGAAGAAGCTCTCGGCCAGCCCGCCGTAGGAAATGGTGGCGAACAATGCGGTCATGGCCCATATGACGAGTATTTCCGAGCCGCGCAGCCACGGCCTGCCGCCGCCGACAGAGGACTGCACCGCGCAGATCACGTAAAGCCATGCCGCGATGAAGAACGGTGCCAGCGGGAACGAGCCGGATCCTACAGGCGTGTTGCCGAGCACCGCGCTGTTGTAGGGGGTCACCGCACTCATGACGATGCCGAAGGTCAGACCGAGGACGATCGAGCGGATTCGTATTCCGTTCATGCCAGATCCTCCTTCACGCCGCCGAGTTTGCGGTCGATGTGGCTGCGCAGGTCTTTCGCGAAGCTCTCGTTGGCTTCCTCGTCGAGGGAGCGCCAGGCCAGAAGCTGCTTTCTGAGATCATTGATGAAGGTTCGGTTGAGGTTCTGCCAGGCCTTGGCTTCTCCTGCCTCACGCGTGATGCTCACACGCACCTGTCTGAATCCCTTGTAGATTTCCGAAGGGCAGAAGATTATATGCACCTTCTGTCTCACGCCAAAATCAAAGGGTGCCAGCCATGCGCGCAGGTTCATATCGAAGCAGAAGTCGTCGTGATCCAGCTGTTCGCCGGTGAGTCCGGAAAGGATGGACTGGTCACGGAAGGCGGACTGGTCCCGGTCCACGAAGGTGCACTCCACCTCATCCGTACAGAACGCGCCGTGGGAAACGTCGTGATGGGCCATGTAATAATCGCGCAGGAACCCACCCGCACTGAACTGCTCGGAAAGCTTGATGAGGAACGGCAACTCCACCGTCAGCGTGTCGCCCTTGGGTTCGGGCATGGTCCATGAGCGGTTCACGTCCGGGATGGCGATGCGCGCCGCCACCTTGGCCGGATATATGGATGAGACCAGCGCCACGGCGATGACCAGCAGCATGGCGGCCACGCCCGCAGTGGAGGAGTAGTTGGCGGTCATGCCCGCCCACAGCGGCGTACCGGCAAGGAACGCGGCCGCTCCTTGTGCCAAGAGATAACCGAAGACCACCGAGATGACCGCAAATGCCAGCGCCTCGGCAATGAACAGGAAAGCCACGTGCTGCGGCGCGAGGCCGATGGAGGTGTAGACCGCGATCTCGCCCTTGCGCTCGTACACGCTGCCGATCATGGTGTTGAGCACGATCAGGATGGAGATGAGCACCGGGATAAGAATGTTGGCCGCACCCGCATAGCTCACGGTATTGGCCGTGTAGTAAAGCGAGGTGCCGTCCGGGCCGCCCCGGAAGATCATCATGCCGAAGCGGTCGCCAAGGTCGCCGCCGGGCTGCTCCGACGTGAGCGGCTTGACCGCGATGCCCTTGAGCTTGCCCGCGCCGCCGCCCAAGGAGAGCAGCACGTGGGCCGGGATAATCACGGTTTCGTAGCCTGGGATGTGACGATAGCGAGACTGGTACGAGACCACTTCCTCACCTTCGTCGATGGCCTCGGCCTCCACGTCGGAGAGTCTCGACGCCGCCTCGTTGGGGTACACGATGGGCGTGATCGGCTCGCCGTCAAGGTCAGGATTGTCCCGCAGGCCCGTGTCCGAAAAGACGCCCACCACCTTCAGGTCGAATCCCCAGATGTCCACCATGTTTCGTGTCGGGTCTTCCGGGTCCACGTTCAGCTGCTTGGCGATGCGCTCGGGCAGCATGACCACAGCGCGTTCGCCGGTCTTGAACCAGCGTCCGCTGGTAAGGATCGAATCCAGCCCGGAGACCATGGGTTCGAGATGCGAGAGGCCGACCACGCCGCGCGCGGCCGCTTCCTTGTCCCCCTTATTCACGGGAATGAGCGCCGCCCGGGACATGTCGTGCGGAGCGTACCATGCGCGCGGAGTGACAATGCCTTCCTTGCCCCACGCGGAGCGGGCCACGGAGAGCGACTCCAGCGGCATGTCCTGCCAATTGAAATATTTAAGCAGCAGCCCCTCGTACGTGGCGGTATCGCTGAAGCGCGACCAGCCCTTCTCGCGCACCGACTTCACGGTGGTGAAATTCATGATGGTAAACGTCAGGATGATCAGCGTGATCAGGGTCAGGGCCGTCCGGATGGGTCGCCTGCGCAGGTTGCCGACCCCGAGGGAGAAGGCCGCCCCGAAGGCCGCGGTGGCGCTCAGGTTGGATATGCGGATGTGCTTGGAACGTTGCTGAAGCTCCACCATCTCCCGTTCGAAACGGAAAAAGATGATGAGCCCGACAATGAGCGAAAGCCCAAGGATGAAAAACGCCAGCACCACCACAAGGGGGCTGTAGGTCAGATCAAAGGCCGGATGCACCGCATAGATGGCGCCGATGACCAGCCCGAGCATCCCCAGAAAGGCCACGATTCGCTTCTTGATGTCCGCGTAGCCGAAGACCAGTCGCTCCATGCAGTAGGCGAACGGGATGAACAACGCCACATAGAACAACACGCCGATCAGCACATCCTGCTGGGTCTTGTCCACGTCGTTGTACACCCGTGAGGCTTTTGAGAGCGAAGCGCGGGCGGACTCCACGAAGCTGCGCCAGTTGCGGTCTTCGCGCAGCTCCTCGGCCCGCTGGAGATCGTCGAGGCCGCGTTGCCAGAGGCCGCGGATGCGGTCATTGACGATGCCCCGGCTCTCCAGCGCGCGGATGCGAGGGGCCAGAAGCCGCCACATGTCCCGCGCGGCGCGGTATTCGGTCAGGGGGATGACCGGCCAGTTTTTGGCGAGGTAGCCCTTGCCCATGGGGTGCTTCTTGTCGGCATTGAGCAGGAGCACCTTCTTGTCGATGACCGTATCGGAAAGCGTCAGCTTGATGGGCGTATCCGGCTCCAGAAAGAGCGTTCCCAGCGTGGACCAGCGCGTGTCGAGGCGGCTGTACCAGTAGTTGAGCGGCGGCGCTTCGGTGCGCGCATCGATAAGCTTCGGCCGGTACAGGTACTTGAACGTGCGCGGGTCGAACATGTCGTAGAGCGTGGTCTGCGTGCAGTTGAAGAGGGTCAGCCCCGTCTCCATCTGCGAACGGCTCATCTTCACGCGGTAGTTGGCCTTGCCGGTCTTGGGCTTGTTGATGGCCCACTCGGCGAGTCCGGTATCAGGATCAAAGCCGAACCCTTCGATGACAGCCTTGTGATAGCTGATCTTCTTGCTCGCCAGCCCCGGCACGCGGAAGATGCCTTCGGAGTCCACCATGGAATACATGCGCGTGGTCCACTGGAAGGCCAGCATGACCCCGCCGGTACCGGGCTTGTCCGGAAATATCTCGCCCTTGCGAAGCAGGTTGGCCCGCCCGGTCAGGACACAGTACCGGTTCTTCTTGAGTTCCCCGGGATTCTGCATGGGCGTGCGCGCAAGAGCGTCCACAAGGGCCGTCACCGTGCGGGACTGCCTATCGAGAAAGTCTCTGTCGATGGCGTCGGGCGTGTCGAACGGCGTATGCCACTTGGCACGCGCGTCGTGCAGCGTGGCCAACGTGAAACCGCGTCGTCCCGCAATGGCCATGGGTTCGCCGCCCATCTCGGGGTTGTCCGGAAGATAGCTCTGCCACGAGCGCACCGCGCTGGGCCTGAGCGTTCCCTGATACAGCGAACTCAGTTCCCGGGGAAGCTTGGCCGCGGCCTCGTTCATGATGTCGTGAATGACTGAGAAAAAGCGGGTGCGGTTTACGTGCGGCTTGAGGTGATAGAGCCAGCCCTTGTCAAATCCGCCTACCCCGTTGCCGTGACTGGAAAGATGCAGTCCCACATGGGCCGCCACCGGCCTGTCCCCCACGAGATCGCGCACTTCGAACAGGCTTTTCATATCCTCAAGCTGCTGCCGCGCGTCCTCGACAATGCGGCGCTCCTGCCTGCGTGCCTCCCTCAGAAAAGTCCCGAGCAGCGCCCGCTCGTTTTCCTTGAGACTGACGTCACCGCCCGTGGCCTGCACCCACTGCAAACGTTTGAGCTCCATGCGCTGTTTGGCCAGCCGGTCTATCTCGTTCTGATCGGCGGCCTTGCCGAGCAGTCGCAACCGCATGAGGTCCGTGGTGAGCACGTCCTCCCGGTCGCGCACCACGCGCCGAAAAGCCGTGCGCAACAGCTCCTCGTCCGTATCGGACTCAAGCATCTCCAGATCGAGAGGGTTGTCACGGTCCAAGAGCCAAAGAGTCTTCTCGGCATCGGAAAGTCGTTTCTCAAGGTGCTGGCGACGTTCCCGCAGCGCGTCGTCGTCCACGGCAATTGCCTGCGTGAACTCGCGCATCCCGAGTTGCGATTGCGCCGAAGCCCCCGCAGAGAGCAGAAGAACACTCCGGTCAGGAGGGTTGTCGGCAAACTTCGCCGCGACATCGGCCAGCGCCGCAGCGGACGCGGCCTGATCGGCCCCCGGAGAAGCACCGGCAGCCCAGCCCCCGGCGTCATGGAATGCCTGAACAATCAGCAACTCGTCGGCAAGCTCCGGATCGGCGCCCGGAATGTGGACCCAGACGTTTTCCCCTTGCGCGCGCGTCCAGCGTGCATCGGCGGTAAGCGTGCATTTCCCCAGATCACGGGGACCGCGTTGACGGAAATCCGCACCCAGAAGCGCCTCGGCCTGATCCTCCGGAAGCCAGAGGAAAGGCAGGTCCACCGGGGTAGGCTCGTACTTGATGGAAAAAAGGCTGCGGGCATTCTGGATATCCCTGCCCGGCCCCACGAAGATGATGGCCCGTGCGCCCAGCATGGCAGCATTGTTCCAGTTCTTGCCCGAGGCAAGCTCCATGACGACCACCGCGCCCTCGGCGTCGAGCCCGGTAAACTCCGAAAGCGTCCCCATGCCCGCATACAAGGCCGGTCCGGAATACCCCGGCGGCGGGATGGCACCCGGAGCTAGCGCGTTGGAAGTCAGCTGTTTCGGACGATATACCGCCTCGGCCCCTTCCAGCGAGATGGTCGCACCGCCACGGTGTACCCGCCCCACACGAAACGTCTGCCTGCCGGATTTGGTGCCCGGAAGCTGAGAGGTAATATCCTCAAGCCGCTTCAGGACGATCGAAGCGGCCTCGCGCGCCCCTTCGCTGCCCGGCGTGCGATCCGGTATCGAAGACAGCTCCTCGATGACCGCATCTCCCTGCGGTCCGGCAAACGACGGAACCGAGACGAGCAGGCACAGCAGGCTGAGAATCGCAAGAAGAGCGGCGCGGCGCATGCGTCAGCTCCCTTTTCCGGGCTGCTGGATGCCGCCCACGGAAATATCCAGTTCTTCACGGTTTTCCACGCGGTCCACCATGCCGTCGCGAATCCAGACCACCCGATCGGAAACATTGAGCATCTTGTAGTCGTGTGTGGCGGAAATAATGGTCACGCCGCGATCAGCCGAGAGCGACCGCAGAATCTCGATGGCCTCCTCGCCCGTGGTCAGGTCGAGGTTGCCGGTGGGCTCGTCCGCCAGAATGATGGAAGGATCGTTCGCCAGTGCACGGGCAATGGCCACACGCTGCTGCTGCCCGCCCGAAAGCTCCAGCGGTTTGTGGTCGTGCCGCTTCTGCAACCCCACAAGCTCCAGCAGCTCCATACCTTTGTCCCGCGCATCATCCTCGTTCATGCCCGCAAAGGTCATGGGCAAGGTGACGTTCTCCAACGCACTCATGACGGGAATCAGGTTGAACGTCTGAAATATGTAGCCGATCTTGCGGTTTCGCAGCCACGCCAGCTCGTAGGCGTCAAGCTGCGAGATGTCCACCTCGTCGATGAACACCTTGCCGTCCGAAGGTTTGTCCAGCCCGCCGATCATGTTGAACAGCGTGGACTTCCCCGAACCCGAAGGCCCCATGATGGAGATGTACTCCCCGGAATAGATTTCAAGGTCCACGCCCTTGAGTGCCTCGACCTCCACCTTGCCCATGGTGAACGTCTTCCTGACCTTGACGACGCGGACGATGACGTGCTTGTCCTGATTCATCGCTCTCCCTTAATGTTCCGCCCGGATGGCATTCACCGGCCGCATTCGGGCGGCCACCACCGCGGGATACAGCACTCCCGCCACACTGAGCAGCAAACCGCCGAGCAAGGCGGCTCCCAACGACAGCCCAAGGCTCCCCAACGGTATCGACGTCACCGCATCGAACCCGAAGCGAATCCACCCCGTCAGCCAGGCAAAAAGCCCGCCGGCAAGCGCCCCTGCCAGCGAACCGGAAATCCCCTGCATGGCGGCCTCCAAAAGAAAAAGCCGCAACACGATCGTATCCAGCGCACCAAGACATTTCATGACGCCGATCTCACGGAACCGCTCGGTCACCGACATGAGCTGCGCATTCACGATCCCCACCACGCAAACCAGCATGGAGAGAAACACGATCCACCGCTCCTTCGGCGTCATCGCCACCGTGCCCGACTCGGCCCGAACATCATACCCGGCATCCAGAAGCCTCTTCGCCGCTTCCTCTCCGCCGCTGACCAAAACGCCCTCGGCAACGTTGATACTTACCAGAACGAAAGCCAGAAACGCCACCGCCAGCACCAAACTGCTCACCGTGATCATCGAACGGAAAAACCGCACTCGCAAACTCTTGAAGCTGATCTCAAACGATTTGCTCCAAGGCAACACAATGGCACGACGTATGCCCTTCCTGTCGTTCGAACCGAAAACTGTTTTTTCCATGTTCCTCGACACTAAGCGGTTATGCGCCTGAAAACAAGACCCGGATGCCCTTTTTCACTACACCTTCAATTATGCCTTTGTGCCACCGGCGGGCCCCCCTTTGGAAACCCTGAGCTGTCAGCGGGGTTGCAACTGCTGGGGCCATGGGACCGCATACCCCGCGTTCAAGCTGCAACCCTGCTGACGGGAATTTATGGTTCTGTGGGTCTTGGCTGAACGACTTGGAATTGCTTGGGCTGTTACATTTTTCAAAGCATACGCCCACCGTCAGCGTCCGCCAAGCCGCTTACGAGCTTTGGCTTTCGAAAAGCATCAATGCGGCTTGGCAAGCCAAAACGTTTTGGAAGGAGGAGGGGAAGGAGTCCAGAGGAAGGGGAGGAGGGAACCTTTTGGAAAAGGTTCCCTCCTCCCCTTCCTCTGGCCGCCGGAGGCACACTATAACCCGAAAAACCGTGTTGCGGTCTTCCCGGTTTCTTCCCAGACGGTTTCGGCCGGGAGCCCTTTGAGTTCGGCAATGAAGGCGGCGGTGAAGCCGGTGAGCGCTGGATGATTGCGTTTGCCGCGCCAGGGTTCCGGGGAGAGGAACGGACAGTCGCTTTCCACGACCATGCGGTCGAGGGGAATGATGGTCGCGGCTTCGCGCAGTTCGTCGTTCTTGCGATAGGTGACGGGACCGGGGATGGAGATGGTCCAGCCGAGGTCGAGCAGTTCGCGAGCGAAGTCTGGACCGGAGCCGAAACAGTGCCAGAGCACGGGCTTTCCTGCGAAGCCGCATTCCTTGAGCACGGCTACAGCATCGTCGTGCGCGTCCCGGGAATGGATGACCGGGGGCAGGTTCAGTTCTTTGGCGAGTTCGAGCTGTTCGGCGAAAGCGCGTTTCTGGACGTCGTGCGGAACGCGTTCCCAGTAATAGTCGAGGCCGATTTCACCGACTGCCTTGAGACGCGGCTCCGAGCGGAACAGGTCGCGCATGCGGTCGATCTGGGACGGCACGTAGCTGGCGGAATCGTTGGGGTGAACGCCGAGCAGGAAGAATATTTCCGGATGATTATCGAAAAGTGAGCGATTGGCCTCGTAAGCATCGGGGCCAAGGAAGACGTTTCCAATATGCTTGATGCCGCAGGTACGGGCGCGGTCGAGGATGGCCTCGCGGTCCTCGTCGAAATCCTCAAGATCCATATGGGCGTGGGATTCGACGCCGACGGCGGGCAGGCCGAGGGTTTCCGGTTCGGGTCTGTTCTTCTTTTTCTTTTTTGCCATGACGGGACGGTCATACTCCCAAGCGGACCGGGAATCAACGCCCGTTTCTAGCCAAGCAGGCGCAGGACGGCTTCGCGTTGTGTCTGCGGGGAATAGGCGGCTGCGGTGAGTCGGGCATTTTTCAGGGTCTCGACCAGTTCCGGCGTCTGCCCTTCCCACCACTTCACGGCGGTTTCGAGACACAGGGCCGCGTCGAGCACGTCGCCGTCGGCGCTCCAGAGGCCGTTACCGCCCCAGGAAACATCGCGCAGCGGCCACCATGGAGTGAAGCGCGGCGCGGCTTCGGCCTGACGCATGTAGTCCCAGCCGCCATAGCCGGAAAAACCGGTGCAGAGGCAGCCGCAGGCCATGGCTTCCAGCGGCGGCAGTGGGCAGCCTTCGGGGAATCCGGTCATGAGAAAGATATGGCTGTTGCGCAGCGTGTCGGCCACGCCGAAAGCGTCCATGCCCTGCACGGGCACCCAGCGGACACGCTCCCTGCCGCATCGGGCCTCGAAGGCGGCGATGATCTGTGCGGCAAGCGACTTGTTCTTGCGGGGCATGTAGGCCACTCGGATTTTTCCGTTCCGGGCGGCGTCGCCTTGGTGGAAGATTTCGGGGTCGATGCCGGGGCGCAGCTCGGGGGCGTTGCGGCCCACGGTTTCGGCTATGAATTGGCGAACCGGGTCGGAAACGGAGAAGAAACGCACGGGAAGCCGATCCCATGTCACGCCCTGCGGCAGCGAGGAGAAGAGATAGGCCCAGTTCTGAACATAGCTGATGCAGTCCGCCCCCGCGTCAAGCCCCGGAGCGAGGGCGTTGACCCAGCCTTCGGGCACGAGCCAGCGGTCGCCTGGGGCAAGCTGCAGGTCATCCCATTCCAGCACCGGTGCTTCATCCTTCAGCCCGCCGGGACGCCAGCCGCCCCTGTCCCGCGCAACAAGGTATGTTTCGCGACCTGCCGCGTGCAGGATGTCGGCGATCTGCCTGAGCACGGTGATGCCGCCAGTGGGCTTGCTGACCGGCGGCAGGAATATGCATGTCTTCATGTGCGATTCTCCTCCGATCCAGAGAGCATACTCCACGCTTTTTGGCAAGGTTAGGCGTTTTCTCCCAAAACAGGAAAAGCCCCCCTAAAGATAGCGGGCAAATGGTCCGATACAACGTCTGACCCGAACTGTCTCAAACAAAGACGAACCCTTTCGCAAGGATGCGAAGGGAGGGGAGCACGGCCATGGACGGCAATGTACTCTTCAGTATCATCACACCGAGCACAGGACGGCGGCCCCGCGCGCTGCAAATGGCGGTGAAGAGCGTCGAGCGTGCGGTTCTGCACTCCGGACTTCCGCCTGAATCGGTGGAAATGCTCATCGGCTATGACGGCATCAAAGGACAGCGCCTTTCGGCGTCCTTTCCCATGCGCTGTATCAATTTTCCGCCCGACAACGACTGGGGCAACGGCATCCGTCAGTTGCTCCTGAAGATTTCGCGTGGGCGCAAGATCATTTTCCTCGACGACGACAATCAACTGAAGCCCCGTTCGCTTCAGGTCTACCTCATGCACATGGACGCGGAGATGATCATCGGACGCATCGACACCCAGCTGGCCTTCGACAAACCGCATATTCCGGTGCGCGACGGCGGCTCGGTGGTGCGTCAGGGCAACATCGACCCGCTGTGCCTGTGCCTGTCGCGCGAGCTTGTGCTGGACCGCTGCGGCGGCTGGCGGCACCAGGGGCTATACGAGGCCGACTACATGAACATGCTCGACTGGCACCGGCGGGCCAGGAGCGTCACCGTCATCGACGAGGTGGTGGGCATCTATGACGCGGGCCGCAGCCTCGACGGCGGCGCGCTCTCGCGCAGACAGATGAACATGCTCGACCGCATGGCCCGCGAGCGCGGTGTGACTCTCTCCGGCGGCGCGGACGAAGCCCACGCCATCGCAAGCGGCATCTGACCCGTCAGGACATCCCGACTGACCGCCCGGTTCCGCAGCATTGCGAAGCCGGGCTTTTTATTGCCCGGACGCCCGCCCGCACGGGTTTTTCTCGCGCCCGACGCCCTACCGGCATAACAAGAAAATCCGCAGCCTTTTGAAACAGCGTCCATTTTACGAGTTATCTCATTGCAAAAATTCACTTTTCAACCCTGCATTTTTCCATTTCCTTATCGAACCCTTTTAATGTAAGTAGAGGGGTTCCAAAATCACGACCGAAGCGCCGGTTTCCCGGCCCGTGAAATACGTTCTTTCAACGAGGTAAAGCTATATGCCGCTGTGCACCATCGAAGAAGCCATTGAAGACATCCGGCAAGGCAAAATGGTCATCATGGTGGATGACGAAGATCGCGAGAACGAAGGCGATCTCGTCTGCGCCGCCGAGAAGACCACTCCGGAGATGATCAACTTCATGGCCACCCACGGCAGGGGCCTCATCTGCCTGGCCATGGACGGATACATGGTCGACCGCCTCCAGCTGCCGCTCATGGCCCAGTCCAACAAATCCCAGTTCGGCACCAATTTCACCGTCAGCATCGAGGCCCGCGAGGGCGTCACCACCGGTATCTCGGCCTTCGACCGAGCCACCACCATCCTCACCGCCGTCGCCGACGACGTGGTCCCCGAGGACATCGTGACCCCCGGGCACATCTTCCCGCTGCGGGCCAAGGAAGGTGGCGTGCTGGTGCGCGCCGGCCAGACCGAAGGCTCCGTGGACCTGTGCCGCCTTGCAGGACTCAAACCCGCCGGCGTGATCTGCGAGATCATGCGCGAGGACGGAAACATGGCCCGTATGCCGGACCTGATTCCCTTCGCCAAGGAGCACGGGCTCAAGATCTGCTCGGTGGAAGACCTCATCGCCTACCGCATGAAGTTCGGCAACTACTCCGTCACCAAGGAGGCCGAAGCCGAACTGCCCACGCGCTGGGGCCACTTCAAGAGCGCCGCGTTCAAGTCCAGCACCGACGACAAGACTCACATCGCCCTGTACATGGGCGACATCAAGCCCGACGAGCCCGTGCTGGTGCGCGTGCACTCCGAGTGCCTCACCGGCGACGTGTTCGGCTCCCTGCGCTGCGACTGCGGCAACCAGCTCGCGGACGCCATGTGCATGATCCGCAACGAGGGCAAGGGCGTGCTGCTGTACATGCGGCAGGAAGGCCGGGGAATCGGTCTTGGCAACAAGATTCGCGCCTACCATCTGCAGGATCAGGGCTACGATACCGTGGAAGCCAACATGAAGCTCGGCTTCCCGCCGGACCTGCGCGATTACGGCGTGGGCGCCCAGATTCTGGTGGAACTCGGCATCTCCAAGATGCGCCTGATGACCAACAACCCCAAAAAGATGGTCGGCCTCGAAGGCTACGGGCTGGAGATCGTCGAGCGCGTCGCCATCGAAGCGGGCGCGTGCGAGATCAACCACAAGTATCTCATGACCAAGAAATCCAAGATGGGCCACATGCTGACCCTTGAGGATGAAGAATAGAACCGTCTTTCAGACGCGGAGGATATTCCAATGAACATCAAGACCATCGAAGGCAAGCTGCAGGCTCAGGGGCTCAAGATCGCCATCGTGTCCGCCCGTTTCAACGACTTCATCGTGGATCGCCTCACCGGCGGCGCGGTGGACTACCTCGTGCGCCACGGCGCCGATGAAGGCGACCTCACCCTCATCCGCGTGCCCGGCGCGTATGAAATGCCGCTGGTGGCGCGCAAACTCGCCCGCTCCGGCAAGTACGCCGGCGTGATCTGCCTCGGCGCAGTGATCCGCGGTGCCACCCCGCATTTCGACTTCGTGTCCAACGAGTGCGCCAAGGGCGTGGCTCAGGCCAGTTTCGAGACAGACCTGCCCATCAGCTTCGGCGTCCTTACCTGCGACACGCTGGAACAGGCCATCGAACGCGCCGGCTCCAAGGCCGGCAACAAAGGCGTGGAAGCGGCTTCCGCTCTGCTGGAAACCGTCCGCGTCATGGAGCAGCTGTAACATCCGATGAGCAAGAAAAAAGGCAACAGACCGGGCGTGCGCCGCATGGGCCGCACGCTCGCATTTCAGGTTCTCTACGGCGTATCCATGGTCCCGGAAACGGGCATGGAAGGCATGAAGGCCGCGTTCGAACGCAACCCGCAGGTGGAGAGCGAAGAAAACGATTTCGTCCGCGACTTCGGCAGATCGCTCTATCTCGGCGTGATGGAGCACCTGGCCCGCCTTGACGAGCTGGTGCGCACCCACTCGCAGCACTGGAAGATCGAGCGCATCGCCAAGGTCGAACTGGCGATTCTGAGGCTCGCCCTCTACGAAATGGCCTTCACCGACATCCCGGAAAGGGCGGCCATCAACGAAGCCGTGGAACTTGCCAAACGCTTTGGCGACGGCAACTCCAAGAGCTTCATCAACGGCATCCTCGACGGCGCGGCCAAGGAACTGAAAGCGAAATAAAGGAATTCGAGCAATGGCCATCGGAAAATACCATCCGGAAAAAATCGAGGGCAAATGGCAGGAGATCTGGAAAGAGTCCGGATGCTTCGAGGTCGAGGCCGACCCCGCCAAGCCCAAATACTACGTGCTGGAGATGTTCCCGTACCCCTCCGGGAAGATCCACATGGGTCACGTACGCAACTACTCCATCGGCGACGTGGTGGCGCGGTTCATGTCCATGCGCGGCTATAACGTCATGCACCCCATGGGCTGGGACGCCTTCGGCCTGCCTGCGGAAAACGCCGCCATCAAGAACAATTCCCACCCCGCGGAATGGACCTACGCCAACATCGACGAGATGCGCGAACAGCTCCAGCGGCTGGGATACTCCTACGACTGGCGGCGCGAAGTGGCCTCCTGCCGTCCCGAATACTACAAGTGGGAACAGCTCTTCTTCCTGAAATTCCTCGAAAAAGGGCTCGTCTACCGCAAGAATTCCCCGGTGAACTGGTGCCCGGGCTGCAACACCGTGCTCGCCAACGAGCAGGTGGAGGAAGGCCTGTGCTGGCGCTGCGACGCCGAGGTGGAACAGAAGGACATGGAGCAGTGGTTCCTGCGCATTACCGATTACGCGGATGAACTGCTGGCCGATCTGAACAAGCTCGACAAGGGCTGGCCCGAGCGCGTGCTGACCATGCAGCGCAACTGGATCGGCAAGAGCTACGGCGCGGAACTGACCTTCTCCGTCAAAGGCTCCGACCGCAAGATCGACGTGTTCACCACCCGGCCCGACACCATTTACGGCGCGACTTTCATGTCCGTGGCCGCCGAGCATCCCATGGTGGAAGAGCTCATCGAAGGCTACGAGAAGGCCGACGAGGTCCGCGAATTCGTCAGCAAGGTCCGCAATATGGACCGCATCAAGCGCGGCGCCGACGACCTCGAAAAAGAAGGCATCTTCACGGGCGCTTACTGCGTCAACCCGGTCACCGGCCGGGAGATGCCCATCTACGTGGCAAACTTCGTGCTCATGGCCTACGGCACCGGCGCGGTCATGGCGGTGCCCGCTCACGACCAGCGCGACTTCGAATTCGCCACCAAGTACGAACTTCCGGTTCAGGTGGTCATCAATCCGCCCGAACTGCACGAAAAGGGCGATGTCCTTGATGTCGCGGACATGAGCGAGGCTTACGCCGACCCCGGCATCCTCGTGAACTCCGGCGACTTCGACGGCATGGAGAACGAGGCTGCCAAGAAGGCCCTCGTGGAACACCTCGACGGCTCGGGCCTCGGCCGCATGACCGTGAACTACCGCCTGCGCGACTGGAACGTCTCCCGCCAGCGGTTCTGGGGCGCCCCCATTCCCGTGATTTACTGCGACGCCTGCGGCGCGGTGCCGGTCCCCGAGGACCAGCTGCCAATCAAGCTGCCGGAAGACGCGCAAGCCCGCAGCGACGGCAAGTCCCCGCTTCCGGGCATGGACTCCTTCGTCAACTGCGACTGCCCGCAGTGCGGCGGCAAGGCACGCAGGGAAACCGACACCCTGGACACCTTCTTCGAGTCCAGCTGGTATTTCCTGCGCTACTGCGATGCCCGCAACGATGACGCTCCGTGGGACAAGGAAAAGATCGACTACTGGCTGCCCGTGGACCAGTACATCGGCGGCATCGAGCACGCCATTTTGCATCTGCTCTACGCCCGCTTCTTCACCAAGGCCCTGCGCGACACCGGTTTCATCAACAACGACGAACCGTTCGAGCATCTGCTCACGCAGGGCATGGTCCTCAAGGACGGCGGCAAGATGTCCAAGTCCAAGGGCAACGTGGTGGACCCCAACGCCATGATCAACCACTACGGCGCGGACGCCACGCGTCTGTTCATCCTCTTCGCCGCCCCGCCGGTGAAGGAGCTTGAGTGGTCCGATCAAGGCATCGAGGGCGCCTACCGCTTCCTCAACCGCCTGTGGCGGCTGGTGGAAGACCTGCAGGACGTGCTGCAGCAGGCAAAGCCCGCAAGCTTCACCGACCCGGCCTCCGAAGCCGCCAAGTCTTTGCGCCGCAAGGAACACGAGACCATCAAGCGCGTCACGCACGACATCGAGAACCACTTCCAGTTCAACACCGCCATCGCCGCGGTCATGGAACTGGTCAACGAGCTGTACGGCGTCAAGGACGAACTGCGAGAGTCCGCTCCGCAGGCCCTGTCCTCGGCCATCGCCACGGCGCTGACCGTGCTCTCCCCGGTGGCCCCGCACATCTGCGAGGAACTCTGGGAGACCCTCGGACACGATACCCGTCTGGCCGAGCAGGCATGGCCCGCTCACGACGAATCCGCGCTGGTCCTCGATGAGGTCACGGTGGTGGTGCAGGTCAACGGCAAGGTTCGCGGCAAGCTGAACGTGCCGAACAACGCGCCCAAGGATGACGTGGAAAAGATCGCCATGGAGCAGGAGAACGTGATCAAGCACATTGAAGGCAAGACCGTTCGCAAGGTCATCGTCGTTCCCAACAAACTGGTGAACATCGTGGCCAACTAGCTCCCCGACATATCCGACAGAAAAGGCCCCGCTTCGGAATTCCGAAGCGGGGCCTTCTTGCGTGTGATTTCCAGGCTACCGAGTCTCGATGATCTCCGGATCCTTCCAGTTCCACCACTTGAGCTTGTCCGGGTCGTGGAAGGTGGTGGACGCGTAGTACACGGCGCAACGGAACACGTAAAGCACGCAGCGGTCCACGTGCTGGTCGGCCAGCGCCATGAGGCTTCTGTAAATGGCCTCGGGGTCCTGATCCTTCAGGTCCTCGACCTTGCGGAAGCCCAGCTCGTACAGGTCCTGCGCGATGCTGGATCCCACGCCGGGGATGGAACTCAGTTCCCGGATGGCCTGATCGTGCTCGTCCATGTCCGCTCCGCTAGATGCGTCCGTAGACCTTGTCGAGAATTTCCTTGCCGCCTGCGGCGAGAACGCGGTCGGCCAATTCGGTGCCGATCTGCCAGGCGGAATCGCGGTGTCCTTCCTGCTCCATGCGGATGGGACGGCTGCCGTCCTCGTCGGCCACGAAGCCGGTCAGGAGAATCTTCTCGCCCTCAAGGCGGGACCATGCCGCGATGGGCACCTGACAGCCGCCGTCGAGGCCGGTGAGGAAGCCGCGTTCGGCCAGCACCTGATATTTGCTTTCCCTGTGGTCGAGGAACTCGATCATGCCGCGCACTTCGGCGTCGTCCTTGCGGTACTCGATGCCCAGCGCTCCCTGCGCCACTGCGGGCAGAAAGTCCGGCGGACCGAGAATCTCCGACTTGGGAGCGGAGAGGCCGAGGCGCACCAGACCGGCGGTGGCCACCACGATGGCGTCGTACTCGCCGTTCATGAGCTTGCCCACGCGGGTGTCGAGGTTGCCGCGCAGCCACTTGATTTCGAGGTCCGGGCGCAGCAACAGGAGCTGGGACTGGCGGCGCAGGCTGCTGGTGCCGACCACCGCCCCTTCGGGCAGTTCGGCAAGACCGCGATAGTTCACGGACAGCAGCGTGTCTGTGGCCGCCTCGCGCTCGGGGTTGATGCCCACTTCGAGGCCCTCGGGCAACTCGGTGGGCACGTCCTTCATGGAGTGCACCGCGATGTCGGCGCGGCCGTCCAGCAGGGCTTCCTCGATTTCCTTGACGAAAAGGCCCTTGCCGCCGACTTTCGCCAGCGGCACGTCGAGGATCTTGTCGCCCTTGGTTTTGATTTTGAGCAGCTCCACTTCGAGGCCGGGGTGTTCTTCGCGAAGCAGTGCGGAAATGTGATTGGCCTGCCACAGGGCGAGCTTGGAGCCCCGGGTGGCGATGGTGATTTTCTGTTTCATGAGAAGCGGTGTGGTTGGGCGCTAGCCGCAGGAGGAACAGTTGCCGCCCACGCATCCTGCGCAGCCGGAAGGGGCGCTTGCCGCAGCGGGGGCGGATTCGGTCTCGCCGCCGAAGTCTTCCCCGGAACCCATGCGGGTCCTGCATGCGGAGATGAGCTTTTCGGTCGCCCCGGATTTGCAGGCCGGGCACGGCGGACATTCGTCATGGCTGAAGACCAGTTCCTCGAACTCGTTTTCGCAATCCTTGCACTTGTATTCGTAGATGGGCATAGGCTTCCCCCCTGATGGTTATCCATTCGCGCCTCGGCGCGGCATACCTGATTATCGGAAAAGGTGGCGACTGGCAATCACCGCCGCGTCATACGTAAGTCCGCGTGAGCGTTTGTCCACCTGAAAATAATATCATCATCTGGCGTTCCCGAGCCAAAAAAGCTACCTTCCGCCGGAAACACCCAAAGGACTCCATGAGCACGCACCAAAAGGATATGCGCCTTCCTCCCGAACCGGACTTCGGGCACAGCGGCATCGATGATGCCAATGAGATGGTGCGGTGCGTGTTCTCCACCCAGCGGGAGATAACCATCGGCACCGGCACCACCAAGCGCAGGCAGAAAAGCCGCATCATGTGGCTGGTGGAGCAGCGCGACGACGATACCTACGCCGTTCGCAAGATCAACGCCAACTTCGTGCCGGTGGGCAAGGAAACCACCATCACCGGAGAGCAGCTCTTCTCCGAGTTCACCCCGGAAGTGGAAATCCATCTGACCAAGGTGGAGCCCGCCATGCTCAACCTGCACCGCACACTGGAACGCGGCGACCTGCACCGCCTCGTGGGCGAAAGCGGCGAGGCCGAAATGGAGTACAGCGAGGCGTTGCAGATAGACGAACTCAACGTGCGCGCCATCTTCGGCCTCGGTATCGTTCTGGCCCAACGCGGCGCCGTTCAACGCGCCCGCTCCGTCTTCCACGACATCGTCAACCTTGATGCCGCTTTCGAGGAAGAACACAAGCACCTGTTCAATGAATTCGGCATCAGCCTCAGGAAGGCGGCCCTGTTCGAAGAAGCGGTGCAGTATTACACCCGGGCCATGGAGCTCACCCAGAGCGATGACCACCTGCACTACAACATCGCCCGCGCCCATTTCGAGCTGGCGCAGTGGGAAGAGTGCTTTGAGCATTTGCACAAAAGCCTGTCGATTAACGGCAATCTCAACGAATCCCTGAACCTGCTCAGACTCATAAAGGCCATCCACGGCGATCAGAAGCTGTTGAAAAGGTACGGCAAGAAGCCCGTTCCGCAAACCGTTGGGGAACAGGCCGAACAACTGTTGAAGGAAACGGAATAACCATGAAGCTCGACATCACGCTCGTAGGCAACTACCACGCTCTGGGCCTGCTGCGCCTCAACCGCTACACCATCAAGCAGGGCGTGCAATCCTTCGGCAGCCGCCGCTGGACCGAAATCCTCAACGGAATCGCCTACGGCCCGCAGCCGGAAAATCTTCAGCAGGCAGTGGAGGCAGCGCTGGGCAAACGGGTGGAAGCGCCTTACTCCGGCGGCGGCGTGCTGCTGGACGACCAGTTCGGCATGGAAGTCTTTCTGGACAACGAGGAATACCCCTGCGGCAACGTGGACGGCACATCCAGACTGATCCGGCCGGAAAAATTCATGACCGGCTTTCGCAAGAACGACATGCTTTGCGAATGCAAGGCTTCGGGCATCGGTGCCCTCAAGTGCCGCTGGGAATTCGACGAAGAGTTCGACGAACGCAAGATCCGGCTCGAATACGATGACTTGCGCGAGGTGCTGAACAAGCCCAAGGCCTTTGAAGTGGTGACCATGGTCACCTACGACGGCAAACAGCCGGATCGTCTCGTGCGTGACGGCGGCGAAGGGCTCACCCCCTCGGCGCCGGTCTACCGCATTTCCTGAACCGTCCCGTCATCCAGCCTCGCAAAGAACTCGCGCATTCTCTTTTCCGACCAATACTCGCCGTTACCGTTGAGACTCACGAAGCCAACGTGCCCGCCGTGCGCCGGGATATCCAGGTACAGGCAGTCGTTTCGCCGCGCCCTGCCCTCGGGATAGCACAGCGATGACAGGAACGGGTCATCCGCCGCGTTCTCCAGCAGGGTCGGCACCCTGACCTCATCCAGAAACTGAAGGCTGGCGCATTTCGCGTAGTAATCCTGTGCCGAGGCGAATCCGTGCAGCGGCGCGGTGTAGCGGTCATCGTACACCTCGAAGGTGCGGATCTCGTCCAGCCCAGTCAGATCGAGTCCGAGTTCGGGGAAACGCTCGGCCTTGTGGCGCACCTTTTCCCTGAGTCCGCGCAGGAAGTATTCCATATAGACACGGTTCACGGTGCGGCCCATCACCTTCGCGGCCCCGGCGAGGTCGCAGGGCACGGAGAATACGGCCGCACGGCTCACCTGCGGCGGCACGTTGTCGGGATTCTCGCCCAGATATTTCAGCGTCTGGTTGCCGCCCATGCTGAAGCCCACCAGCGCGGCCTCCGAATACCCGCCGCGACGCAGCGCGTGAGTCAGCACCGTATGCAGGTCATCGGTCACGCCGGAATGATACAGGCGCGGCAGCCGGTTGGGTTCGCCCGAGCATCCGCGAAAATTCAGATTAACGGTGTCCCAGCCGTCACGGTTCAGGGCCAGCGCGGCGCCGGCCACGTATTTACGCCGGGAGTTTCCTTCCAGCCCGTGCGAAATGACGGCCACCCGGTCCGAGCCGGTGCGGCTCCAGTCCAGATCGATGAAATCGCCGTCGGGCGTGGTGATACGTTCGGATTCGAAGGCAATCTCCGGCCTCCTGCGCGCCAACACCGGATATATGGTCTGAAAATGTCCGTTGGTGAAAGGAAATGCGGGATTGTAATCAGCGTGTTTCAGAAGTGGCATGAGTGGCTCATGCCCGATTTGGGAAGCTACGGCAAGGCCTGAATTATCATTGATTCTTTTGCCTTCCCGGAGGATGCATTTTACGATGAGCATCAAGATTGTCGTCCGTTTTCTGCTTTCGACAAGCCTGCTTCTGCTGCTGGCGGTCCCCACTCATGCGGCGGATTATCGCACCCTGCTCATCAGTTCGTATCATCCCGGGTTTCCTACTTTCTCCAGGCAATTGGAAGGGCTCAACTCCCTGCTGGAACCGGCGGGTGCATCTCTTGACGTCGAATTCATGGATTCGAAAAGGTTTCCCTCCACGAGACAGCGCAGCGAATTCAGGAAAAGTCTTACCTACAAACTGGACAGGCTCCCAAAGTACGACCTCATTTTTACGGCTGACGACAACGCATTCAATTTTGTCATGGATAACAGGGAGACGCTGTTCAAAGGGCTTCCGATCGTCTTTTTTGGCGTGAACGACGAGGCGAACGCTCTCTTGCGCGTTCAGGACGACTCGCTGGCCACTGGCGTTCTGGAGGAGATATCGATCAGCCAGACACTCGACATGGCCCGGGAGATGATACCCGGACTCGAAAACATCGTGGGGATCGCGGACGCGACCACCACAGGCAGGACTGACGCGGAGGAGTTCCTTGCCGCACATGACAAGACTCCGCTCACCCTTTCCCTGCTCGACCTCGGCGCTCTCGACTGGCAACAATTCGGAGAGCAGATTGCTTCACTGGATCGCGACACCGCGCTTCTGCTCATCTCCGCCTTTCACGATAAACAGGGTGAAAGAAAGGATTTCAGAGAAACCGTTGAGTTCATAACCGCCCGTGCCAGTGTCCCCGTGTTTCATCTCTGGCAGCACGGCATCAGACAGGGGCTCCTTGGTGGCAAGGTCGTCTGCCAGTACAATCAGGCCAAACTCGCGGCACAAAGCGCAGTGGAAATTCTTCGCGGGCGCAGCCCGGCGGACATCCCGGTCATGCCCGGCCGGAACGCCAACGTCAACATCATGGACGGCGAGGCCCTGCGCTGTCTGGGCCTTTCGGAAACCCGCGCTGAGAACATTGCCTCCGTCATCAACACACAGCAAAGCTTCTTTGAACGCCACCAGGACCTCATTCTTCGCGGCGGACCGGTCTTTCTACTCCTTCTCTTAGCCATCGGCTACCTGTTGCACCTCAACCGCGCTCTCTATCTGACCCGCAGGGAACTGCATGAGAGCGAAAAGAAATACCGTGCGTATATCGACCACGCCCCGGACGCGGTATTCGTCACCGATGACCGGGGTTTCATCCTTGAAGCCAACCGCAGCGCACGGGAGGTATCCCTGAATGATGCGGACAAGGATATCACCGGGCTGACACTTTTCGAGGTTCTTCCACGGGAGAACTGGCGCGACCTGCGCGACGCACTGAACCACCTTGAAACGGAAGGCGTATTCAGGGGGCGGAGCCAATCGGTCAAGATGGTCGAGACAGACAGATTCGTTTACGTGGATGCCGTTCGGCTTGAAGCGGACCTGTGCATCTGGTTCGCCAAGGACATCACCCAGATCAAGCAGGCACAGGATGCCCTTGAGGAAAGTGAGACCCGGTTCAGGAGCCTCATCGATCAGGCAGCCGATGCCATTGTGGTCATGGACCTTGACGGCAGCATCGTCATGGCCAACCGCAGCGCCTGTTACTCTCTCGGCTACGGCACCGAGGACATTCTGAAAGCCAATGTCCGGGACCTTGTCCCGGGCCTGATCTTGCCGAATACATCGGACTACTGGGCCATGCTTCCGGCCACGTTCGAACGCGGAATCCGCCGCAAGGACGGCAGCGATTTTCCGGCGGAAATACGCATCGGCGGCATAGCCTATGGCGGAGAACGCAAGCTGCTTGCGCTCGCCCGGGACATCACCAAACGCAAAAACAATGAAAAACGCATTCTGCGCGAGTCCTCCATCAATCTGGCACAGGCCGAAATCTCCGGCGGGCTCACCAGTCCGGACATGAGCATCAGCGAAGTTTCCGGAGTTGTGCTCAGGCACAGCCTGACAATATCCGAAAGCCTTTTCGGTTACGTGGGCACCGTGGATGCCGAGGACGGCACTCTTCACGTGCACACGTTCAGCGACCTCATGCACGGCGGACAGTGCCGGGTTTCCGACCAGCCCGTGGACTTTCCCAAGGAAGGCGACAGCTACCCCGGCCTCTGGGGCGTCAGCCTGAACACCAGACAGACGCTCATCGCCAACCAGATGGAGGGACATCCCGCCTCAAGGGGCCTGCCCGAAGGCCATGTCCCGCTCCAGAGGCTGCTTTCCGTACCGGTCATTCATGACGACACCGTGGTAGGACAGATCACGGTGGCCAACGCGGAAAGGGACTACAGACAGGAGGACGCCGAGGCACTGGAGCGCATGGCCAACCTCTTTGCCGTGGGCGTGCATCGCAAGCGCATGGACCGCGCAATGCGTGCGGCCAAGGAACAGGCAGAGGCCGCCAACCGCTCAAAAAGTGAATTCCTCGCCAACATGAGTCACGAAATCCGGACACCGCTCAACGGCATCTTCGGAATGCTTCAGCTCGCGCTCGCCGCCAATCCGAGTGAAGAACTGCGCAAATACCTTGATACGGCATTTGAGTCCGGGCGTAACCTGCTCAGTGTCATCAACGACGTGCTGGACCTGTCCAAGATCGAGGCCGGAAAGATCGAGCTTGCGCAAGAGGATTTCCAGTTCGAAGACACGGTCTCGGCGGTCATGGAGATGTTTCAGGTTCCGGCGGCCGAGCGTGGCCTCGGGCTGTCGTGGCATATTTCGCCGCGAGTACCGGATACGCTGCGCGGCGATGCCGGCAGGCTGCGCCAGATTCTCTTCAACCTTGTCGGCAACTCCATGAAGTTCACCGAGAAAGGATCGGTGAGCGTGGAGTGCCATCCCCTGCCCGGCCGACACGAAGACGAAGTACGCGTGATGCTCGCGGTGCATGACACCGGCATCGGCATCCCGGCCGACAAGATGGACAGTATCTTCAGGGTCTTTGAGCAAGTGGACGGCTCCCACACCCGCCGCTATCAGGGCTCCGGTCTGGGGCTGACCATTGTCCGCCGTTTCGCCCGCCTCATGGACGGCGATGCTCTGCTGGAAAGCGAGGAAGGAGAAGGAACCACGGCCCTGGTTTGTCTGTCTCTGCTCCGCGCGCACGAAGCGCTGGAACCGGCTGGTCAGAGCATTGCCGACCCCATTCCGCCTGGCGTTGAGCTGGATGTCCTGCTGGTGGAAGACGAGCGGGTAAACAGGCTGGCGGCCCGCAAACTGCTGGAGCGGCTCGGACACCGGGTCCGCACCGCCGAGAACGGCCTTCAGGCAGTGCAGGCACTGGAAGACGCGCACGCCGACGTGGTGCTCATGGACGTGCAGATGCCCGAAATGGACGGGCTCGAAGCGACCCGGACCATCAGGTCCCAGTCACCGGGCGGTCGGGGAGATGTCCCCATAATCGCGCTCACGGCACACGCGCTCAAGGGGGATCGGGAACAGTTCATGGCCGCGGGGATGGACGGCTACATCGCCAAACCCATGCAGACGGACACACTGTCTCTGGAGCTTGGCAGAGTGCTGCGTCTCAAGGACGCCATGCCGGAGGGCTGACGTTCGCTGCACCGGCCGTTGCCCACGAAAAAAGGCCCCGCCTTGCGACGGGGCCAGTCACCGAAACGAGTCCGGTGGGGAAACTTGCAGCTACTCGGCGGCCTTGACGGCCACGGGCTTCACGATGGCGCCGTCACGGATACAGCGGGTGCACGCCTTGACGGAGATAACCTGACCGGTTGCCAGCTGATGGCGAACCTTCTGCAGGTTCGGCATGAAGCGACGCTTGGTCTTGATGTGGGAGTGGGAAACGTTGTTGCCCGACTGGGGACCCTTTCCACAAATATCGCAAACCTTGGACATAGCGACCTCCTCGCATTATATGCAAATTCTTGATTCGTTCTTTATGATGCGCATGCGGAAGGTGCTCCCGATACGCAGAGGGAGTTTCCTTACCGTCTTGTGCAGTTGTTGGCAAGGGTTTTTTTCTTGACAAGAGAAAAAGTTCCCATATAGGAATCACCGGTTGCCCGAAACCGGCAGGCGTGAGAGAGTCCTGAATATGACCGAATACATGATACCGCTGAATGACATCCCGGCAGAGGGCCGGGAATTTTCTTTTTCGGACCAGAGCCTCTGGCGCGAACGCTGGGAAGCGTTCGAGCTCGGACTGGAACCGGCAAAGGATATCGAGGCCGTGTTCACGCTCATGGCTCAGGATGATGACTCCGTGCTCGTGCGCGGACGCATTGCCGGAGCCGTCAAGGCTCCCTGCGATCGTTGCGCCGAAACCTTCGAGGTCGAGATCGAAAGCGACTTCGAACTTTTCGAGGAATCGGAAGCGGGCGACGGAATGCTTGACGGCGAAGAGGTGAGAATCGTCACCCGTGATGGTCAACTACATCTTGACATGGGCGCGATACTCTGGGAAGAGTTCGCCCTCGCCCTGCCCGTGAAGCCCCTTTGTTCGGAAACATGCGAAGGACTCTGCCCCCACTGCGGCAAGCCGAGCACCGACTGCGAGTGCTCCGTAGAGGAAGAGGGCGACCCCAGACTTGCGGTTCTGCGCAATTTGAAGGTAAAGTAACCAGCCCCGCCCGGGTGCGCCCGGCCGGGAGATCAATATCGAGAGGATAGCATCATGGCACTTCCCAAGAAGAAAACTTCCCGTTCCCGCAAGGGCATGCGTCGCGCCCACGATGGCCTGACCGCCCCCAATGTTGTTTACTGCGAGTGCGGCGAGCCCGTGCTGCCCCATCGTGCCTGTGACGTCTGCGGCAACTACAAAGGCCGCCAAGTCGTAAACAGCGACGATGCCTAGCAAACAACCGCGCATTGCCATCGACGCCATGGGCGGCGACTACGGCCCGAGCGTGGTCGTTCCCGCCGCCGTCCGTGCCGCCGAAGAAGGCATTGCCCTGGCTCTCGTGGGTGACGAGGACGCCATCCGTGCCGAACTCGGCCGTCTGAAGACGGACGGGCTCGACATTGATGTGGTTCCCGCTTCCGAGGTCGTCGAAATGGACGACAAAGCCTCGGACGCCCTTCGACGCAAGAAGGACTCGTCGATCCACGTTGCCTGCCGCACCGTCAAGGAAGGACGCGCCGACGGCGTGGTCAGCGCCGGACACTCCGGGGCCACCGTGGCCTGCGGCATGTTTGTGCTTGGCCGCATCAAAGGCGTTTTGCGCCCCGCTTTCGCCGGCATCATGCCCACCGAGAAGCGCCCCTGCGTGCTCATCGACGTGGGCGCCAACGTCGATTCCAAGCCGCAGCACCTGTTGCAGTTCGGCCTGATGGCTGACGTGCTTGCCCGCGACGTGCTCGGCACCGAGCGCCCCACCGTCGGCCTCCTGTCCATCGGCGAGGAGGAAGGCAAGGGCAACGCCATAGTCAAGGACTCCTTCGAGCTTTTCAGAGAGTCCGAGCTCAACTTCATCGGTAACGTGGAAGGCCGCGACATTTTCACCGGCGACGTGGATATCGCGGTCTGCGACGGTTTCGTGGGCAATGTTGCCCTCAAGCTGTCCGAGGGTCTGGCCAAGTCATTCGGGAACATCCTCAAGAAAGAGCTGAGCAGCAGCTTTCTCTCAAAACTTGGCTCCCTGCTTTCCTTCGGTGCGTTCAAGCGCTTCAAGCGGCTGGTGGACTACGCCGAATACGGCGGAGCCCCGCTTCTTGGCCTGAAGGGCATTGTCGTGGTCTGCCACGGCAAGTCCAACGAAAAGGCCATCATCAACGCCATCCGCATGGCCGCCAAGTTCGTGTCCAACAAGTCTCACGAGCATTTGGCCGAAGGTCTGGAAGCCCACAGGGCTCTCTCCGACGGCAATAGCGAGAAGGCAGCCTAGACGCACCGTCGCCGACAACCCGGGCCCCCGAGCCCACACCCTACGCAAACGATGAGCATCGATATCGTCCTGCGCGGCCTCGGCCGTTACGTACCCGAAAAGACACTGACCAACGCCGACCTGGAGAAGATCGTCGATACTTCCGACGAATGGATCTTCACCCGCACCGGCATCAGGGTCAGACACATAGCATCCGAAGAACAGAACACCAGCGACCTTGCGGTGGAAGCCGCCAGACAGGCGCTCGCGAACGCGAACATGGAGGCCGAAGAGCTGACCCACATCGTGGTCGGCACCTTCACGCCCGACGCCATGGTCCCGTCCTGCGCCTGCGTGGTTGAGGAAAAGCTCGGTATCAAGGGCCGCGCGGTATACGACATCGCCGCCGCCTGCTCCGGCTTTCTCTATGCGCTGGAAAACGCCCGCGCCATTCTCGCCCTGCACCCCGAGGCCAGAGTCCTCGTTATCGGGGCCGAGACGGTCACCCGGCGCATCAACTTCGAGGACCGCTCAACCTGCGTGCTGTTCGGCGACGGCGCCGGCGCCGCAGTGCTCACCCGCGACGGTGAAGGCCCCAAAGTGCTGGACGTCAAGCTCTCCAGCGACGGCAGCCTCGGCCGCCTGCTCACCGTCAACGGCGGTGGTTCCTGCTCCTCCTACTCCCGTCCGGGCGAACCCATCCGCGAAGACTACTTCGTGCAGATGGAAGGCCGCGAGATTTTCAAGCACGCTGTTCGTTCCATGACCGGCGTCTGCAACGAGATTCTCGAAGACAACGGCCGCACCCGTCACGACATCGACGTGCTGATTCCGCATCAGGCCAATTGGCGGATCATCGACGCGGTGGGCAGGAAGTTCGACGTGCCGCCGGAGAAAGTCTACTCCAACGTGGACCGTTACGGAAACACCTCCGCGGCGAGCATCCCGTTGGCCCTTTCAGAAGCCGTGGACAACGACTTCGTGAAGGACGGCGACCTGGTTCTGCTGACGAGTTTCGGCGGCGGCTTTACATGGGCCTCCGCTTTGTTGCAATTTTAACCAAATACTTTCAAACGAACGTTTGCTGTCGATTTGCAGTCACGTCCGTATTGGTATATTGGGTTCGATCAACTGCTCATACAAGACCCAAAGAGGTGAGTGACGAATGAGTGATCTTCCCAAAGTGGCCCTGGTTACCGGTGGGTCCCGAGGCATCGGAAGGGCCGTGGTCGAAAGACTGGCCCAGGATGGCTTTGAAACGTGGTTCACCTACGTGAGCCGTCCCGAAGAAGCCGAAAAGGTCGTCGCCGAAATCGAGTCGGCCGGCGGCAAGGCACGCGCCTTCAAGCTGGACTCCGGCGACTCCGAAGCCGTTGCCTCCTTCTTCAAGGAGGAGATCAAGGGCAAGGCTGAGCTGGAAGTGCTGGTCAACAACGCGGGCATCACCCGCGACGGCCTGCTCATGCGCATGAAGGACGAGGACTGGGACCGCGTCATCCAGATCAACCTGACCGGCTGTTTCACCTTTCAGCGTGAAGCCGCCAAAATCATGAGCAAGCAACGGCACGGCCGCATCGTGAACATCACCAGCGTGGTGGGACAGATGGGCAATGCCGGACAGGCCAACTACTGCGCCGCCAAGGCGGGGCTCATCGGCCTGACCAAGTCTTCCGCACGCGAGCTTGCCGCGCGCAACGTGACGGTGAACGCCGTCGCACCCGGATTCATCCAGACCGACATGACGGCCGAACTGCCTGAGAAGGCGGTGGACGCCATGCTGTCCCAGATTCCGCTCAAGCGGCTGGGCGCACCCGAAGATATCGCAGCCGCCGTATCATTCCTCGCAGGCCCCAACGCCGGTTACGTTACCGGCCAGGTTCTCGCGGTGAACGGCGGCATGTACATGTAGCAAAGAACCATCAAACACACCCATCATTGGAGGGTAAAATGTCCGACGTTGCCAGCAAAGTCAAAGACATCATCGTGGATCAGCTGGGCGTAAGCGCAGACGAAGTCGTGGAAAACGCAGCTTTTGTCGAAGACCTCGGCGCCGACTCCCTGGACCTCACCGAGCTCATCATGGCTATGGAAGAGGAATTCGACCTGGAGATCGACGACGAGCAGGCGCAGAAGATCCTCAAGGTTCAGGATGCCATCGACTTCATTTCGAAGAACCAGTAGCATCCGCACCGATCTGAAACGGTTACCACAGGAGCGTCTTATCCCGGCCTGGGTATAAGACGCTCCCGTTGCTATTCGGAACCAACAAGCAACCGGAAGGCAGTCAATGAACAGGGTTGTCGTCACGGCGGTATCCGCCATCACTCCTCTCGGACACGACATTGAGACCAGCTGGGAGAACCTCCTTGCGGGGAAATCCGGCATAGGCCCCATCACCAGGTTCGACGCCGACGGCTTCGACGCCCGCATCGCGGGTGAAGTCAAGGACTTCGATCCCACCAAATACATCGACAAAAAACAGGCTCGCCGCATGGAGACGTTCACGCAGTACTCCGTGTGCGCGACCAAGATGCTCATGAATGACGCAGGCTGGAGCGTTCCCGAAGAGGAAGCGCACCGCACCGGCGTCATCATCGGCGTGGGGCTGGGCGGCCTCGCCACCACCGAGTCCATGCACTCCAAGCTGCTCAAGCGCGGCCCGTCCAAGATTTCCCCGTTCTTCATCCCCGTGCTCATCGCCAACATGGCCGCCGGACAGGTCTCCATCGAGGCTGGAGCGCAGGGCCCGAACATCTGCACCACCACCGCGTGCGCATCCGGCACTCATGCCATCAGCGCCGCGTACACCGACATCATGCTCGGCCGAGCCGACGCCATGATTTGCGGCGGTGCCGAATCCACCATCACGCCGCTTGGCATCTCGGGCTTCACCGCCATGAAGGCGCTGTCCACCCGAAACGATGACCCCGAAGCGGCCTCGCGTCCCTTCGACAGCGAGCGCGACGGCTTCGTCATGGGCGAAGGCTGCGGCCTGATGCTGCTCGAATCACTGGAGCACGCTCAGGCTCGCGGAGCCACCATCCTCGCAGAGGTTGTGGGCAGCGGCGCATCCGGTGACGCGTACCACATGACCGCTCCGCCGGAAAACGGCGAAGGCATGGCGCTTGCCATGAAGGCCGCCCTGCGTGAGGCCAAGGTCGAGCCGGAAGCCGTGGACAGCATCAACGCTCACGGCACCTCCACCAAGCTCAACGACCTTTGCGAAACCCGCGCCATCCGCTCGGTCTTCGGCGAGCACGCCGACAACATCGCCGTCACCGCCAACAAGAGCCAGGTCGGCCACCTGCTCGGTGCAGCTGGCGGTGTGGAAGGCGTGTTCAGCGTCAAGACCATCGCCGAGGGCATCATCCCCGGAATCGCCAACTATCAGACTCCCGACCCGGACTGCGACCTGAAGAACCTCGTCACCGACGGCTCCAGGAAGCAACAGGTCGAATACGTCCTTTCCAACTCCTTCGGCTTCGGCGGCACCAACGGCTGCGTGCTGTTCAAGCGTTACGAGGGATAACCAACGAGGTTCGCCGTAATGGAAGAACTGCTGATTCAAGATCCGGAAGTGGCCGCCGCCATCGCCGCCGAGGCGGACAGGCAGGTGAGCAAGCTGGAACTCATCGCGAGTGAAAACTTTGTTTCCACCGCGGTGCGTCAGGCGCAGGGGTCCATCATGACCCACAAGTACGCCGAAGGCTACCCGCACAAGCGCTACTACGGCGGCTGCGAATTCGTGGACATCGCCGAAGATATCGCCCGCGACCGCGCCAAGGCGCTTTTCGACTGCGACTACGTCAATGTACAGCCCCACTCCGGTTCCCAGGCCAACATGGCCGTCTACTTCGGCTACTGCAAGCCGGGCGACACGATTCTGACCATGGAGCTGTCCCACGGCGGACACCTGACCCACGGCGCATCGGTCAACTTCTCCGGCAAGCTGTATAACGTGGTCCACTACGGCGTGACCCGCGAGACCCAGACCATCGACTATGATCAGGTCGAAGCGCTGGCCAAGGAGCACCGCCCCGCCATGATCGTGGCTGGTGCCTCCGCCTATCCGCGCATCATCGACTTTGCCCGCTTCCGCGCCATCGCGGACGAGGTGGGCGCCAAACTCATGGTGGACATGGCGCACATCGCGGGCCTTATTGCAGCGGGCGAGCACCCCAGCTGCATCCCGCACGCGCACATCACCACCACCACGACTCACAAGACTCTGCGCGGCCCTCGCGGCGGCATGATCCTCTCCACCGAGGACCAGAGCAAGACCCTGAACTCCCAGATCTTCCCGGGCATTCAGGGCGGACCGCTCATGCACGTCATCGCGGCCAAGGCTGCCGCCTTTGGCGAGGCCCTGCGCGAAGGATTCGTGGAGTACCAGAAACAAGTGGTCAAGAACGCCAAGGTTCTCGCCAACTCCCTTGAGGAGTCCGGCTTCGAGCTCGTTTCCGGCGGCACCGACAACCACCTGCTGATGATCGACCTGACCAACAAGGATATCACCGGCAAGGACGCAGAGCACGCTCTTGATCTGGCAGGCATCACTGCCAACAAGAACACCATCCCGTTCGAGACCCGCTCTCCGTTCGTCACTTCCGGCATTCGCCTCGGCACCCCCGCGCTCACTACCCGCGGCATGATCGAGGAAGACATGATCGTGGTCGCAGAAGCCATCACCGCTGCCATCGACAATTGGCAGAACGAGAAGGCTCTCGAAGAAATCGCCAACGAAGTTGAAGAGTTCGCTCGCGAATTCCCCCTCTTCGCCTGGTAACGCGATTCATACGACGCATTGAAAAGGCCTTTCCGCCATGGCGGGAAGGCCTTTTTTCGGGCTTGTGCCCGGTAATGTCTTATAGAACTTCGGCGCTTCCTGCCCTACTCGCCCAGATACGCCTTTCTGATATCCGGATTGTCCAGCAGAGAAGCCGCATCGTCCTCCATGACCACCTTGCCCGTCTCAAGCACATAAGCGCGCTGAGAGGCCTGCAGGGCCAGATTCGCGTTCTGCTCGACCAAGAGTACGGTCACGCCTTCCTTATTGATGTCCTGCACGATGTCGAAGATCTGCTTGACGATCAGCGGTGCCAGCCCCATGGATGGCTCATCCAGCAACAGGAGCTTGGGACGGCTCATGAGGGCCCTGCCGATGGCCAGCATCTGCTGCTCGCCACCGGAGAGCGTCCCACCAAGCTGCTTGCGACGCTCGCGCAACTTGGGAAAAAGCTCGTAAACATACTCCATGTCTTCCTTGATCTTGCGCTGATCCTTGCGAAAGAACGCGCCCATCTCAAGATTCTCCGTCACGGTAAGACGCGGGAAAATCCTGCGTCCCTCGGGCACCTGACAGAGCCCGCGCGGCGGCATATGGTCGGAATTGAGCCCGTTTATGCACTCGCCACGGTAGAAGATATCCCCGGAGACAGCCTGCACCACGTTGCAGATCGTCATGAGCGTGGTACTCTTGCCCGCCCCGTTTGCGCCGATGATGGAGACGATCTCCCCCGGCATGACCTTGAGGGAAATGCCCTTGAGGGCCTCGATGTTGCCATAGGCGGCAACCACGTCCTTGAGTTCGAGAATCGGTGTCTTGTCGTCCATGTTGGTCCCCTCTAATCCGAATCGTCAGAGCGCTTGCCCATTCGCTTGGCGGGCCACAGGCCCTTGGGCCGCACGAGCATCATGCCGGTCATCACGCCGCCGAACACGAGCATCCGGTAGAGCTCGAACTCACGGAACGCCTCGGGCAACGCCACCAGCGCGATGCAGCCGAGAATGACTCCCGGGATGGATCCCATGCCGCCCAGCACGACCATGGCGAGCACCATGGCGGATTCGAGAAAGGTAAAGGACTCGGGACTGACGAAACGCATTCGCGAAGCGAAGAAGGCTCCGGCGAAGCCGGCAAAGGTCGCGCCCGAAGCATATGCCAGCAGCTTGAGCAGAAAGGTGTTGACCCCCATCAGCTCCGCCGCAGTCTCATCCTCGCGGATGGCCTCCCACGCTCGTCCGATGCGCGAATAATTCAGGCGGTACACCGCCACGATGGTGAACAGGGTGATGCCGAGTATCACGTAGTAGTACAGGGAAAGGTCCCTGATCCAGAAATGTTGGATGCTGAAGCCATTGCTGAAATCGAACCAGTAATACCCCGGCCGCTCGATGCCGAGAATGCCGTTGGGGCCGTTGGTCAGTTCCATCCAGTTGTTCAGCAGCAGCCGCACGATCTCCCCGAAACCGAGGGTTACGATGGCAAGGTAGTCTCCGCGCATCCGCAGGGTGGGATAGCCGATGATGCAGCCGGCCACCGCGGCCAGCGCCGCCGCCACGGGCAGGCAGAGCCAGAAGGGAATGCCGAAATGCACCGAAAGCAGCGCGTAGGTATAGGCTCCCACGCCGTAAAACGCGATATAACCAAGGTCGAGCAGGCCGGCGAGGCCCACCACGATGTTCAGGCCCAGCCCGAGGCAGATGTACACCAGCACGTTGATGGCGATATCATGCCCGTAGCGCCCGGTAAGCATAGGAAACACGAGCGCGAAGGCCAGCAGAGCGGTCATCCATATCCAGTTCGGCATGGCCTCGAAACCGGTGGTGACGCGTTCCTTGAGCGTCCCGGCGGAGCGGCCGACAAAATCGAAAACGCCCTTTTGCTGCAACTGGTAGAAGACGGCGATGATGAAGGCGGCAAGCGCCACGCGAATCCAGACGGTGAACGTCTTGCCGAACTCCAGCCCCTCCGGCTTGATGCCCAGAAGCGGCCACAGCAGCGCCAGAAACCAGAGCAGTCCGACGCCGAGGTATACCCAGATTTTCTTAGACACGCGTGTCGTCAACGTTCTCTCCCATGATGCCGGTCGGTCTGAAATACAACACGCCGATCAGAATGATGAAGGCGAACACATCTTTGTACTCGCTGGAAAGATAGCCAGCCGCGAATATCTCCACCATGCCGATGATCAGCCCGCCGATCATGGCGCCGGTGATGTTGCCGATTCCACCAAGCACTGCCGCGGCAAAGGCCTTGATGCCCGGCACGAAGCCCATGTCGTAGCGCACGGAGCCGTAGTACAGGCCCACCATGATCCCGGCGGCGGCCGCAAGCCCAGCGCCGATGGCGAAGGTGGTGGAGATGATGCGGTTGGAGTTGATTCCAACGAGGCCGGACATGATCTTGTCCTGCGCGGTGGCGCGCATGGCCTTGCCAATCTTCGTTTTGAACACCAGCAGATTCAGGGCCACGAGCAGGAACACGGTCAGGCCGACGATGAGCACCTGCATGTAGGACACGCTGATCATGCCGATCTCGAAACCACCCTGCGTGATCTCGGTGGGATACGGCTTGTCGTAAACGCCCTGCGTGAGCATGAGGCCGTTCTGGAGAAATATGGACATGCCGAGCGCAGCAAGCAGCACACTCAATCGCGAAGCGTTTCTGAGCGGTTTGTAAGCCAGTTTTTCCACGGCCATGGCAAGGAGCGCGCAGTATCCCATGGTCAGCACCAGCGAAAGCGCCAAGCAGGTGTAGGGGTCGAGCCCCTGTGCCGCCAACCATGAAATAAGAATTACACCCATGTAGCCGCCCGCGGCGAAAAACTCGCCGTGCGCGAAGTTGATAAGCTGGATGATGCCGTACACCATCGTGTACCCGAGGGCGATGAGCGCGTACACGCCGCCGAGGGTAATGCCGTTGAGTAGCTGCTGGAGGAAATATTCCATTCGGTCTCGCCTGTAGAATCGGGAGCCGGGCCGCGACCCGGCTCCCCTTTGTGAATATGAGCTAGAACTTTTCGCCGGTCTGGGGGTCCCAGAAGTTGACGAACTCGCCGTCCCTGACGACCTGGATCACGTAGTTGGAACCGGAATCGCCGTTGGACTTGTAGTCGATGCGCTTGGAGGCGCCTTCGAAGGTCATGTCAAGAAGGGCCTGACGGACCTTGTCGGCATCCGCGGAACCGGCCTGCTTGACGGCCTTCAGGTAGGCCATGGCAGAGTCGTAGGCATAGGCGGAGTATGCGCCCGGGTCACCGTACTTGGGCTTGTAGGCGTCAAGGAAACGCTTGTAGGACTCGGATTCCTTGTCGGTATAACCGAAGGTCAGGTACACGCCGTTGGCGGCGTCCTTGGCGATTTCCATGAGCTGCGGGTGGTAGACCGCGTCCTGCGCAAGGATTTCGGCGTCAATACCCATACGCTTGGCCTGGGTCAGCATGAGTGCGCCGGTGGCGGAGTTCTGCAGAGAGACGTAGAAGACATCAGGATTGGCGGCCTTGACCTTGGTCAGCACCGCGGAAAAGTCCTTGTCACCCTGGTTCACGTGATCGTGCGCCAGCACTTCGATGCCGTACTCGGGGCAGAGCTTTTCGAGGTTGTCGGCCAGCCCCTGCGAATAGGTGGTCTTGTCGTCCACGATGTAGACGTTGCCGGCCTTCAGGAAGTCGCGGATGAACGTGGCGGCGGCCTTGGACTGGTCATCGTCGCGGCCGCAGGTGCGGAACATGTACTTGAGCCCACGCTCGGTGACCTTTTCGGAGGTGGAGGCCGGAGTGAGCATCACGATGTTCTCTTCGGCCAGCGTTTCAGAGGCCGGGATGGTGGCGCTGGAGCAGTAGGCCCCGATGACGCCGGAAACTTCTTCATTGATGAGCTTGTTGGCAGCGGCGACGGCCTGACGCGGGTCACATGCGGAGTCCTGCGAGGACAGGGTGATGTCGCTGAATCCGGGGATTCCACCCTCGCTCTTGACCACTTCGATGGCGGTCAGCGCGCCGTTCTTGATGTCGTTTCCGTCCGCGGCGTACGGGCCGGTCAGCGGGCTGATGGAGCCTATTTCCAGAACCTTGCCCTCTTCAGCGGTCTTTTCCTCCCCGCCGCCGCAACCGGCAAGCAGGACGACGGCCAGCATGGCCACGCACAGAAGCATCAAACGTTTCATAATCTCTCTCCCTTGACTTGAAGTTTCCCCTATTGGCCCAGATATGCTTCGATCACTTTGGGATCTTTCTGAATATCCTCGGGCGAACCCTCGGCGATCATGACCCCGTGATCGAGAACGACTATTTTGCGGCACACGCCCATGACGACCTTCATGTCGTGTTCCACCATGAGCACATTGATGCCCAGATCGGAAATGTGTCCGATGGAATCCATGAGGCTGCGGCTCTCAGAAGGGTTCAGTCCGGCCGCGGGCTCATCAAGAAGAATGGTCTTGGGCTCGGAGGCAAGCGCCCTTGCGATTTCCAGTCTGCGCTGATGGCCGTAAGGCATGTTGGAGGCGGCTTCGTCCCGGTAATCGGCAAGGCCCATGAACTCTAGGGCCTTCATGGACTGCTCGCGAATCTTGCGCTCTTCCCGTTTCTGAGACGGAGATCGCAGCACCGCTCCGAACACTCCGGTCTTGGACCTGCTGTGCTGGGCGACCATGCAGTTCTCCAAAGCAGTCATCTGCGAAAACAATCGTATGTTCTGAAACGTCCGGGCGACCCCCATGGCGAGGACCTGATACGGTCGCAGGCCGGTGATGGTCCGGTCGTCATACGTGACTTTACCCTCGGACGCGCGATATACGCCGGTAATGACGTTGAACACCGTGGTTTTCCCGGCACCGTTGGGCCCGATCAACCCCATGACCTCGCCCTCGCCCAACGAGAAGTTCACATCGGTGAGAGCTTGCAGTCCTCCGAAACGGACACAGACATCGTGTAGAGTGAGATTCGCCATAATTACAGACTTGCATATTGAAAATCGTCAAAAATTTCAAGTCAAAAAACCTCTCACCTGCCGTGGTTGAGCGATTTTTTTCGTTTGCGTCAAGCCGCTATAATTTCGACAGCTTTTTATCCCCCTTTTTTTTAAAATTGTAAAGTCACACCTTTTAGAGCTGTACAATCGCGACGGCAAACCATGCTTGCACAAAATATTATTCTCTCAAGCTACTTTTATAGAGAATAATCTCATTTCATTCTTTAAAAATCCAATTTCAATCAGCAACAATTGCTTTCATGCCATCCTCATGTTGCGCAGCCGCAGAATCCGATTTCCGTATAACGTATTACAGCTTGGCATTTGGAAAACGTCTCTTCCCCCGTTTTTGACGGCCACCATACCCTCTTTGCCGACTCACCTTCAGAAAGCTGCGATCAATCTGTGCAACTGTTTTTGCAACAAACAGCCCTGCGGTCCGGTTTATCCTGACGTGCACATGCAAAACTGTCGGGCATCACACGCCCACGTTTGTCCACCAAAAATGTCCCGGCTAGACTGAATTCTGCTACAGGAGTCCGTCAGACAAGACCTACAGCCCCCCAAATCCCGTCAGCGGGGTTGCAGCTTGGACGCGGGGCGTGCTGACCGCATACCCCCAGCAGCTGCAACACCGCTGACAAGCCAGGGATTCCAAAGGGGGCCCGCCCCTTTGGTCGCCCCGAAGGGGCCGTCGGAGACATTTTTTCCTCACCAGTTGCAGGTTTCGGTCAATCTGCCGACCTTCTTTTTTTGCTTGCTGCAAATTGTCAAACCAAACGTAACGCCTTTGTGGTCAGTCGCCGCTCTCTGCGGGAGGGTCTATGACGCGACCACTGCTGCGGATAAGACCTCGCACGAAGCTGCATGACCAGTCAAAAGAGCCTCTATGTATTGATCTGCATTACCGAGGAACTTGGTTGGCGTGAGTGAGTTATGTGTCGGGAGTTCTGAGAGGAAGTCCGTGCGCTGAAATAATCCCGCGTGACTAAACTCAGCTACAGAAGTCCGTCAGCCAAGACCTACAGACCCCCATATCCCGTCAGCGGGGTTGCAGCTTGGACGCGGGGCGTGCTGACCGCATGCCCCCAGCGGCTGCAACACCGCTGACAAGCCAGGGATTCCAAAGGGGGCCCGCCCCTTTGGTCCCCCCGAAGGGGACTGCATAAGAAAAGCCCCCCGGCGAGCCGGAGGGCTTTGTACTATACAGTGGGAACCGAGGTGGTGGAGCTGAGTCTACCAGTCGGAGTCGGCAAAGGGGTTGGAGCCAAAGCCAAAGTCGGCTTCGGGTTCCCCGCCGGTGTCGGGAGAGTCGCCGGGAGCGGCGGCTGCACCTTCGGCGCCAGCGGCGCCTGCGACGACAACGCCTTCCTTCTTGACCTTTTCCACTTCAGCCATGAGTTCGTTGAGCTTCTTGATGTGCTCGTCGATCTTGGTGTTGGAGGCCACGATCTTCTTCTCACCAGCGGCGGAGAAGTCTTCGAAGGTCTTGACCTTGGCTTTCAGGGTCTTGACGTCGGTCTCGGCGGATTCCTTGGCGGAAGCGAGATCGGAGTTTTCAGCCTTGAGCTTGGCGTTTTCGGCCTTCATGCCGTTGAGCATGTCGAAAACGGCCACAACCTGAGAGTTGTCAGCGATCGGAGCGATCTTGACCTGGTTGCCCAGCTTGGAGATGTCGCCTTCGGCGTACTTGGTCAGACCGGGTTCGGCTTCGTAGATGGCTGCCTTGGCAAGGGACTGGGCGACGGAACCGAAGTCGGCGTCGATTTCGTCCAGGCCGAGGATGAAGGCCATCATGTCAAGCTGCTCCTGGTCGGCAGACTGGCCGCGAAGGACGGACACGAACGTGTTCATCGGGAAAACCTTTGCTTCGGACATTTGTATTCCTCCTACAGAATAAGCTGTCTCTTTATATTATTCCCATGCGCCCTTACTTCGCGGCACCCATGGGGATACGACCGATCTTCTTGGCATAGCTCAGCGCAACGGTGCGGTACACCAGGTGACCCAGCTTGGTCCACGGCAGGTAGGCGATCATCATGAAGACCGCGATCAGGTGGACGTAGTAGGTCGGGTAGGCGAGGTACTGGATGCCGAGCAGGCGCAGCACTTCGCAGGCGATACCGGTAAGCGCGATGATCCAGATCACGTAGAGCAGGAACCAGTCGTAGAAGCTGGAGCCCTGTTTCTGCGGATCAAGGTTCTTGCGGCGCTTGGTGAGCTGCCACAGACCGTAGACCATCAGGACCGCGCCGATATTGGCGAGTACCTTGATGACGCTGTCCTGCGGGAGCGGCGTGGCTCCAAGGCGGGCCAGCAGATCCACAGGACCGCCGTGCAGGCCGAGGACGCTCTCGAAGAACCAACCGCCAACCCAGTGACCGGTGGCAATGGTGCCGGTAACGAAGAGCAGGATGATGAAGGCGAACATCAGCATACGGTGGCCGGTGGCGCGCTTCTTGTCCTTTTCGTCGTCGCCGCAGTCGTTGAACTGGGTGTGGTTGAAGATCTCGTACTTGAGCGTATCGATGAAGGCTTCAAGCATACCGGGCTTCTTCACCCCGGTGAGGTCGAAGACGCGCGGCTGTGAATCAAAGCCTTTGATGAGCTTCTGGATGCCCATGTAGAAGCAGACCACCATGAACGCGAAGGCCGCGCCGAAGATGGGGTCGATGAAGTAGTCGCCGGGGAACAGGCCGCCGTAGACGATCTGTCCGTCCTTGGCCAGCTGCCAGGCGCCGTGACCTTCGGCCGCTTCGAACAGCGGGAAGGCGGTGCCGAACTTGGCTGCCTGCATGGACCAGATCAGCAGATAGATGACGGCCGGGACCAGCGCCAGCATCAGGGCGCCGCCCATGTTGGACATCAGTTTGCCGATGAATCCGAACGGGGCCAGGCTGCGGTAGGCCATATTTCTGAGAGCGGCCAGCAGGTCGCCGGGCTTGGCGCCGCGCGGACAGAGGTCGGAACAGGTGCCGCAGTTGTGGCAGAGCCAGATATCGATATCGTTGACCAGGCGGTCCTTGAGACCCCACTGAGCCCAGACCATTTCCTTGCGGGGGTACGGGCTGTCGGCCGGGGAAAGCGGACAAACGACGCTGCAGGTCGCGCACTGGTAGCACTTCTTGAGGGAATCCCCTCCAACGGTCTGCAGTTCCTTGACGAACTTGAGATCCGGTTGAACCCTAACGGTGTTCGACATGATCCGTACCTCCTAGTAACCCTTGAACGGGTTCGGTCCGAAGTTTTTGGTGATGGAGTCGACGAATTCCTCGATCAGGTCGGGGACCGTGTCGTAATCGTCGATCGCAACCTCGTACTGCTCCACGCGCTCGGGCTCGACGCCCAGGCGGCCAAGGGATTCGGCGATGTTTTCCTTGCGGCGGCTGCAGAGCTCGGAGCCCTTCATGAAGTGACACTGGTAGTCGTCACCGTATTTGCAGCCAAGCATCATCACGCCGTCAACACCCTTACTCATGGCGTCGGCGACCCAGATGGCGTTCACGGAGCCGAGGCAGCGCACCGGAATGAAACGAACGAACGGGTTCCAGGTGCGGCCGCGGATGGCAGCCATGTCGAGCGCAGGGTAGGCGTCGTTTTCACAGGCAAGGACGAGAATGCGGGGTCCGCCTTCGTCGATCTTGTCCGGAACGCGCACTTCCTTGATGGCGGTACCGATCTGGTCGATGTTGTAGTTGTCGAAGCTGATGACGCGTTCCGGGCAAGCACCCATGCAGGTACCGCAGCGGCGGCAACGGGTCGGGTTCGGCTTCGGGGTTCCCTTTTCATCATCGTCCAGCGCGCCGAACGGGCATTCTTCGGTGCAACGCTTACACTGTGTGCAGCGAGTGAAGTTGAACACCGGGTAGCTCAGGTCTCCGGAGCGCGGGTGCACCGCTACGCCGCGGTTGGCGGAGGAGATGCACTGCACGGCCTTGAGCACGGCGCCCGCCGCATCTTCGCGGCAGAGTCCGAGGCCCATGGGCTGGCGGACACAACCCGCAGCGTACACGCCGGTGCGACGGGTCTCGTACGGGAAGCAGATGTAGTTGGAGTCGGCGAATCCGTCGAACAGTTCCAGATCAGGGAAAGCCGGACCCTGGCGGTAGACCAGGTTGATGGTCGGGTCATGCGCGGTGGTCGGAACCAGCGCGGTGGGCAGAACCACCATGTCCACGGCGAACTCGACACTCTGGCCGAGGAGCGTGTTCTTGGCGGCGACCACGACCTTGCCGCCCTCTTCCTTCACGGAGGTGACGGAAGCCTTGGAAAGCATGACGGCCGGGTTGTCCTGAGCTGCCTTGTAGTACTGCTCGTTGATGCCCGGGACGATCATGTGGTCGTAGAGAATGTATCCGATGCCGCCCGCGTCGGCCACGTAGTTGGCCTGCTTGAGGGCGACCAGGGAGGTCAGTTCGGAGCTGTATGCGAGGTGACGGGCGGACTCCTTGTCTTCGTAGACAAAGACTTCGCATTCCTCGTCTTCACCCTCGCCTTCAGCAGCGGCTTCTTCGGTATCGGTGTCGCAGGGAAGCGGTTCGACCGGTTCGCAGGTCTCGCCCTTCACGTAATCGACGCGTTCCACCAGCTTTCCGGGATCGCAGACAAAGGCAACGGACTCGGGGATCTTTTCACCCTTTTTGACCATTTCTTCGAACTGCGCGCTGGTGACGATCTTGGAAGATTCGCCGTATCCCAGCGGCTTGAGGTAATTGGCATCGCCCGGAACCCAACCGGTGGCCAGAACCACGGAACCGATGGGCAGGGTCTCGCCGGCAACGGTCACGTCGTACAGACCCGGAGCACCTTCGATGTTCTCGACGGTGGCGCCGGTGATGACGCGAATCTTGTCGTTGCCCTTCACCTCGGAGATGAGCGCTTCAAGTCCCACTTCCTGCGTCTGGTCATACGGGTATGCCAGCGGGAAGGACTTGGAGAAGTTGCGGGCCTTGCCGCCGAGCTCGGCTTCCTTTTCCACCAGAACCACGTCGTATCCCATGCCCGTGGCGTAAAGCGCCGCGTTCAGGCCGGTGAAACCGCCGCCCATGACCAGAATGGTCTTGTTGCAGTCGGGGACTTCGGGGTCCGGGTTGTTGCTCTTGGAGGCCTTGGCGATGCCCATGTGCACGTAGTCGCGGGCGATTTCCTGCAGCTGGCCGGGGTTGGCCTTGTCCTCACGGAAGGACCAGACGGCCTGTTCGCGCAGGTTCACGCGCTCGCACTGGGTTTTGCCAAACTCGAAAACGTCCCACTTGACGCGGGGGGAACAGGCGCAGACAACCACGCCGCCCAGCTCGTTTTCCTTGATGTCGGCTTCGATTTCCGCCTTGGCTTCGGGGCTGCAAAGAACCTTGTTGGTCTTCACCACCGGGCAGATGGAAGAGTATTTGCCCTTGCCCACAAGCTCAGCCATGGCGGCGACGTCGAGATCCTTCCCGATGTCGCATCCTTCACAGATATATACACCAAGCTTATCAGCCATCATTTACCTCCCAACAACGGTTTGGATAGCCTTCAGAGCGGCACTGGTGCCGGACTGGGCAGACTTCATAACGTCAAGCGGCTGCTTGGCGCATCCGGCGGCCACGAAACCCTTGTCATCGCCGCCGACGACGAAGCCTTCCTCGTCCACCTGGGCGCCGATCTGGATCTGCTGGCCGGCGGTGCTGGGCTGCATGCCGGTGGCGAGCACGACCATGTCGAACTTCTCGTCGCTCTTGATGCCGCTGACGGCGTCTTCGACGCTGACCACCGGGTTCTTGCCGGTGTCTTCGCAAATATTGGCGACCTTGCCCTTCACGAGGGAGAGCTTGGGATCGTCACAGGTCATGGCCTTGAACTTATCGTAGCGGCCCGGGGTGCGCAGGTCGATGTAGTAGATAACGATGACCGCGTCCGGGTACTGTTCGCGCAGGTAGCGCACGTGCTTCAGCGAAGCCATGCAGCAGATGTAGGAACAGTAGTTCAAATGATTCTGATCACGGGAACCGGCGCACTGAACAAAGGCGATGCGCTGGGGCTCGGCCTTGTCGGACGGGCGGACAATCTTGCCTTCTGTGGGACCGTTGGCAGCGGCCAAACGCTCGAACTGCATGTTGGTGACCACGTTGGGCAGCTTGCCGCCACCGAGGGTCTCCAGCTTTTCGGCTTCGTAGGGCTTCCAGCCGGTGGCCCATACAACGGAACCGACCTGCAGGTCGAAAAGCTTTTCGGCGTCTTCGGTCTCGACGGCTTCATAAGGACATGCCTTGGCGATGGCCTTGAGCTCGGCGGGATCGATTTTGTCGCCTTCCACCACATACTGCATGGGGAACATGAACGGATGGGTCTTGTAAGCGGCTTTGCGTTTGCTCAGGCCCAGCTCGAATTCGTTTTCAAACTTGGTCCAGGAGGCCTTTTCACATTCGCCGCAAGCGGTACACCGGCCGTTGACGTAACGGGGGCGCTGCTTGATCTTCACGTCATAGCTGCCCGGGCCGCCGGAGACGGAGACCACTTCGGCCATGGTGTAGAACTTCACATTGGGGTTGTTCTTGATGCGCTGGAACTGGATTTCCAGCCCGCAGGAAGGAGGACACTGCTTGGGGAAATATTTATTCAGTTGTGCCACCCTTCCACCGAGGTATGGGTTGGTTTCTATGATGTAAACCTCGTGCCCGACCTCTGCGGCCTCGAGGGCGGCGGTGATCCCGGCGAATCCTCCGCCTACTACGAGAATACTGTTGTTCGACATTCTCACACTCCTCCCTAATGATGTTGAGGCACAGCCAACAAAATGGCCTAAATCCGGCCTGGATCATCCGCATGTGTTCCAATCCGGATTCAGACCATTTTGCCGAAGGTCTGAGAAAGAAAGCGGCCGCAGGCCGGAGCCTGCGGCCGCTGGGGATCATTACTTAGTCAGCAACAATCTGGATGTAGGGCTTCTTGAACACGGTGGTATCTCCGGTTTCCGGATCATACTTGGAGTTCACGAAGCACTTCCACTTGGAGTCGTCGAGACCCATGAAGTCGCCGCGGTAGTAGAAGCCCGGGTAGCGGGATTCTTCGCGGAACTCGATGTGCTGCATGTGCAGGCGGACAGTCCACAGGCGGTGGAACTGCTCCCAGCAGCGCATCAGTTCGTGCAGGTCGCGAGCGGCCATTTTCTTGGAGTCTTCTTCGAGCATGCCGAGCAGCCAGAAGCCGGTGTTCAGCAGAGCCTTGGAAGTCATGTAGAGGGTAGCAACACCACCACCGTATTCATCGGTGCACTTGATGAGGCGCATCATGAAGTTCTTCGGGGTGATGTAGTTCGGGTTCACCACCGGGTCGGTGGAGATGTCCTTACCCTCGAGGTAGGTGTAGTACGGCTGGTAGATCTCTTTGGCGAGATCGGCAGCGTTTTCCTTCGGAGTGGGCTTGAAGTCCTTGTGGTCAACAACCCAGCGGACCATCTGCTTACCGACGATGCGGCCTTCAGCGTGGGAACCGGAGGAGAACTTGTGACCGGAGGCGCCAACACCGTCAGCACAGGTCCAGAGGCCGTTGACGGAGGTCATGCGGTTGTAGACCTTACCGTTGTCAGCCTTGATCTTGTACTCTTCGGGGACCCAGTCTTCATCCGGACCGGAAACCCAGATACCGCAGCAACCGGAGTGGGAGCCGAGGAGGTAGGGTTCAGTCGGCATGATTTCGGAGCCGCGGTCTTCCGGAGCGCAGTTGGTGGCGGCCCAGAGGTTGGCCTGGCCGACGCACATGTCGAGGAAGTCTTCCCAGGCTTCGGACTCGAGGTGCTTCCACTCGGGGCTGGTCAGGTCGTTGTTGACCGTGTTCAGCAGCGCAGTCTTGGTGTCCATGTAGATCGGACCACGACCTTCGCGCATTTCGCGAAGCATCATGTGGTTACGCAGGCAGGTCGGGATGATGTGACCCTTGGCGTAGCCGCGATCTTCGTAGGGCTTGAGCATGGCGCGGTTGGTTTCGCAGTAGTCTTCGCCCTTGTAGTTGGTGGCTTTCGCCTTGAAGAGCAGGAACCAAGCGCCGACCGGTCCGTAACCGTCCTTGAAGCGGGCGGGGACGAAGCGGTTTTCCATCATGGTCATTTCGCCGCCAACCTGAGCCACCATGGTGTAGGTGGAGCCGGCGTTCCAGACGGGGTACCAAGCGCGACCCATACCCTCACCGGTGGAGCGGGGGCGGTACACGTTAACGGCACCACCGCAGGCAACGACAGCAGCGTTGCAGCGGAAGTAGTAGACCTTGTTTTCACGGGTGGAGAAGCCGACGGCACCGGCGATGCGGTTGGGCTCGTTGGCGTCCAGCAGCATCTTAACGATGAAGATGCGCTCCATGTAACGGTCTTCGCCCAGTGCGTTCTTGGCAGCTTCTGCCACGATGCACTTGTAGGACTCACCGTTGATCATCATCTGCCAGCGACCGGAACGGACCGGGGAGTCGCCGTTGCGCAGGGCCAGGCCTTCAGCCTTAGCCTTGGCGCCGTCGAGGTTCTTGCCGTCCTTCTTGATCCAGCAGGGCAGGCCCCACTCTTCAAAGAGATGGACGGAGTCGTCGACGTGACGGCCGAGGTCGAAAATGAGGTCGTCGCGAACGATGTGCATGAGGTCGGTGCGGACCATGCGGACGTAGTCGTCGACTTCGTTTTCACCAATGTAGGTGTTGATTGCGGACAGACCCTGAGCCACGGCGCCGGAGCGCTCGAGGGAGGCCTTGTCGAGCAGCATCATGGAGATGGACGGATCAACCTTTTCAATCCAGCGAGCGGCTTCGAAAGCCACGCCGCAGTTGCCCATGCCGCCGCCGACGAGCAGAAGATCGACGTCCTGCTCGATGACTTCCGGCTCGGCGAGTTCGATACCTTTGGGAGCTTCGTTGATGGGAAGCAGAGCCATGTTATCCTCCTGAGAGTAAAACTCTAAAATAGTTCAGCTAAAGAGCCTTCCGGCTCGTTATCAGAACGTCCTATTCTTCGAATTCGCCAGCCTTCCACACACGGGAGGCGTCAGCGTCGGAGACCTCAAACTTCTTGTTCACAACTTCCTTCGGAGTAGCGAGCTCGCTCTCGGTGAACAGGAGTTCGTTTTCGAGGTCGCCCGGCTCGGGCTTACCTTCGAAGGGCTTGATGGAGCCTTCAGGGGTGGTACGGATGGGGAACTTGAAGCGCTTCACGGAACCATTGCGGAATTTGATGGTCCACATGATGTCTTCAGCGGAACGCATGGGGATGGAGGTTCCGCCCATCGGGGCAAAGTCAGCGTAGGGGCGGGCTTCGATAGCGCCCTGGGGGCAAATTTTGACGCAGGAGTAACATTCCCAGCAAGCCTCAGGTTCCTGGTTGTAAGCCTTCATGGCTTCGGGGTCCAGGATCATGAGATCATTGGGGCAAATGTACATGCAAGCGGTCTTTTCGCCACCCTTGCAGCCGTCACATTTTTCCGGGTTTACAAAGGTCGGCATAACTTCTCCTCCTAAAGGGTTTGTTTGATGCCTATTACCGACGTCCTCTAAACAAAAATCTTCGCCAACACACTTAAATAGCGTGTGGAAATTGACGAGTAGCAAGCCCGGTTCTTGATGTCAACGAGAAAGTGAATTTTTGAACAAGCAAGACACCGGATGCCATCCGCCACGCCCCAAAAGGCGCCCTTTGCCCCACTCCGGAAACACAAAAAGTAAACCGAAAGCGGCGCGAAAGAGATTCCCATGACAATCACTCAGGGTTATTAGTTCATGAGAGACTTCTTTTGCAACCAATTTTTTGTTAGTTGATGAAACCCACTCTAAACACACTTAAACAGTCGAAATATTTGATGAACGAGCAAGCGCTGGCAGTAACAACTTTCTAGAGTTTCTTTCCACTTTCTCTACCTGCGTTACAGCTAATTCAATAACTATATGTGCTGGCGAATTCGGTTCCAAATTAGAGCTTGACACGACTTTCACAAAGAGCAATAAGGACCTTTCCGAACGCTAGGAACGGCATTATCCGGCAATTGATCCGGAAATCCGGATCCATGTTGCGACGGTTATAGGATCTGTCCATTAAATTATCAGGAGGCTAACATGTCCAAACTGGTTCCCCCTCATGGTGGTAAAGGTCTCGTCTGCTGCCTGCTCGAAGGCTCCGAGCGCGACGCTGAACTCAAGAAGGCCGAAGGCCTGAAGAAGATCGAAATTTCCGCCCGTGCCAAGGGCGACCTCATCATGATGGGTATCGGCGGTTTCTCCCCGCTGAACGGCTTCATGACCAAGGCCGACTGGAAGGGCGTCTGCGAAAAGTTCCTGCTGGAAGACGGCACCTTCTGGCCCGTTCCGGTGACCCTCGACACCAACGATGAAGACGTCAAAGAAGGCGACGAAATCGCACTGGTGCAGGACGGCCACGTCTACGCCACCATGCAGATCACCGAAAAGTTCGAAATGACCGAGGCTAACAAGAAGTGGGAAGCCGAAATGGTCTACATGGGCAAGGGTGAAGACTCTGTCGATGGCAACTTCTGGAAGCTGGCCGAAGACGAGCACATCGGCGTCAAGATGGTCATGGCTCAGGGCAAGTACAACCTGGCCGGCCCGGTCAAGGTCCTGTCCGAAGGCGACTACGCCGACCGTTTCCCCGGTGTCTACCTGACCCCGACCCAGATCCGCGAAGAAATGGAAAAGCGCGGCTGGTCCAACGTTGCCGCTCTGCAGCTGCGTAACCCGATGCACCGCTCCCACGAATTCCTGGCCAAGATCGCCGTGGAAGTTTGTGACGGCGTGGTCATTCACTCCCTGATCGGCAACCTGAAGCCGGGCGACATTCCGGGAGACGTGCGCATCGAGTGCATCCAGGCTCTCATCGACAACTACTTCGTGCCCGAGAACGTGATCAACGCCGGTTACCCGCTCGACATGCGCTACGCTGGCCCCCGCGAAGCTCTGCTGCACGCCACCTTCCGCCAGAACTACGGCATCAACAACATGCTGATCGGCCGTGACCACGCTGGTGTTGGCGACTTCTACGGTCTGTTCGAAGCTCAGGAAATCTTCGATCGCATCCCGTACCAGAACGAAGAGTGCCCCGAGCCGGGCAAGGCTCTGCTCTGCCAGCCGATGAAGATCGACTGGACCTTCTACTGCTACAAGTGCGACGGCATGGCTTCCATGCGCACCTGCCCGCACACCAAGGAAGACCGCGTCATCCTGTCCGGTACCAAGCTGCGCAAGGCTCTCTCCGAGGGCGGCGACATCCCGGATCACTTCGGCCGTGAAGAAGTTCTCGAAATCCTCCGCGATTACTACGAGAACCTGACCGAAAAGGTCGAAGTGAAGATGCAGAAGGCCGCTTCCGGCGCCGACATGTAAGCTCCCGCTTACCACTGCATATTCAAGGGGAGCGGCCTGTGCCGCTCCCCTTTTTCTTTAGAGTCTTTCGACTTGTGAAATTTTTCCCTGCCTCCATTACGAGGCGAGCACTTTTCTCAGCTTAGATTGCGCAAATGCCGTTTTTCACAATCCCCTCTCATCCCCTTGCGCGGACACCTGCAAACCGGGGCTTGCCCGCTGGACGTTTTCGGGCTAATGACATTCGTTCCTGCGAAAGCGGGAGCTACATTACAATATAGAGGAAGACGGTAAGACAATGTCCGACAAGAATTTCGATGAATCTGCCGACTGGCAGCCGAAGCCGAGTACCCGCTTCAAACAGATTTCCGAGATCGACTCCAAGATCCTCGGACTTTTGGAAAAACGCAGCTATCTGCTGCGAAAGGAAGGCGCCTGGCGCCGCTCCAAACAGAAATCCCAGATAGATCCCAAGCTGGAGAAGGAACTCCGACGCGCGTGGGAAGAGGCCGGAGAAGGCCTTGGTCTTGATCCGCGCCTTTCCAGACAGCTTTTTACCCTCGCCAACCAGTTCGCTCAGTCCTCCACGGGCGGCGACAAGACCGGCTACAAGCTTGCTCCCCGGCGCGAACCCGCCGAGGCAGAAGTTCTGGGACCGCGCTCCCTGCGCTCCACCCGCCTGTGGATGGCCATGGCCGCCGCATCCGGGCAGCCCTGCAAACTCCCTGACGCCCTGCTCAACGCTCCCAACAAAGACCTCGCCAAAGGCCTCAAGCAGGCAGGCGCCGCCGTGTCCTGGGACGAAAACGGATTCATTTTCGGTTCGGCCGATCCGCTCGAATTCGAAAACGCCATGCTGTTCGCTGGTGACGATCCGCTCAATTTCTATCTGCTTCTCTTCATGGCGCTTGGCGGTATGGGACGCTGCAAGTTCACCGGGCAGGCCACCCTCCAGCTGCTGGAAGTGCAGAAGCTCAACCGCTTCCTCCCCCAGCTCGGCGCGCGCGTGGTCCCCATGAACCCGAACAACCCGGGTCTGCCCTGCCGCCTCGAATCCGGCGGGGTCATGGATGAGGAGATTGATCTCCCCAAAGACGTGGACCCGGACCTTGTCGCCGCGCTCATTCTTTCCGCATGGACCTATCCCGGTGGACTGACCGTGTCCGGTCTTTCCGAGCACGCCATGGAAGCGGGCGAACAGGCCGCTGTGGTGCTCGAAGCTTGCGGCATCGAAGTCAGCCGCATCAAGAAGGGTTTTGCAATCTCCGACGGCATTCCGGAACTTCCGGAAGCTCCCGTTCTGCCTCTTGACACCGTGCTGACCCCGTATCTGCTGGCCATTCCGGCTTTCAGCGGTGGCGAGGTACTGGTCAAAGGCTCATGGCCCGAATCCGCACAGGGCGTGCTGGACGACCTGTCCGCCCTCGGTGTTCAGGTGGAGATTCAGGACAACGCCCTCAAGGCATCTTCCACGGGAATGCCCGCCTACCCGCGCATCACCATCGGTGAACGCGCCGGCCTGTATCCGCTGGCGCTGGCCCTTGGCGTCCGCGCCCGCAAGGCAGTCATCGAAGGCAGGCCGCCGCAGGACGCATCCGATGTTCTGGATCACATGAACGCCACCTACGAGGCAGGCGAGGAATCCATCAGCATCAGCAACGTGGGCGAATGGGAAGGCACCTTCGGAAGCCCCGCCCCCGAATGGTCCCTTGGTCTGGCCCTTGCGGCCTGGACCTGTCCCGCGATCATGCTTTCCAACCACAGCGAGCTCACCGCATGGTGGCCGCAGTTCTGGAACTTCTACAACACCCTTCCCACGGGCATCATGAAGCCCAAGCCCAAGAAGGAGGTCAAGGATGTCAAACGCCGCAGAATCCGCATCGGATAATCCGCAGCTTTCCGACGACGTGAACGTTCTTGAGGCGGAAGCGGCAAAATTCACGCACCTCATCACCGAGTGCGAGAAGCGCATCCGCGAGCTCATGGAATCCGAAGACCCCAAGAACGGGGTCTTCCATCACGCCGAAATCCATCAGCTCCAGCAGGACAAGCTCCGCTACGACGTGGAAGTGAAATTCCGTCGAAACAAGATCAACCGGCTCGACAACGGCATGGATGAGAGCCAGGTTTCGGAAGGCGTCAAGAACGGTTTCCTTTTCTAACGACACTTCAACATGCAGGAGAGGACAATGGGGAAGAACATCACCCGGAAGATCATAGAGCGGCACCTCAAAAGCGGCTCCATGGAACCCGGCGCCGAAATAGGTCTCGAAATCGATCAGACCCTGACACAGGACGCCACCGGCACCATGGCCTATCTGCAGTTCGAGGCCATCGGCCTCGACCGCGTGAAGACCGAACTCTCGGTGAGCTACGTCGATCACAACACGCTGCAGATGGGCTTTCGCAACCCTGACGACCACCGGTACCTGCGTACGGTCGCCCAGCGTTACGGCGTGATATTCTCCCCTCCCGGCACCGGCATCTGCCATCAGCTGCACCTTGAGAACTTCGCACGGCCCGGCCGCACGCTCATCGGCTCCGACTCCCACACCCCTACCGCGGGCGGCATCGGCAGTCTGGCCATGGGCGCCGGCGGTCTTTCTGTGGCGCTGGCCATGGCTGGCGAACCCTACGCCATCTCCATGCCCAAAGTGGTTAAGGTCAACCTTACCGGCAAGCTCACCGGCTGGGCAGCCGCCAAGGATGTTATCCTGCACCTGCTCGGCAAGCTCACCGTCAAAGGCGGCGTAGGCAAGGTCTTTGAATACGCCGGTCCCGGCGTGGAAAGCCTCTCTGTCCCCGAACGCGCCTGCATCACCAACATGGGCGCGGAACTCGGCGCCACCACCTCCATCTTCCCCAGTGACGAACGCACACGCGACTTCCTGAGCAAGATGGGCCGTGAAGACGACTGGGAAGAATTGCTCCCGGACGCCGATGCCGAGTACGACGAGGTGATCGACATCGACCTTTCCGCGCTGGAACCGCTTGTGGCGCAGCCGCACATGCCGGACCTCGTGGTGCCGGTCCGCGAACTGGCCGGACTCAAGATCGACCAGTGCGCCATCGGCTCCTGCACCAACAGTTCCTATTCCGACCTGAAAACCACCGCCCTGGTGCTCGATGGCAAACGCATCCCCGCGTCCACCGACGTGCTGATCTCCCCGGGCTCCAAACAGGTGGTCAAGATGCTCGCGGCCGAGAACCTCATCGAACCCATGCTCGACGCGGGCGCCCGGATGCTCGAATGTACCTGCGGTCCGTGCATCGGCATGGGCGGCTCTCCGGTCAGCGCCGGAGTGAGCGTGCGAACCTTCAACCGCAACTTCGAAGGCCGCAGCGGAACGCAGGATGCGCAGATTTACCTCACTTCCGCCGAGACCGCGGCGCGTCTCGCGCTTGAGGGTCAGTTCACCGACCCCGCCACCTGGGGCGAACGTCCCGAACGCATCGAACTGCCGGACGAGGTGCCCAGCATCCGCCATCTGTTCGTATTCCCGCCCGAAAACGGCGACGGCGTCGAAATCTTGCGCGGACCCAACATTGTTCCGCTGGAGAAATTCGACGAGTTGCCCGCGACAATCGAGGCGCAGGTGGCGCTCAAGGTCGGCGACAACATCACCACCGACCACATCCTGCCCGCAGGTCCGCAGATTACCGCTCTTCGCTCCAACATCCCGGCCATCAGCGAACACATCTTCGGCCGCGTGGACGAGGAGTTTGTCGGCCGCATTCGCGGCATGGATCAGGGCGTGGTGCTCGGCGGCGAAAACTACGGACAGGGCTCCAGCCGCGAACATGCGGCATTGGCCCCCCGCCATCTGGGCGTGCGTGCGGTCGTGGTTAAGTCACTTGCCCGCATCCATCGCGCCAACTTGGTCAACTTCGGCATTCTGCCCCTGCTGCTTGTGAATCCCGAGGATTACGACGCGGTGGCTCAGGGTGACGGTCTGACCATTCCCGCATCCGAAATCCCCCCCGGCGGCACCGTTACCATGCGCACCGGCTCCGGCAAGTCCGTGGAAGTCACGAATGATTTGACTGCGAACGAACTGGAGATTATCAAGTCAGGTGGCCTGCTGAATGCGGTCCGCAGCCGCCAATCCTAACCGAGAACGAGGAAATCTGGAGTTTCAATGCTCGACATAATGCGCCAGAACGCTTCGAGCTGGATCGTGAAGATCCTTTTCGGAGTCATCATTGTAGTCTTCGTATTCGCCTTCGGCATGAGCAGCCTCGACGATCGCGGCGATCCGATTCTCGCCTACGTGGACGAGGAGCCCATCCCCCGCAAGGAATTCGAGGAAGCCTACGCACGCACCACCGAGGCGCTTCGCAGTTCGCGGCCCGACATTACCGCCGAACAGCTCGCCAGCCCCGCCGTCAAGCAGATGGTGTTCAACGAGCTGGTCACGCGCATCCTCCTGCTTGAGGAAGCCAAGAAGCTCGGCATCACCGCCACGGACAAGGAAGTCGCTCAGGGCATCGCCTCCGTCCCCGCCTTCTGGGGACCGAACCGCCAGTTCGACCGAGAGGTGTACAAGCGGACTCTTCAAGCACAGCGTATGACGCCCTCCGGATTTGAAAAAGACTTCCGGACCAGCATCATCGCCCGAAAGCTTCGTCAGAACGTCGCCGCCACCGCCGAGGCCACCCCTTCGCAGGCTCGCCAGATTTACAACTGGGTCCGCGAAACCGCCACTCTGCGCTACATCCCCTTCAGCATTGAAGCCTACAAGGGGGATGTCGTGGTGACGGACGAGGACATCAAGGCCTACTACGAGGAGAACGCCGAGCGCTTCACGCGGCCCGAGATGTCCACTTTCGAAATGATCGCCTTCACCCCTTCTGCGCTGGCTCCCTTCCAGGAAGTCTCCGACGAAGAGGCGAAGCAGTTCTATGAAGCCACTCCTGGTGAATTTACCCAGCCCGAAGAAGCCAAGGCGCGGCACATTCTCATTCACACGGATGAGAACGCGTCCGAGGCTGAAATTCGTACGGCTTACGAAAAAGCCATGGACGTTTACAATCAGCTCCAGTCGGGTGAGAACTTCGCCCAGCTGGCCATGCAGTACTCCGAAGGTCCCTCCTCTTCCCAGGGCGGAGAGCTCGGCTGGTTCCCGCGCGGCGTAATGGCCCCGGCCTTTGAAGAGGCTGCTTTTGCTCTCGACAAGGGCGAAATCTCCAAACCGGTCAAAACGTCTTACGGCTGGCACATCATCCAGCTTCAGGACCGCAAGGAATCCAACAAACTGCCCTTTGACGAAGTGAAAGGGCGCATAAAGACCACGCTGGCGCAGGACAAGGCTTCCGACCAGATATCCGATCTGCTCGATCAGGCCATGGACCGCCTCGTTTCCGGTATGCCCATTGATGAAATCGCCCGGGAACTCGGCATCCTCGCCAACACCACTCAGCCCATGGCCAAGAACACCGCCGTGCAGTACCTCGGCATGACCCCCGAAGCTTCCGAAATCCTGTTCGGTCTGGCTCCGGAGGATTCGCTGAAGACACCTCTGGCGGTGAAGGACGGCTACATCCTGGCACGCAAGATCGAAGACATCGAACCGCAGCCGATTCCGCTGGAAAAGGTCCGCGAACGCATCGTCAACGAACTCAAGGCCAAGAGTGCCGAAGAGCTGGCCCGCAAGGAAGCCGAAAAGGCCCTTGAGAACCTCACCGGCGACAATGCGGCCAAGGCTGCTCAGCGCCTTGAGGACCTCATGCAGGTCTCCGAGCCCTTTGACCGCCGCGGGCCGGTGCCCTCCATCGGCGGCTCCGCAGAGCTGGTGCAGGCCGCATTCAATGCCGAGGCAGGAGAATGGCTGCCCAAGGTATTCCGCATCAAGGACGGCTACATCGTGGCCGCCCAGGAAAAGCTGATCCCCGCACCGGACGCCGAGTGGAACGAGAACAAGACCCACTGGGTAGACACCGCTTCCCAGAAGTACGGTGACGAAGCCTTCCAGGCTTTCATCAACCAGCTCCGTCAGGACAGCAACATCGAGCTTGTCCGTCCCGACCTGCTGAACTAGTCGCCCCGCTCCATCAGATGACAAGGCCCGCCTTTCGAGGCGGGCCTTTTTTTATTCAAGTCAACAGACTCTCAACTCACTTTCGCTTACGCGGGCATCTTGTCGCCACCTGTCCTTTCAAAGACCTGCTCTGCAACTCCACACTGCATGTAGCTCGTATTTTGCGGTCTGCAACGCCATTCCCGTTGTCTTCCGACCTTCTCCCTCAGACTGTTATCGTCAGGACTCTCAAAGGCTAAAACGCGTCCTCATGATATCTTCCTTAGCCCACATACAGGAGAAGCTCTGAGCGCCAACTCACTCCATTGATGCCTCAACATTGCGAACGCAAACGGGCCCCGCCACGTTGAACGTGACGGGGCCCGCATGAATGCTCGAAGGAAGCTCCGCCAGGGTATCCCGAGCGGAGCATTCCTGTCGCAGCGTTTATGGCACTATTTACTGACTGCTTCGTCCTCAAGCGAGGGGTGTGTCACGATGACTTTCACCAACTGGTCGGTGCGAAGGTCAAGACGGTCCTTGGCGAGGCTCCACAGGTTCCAGAGCAGCGGCAGCCCCTTGCAGCCGTCTGCCTCGATAATGCCGCGCAGGGTTTCGCCGTCCACCACTTCCACCACGCAGCGCTCGGCGCAGACGATGGTATGCTGGCGCACGCTGTCCTCCTCAAGAGCGGACCAGCCAAAGCAGTACCCGCTCTTGAGCGCTCCCAGATTGATCTGGAAGCCCTGTTCGGACTCGACCTGAAGCAGCGCCTTGCCCTCGTTCATGAGGTAGACCTTTTCGGCCTTCTCGCCCTTTTCGTAGATTATTTCGTTCTTCTTGAACGTCACCTCGGTCACGGCACTTTTCACTTTGTCCACGATGTCCTGAGAGACGTTGTTGAATATATTGAATCGCATATGCTGCAAGCTTCCCATGGTGAAACCTCCTTGGAATTAGATACACAGGGCCAGCACGACGGCCAGTCCGAGGATGATCGTGAGCAGGACTCCGCCTATGGGCAGTGTCCCGAGGTCGAGATCCTGTTCAATGCTCTTCTGCCGGATCGGGAACGAGCGGTTTTCCTCGCTCGGGGTCTCGGAGGAGAACATCTCCACGAGGTACATCCCGGCAACCGGCAGCCGTCTGGCGCCGCGCTCAAAGCCCTGAACCGCACGACCGACCATTGCGGCGCAGGCGGTGTTCAGGCCGTTCATGACGCGGTCTGTGGCCCTGTAGAAGAGCTTGCCGCCCACACGGTAGAACCAGTCCACTTCCAATGCGATGGTGTCGGTGCGCTTGAGCAGCGGCAGCAGCAGGAAGAAGGCCAGAGCCGAGAAGGTGAGCAGCTGCAACTGCGCCACGACCTTGCCCGCCTTGTACACGGTGAAGTCGCCCATTTCGTAAGGCAGAATCGAGTACAGCGGATCGGGGTAGACGCCGAGGAAGATGCACAGGAACGCCAGTCCGCCCATGGCCCAGAGCATGTTCGCGGGCGCTTCGGGCGGCCGCAGTCCCTTGTCCTTGGCGAAGAACACGAAGTACGGGAACTTGATGCCCGCGTGCAGGAATACGCCCGCGGAGGCTATTTCGAGGATCATCAGGACCCATGTCAGGTGCTGGTCACCCGCGGCCATGATGATAAGGGATTTACTGGTGAAGCCGCTGGTGCCGGGTACGCCGGATATCGCCAACGCGCCGATGAGTCCGAGCAGCAATGTCCACGGCATGGTTTTGTACAGCCCGCCGAGGTCGGTGCATTTGCTCCTGCCCACCATGGCCAGCACCGCACCTGCGGACATCCACAGAAGCGACTTGTAGATGATGTGGCAGAAGGCGTGCGCCGCGGCCCCGTTGATCGCCATGGCGGTACCGATGCCCGCGCCGGTGATCATGAAGCCGACCTGGTTGGTGATGGAGTACGCCAGAATCCGGCGCATGTCGTTTTCAAGCAGGGCGTAGATGATTCCGTACACCGCCATGAAGCAACCGACCACGATGAGGATTTCCCATCCCGGGAAGCCGCGCAGCAGCACGTAGACCGCCGTCTTGGTGGTGTATGCGGAGAGCACCACGCCGCCCACGACGGTTGCCGCGGGGTACGAGTCCGAGAGCCAGCTGGAGAACGGGAACGCCGAAGCGTTGACCAGTACGCCGACCAGAATGAACCAGCTGCTGATCATGTCCGGAGAGAAGGTCGTGAACACGGTGGAGCCGGTGGTCTGGATGTGCATGATCACGCCCAGCAGCATGCAGAGCCCGCCGAAGAGGTGGATCAATACATAACGGAAACCGGCGCCGTAGGCCTCCGGGGTCTGCCGGGCCAGAATCAGGAACGTGGAGGCCACGGCCATGATTTCCCAGAACACATAAAGCGTTATCAGGTCGCCCGCAAAGACGGCCCCGAGGGCCGAGCCTATGTAGAACAGCGCCGCCAGCTGCTGGCGCACGTCCGTAAGCCGCAGGGCGAACACGAAGGCGATCGTCGCATTGATGGTGAAGACGTAGCCGAACACCTTGTTCAGCTTGTCGATGTTCATGAATACGAGATCAAGTCCCATGAACGATGCCGACAGACTGTATCCCGGTTCCAGGCTGTAAACGCAGAACACGGCGAGTGCGCCGGCCGCCAGCAGCATGTAGTTTCTCCATCTTCCGAGGAAGACAGGAATCAACACGGCTGCGGCAAAGAGTACAAATGCCGGATGCAAGTTAGTCATCATAGTAGTCCGTCGGTTTTTTGAGTATGAATCCGAGGCCCTTGGCCACCACGATCAGCACGACGCAGGATACGAAGCCGAACAGGCCGTTGAACCCGAAGAAGGTGTCGAAGCCGAAATGCGGCTTGGGCGACGCCACGAACTGCAAAGCCAGAACGCCCACGCAACAACCCCACAGAAGGTACCAGAGGCCGCGCTTGGTCTTTGGCTTGTCGAAGAAGTCGAATTCCTTTCGCTTGCTCATTGCGCCTCCTAATTAGCGGCCATCTGGGCCAGGTTGAAGAACACGTCGGGCCAGAAGAACAGGGCCATGGAGATTCCCGCGGTTACCAGCAGAGGAATCACGCATGCCAGCGGCGCTTCGCGGACCGGTCCGGCGTGCACGGCCTGACCTTCGGGGCAGAACCAGGCCCTGTAGACGATGGGCAGGAAGTACGCCGCGTTGAGCAGCGAACTGACGACCAGCGCCCCGGCGAGAATCCACTGCCCGGAGTCGAGGCAGCCGTTGAGCAGCATCCACTTGCTGAGGAAGCCGCCGGTGGGCGGAATGCCGATGATGGACAGCGAGCCGATGAAGAACGCGGCCATGGTCCACGGCATGCGTCTGCCGATGCCGGTCATGCGGCTGATGTATTTCTCGCCGGTGGCCACGTAGATGGCACCCGCGCAGAAGAACAGCGTGATCTTGCCGAAGGCGTGCATGGCCACATGCATCATTCCGCCGGTGAGTCCGGCGGCGTTCATGAGGCCCGCGCCGAGGGCGATGTACGAGAGCTGCCCGATGGTGGAATAGGCCAGACGGCGTTTCAGCCCGTCCTGACTCAGCGCCACGAGCGAGGCCACGATCATGGTCGTGGCGGCCACTCCCGTCAGCAGGTCGTTCACCCCGATGGCCATGAGTGTCTCGACGCCGAACACGTCCATGACGACCCTGAGCAGGCAGAAGGCGCCGACCTTGACGACCGCCACCGCGTGCAGCAGAGAGCTGACCGGGGTGGGTGCCACCATTGCGGCGGGCAGCCATGCGTGCATGGGCATGAGCGCGGCCTTGGCGAATCCGAAGATCATCAGGCCGAACAGCACCGCGATGGTGGTGGGCGAAGCCGAAGCCAGCGCCACGCCGCCTGCGGTAAAGTCGAGGGTGCCGGTCAGGTGGTACAGGACCACCATGGCTGGGAGCACCATACCGATGGACGAGCCGACGATGAGGCCGAGATACTTGCGTCCTGCCTTGCGACTGTCGTCATCCTGATGATGCGTGACCAGCGGGTATGTCGAGAACGAGAGCAGCTCGTAGAACATGTACATGGTCAGCAGGTTGGCGGAGAACGCCACGCCGATGGTACTGAACAGGGCTGCGGCAAAGTAGGTGTAGAAACGGGTCTGGGCGTGTTCCTGGCTCGCCCGCATGTATCCTATGGAATATGCGGACGTGATGATCCAGAGCGTGGAGGCCACGATTGCGAACAGCATCCCGAGGCCATCGACCCTGAAGGCCAGCGGCGCATTGGGAAGCACCTCCGCCAGAACCAGAGTATAGGTTTTTCCGTCCAGCACCGACGGCGCCATGCTGAGCACGAGGCCCATGAGCAGCAGCGCCGCGGCAAAGCTCCACGCCTCACGAATGTTGGGCGTGCGGGCGGATAATATTCCGGGTATGGCCGTCAGCGGTGCGGCGACGGCAAGCAATGGTTGTATGGAAAGAATGCCTGACATGTCTTCCTCGGCTAGATTAAATCGGTGGGGAGAACGTTGGCGACGATGGTTTCCACGATCAGACCGGAATACACTCCCCCGAGAATGAGAAGCAGCGCGGTCAGGGCAAGCGGAGCCGTGCGGGCCCAGTGCTCACCCGTGGGCGTCTTGTCTTCGGAACTTTCGAAAAACGCGGTTTCGAAAATACGGAAGAAGATGACCACGTTGACCAGACTGGATACGAGCAGACCGGCCATGAAACCGAATTCGCCCGCCTCCAGCGCTCCGGACAGAAGGCGCCATTTGCTGAAGAACCCGAACAGCGGGGGAACGCCGATCATGGACATTCCCGCCAGCACGAAGCTGGCCATGGTGAACGGCATGGACTTGAACATGCCCTTCATGCTCGAAAGGCCGCTTTCGGCGCGGTGGCGCAGGATGCTGCCCAGCGCGACGAACAGGGTCAGGGTCATCAGCGCGTCGGCAAAGATGTGCAGGATGGTTCCGGTCATGGCTTCGCGGTTGCCTATGAACAGGCCGCCGACCATGTACCCCACCTCGGCCACGAGAATGTAGCAGAGCGTCCTGCGCAGATCCTTCTGGCGGTAGGCCATTATGGAGCCGAAGAAGATGGCGGCGGTCGCCAGCACAAGGCCGACCTCGGGCAGCATGTTCGTATCCAGCAGGTTGCCGGGGAACAGGCTGAGCACGAGCCGCAGCATCACATACACCATGACCTTGGTGGTCATGGGCGCCAGGAAGGATGCCGATACGAACGAGGAGTTGGAATAGGCACCCGGCAGCCAGCCGTGGAAGGGGAACAGAGCCATCTTGACCCAGAGCCCCAGCATCATCACGGCCACCGCCGCCTGCAGGGAGGTCGAGACCTGCGCGATCTCCAGCAGACCGGAAAGGTCGGCCAGGTTCAGCGAGCCGGTCATGATATAGAGATAGCCGACTCCCAGCAGATAGAAGGAAGCGCCCACCGAGCCGATGCACAGGTAGCTCAGACTGGACAGGGGCGAGCGGTCGCCGCTGAAACCGAGCAGTGCGTAACCGCTCAGGGCGGCCACTTCGATGAGCACGTAGAGGTTGAACAGGTCGCCGGTGGCCACAATGCCCATGTGGCCCGCCACCACCAGCAGAATGAGCGCCACGAACGCGGCGGTCTTTTCCTTGAAGTGATCGACGATCTCGTCGTGGTAGACCACGTAGGTGATCAGCGAGGATGCGGCGATGAGCACCAGCATGGCCGCGCTCAGGGCATCCACCACGAAGACGATTCCCCACGGCGGCGCCCAGCCGCCCATGGAATAGCTGAGCGTACCGTCAGTCACGACCTTGGCAAGCACGCGCAGCGTGAAGAACACCGAACCGGCAAGTCCGATGACGCCGATGGAGTAGCTGAATTTCGGCCGGATCCACCCAGCCACCAGGGCAAGGAAGGCGCCGAACAACAGCGGAAGTATGGTGAGAACTACATCATGCATAGGTATTCGATCTCTTTATTTGATCCGCGATTTCATCTTCTTCCAGCGTGCCGTACTTGCCGTGAATCCGAAGAACCAGAGCAAGGGCCACACCCAGGGTAGCCACCGAAACCACGATGGCGGTGAGCATGAGCACGTGCGGCAGCGGGTTGATGTAGTCCGCCGGATTGACCGCGTGCTTGGAAGCGGCGCGGAGAATGGGAATGGTCGCGCCCTCCTTGGACCCGATGGCCACGAAGAAGAGCATGATCGAAGTCTGGAAGATGCTCAGGCCGATCAGCTTCTTGATGAGGTTGCGCTTGGCAATCATCGCGTAGAGGCCGACCATCATGATGACGACATAGCCCCAGTAGTTGAAGTGGGCCTGCACCTGTGTGAGAAAAGCATCCATTGCTTACAAACCCTCCATGACGGTGCCGCGTGAAGACAGCAGCTTGAAGATGATTGCCAGAGCCGCGGTGACGGTCATGCCGACGCCGGTCTCCACGAGCAGAATGCCGTTGGAGTGGCCGCTGGCCAGAGTCTCGCCCATGAAGCCCTGCAGTCCGCCGTAGTCGAGGAAGTTGGCTCCGGAAGCCAGACAGAAGAGTCCGACCCCGCTGAAGACCAGAACCCCGGCCGCGGAAAGCAGATGCGTGGTGCGCTCCGAGAGCTTGCGGACCATGGTGCGCAGGTCGGTGGAGATCGCCAGCAGCACATAGCTCGCCGAGAAGATCACACCGCCCTGAAAGCCGCCGCCCGGGCTGTAGTGGCCGTGGGCCAGAACATACAGGCCGAAGAGCTGGATGAACGGGATGACGAAGCGGCTCACGGTGGAGATAACCACGTCCTGCGGCGTCCAGTCCGAGTCGATGCGTTCGAAGCTGTAATCTTCGTCATCGATGACGCACATGCTCTTCTTGCGGACCACAATTCCGGTGGCCTTGTGCCGGTACATGTAGAGATCGGGGATACAGACCTCGCGCGGGACGCGGATGATCAGGAAACACGACAGTGCCGCCAGAAAGACGACCACGGTTTCCAGCATGGTGTCGAATCCACGATAGTCGCCGAGCACCGCGGTGACGATGTTGGGCGTCGCGGTCTGCTCGTATGCCTGTTCGAGGAAGTAGCTGGACAGGTGCAGACTCGCCGGGGACATGTCGTCGCCCCAGGACGGGAAGTCTGCCATGGACAGGATCATCAGCCCGCCGGCCAGCAAAACCGATATGAGTGCTGCCTTTTTCAATCTTTCGTCCTCCTGGTCGTGCGGTAGATGGCGGCGAAGACAAGGACACTGCTTATGCCCGCCCCGATCGCCGCTTCCGTGAAGGCCACGTCCACCGCGCCCATGACAAGCCACATGACGCACATCATGAAGCTGTAGATGCCGAACAGTATGGCGGCTCCGAGAAGGTCCTTGATGCTGATGGCCGCGATGGCGCAGGCTATCATCAGGATCAGGGCGACCACCTTGATTTCAAGAATCATGAATGCCTCCCCTTCTTTTCAGGTTGCATCCAGGGTTCGATGCCTGCGCGAACGCCTGCATCAACCATGGCGTGCGTGGCCGTGGGGCTGGTGATCAGCACAAAGAACCACAACAGGCCGATCTTGAGCTGCGCCAGCAGCCCGACGGAGGGCGAGTAGTAGCCGCCGTAGAGGATGATGCCCAGAAGAAGGGTAAGACTTCCGAGCGTATCGAGCTTGCCGGCCATGTGCAGCCGAGTGTAGACGTCGGGCATTCTGAGAATACCCAGAGTCCCGGCACCGAACATCAGCATACCGATGCAGCAAAGGAATATTATTGCGATTTCCAGCATATCTTTATCTCCAAATCCGGATCAGGAGCGACCGCGGCCTTTCTTGTGCAGATACCTGCTTGCGGCCAGCACGGTGATAAAGTTGAGCATCGCGTAGCAAAGGGCGATGTCTATGAACATGTCGAGACGTTCAAAGATCAGCCCCACCACGACGATGAGCACAACCGTTTTGGCACCGATGGTGTTCATGCCCATAAGCCGGTCGAGGGTGGTGGGTCCCACCGCTGCCCGGTACAGGGAAAAGGCCATGATGCTTGCCAGAAACAGTCCGATTACGAGGCCAAGATGTTCCATTAGTCCACCTCGAATATGTCTTTGATCTTGCGCTCCATCTCGCCGGGCATGCCCTCGGCGGAAGCGTCGTCGATCGAGTGTACTGCCACGTAGCCACGCTCATCGATCATCACGGTGATGGTACCGGGAGTGAGCGTGATCGAGTTGGCCAGCATGGTCAGCGCCAGCTTGGACCGCAGCCGCGTCTTGAAAGTGACGATGCGCGGATTGATGACTTTCTTGGGATTCGGGTGGAACGCCAGACGCAACATGCGCACGTTGGCGACAACAATCTGCCAGATGAGCCACGGCGCATACCCCGTGACGCGGACCGCGGAACGCAACAGGGCGCTCATGGGCCAGACTTCACCCTCGGCAGGGAACATGTCCATCGAGAGCCACGTCACCAGCGCACAGCAGAAAACGCCGAGCGACAGGTGGAAGGCGTCATACATTCCCGACAGCAATGCCCACATTGCCATGAGGGCCAGAAAACGAAAGCCCAGACCGATGATTCGGGACTTGAGCCCGGGCTTTTTGGGTCGGACATTGTCCGGCCGCTTCGTGACGGTGATGCCCTGTTCATACAAAGACATTTGATACTCCGATCATAACAGCTCGTGAGACTATTGAGTTGATGGTGGCCATGAATCCGGGACCGCAGCTGCGCGCACGGACTCTCCGTGGCTCGCCATACGTCAGTTCCCGGCTCCAGCCGCTGGTTCGCCCGGCACGACGGGTCTGTGCCAGGGCGTATTCGAATCAGGCGAGAGGCGGGTCTTTTATAAAGAGAACGTGCCCTTCCGAGCAGACGGAGAAGCGTCTGGACAGGGATTCGACACGGTCGCAGGCGCACAGGCGATCCTTCCAGAGCCGTCCCGCGGCAAACGGCGGGAAACGCAAACGGCTTCGGGAGATCAGCACCGAACCGCAGCGGACGTCGCCGGGCACTGGGCCGGAAACGGATGCTGCTTCAGTATTGTATGTATTCGGGTGCGCCATTTTTTTGCTATTTCGTCCACTTAGCGTACATTTAGCGCATCAGTCTTCCGTTCGGCCCTTATGCGGAAGTGGGGACCGGAGGAAACAACGGAACGGGCTCTGCGTAAATGCGAATGAACTATTCCTCAATTTCATTTCAAAATCAACGGCCCTCGCTTAGATTCTCCGACGCCTTATGCGGATTGGCTGGAGACCTCGCGGTGGCAACCGTTGTGACGCCGGATCGGGACGGCGTTCACGCCCCTTGACCGCGTCAAAATATCTCCCGGAGTGTTCCCGCGACAGGGCGACCGGCCAGGCCGGTCGCCCCGATTCTATCTGTCGCGAATGACGGAATTTATTCCGTCGAGTGACCGGTCACACAAAGGCGCCGATCCATTCCCCATTGCCTGCTAATCGTTCTCCGGGGTGAACGGTTCAATGGAGAGCGAGGGGCACAGGCCCTGCTTTTCGCCCTGCGTGAACGGCATGAGGATGCTGTACGACACGCGGCGGTTGTTCTGGGCATGGCCGCTGGTCTCGGGAGTTCCGTCGTAGAACGCGCCGTTGAGTTCAAGGATGTGTTCCACGCGGTGCGCAAAGCCTTCCACGAACTTGGAGCCGATGCCTTCGAAGGTCATGTTGCCGAGGCTGAACTGGCCCTTGAGCTTGGCGAAGTCGGCCAGCGCCATGGAGTTGGTCTCCAGGTCCTGCGTGCAGGTGATGAAGCCCCAGACCAGATGATCTTCGGGTATTTCGAGAGGCTCTGCTGCGTCGATGATGGTGTGCGGCATAACGATGCAGCCGTTGCCCACCTTGACCGGCGCCTCTTCGAGGCCACGCAGGAAGCAGTTGAAGCCCACGAAGGTATTGGTGCCCATGCGGCAGTTGATGACCTTGCCGCCGTGGGCGGTCACGTTGTTGCCTTCGTAATGGGAGTTGATGATGTAGCAGTTTTCCTGTGCGTTGGCGCCCTTGCCGAGGTGCGAGTCCTCGACCCAGCTACGCTGTGCCACCAACACATTTTCCGCCACGGTCACGTCGCCGCGAACCAGCGCGTACGGGGAGACCTTGGAGGACTCGGGGATGTCGATTTCATGCTCGAAGCTCACGGTGGCGTACATGGGAATGAAGTCTTCCTTGCGCTCTTCGAGGAACTTCATGAACTCGCCGGAGGGTCGTCCGCTCTCATCCATGGAGATGTACTTGTCGAGCACGCCTTCGGGATACTGGTAATCCCATTCGAAAGCGCCTTCGGCCTTGATCCAGATACGGCCCGGCTCAATGCGCTTGTGCAGCAGCTCGCCCGCCTGCACGTAAGAGAACTCGCCGATGGCGCAGTCGTGGGCCACGGAAAGGTCGATGGTGGAGAACGGGGCGAGGAAGGTTCCGTTAAGCGTGGAACCGTGAATGTTCGCGTAGTGCAGGGCCACGGTGTTGTGGACCTTGAACAGTTCGGGGTTCTGCGGATCCTTGGAGTGGCAGTGCACCAGCGTCTTCATCAGGAAGCTGTCGCGGATGTGGAACTTTTCGTCATCGCGCAGCGCGATCTCGATGCCGGACATTTCGACCACGTCACCCCTGGACTTCAGCTCGTCGCCGCGGATGTCGCTCTTGTAGAGCACCGAGTCGAGCACCTCGCACTTGCCGAGGAAGTATGTTCCGGCCAGACTGGAGCCCTTGAACTTGAACAGGTTGGTCCGTTCGGAGTCCAGAGAGTAGAATGCATAGTACTGAGCGTGGGATTTGCTCGGGATAAGTCCGCGAACGTAAGGGGATACGTCCAAAAGCGGGTTCCTCAGGTTGACGTTCACGCGTCTGATGATGCGATCAATGAGTCGTTCAAGATGAATCATGATTCCGTCCTTGGTGGGCGGTTGCACGTTGTTGAGGACGGCCCCGGCACATCCGGGACCGTCCGTCGCTTATAACGACTTGGTTACTGTACGTAAATGGGCATTCCCATGATCGGCCAGATAACTGCCACGGCGATGGCGACCACCACCATGAGCAGGATACTCGCCGGGATTCCGTATCCGAAGAACTCACCGGTGGTGAACTGTCCGGAATCGTACGCAATCGCGTTGGGAGCCGCACCGACCAGCAACAGGAAGGGCATACCTGCAACCACCAGAGAGGAGTACAGGATAACTTCCGGGGCCACGCCGAGGTAGGGCGCGATGACCAGAGCGACCGGCAGCGAAATGGCGATTGCCGCGACGTTCATGATGAAGTTGGTCATCATCATGACGAAGAAGGCGATGCCCATGATGAACAGGAATCCGGGCGCTTCCTCGAACATGCCCAGCCAGTTGACCGCCAGCCACTTGGCCGCGCCGGTCTCCCAAAGGCAGAAGCCGATGGACATGGCACCTGCGAAGAGCAGGATGATGTTCCAGGGGATCTCTTCCAGATCCTTGAGATCAAGAATCTTGAAGACGTAGAAGGCGATGGAGGAGCACAGGATGAGCGCTGTCTTGTCGATGGCGCCGAGCGCGGGCACAAAGGAACGCAGGGACATGAGCATGATCACGCCGCCGACGATGACGGCCGCCATGATTTCCTGACGGGTCAGACCGCCGAGGCGGCTGTTGAGCTCGCTGGCCTTTTCGCGCAGACCCGGAATACGGTCCTTTTCCGGCTTCATGAAGACCATGAAGAATCCCCAGAGCAGGAAGACCATGATCCAGCCGATGGGCGCCATGTAGTAGCTGAGCTCGAAGAAGGACACGTCCTTGTTCACGATTTCGGTATAGAAACCGAGCGCCACCGCGCCTCGGGCCGCGCCGAGCAGGGTCACGATGGAGCCTGCGCCGGCCACGAAGGCCATACCCATGAACAGTCCCTTACCGAACTTGGTGGGCTTGTCGCCCTCGCCGTAGAGGCCGTAGATGGCGATGAGCAGCGGATAGATGGTCGCCGCAACCGCGGTGTGCGCCATGATGTGCGTCAGCGCGGCGGTGACGATGAATACGCCGAGATATATTCGGCTGGTCTTCTCACCCACCACCATGAGCATCTTGTAGGCCAGACGCTTGGTCAGCCCGGTCTTGGTGAAGACGAGGCCGATCATGATGGAGGCGAAGATGAAGAGGACCGAGGGGTCCATGAAGTCTTTGAACGCCGTCTTGGCGTCACGCACGTGGAACATGGCCTGAAGCACGCCGATGGCCAGCGAGGTCACGCCGATGGGCACCACCTCGAAAACCCACCAGGTGCCGGCGAGCAGGAAGATGGCGATAGCGCCCTTGCCTTCGCGGGAGAGGACGAAGTGCTCGCCCATGGGGTCAATCGCGTCGGGCCACGGAGGGGCGAAATAGACAAGGGTGAACAGGCTGACCCCCAACAGCATGAACACCAGTCTCTTCCAGTCGAATGCGGGCTTTTCAGCTTTTGCCGCGTCCATAGTCAATCTCCTTGAGTATCGATGAAAAGCTTTTGAAAAGACCTTAGAGCTTGCAGGTCTTCATCACTTCACGAATGTGGTCGAATACGTCGCCAAGGCGCAGCACGCCGACAATCCTTTTGCCGTCCATGACCATCAGCGGCTGATGCACGCCCATCACAAACATGTGCAGGGCCAGATCGATTTCTTCCTCGGCCTGAATGTACTCGGCCTCGCTCGGCGGATGCATCACCTGCGCCACCTTGAGTGCCGCGCCCTTCTGACACAGGTCGTGCAGCGGCTCGGACCAGAGATCATACTCCCTGTAGATCTTCTTGACGTAGGAGCCGGTGAGCGCCTTGTTGTGACCGTTGTCGTCGAGCTTGGCATAGGAAGGCTCCATGGCCATGATGACGTCATGCACCGTGACCTTGCCTATCAGATCTCCGTCGTCGTTCACGACAAGCACGTCCCTATGAGGACGTTCCATCCCCTCGGGAAGTTCGCCTTCAAGACGCTCGAACATTTCCTGCAACGTCTCTCCGCCCTTTGCTGTGTTGTATTCGGCAAGAGGCACCATCAGATCTTTGACTTTAACCGGGTTCACACTCATCCCCCTTGGTGTATGCGCAGTCCCGACTCAGGCGCCATGCCTGAGCCGCCGGGCCGCGAGAAGTTTCTTCATGAGCGCATCGATGTCCACGGGCATGGTTATCTCGTCGAACGCACCCAGTTTCATGGCCTCGATGGAGAGCGCCACGTCCTTGATGCGACTGAGCAGGATCACCCTCGCCTGCGGCTGATGCCGTGCCACGTCCTCGATGATCTTCAGGCTTTCACGCCCGAACTCAGCGAGATCCACCAGCACTGCGTCCGCATCCATCTCCGCAGCCTGCCTCCCGACGCCCTCGGCGCCCCCGGCAGAAGCCACGACACACCCTCGCGACTCAAGTCGCTGGGCAAGATTTCCGCGGAACCCCTCGTCGGTCTCCACGACGAGAACATTGACATCACTCATATCTTCCTCAATTCACCATGTCACCGTCCCTCAGTGGGACGTCCACCACGCTTCCACAACGGAAGACGCAACGGCGCTTTTACAGCAATCATGGTGCCACACAAAAAAACCGCCGTATCCACGGCGGGTTAGAAAAAAAAGCATTATTCTGAGGAGGCTAATGAAACGACTATGAACCAGACTGAAACATATTGAGAAATAATGAACAAGACAAAATGAAACAAAATGAATCAGTCATTTGAATTTGGGAATAGTATCGATCCGCTTTCGAGGTCGCCTTCCAGAAAACGTTGCAGCACTTTGTCCACCGGCCCGAGAACATTATCGAAAACCGCGACCTTCTTCCATGTGAGATACTGGTGATACTCTTCTTCGATGGCGGAACAGATCACGGCGTCCATGCCGTCCGCGATAATCAGCTGGCACAACTCGTCCGCAGAGGCCTCCGGAAGCACCACCACCTTTTCGTCCGCCCGGCTGGTTCCGTCCGGGCGGCGGACGATGTTCACGATGCAGACTTCGGTGGCCAGATCAAACCGCGGTGCCACGTCGTTGTCGTAAAGGGGAATGAGCAACTTTTCAGCCATATCCGCTCCTACTCGCTCAGTCCGTGCGTCTTCATCTTGCGCCACAGGGTGCTTCGGCCCCAACCGAGAATTTCGGCGGCCCGGCCCTTTCTCCCGCCTGCGCGGAAAAGGGCGTCCATAATCATTCTTTTTTCCAGCCCTTCCCACGTGGAGGGAGTGTCTCCTGCGGGAAGTCCTGAGGCTTCACGCTCGGCCTCGGCCGGACTGGCAATCGCGGTCTCCGCCTCTACGTCAGCCAGATACTCCGGCAGATGGCTGAGACGAATCTCGTGCTCACGGCAGAAGTTGACCGCATATTCAATGATATTGCGCAACTCGCGCACGTTGCCGGGGAAGCGGTACAGGGCTAGCCTGCGTTTGGCACGGTCTGAAAAGCCTTTGATGTCCTTGTGGAACCGCTCGTTGAACGTGGACAGGAAGTGATTGACCAGCAGGCCGATGTCCTCCCCGCGCTCGCGAAGCGGCGGCAGATGGAAGCGGACCACGTTCAGGCGGAACAGCAGATCCTCCCGAAACCGCTTTTCCTTCACCATTTCACGCAGATTCCGGTGAGTGGCACAGATCACGCGCACATCGGCATGAAAGCCCGAGGTGCTGCCAAGCGGATAGATGACCTTGTCATCGAGGAAAGACAACAGCTTGACCTGAAGCGGGATGGGCAGGTCGCCTATCTCCGTCAGGAACAGGGTGCCGCCGTGCGCCATGCGGAACCGCCCGGGTTTGTCCTCCACCGCACCGGTGAACGCGCCCTTGGTGTGTCCGAAAAGCTCCGACTCCAGCAACGTCTCCGGGAGCGCGCCGCAGTTGACCTTCACGAACGGCCCGTTGGCGCGGTCGGAATTCTGGTGGATGACTTCGGCCAGCACGTCCTTGCCGGTACCGGTCTCCCCGGTGATGAGCACCGAGGAATCCGTCCGGGCGATGCCGGGAAGCATCTGAAAAATCTTTTCCATCTCCGGCGAGTTGCCCACAAGGCCACCGAGGCTGTAAGCGCGTGAGGCCTGACTGCTCAGCTCCGTGATCTGACGCATGTCCTGCACGGTTTCCAGATACCCCGAAGGGTTGCCTTCGGCATCATGGATAGGGGCCACCGTCAGCCGGATGGGGATGCGTTGGCGATCGATGTTGATGATGTCCGTCTCGCGGGTCACCGGCTCAAATTCGCGGATGCCCTTGAGCACGCGGCACCCCTGCAGGCAGAACCGGCAGCGAAGTGCGTGCAGGCACGGCAGTCCGCGCACGTCTTCGGTTCCGAATCCGACCAGCGTCTTGTAGGCCCGGTTGACGAGCAGGACACGCCCGTTGCCGTCCAGCACGGCCAGGCCGACGGGCACCTCGTCCAGAAACGGGGCGAGGTTGAGCTGTTCGAGCGTCAGTCCGGTAATGGTTCCCAATGATTCCAAATGCGTATCGCTCCGGGGTCGCAAGGTTTCCTGTTGGTACCACGGAGCCGGGCAGGACAACAAGGCCGGAAGCCATCGTTTCCCGCGCTTTTCGCAATCGCCGCCGGATCGTAACGACGAAACGGCCGTCGAAATGTACGTTGCATCTCGGAAAGGCGTTGGAAAGAACCTCGCTCTCCCAAGGGGAGGGTCGGATCCGGCCCCGGCCCTTCCCGCCTCTCCTCAGCGAAAAGCCCCCGCCGCAAAACGCGACGGGGGCTTTCGAATTTTCACTATAATGCAGAGACCTAGGCGGTTTTTTCCTTGATCTTGCCTGCGAGGGTACGTCCCAGTTCCACGCAATCCTTGAGGGTGTCGTGGGTGGGGATGTGTTTGACCTTGATGTTGGGTTCGACGATTTCACAACCCACGTCCTCAAGCCACTTGTTCAGGATCTTGACGCATTCGCCGGACCAGCCGAAGGAGCCGACTGCGGCTCCCAGCTTGTTCTGGGGACGCAGACCCTTCATGTAGGTCAGCATGTCGGCCATCAGGGGCAGAATGCCGTTGTTGTGCGTGGGGGACCCAACCACCACCGCGGCAGCCTCGAAGATTTCGCTCATGACCGTGGAGTGGTGGTTGTTCTTCATGCTCATGACCTTCACGGAGATGCCTTCATCGGCAAGACCGGAGGCGACGGCGAGCATCATCTTCTCGGTGGATTCCCACATGGTGTCGTACACCAGCACGGCCTTGTTCTTCGGCTTCTGTTCGGCGAACTTCTGGTACTGTTCCAGCACCCACGCGCAGTCGTCGCCGCGGAAGATCAGGCCGTGGTCCGGGCAGAGCATGTCGATGTCCAGATTCATTTCGCCCAGCGCCTTGAGGGTCTTGAGGACCACCGGGGAATACGGCAGCACGATGTTGGCGTAGTATTCCTTCATGGCCTTGAGCACTTCGTGGCGATCGTACTCATCCACAAACCGTTCGCTGGAGGCGATGTTCTGGCCGAAAGCGTCGTTGGTGAAGGCCAGCTTGGCTTCCGGGCAGTAGGTCAGCATGCTGTCGGGCCAGTGCAGCATACGGGTTTCCACAAACTGCAGGGTCTTCTCGCCGAGGGAAATCTCGGAGCCGGTGGGGACCACTTCGACAGGCCAGTCCTCGTAATGGAAGTGGGCCTTCATGGCCTTCTCGCCCATCGGAGAGGTGTAGATCTTTTCCGGCTGATACTTCTCGACCGCCTCCGCGAGGCAGCCCGCATGGTCCGGCTCAAGGTGGTTGATGACGAAGTAGTCGATCTTGCGGTCACCCAGAACGTGGGCGATATTGCACTTCATCTGGCTGAAGAAGTGACGGTCCACGGTATCGACGAGGGCGACCTTCTCGTCCATGACGAGGTAGTTATTGTACGTGGTGCCGCGCGGGGAAAGGGAGTAACCGTGGAAGTTCCGACGGTTCCAGTCAACGCAGCCGATCCACCAGACATCTTTTTTTATTTCAACGGGCTTCATGGATATTCTCCGAAGCTTGCTGGGCCGAGAAACGACTCGGCGGTTACAGAAAAAAGAACACGGTCCACCTCGGTAAGGCGGACCGCGTTTCCCTACCTGTCAGGCTGCACCGACGGCAGCCGGACCCGAAAGCTAGGCTTCGGGCGAAAAATTATCCTTGGGCGCACCGCAAATGGGGCAGACCCAATCCTCGGGAATGTCCGCAAAGCTGGTGCCGGGAGCGACATCGTTGTCGGGATCTCCCGCTTCGGGGTCGTACACATATCCGCAAATGTTGCAAACGTACTTTTCCATGTCGGAATTCTCCTTGTCTGACCCGTTATTGGCAGGTGCGGCGGTTGCTGTCAACTCTTCGCCTGACTCCACGGTGGGCAGCTCGCAGTCCGCCTTGGTGGAACCTTCACCCACAAGCGGGCGAAAACATTTCTTGGTGCCCCCGCAAATGGGGCATCTCCAGTCGTCCGGCAGGTCTTCGAACTTGGTTCCCTTGGGAATCTTGCCTTTGCGGTCCCCCTTGTCGGGGTTGTAGATGTAGCCGCAATTGACTGTCTGACATTGCCACATGTCTTCGGGGCGAGCCATGTTTACCTCCCGGATGAAAAAGCGGACGGACCGGCGCAGGGCCGATCCGTCCGTAATGGGAACTACTTGCTGGCCCAGAGGCCGTGAATGTTACAGTAAGCGCGGGCACCCTTGAGGTCGCCGGTGTTGCCGTGCAGGCAGAACTCGGCTTCCGGGGCATCGCCGGGCTTGAGCATCTTGGTGTAGCAGATATCGCCCACCATCAGCTCGATCCATTCGATGTAGTGTTTTTCTTCCATGGGATGAGCAGTGCTTCCCACCTTGACCACGACCTTGTCGCCGTCGCGTTCCACCACGGGCACGTGCTTTTCCTGCGCCGCGTCCACGGTGTTTTCCTGCATCAGAACCATGTTCTCGCCGCAGCAGACCAGGTCACCGCCGCCTTCGTGCATGACGATGACGATGTTGCCGCAGGCTTCACATTTGTAGACTCCACCAAGCTGAGTAGCCATAAGTACGTTCCTCCGGTCTGTTTACCAGTTGTATTCGCGCATTTCGAAGTGGGCCTTGGGATGGGCGCAGGCCGGGCAGAGCTCGGGAGCGCTCTTGCCCTTGTGGTTGTAGCCACAGTTGCGACAGCGCCAGACGATTTCCTCGTCCTTCTCGAAGACCTTTCCTTCCTCGATGTTCTTGATCAGCGCCTTGTAGCGCTCTTCGTGGTAGGTTTCGGCAACGGCGATATTCCGGAAGACGCAGGCGATCTCGCCGAAGCCCTCTTCGTCGGCCACGTTGGCGAATTCGGGATACATGGTCACGAACTCGTAGTGTTCACCGGCGGCGGATTCCTTCAGGTTTTCCAGAGTCGTGCTCATCACACCGGCGGGATAGGAAGCGGTGATTTCCACTTCGCCGCCTTCGAGGTACTTGAACAGGCGCTTGGCGTGTTCCTTTTCATGGGCGGCGGTTTCCTCGAAGATGTGCTGAATCTGCACATAGCCTTCCTTCTTGGCGATGGAGGCAAAATAGGTGTAGCGGTTGCGGGCCTGAGACTCGCCGGCAAAGGCCTTGAGCAGATTCTGTTCGGTCCTGGTTCCTTTGATGGATTTAGCCATTTGGTATTTCTCCTTACAACTTCTATACTTACGTGTTTCTATCGGGGACTGCAGTTATACCTGTAGCACAATTACCGAAAAAATGAACCCCGTCCCGAACGGCTTTTCCCTACTGACAGGCCGCCCTGCATTCGGGGCACACGCCCACGAACTCCACGTTGCAGTGGTGAACGGTGAAGCCCTGCTCCTCGCCCTCCGGAAGGACGGGGTCAGGCACTTCGCACATGATATCCGCTATGCGCGAGCACACCTCGCACCGAATGTGCGGGTGCGGATCGGGGTTGCCATCGAAACGCTTCTGCTCGCCGGGGCCGCCGAGCTTGAGCACCATTCCCTGAGAGTTCAGAAACTCCAGATTGCGGTAAACGGTTCCAAGGCTGATCCTCGGCAGAATCTTTCTGACCATGTCATAAACCTCATCCGCCGTGGGGTGCGACGTCACCTTCCTGAGCTCCTCAAGAATGACCCGCCGCTGCTTCGAAAGCCTAAAATTCATTTCCGTATGCATGCCATACCTCCACGTTAACGATAATAATTCCTAACAAGTGCCCGCACCCGCGTCAACCCCTTTCAGAAAAAAGGGGTGGCTCCTTGTGAGCCACCCCTCAACGATTGACTTGGGACTCGTTACGCCTTGAATTTTTCCACGAGGCGCGAGAGTGTCTGGGACATTTCGTCAACCTCGCGAATTCCCTCGTTGGATTCCCTGATGCCCGTCAGGATCTCCTGCGAGAGTTCGTTGATGTGATTGACGCTGCCGTTGATCTGGTCGCTGGTGGCGGACTGCTCTTCGGCCGCTGCGGCAATGCCCTGGACCATGTTGGCCATGCTGCCTGCCTGCTTGACGATCTGGCTGAGCTTGTCGCCCGAGCTTGTCGCCATTTCAGAAGCCTTGACCACGCGGCCCTTGGTGCTGTCCATTTCGCGGACCGCATCGCTGGTGCTCTGCTGAATCAGGGAAATGGCGTCCTCCACTTCCTTGGTCGCGCTCATGGTCTTTTCCGCCAGTTTGCGAACCTCGTCCGCAACCACCGCGAATCCGCGACCGGCCTCACCGGCGCGGGCGGCCTCAATGGCTGCATTAAGCGCGAGCAGGTTGGTCTGGTCCGCAATGTCGTTGATCACGCCCATGACCTTGCCGATGTTCTCGGCCCTGTCGGACAGGTCGGACAACGACTCGGCGAGGCTGTCCGTGATGCGTGCAACGTAATTGATTTCCTCCACCGTGGTGGCGACCACTTGGCCGCCCTCCTCGGCCACCTTGTTGGACTCGTCCGAGGCCTGCGAGGCTTCCGAGGCGTTTCTGGCGACCTCCAGCACGGTGGCGTTCATCTGCTCCATGGCGGTAGCCACCTGACCGGTCTGGTCCGCGGTGGTGTCCACGCCACGTGACAGATTCTCCATCTGCTGTGACAGTTCGGTGCTGGAAGCGGACAGCCGCGAGGCGACCTCGGTCACCTCGTTGGCGACCTCCATGAGGTTCTGCCGTTGCTTTTCGATATTCTTCTTGTCCTCTTCCTCGCGGGTGAGGTCGATGAGCACGCCGATGGCTCCGACCACTTCGCCCTTGGCGTCCTTGAGCGGTGAGCATTCGAAATGCACGGGAACTTTTTCGCCGTTATCCCGCACAAAGACGAAGTTACCCGAAAGCGCCACCCCGGCACCGATGACATGGGCCGCGTCACAGGTCTCGTCGCCTTCGGCACATTCGAATATCTGGGATACGGTCCTGCCGACGATCTGGTCCTTGTCTTTGCCGAGCACCTCGCACATGGGCGGGTTGGCGAACTGGAAGCGTTCCTTGGCGTCGGTGACGAACAGCGGCACGATGATGCCGTCGAGGATGCTCTTGTTGTACTGAAGCTGATCCTTGATCTGCCGGACCATTTCCGAGAGGTAGCTGCTCAGGTTGCCGAGCTCGTCCGATCCCTTGACCGAGAACTCCGCGTCGAGATTGCCCTTGCTCACTTCCTCGGTGGCGTCCGCGATGAGCTTTATGCGGTTGACCACGTTGCGGCGCATGAACACGATCAGCGCGGCAAGCAGCGCCAGCACGCCCAGGATGGATATCCCGGCGGATTTGATCTGGGTGCTCTTGAGGCTGTTGAACTGCGGCGTCACATCCTGCACGAGCACCATGGCGCCGAGGATGTCCCGCGACGCGCCGTGGCAGTGTTGGCAGCTCTTTTCATTGGGGATAGTGGCGACGCTGGTGAAAAAGAGTCCGTCGCCGTCCTCGACCAGTTCGCCCTTCTTGATGGGTTGCTCAAGGCTTTCGATGATCAGGTCCGTGGCCTTTTTGATCGAAAAGACCTCGAAGACTTCCCTGCGGACGGTCTCCTTCTCGGTGGAGTAGGTGATCTCGCCCTTGTAGTCGATCATGTGCGCGGTGATGTCATCGTACCGCTCGGCCACTTCGTCGAACTTGCTGATGGTGCCCTCGTTGTCGCCCACGGCCATGGGCTCCTCGATGGACATGTAGAGCATGTCGGAGTTCCGGTCCGCGGCGCCGTGGATCTCCTCCAGCATGGTTTCGTAGTTGGCGTAGGAATTCCAGATGAACAGGCCGGTAAAGGCCACGATGGTCAGCAACGACGTCAGCAGCAGAACCTTGACGCCGAGCGATTTCCGAATGAACTGCATGCAGGCCTCCTAGTGCGCGCCGCCGAACAGCAGCGGCTTGTAGTCGAAGGCCTCGACCCGTTCGGAATTGTGGCAGGCTTCGCAATCGGAAACCTCAAGCTGTCCCTTGATGAGGTAGGGATCGCCGCCGGACTCGACGTGCTCATAGCCCGGCCCGTGACACACCTCACAGCCCGCGTCGCTCAACCCGGGCGTCTCCTCGAAGCTGACAAAGCCCCCCGGCTCGCCATACCCCGTGACATGACAGGAAAAACACTCCTTGAGTTCTTCCTCCGTCAAGTCGCCGGCCATGATCTGGACCGACTCTCCCGAGTGAGCTTTCTTAGCGTATTTTTTGAAATTTTCGTACTCCACCTCATGACAATCGGCACAAGCGTCGCTCCCCACGTATCGACCGGATTCACAGAATCCGGATGCCGCAACAGCACCCACGATGAGGAGCGCCGCCGTACCAACCGTCAGGCAGCGCCGCACCGGCTTGAAGAACCTGGACATTGTACCCCCCTAGGCAACTTACCGACCAGAAAATGGTTCTTGCTATACTCCCCGACAGAACACCTCCGTAAGGCTTCGTACCCCCATATTCTTTTTTCGTTATCGGGTCAACCCCCAACAACGTCCTACTTTATTGCCTTACCAGTCCAAAGTGGCCCGGAAAGCACGGCCGAGGCTCTCCACTCCGGAGGTCAAAACAGTCTTATCGGAAGCTCTGGCGATCAGTTTAGCCTCCTGCTCCACACGGCCGATGCGGGCGAACTTCGTCCCGGCCATGGCCTGCTCGAATGCAAGGCGGTTCCGCTGCGGAACGCTCACCAGCAGACGGCTTGCGGTTTCGGAATACAGCAGCGAGGTCAGGTCAACATCACCGCAGGTCGGAACAGCGTCCAGATCCACGTTGGCCCCCAGGCGACCGCCGATGCACATCTCCGCCAGCGCCACAGCGAGGCCGCCGTCGGAAAGATCGTGCGCCCCGTTCACCAGCCCGTCCTGAACCGCGCGGAAGAACTTGCGGTACCGCTCGCGGGCCGCCAGCGCGTCCACCTGCGGCACTTCGCCGCGCACGAACCCGAGCTGATCGGTCAGTTCCGAGCCGCCGAGTTCGGCATGAGTCAGGCCCAGCACGTAGATATCGTCGCCGGGATTCTTGAAATCGGAAGTCAGACACTTGTTCACGTCCGGCAGCACGCCGATGACCGAGAACAGCACGGTCGGCGGGATGGATATTTTCTGCCCGCCGCCCTTGTAGTCGTTCTTCATGGAGTCCTTTCCGGAAACACAGGGAACACCGAAGGACAGGCAGTAGTGGGCAAGCGCCTTGTTGGCGCGCACCAGCTGAGCAAGCTTGTAGCGTCCGTCGGGCGTGGCTTCGGACTGAACAGGGTCACACCAGCAGAAGTTGTCGCAACCGGCCATGAAGTCCGGGTCGGCGCCGACCGCCACGGCATTTCGCACCGCTTCGTCAACAGCGTTGGCCATCATCCAGTAAGTGTCGATGTCCGAGAACTTGGGGCAGATGCCGTGGGAGATGACAAGGCCCTTTTCGCTGTCCAGATCCGGACGCAGCACGCCCGCATCCGAGGGACCATCGTTCTCCTTGCCGACCATGGGTTTGACCGCGCTCTTGCCCTGCACCTCGTGGTCGTACTGGCGAACCACATACTCCTTGGAGCAGATGTTGAGCCGTCCGAGCATGTCGTGCAGCAGCGCGTCGTGGTCCTGCACCTGCGGCACCGGATCGGACTCGATGCGCGGCGCTTCCCAGCGGGCTTCGAGCTTCATCTGCGGCACGCCGCCGTGCAGGAAGTCCATGTCGAGACAGGCGACCTTGGTGTCGCCGTAGCGGACGAAGTATCGTCCTTCATCGTTGTAGCTGCCGAGCACCGTGGACTCCACATCCATGGCGCGGGACAGTTCCATGAACTCGTCCAGTTTTTCCGGCGGCACGGCAACGGTCATGCGCTCCTGCGCCTCGGAAATGAGGATTTCCCACGGCTTGAGGCCGTCATACTTCAGCGGCGCCTTGGCGAGGTCCATGTCGAAACCGCCGCAATCCTCGGCCATTTCGCCAACAGAGGAAGACAGGCCGCCCGCGCCGTTGTCGGTGATGGCGTTGTACAGCCCCTTATCGCGGGCGCGCATGAGAAAATCGTACATCTTGCGCTGGGTGATGGGGTCGCCGATCTGCACCGCCGTGGCCGGGGAGCCCTCGTGCAGTTCCTCCGAGGAGAAGGTCGCGCCATGGATGCCGTCCTTGCCGATGCGGCCACCGCACATGACGATGGCGTCGCCGGGCATGGCGCACTTGTCTTCGCTGGGCCGTCCGGCCACGGTGACGGGCATGGTGCCCACGGTGCCGCAGTAGACCAGCGGCTTGCCGAGGTAGCGCTCATCAAAGACGATGGAACCGTTGACCGTGGGAATGCCGGACTTGTTGCCGCCGTGCTCCACACCTTCGCGCACGCCCTCGAAGACGCGGCGCGGATGCAGCAGCCTCGGGGGCAGTTCGCCCTCGTGATACGGCGAGGCGAAGCAGAAAACGTCGGTGTTGCACAGCAGGTTGGCGCCGAGGCCGGTGCCCATGGGGTCGCGGTTCACGCCCACGATGCCGGTGAGCGCTCCGCCATACGGGTCGAGGGCGGACGGGCTGTTGTGGGTCTCCACCTTCACACACACGTTCAGGTTCTCCGAGAACTTGATGACGCCCGCATTGTCCTTGAAGACGCTGAGGCAGTAATCGCCGTACGGGCCGTTCTCCGCGTTGCGGCGGCGGATGGCCTTGGTGCTGCCCTGAATGAAGGTTTTGTAGAGGCTGTCGTGATTTTCGACCTTGCCGGTCTCCACGTCCTCATAGGTGATGAAGGAGCTGAAAATCTTGTGCTTGCAGTGCTCGGACCACGTCTGCGCCAGCACTTCGATCTCCGCGTCGGTGGGATCGGCGGGCAGCCCGGCGGCGCGGCGGTCGGCGGCCACGTCCTCGCGCAGATAGTAGGCGCGGATGGCGTACATTTCATCCAGCGACAGGGCCAGCGTGTTGGCGCGGGAGAAGGCCATCATTTCGTCATCGGTCATGGACGACAGCGGGATCACCGCTACTTCGTCGCTGGCCTGCCCGGTAACCCGTGCGGCGCGCGCTTCGAAGCCCGGTTCGGTCTTCCACGCTTCGGCGGATTTGTACTCATAGCGCTGGATGAGCTCGTTGGCGAGCAGGTCGGTGCAGACGTGTTTGACGGTGGCTTCGTCGAGATCGCCGGAAATAAGATACTGGTTGGCCACGTAGACCTTCACGGATTCCATGCGCTGACGGTCGAGCCCGAGGACCACGGCAAGAGTCTCCTGCGCGGTGCGGCCTTCGTTGTCGGTGACGCCGGGACGGAAGCCAACTTCCACGGCCCAGTCGAAGCCTTCGGCAATGGGGGCGAGGGAAACCTCGTGCAGCACGGGATCGTGCAGCGCACCGCGCTCCACGGCCATGTCCACCTCGTCCTGTTCGAGTCCTTCAAGCGTAAAAACCTTGACCACTCGCACGCCTTCGGTGGCGACACCCAGTTCGTTGGCGATCTTGCGGGCGACACGCGCGCCCACCACGTCACGGACATGGGACTTGAGTCCCACCTCGACACGGCACAGCATCCGGATACTCCTTTGACGGTTGTCTCTATGAGAAAAGGCCGGTCGGGCACCCCGAGACCGGCCAGTCAGCTACTTGTTTCTTGTCAGCACGTAGTCGGCGGCTTGGCGCAGGACGGTGAGTTCCGCCGAATCCGCCATTCCCGCCAGCGCGGCCTTGGCCTTTTCCACATACTTGGCGGCCTCGTCCCGCGTCTTTTCCGCGTACCCCCCGGCCCGGATGCGTTCCAGCACCGGCGCGGCCTCCTCGTCCGGAATGTCCCCGGCCTTGAGCCTGGCCAGCAGGGTCTTCCGTTCGGCCTCGTCAGAGTCCTCCATGAGCAGGATCAGCGGCAGCGTGACCTTGCCTTCGCGAAGGTCCCCGCCCTCGGGCTTGCCTGTTTCCGACGTGGGGGACACGTAATCCAGCGCATCGTCCACGAGCTGGAAGGCGATGCCGAGATTCAGGCCGTATTCGCCCGCGGCGTCCTCCTGCTCCTGCGTGGCACCTGCCAGCGCCGCGCCGCAGCGGCAGGCGGTCTCAATGAGCCGGGCGGTCTTGCCTATGATGATTTCCATATAGGTATCGCGGTCCAACGCGGGATCGCGGGAAAATTCGATTTCACGGATTTCGCCCTCGGCGGTCTGCATGATGCCGATGGCCAGCAGGCGACTCAGGCGGGCGTTTCCGTAGCGGGAGGCCATCTCGTTGGCCAAGGCCAGCAGTGCGTCGCCGGCGAGCACGGTCTCGGTGGTGCCGAACTGTAGATGCGCGGCGCGGCTGCCCCGGCGGGTGTCGGCCCCGTCGAGATAGTCATCGTGCAACAGCGTGGCGGAATGCAGCAGCTCCAGCGCGCAAGCCATGGGCAGGTGATCGTCCCGGTCATAGCCCAGCGCACGGGCGGTGAGGATGGTCAGCATGGGCCGGATGCGCTTGCCGCCGGACGCCATGATGTGCAGGCAGACGTCCCGCACGATACCGTTGAGTTCACGCCCTTCCTGCATCAGGAAGTCGTTGACCGCGGGCAGTTCCCTTTTGAAATAATCTTTGAGTTCCAGCATATTCCTCGCCCTATGCCGCAAGAAGCGCACCGCAGGCCACTTTGAGCGCGGTGAACGCTCCGCCGATGTCCCACCCTTCGCGGGAACCGACGCGGTTCGATACGGTGCGGATTTCGAGAAACGGCAGCCCGGCCCGCACGCAGGCCAGCGCCACGGCAAAACCTTCCATATTCTCAAGGTCCGCGTCAAATGTCGTTTTCAGGCCCTGCGCCCCTTCGGGAGTGCCGGTCGCCGCCGAAACCGTCAGGCTCGACGCGGTCTCCAGCCACGGCAGGGAAAGTCCCATGTCTCCTGCGGCCCGCACCGGGTCCATGCAGATGCGATTGCCGACGGCCTGCCCATTCACGGTGGCCAGCGGAAAGCCGATGCCCTCCGGGTCCACGCCATCAGCGGTAGCAAGCCCGTATTCCGGCCACGTTTCGCAGCGTACCGCGCATACGGACTGCGTGGGCAGCCGCCCGGTGTCGAAGCTTCCGGCCAGCCCGGCATTGACCACGCCGCTCACGCCGCGTTCAATCAGCCTGCCCGCCATGATGCCCGCGTTCACGGGGCCCACGCCGCTGACGGCCACGAGCCATTCGCGCCCGTTGCAGGTCCAGCTTTCCATGTCGCCTTCGGCAACGCCCGGGGCGTCGTCGAATTTGCCAAGCGCCGCGCGAAGCTCCTTTTCCGTGGAAACAATCAGGCCGAGCATGAAGTCCTAGAGCCTCCAGAGGTCCACGCCCGCGGCGGCCATGGCCTCGCGGTCGAAAAAGCCCTTCACGTCCGCCACCATGATCTTTTTCGGATCACGGAACATGGCCTTGAGCGCATCGGCGTCCAGCGACCGGTATTCCTCGTGCGAGACGGCCAGCACCACGGCATCCAGCTCGGTGAGCGCGTCAAGGCCGCACAGCTCCATGCCGTACTCCTCGCGCGCCTCTTCCGGGTCGGCCATGGCATCGGTGACCAGCACTTCGCAGCCATAGTCGCGCAGTTCCTCGACCACGTCCACCACCTTGGTGTTTCGCAGGTCGGGCACGTTTTCCTTGAAGGTGAAGCCGAGCACACCCACTCGCGCCCCGCGGATGACTGCGCCTTCGCGAATCAGCCGCTTGACCACGGACTCCGCAATGAACTTGCCCACGCCGTCGTTGATCTGGCGTCCGGCAAGGATGACCTGCGGATGAAAGCCCATGGCCTCGGCCTTGAAGGTCAGGTAGTAGGGGTCCACGCCGATGCAGTGACCACCTACGAGGCCCGGGCGGAACGGGAGAAAATTCCATTTGGTTCCGGCTGCTTCGAGTACATCCAGTGTATCGATGCCCATGCGGTCGAAGATCATGGCCAGCTCGTTCATGAGGGCGATGTTCAGGTCGCGCTGGGTGTTCTCGATGACCTTGGCCGCTTCGGCGGTGCGGATGTCGGCGGCTCGGTGGGTTCCGGCCTCGACCACGGTTCCGTAGACCTTTTCCAGCAGTTCGGCGCACTCGTCGTCCTGCCCCGCCACCACCTTCACGATGGTCTGAAGCCGGTGGACCTTGTCGCCGGGATTGATGCGCTCGGGAGAATAGCCGACCTTGAAGTCAGCGCCACAGGTCATGCCGGACTCGCGCTCCAGAATGGGCACGCAGATTTCTTCGGTCAGGCCGGGATACACGGTGGACTCGTAGACCACCACGGAGCCTTCGACCATGTTGGCGCCGACGGTTCCGGATGCGCCAACAACGGGACGCAGGTCCGGGCTGCGATACTCATCGATGGGCGTGGGCACGGCCACGAGCACCAGACGGGTCTCTTTCAGCCGGGACACGTCGGCGGTGAACTCCAGATCCACGTCGCCCACTTCGGAAAAATCGACTTCGCCGGTGGAGTCCCTGCCTTCACGCAGTTCCTGCACCCGCTTTTCGGAAACGTCCACGCCGAGCACTTTGAAGTGTTCGGCAAGGGCCACTGCCAGCGGCAGGCCCACGTATCCTAGGCCGACCACGGCGATGGCATCGCGTTTATCCGCCAGACTTTCGTATGTTACCATTATGTGGCTCTCTCCCTGAATGTTGTTGCGGCACCGCACGGCTGGACACGGCTCTCGGGGGTGGGTAGAAAGACCCCATGAATATCGACTGGTCCACCCTACTCTGTGCGGTCGGCATCGCTTTCGTTCTCGAAGGCATCCCCTACTTCGCCTTTGCGGAAAAGATGCCCAAGGTACTTCTCACCCTGGCCTCCCAGCGGCCGAAAAGCCTTCGCTATCTCGGACTGACGGCCATCATTCTGGGGCTGCTGACCGTTTCGCTGGCCCGCTCCCTCGGCTAGAGGGGTTTTTCCGCCACGTGCAGGAACACGATCCCCGACATCATGGGGACGTGGTACACGCGGTCGAACCCTGCCTCGCGCATTTCCAGCGCAAGGCTGCGCTCGTCCGGGAAGGCACGGATGGTGTCGGCCAGATACCGATACGCACCGGAATCGCCGGAGACCACCTTGCCCACGCCGGGCAGAACGCGATCCAGATAAAAATTGTAGACGCCCTTCCACACGCGCCTGCTGCCCGTGCCGAACTCCAGCACGCACAGGCGTCCGCCAGGCTTGAGCACGCGCAGAAATTCCGCCCACGCCTCCTGCCTCGGCACGATGTTGCGGATGCCGAAGGCGATGGTGGCCGCGTCCATGCATTCGTCGGGAAGCGGCAGGGCGCGACCGTCTGCCTGCACCGGGAAGATGCTCTCCGCACGCGGACCGGCCAGCTTCTTGCGCTTGCCCTGCTCCAGCATGGGCAGCGAGAAATCCAGCGCGGCCACACTGATGCCGGGATACTGCCGCAGCAGCTCCACCGAAACGTCGAGCGTTCCGGCGGCAAGGTCCAGCACGCGACCGTCCGGAGCCGGACGCGCCGCCCGCGCCAGTCGATAGCGCCAGTAGACGTCCTGCCCCAGACTCAGAAAATGGTTAAGAAAGTCGTACCACCCCGCAATACGCCCGAACATGTCGGACACCTTGCGGCCGTGCTCCACGGGATCAACGGCGGCACCGTTTCGGCTGCTGCTCATCCGCACCCTACTCGTCGCGATCTTCGCGGTTGTTCTCGGCGATGGTAGTAACCACGTCCGAATAGATGGTCTTGAAGTGCTCGCCGAAGTTGGTCGGGGAGATGCGCCCCACCTCGATGAACTTGATGATCACTTCCTTGGCGACCTGAAGAGCCTGCTTGTCTGCTTTATCCATGACTTTACTCCGAGAAGCTAAAACCCGCCCGGTGGGAAACGGCATTGACCCATGTCAAAGTCGGCCGGGCGGGGAAGCGGAAGAAACCTGGCGGCACCTTCCGTTTTTTGGGGGTCTTTAGCACGTGCCGGGCCGACTCGTCGAGTCGGAAGTGGCCCTGCAAACAAAAGCAGGCCCGCCATGGGCGGGCCTGCGGCAAATATTTCTGTGGACTGAGGCCTACTCGCCCATCTCGTCCATGAGCGCGGCGATCTCCTCCCGGATGATCCGCGCCGCCTCTTCCGGAACGGAACGTCCCACTTCCTCGCGCACTGCGCGGCCGACTTCCTCGCGGACCATGTCCACCAGCTCGTCACCGCCTGAAGATTCCTGCGGCCCGCTCTGCTCCAGCGCTTCGCGCACCGCCTCGGCAGCCACGTTCCGCACATCCTCGCGCACTGCCCGGGCCACTTCCTCGCGCAGGAAGCCCTTGAGCCCCTCCACGCGATTCTCCAACACATCCACACGCGCAGCCAGCTCCAGCTCGTGGTCGGCACCGGCCTTCATCAGCATGTCTTCCATGCGGCCCATGCGCTTTTCCAGAGAGTCACCGCCAGCCGATTCCATCTCGGCAAGCCGGGCCTCCAGCGCGTCGATGCGCAGCATGAGCGCCTCGCTCACCGCTTCGTCGGTGTCGAGCTCATCTTCGGAAAGACCAAAACCGAGATCGTCCTCGGCATCCGGCACCTCAAGGTCGGACACGTCAACGTTCGCCAGCAGGGAATCGACATCCTCGTCCACCATCGGCTCATCAACGTCTTCGGCGTCTTCGGCGTCTTCACCCTCCTCGTCCGTGCGGGAAGATCCTGCAAGCGATGCCAGCTCTTCCTCGGACACGCCCTCGATGGCGGGAGAATCGTCCTCCACCTCGCGGTCGAGGCCAATCTCGCTGCTGGCCTCCAACAGGTCCTCGGCCGGGACGCTTTCATCAGAATCCTCGGTGCCCTCTTCGCTTTCGCGCTCGTCCGAAGCGTCGTCCTCATCGGCCATGGCTGCGGCAAGCAGGTCATCGGCCTCGTCATCCTCGTCATCATCAAGGATGGAAGGATCGATTTCCGCAGGCTCGAACACCGGGGCCTCGGAGGTCTCTGCCTCATCCGACATGGATTCGGACACGTCCTCCACAGCCTCTTCGGTCACCTGATCCATGGCCCTTTGGAGTTCATCCTCCACGTCCGAGTCGGCTTCCTCTTCCTGTGCAACGACATCTTCGGCAGAAGGTTCGACTTCGGCCGCAGGTTCCTGCGTGGGTGCTTCGGGAGCTTCGGGCTCAGGCTCGGGGATGGAAATATCTTCTTCGGACTCACTCGGTTCCGGAGATTCTGCGGCTACCTCGCCGCCTTCCTCCACCAGATCATCGAGTTCAAGGGCATCCAGCTCGTCACCTTCTCCCTGTTCCTGATCAGATTCGGAAGCAGGTTCGACCAGATCGTCTACCTGGGAAAGCATGGCGTCGAGATCATCATCGGAGTCGTCCCCGGAGCTGTCGCCGAGAATGTCGTCCAAGCCGTCGAGCCCCAGATCATCGGAGTCGGGCGCTTCGGACGCGGCCTCCTCGGCAGGTGCCTCTTCCTCTACGGCCATGCCGGACAGGTCGAGGGGCTCCTCATCATCTTCGGCGACGTCTGCTTCGGCATCCGTTTCAGATTCCGCCAGCAGGTCGGCACCAAGCTCCATGGGCTCTTCATCCTCGGTTGGAGACTCGGATTCATCGTCCACCACGAGATCAGCTCCGAGATCCAAGGGCTCTTCGTCGCCCTCTTTGGGGGCCGCTTCATCAGCCACTTCAAGGTCGGCCCCGAGTTCCATGACGTCTTCATCATCAGCCACATCCTCAAGGACGATAAGATCGTCATCTTCGGAAGCAGCCTGCTCTGGGGCTGGGGTTTCCTCTTCGGGCCGGGCGGCGGCCTCAGGGGCTTCGGCCCCTTCCTCAACGAGGTCGTCGAGCATGATCGGTTCCGGATCGCCGGTGGGAGGGGTTTCTCCCAGCTCCTCGGCGAACAGGTCTTCCAGCTCCTGCTCGAAATCGGCATCCGTGGAGCCGCTGTCTGCCGAATCGTCAGACTGGCTTCCTTCGCCTTCAACGATATCGGTCAGTTCGAGAATGTCGTCAGAAGGGGGAGCGGGAGTCATGCTCGAAACCTCCGGGCAAAATATGGAAAAAATGGGGGGCCGCCTCAGCGACCCCCCTTGTCAGCCGAGTTGGCCGCTACTTCTTCTCGCGCGGGTGGCAGTCGTTGCAGCCCTTGGGACCCTTGCGCTCCTGGCGATGGCACTTGATGCAGAGATCATGGTATGCCTTCTTGAAGGAGAGGGTTTCGCCCGGCTTGGCGCGCTGTTCGGTATGGCAGCCTTCAGCGGCGCAGGACTTCACTTCGGACTTGCCGTCCCACTCGTGGTGGCAGGTCGTACATTCGGGGACCAGTTTTTCGTGAGCGGCGTGCGGGAACTGCACGGGTGCCTTTCTCATTTTGAAAGGCGCTTTCAGCTCGATGTCAGCGGGAGCCTCGTTAGCGGCGCTCAGGTTGGGCAGTGCGAAAGCACACACCAGAGCGGCTACAACGAGACTGATCATGAAAGTTTTTTTCATTCTCCTCGTTCCTCCTGTTGCGAAAAGGTAATACGTCACACTCTCTACCATTGCGGAATAAATGACCTGTCCCGCAGTGTCAAGCCGACACGGCCTGAATAGAGGCCGCCTTTTTACTAGAAATCGTGGTGTTTCCGCAAGTGGATTGTGATGAAATTCACCATCTCGGCTAGTATTCGTACTTGTCGTGATACCCGCGCGGGGTAAGCAGGTACTCCCCGGTGCGACGGGTGGCGCTATTGCCAATGAGTACGACCGTCTGCATGTCCACGGCTTCCGGATCGACAGCCGCGAGTTCGGTCACCGTGACCTTCTCGCCAGGGCGGGCCGCACGACTCACAATGCCCACCGGCGTGCTCGCCGAACGGTGTCTGGCGACGATCTCCAGTGCCCGGGGCAGCTGCTCCCGTCGTTTTCTGGAACGAGGATTATAAAGGGCCAAGACGAAATCCGCGCTCGCGGCGGCCTCAATGCGGCGTTCGATGGTCTCCCACGGGGTCAGCAGATCGGACAGGCTGACCGAGGCGAAGTCGTGCATCAGCGGCGCGCCCAGCAGCGCGGCGGCGGCGTTGAAGGCCGCGATCCCCGGGATGACCCGGAACGGAACCGAGGCCAGCAGCCCCCGGCTCTCCAGAATCTCCAGCGCAAGCCCAGCCATGGCGTAGATGCCTGCGTCGCCGGAGCACACCAGCGCCACATTCCTTCCCGATGCCGCCAGCTCCACGGCACTGGTGACGCGTTCCACTTCACCGCGCATCCCGGTGGCGACCACTTCCTTCCCTTCCAGCAGGTCTCCGGACACCAGTTCGATGTATCCGCGATAGCCGACCACGGCATCCGCGCCCTCCAGCGCCTGCCGGGCCGCAGGGGCCATGAGGGATTCATCCCCCGGCCCGAGGCTGACAACTACAAGCATGTATTGCTCCGCGCCACGGCGAGCGTGGCCTTTTTCGATTTTCTCTTGGGCACCACGATGCTGCCGCCGTTTGCGGCGAGCACCGCCGCAGCTTCGCACACCGAGGGAGTTCCCAGCGTATCCAGAACAAACTCCGAAGGCGTGGGCACGTCCACGCGCGCCAACTCCGCCTCGGGATGAAACCGCACCTCCAGCCCGAGTTCACGGGCAGCTTCCAACAGGCCCGCCTCGTGCCGCTTGGCCTCCACCGAGGCCAGTGCGCCCACGCTCTCGGGCCTGATGCGTTCCGCAGTCAGCGTATCGCGCACAAGCCCGAGAATCTCCCCGGCTGTTGCGCCGCGCCGACAGCCTATGCCCAGCGCCAGCACCCTGGGGTGCAGCCTCAGGGCATCCGGGTCGCGGCAATCGTCACGCCACGAAACCCATATGCCGGGGTCGCCGTCGGACCATTGCCCGCGCCGAACCTCTCGCATTCGTGCGCCGTCGATGCCCAGCAGCCGTTCCTCCGGGTCGAATATCTGCACGGTGCGGCCTTCGAGCCATGCGGCGTTGACGTGCCGAACCGCATCCAGATTTCCGATGATCAGCCCTGAGCGCGCAGCCATCATGTCCGCGGAAGGCAGACCCTCCATATCGGTGGCCGTGGTAATGACGGGGTGCCCTTTCACGGCTTCGGCTATGCGCAGGGTCAGGGCGTTGCCGCCCCCGAGGTGCCCCGAAAGCAGGCTGATGACGTGCCGGGCGTGATGGTCGAGGCAGATCACCGCCGGATCCGTATCCTTGGCGACGATGTGCTCGGCGATGACCCGCACGGCGATGCCCGTGGCCGCCACGAAGATGTGCCCCTCGTAACGGATGAAGGTCTCGCGGACGCACTCGCGCAACGAATCGAAAGGAATGGTCCCCTGCTCCTCGAACCGCTTCGGGGCGTAAGCATCCGCGCCGAGGGCATCGCGTATTCTTTGCGCCGGGGCGAGCCCCTGCCGCGTCACTGCGTACACTGCCAGTTTCATGCGCGAGGTATAGCCGATTTGCCGGTGGTTCGCCATGCCCTTCGCGACAGCGGAAAAGGTATCACTTCATATTGATTTACGCGTGCATGTGATGCATGAAGCGGGACATGGAAGGAATTTTCACATTCGAGGCCATCGTCGCCCTGCTGACCCTGACGGGACTGGAAATCGTCCTCGGCATCGACAACATCGTGTTCGTCACCGTGGTCACCAACAAGCTGCCGGAAGCAAAGCGTGCCGCCGCCCGCAGACTGGGCATCGGGCTGGCCATGGTCATGCGCATCCTGCTGCTTCTGACCATCAGCGCCATCATGGGACTAACCGCCCCGCTCTTCAAGGTATTCTCGCACGCCGTTTCCGGACGGGACATAGTGCTGTTGCTCGGCGGGCTGTTTCTCATGGCCAAGGCCGTGCACGAAATCCACGACAAGATGGAGGAACCGGGCGCGGCGCACGTTTCCGCCGCCCGTTCCTACGCTTCGGCCATCGCGCAGATCGTGATCCTCGATCTGGTGTTTTCGCTGGATTCGGTCATCACGGCGGTGGGTATGGTGGACCAGCTCTGGGTCATGGTCGCCGCCATCGTCATCGCGGTGGCCGTGATGTTCATCTTCGCGGAAGCCGTGAGTGCGTTCGTCTCCCGGCATCCCACCATTCAGATGCTGGCCTTCGCCTTTCTCGTGCTCGTGGGCGTTTTTCTCGTGGCCGAGGGGCTCGGCAAGCACATCGACCGGGGTTACATATACTTCGCCATGGCCTTCTCGCTGGGCGTCGAGATGCTCAACCTGCGCATGCACAAGGCACGGCAGGGACGTTCGGATTGATTTCCGCGACAGGCTGAGGCATTCTCCCCTGCCTTCATTCCCGAACCGCAACCCGGAGCCCGCGCATGAACATCGTCTTCGTCAATTCCACCCGCAAATGGGGCGGCGTGAAGTCGTGGTGCATCAACTCCGGCAAGGCGCTGGCCGCCATGGGCGACACGGTCCGCATTTACGGACGGCCCGGCCCGTTCATCGACAAGGCGCGGGATCAGGGCCTTGATGCGCGCGCGGTGGAGTTCGGGGCAGACTTTCACCCGCAGACCCTCTCCCAGTTCTGGCGCGACTTCCGCCAGGAACGCCCTGACGTGGTTATCTGCAACATTTCCAAGGACCTGCGCTCGGCCGGGGCCGTGGCGAAGCTGTTCGGCGTGCCGGTGGTGCACCGCGTCGGCTCTCCGGCAGACGTGGAGAACACCCGCAAGACGCGCCTGACGCAGCGACTGCTCGCACCGTCCCTGCTGGCGTGCAGCGAGCACGTCAAAACCTGCCTGACGCGCCGGGTGCCCCTGTATGCCAAGCACACTTTCACGGCCATCCACCCCGGCGTGGTCCTGCCCGAGCAAACGGAAGAATTGCACTCCCACGACGTGCCGACCCTTATCACCACCAGCCAGCTCAACCCCGACAAGGGACACCACGATCTGCTTCACGCTCTGGCGGAACTCAAGCGCGAAGGGATAGCCTTCCGGCAGATCATCTGCGGCACCGGCAAGATCGAGAAAAAGCTCAAGTCGCTGTGCACGGAGTTAGGGCTGGAAGAACAGGTACAATGGACGGGATTCGTCAAGAACGTTCAGGACTATCTGGACAAGGCGGACATCTACGTGCTGCCCTCCCACGCCGAGCCGTTCGGTCAGGCACTGGCAGAAGGCATGGCGCACGGGCTGGCCCCGGTGGCCCGTCGCACGGGCGGGGTGCACGAATTCTTTCCGCCCGAACTCTCGGACTGCCTCGTGGAAGAGCGCAACGGTCACGAACAGATACTCGACGTGTTGCGCCGGCTGCTCTCCCTTTCGCCCGAAGAGCTGCTTGAAAAAAGACGCACTGCCCTCGCGCACGCCAGAGAGCATCTGGACATCCACGCACAGACAGCTTTGTTACGGCAATGGCTGGAGTCGGTGGTTCGCGGTTAATCCGGCTGGCGCACCCTGTATATCCCCGCAACCCCGGAAAGCCCGTAGGCCAGACGCTCCCAGTTCAGGCCGGAATCATCAAGGAATCCTTCCGCGGCCCCGCGACGCATCCAGTCGGCATAGTTCCGGTGATGCTCGGCTCCGGCCAGACGTTCCACCAGCCCCGCAGCAGCGGCGGCGGGTCGCGACGCACCGTGTGGATGGCAATAGTCCGCCAGAAGGATCGCCCCGCCGGGCCGCAGCACCCGCAGGATTTCCGCAAGAATAGCCTCCCGCGCGAACTGCGGTTTTTCGTGCAGGGCGAAGGTCACGGTTGCTACGTGGAACTGTTCGCCGCCAAAGGGCATGGCAGAGGCGTCGGCGCGCACCAGCGGCAATCCGGGGCGTTTGCGCCGGGCCACCGCCAGCATCGGCGCGGAACGGTCCAGACCGCACACGGAAAACCCCCGCTCCCGCGCCATGGCGGCAAACATGCCGGTGCCGCAGCACACGTCGAGCAGTCCGCCCTTCTGCGGCAAGGTCAGGATGAGTTTTCGGAAGACCGAGCCCAGCGGCCTGCCCACCACCCAGTCATAGATTCCGGCAAAACGCGCGTATTCGTCCATTTCGCACCCTAACGCCACGAACGGACTCAGGCAAGCGGGCTAGATGGGCTGATCGGTGAGCAACAGGGTTTCGCGTGCGTTGACCATGGCAGCCGGGAAGAGATGCCGGGCCGTATCGGTACCGCGCATCTTGGCGAGCACCTGCGCCTTGTCCGCGCCGGTGGCCAGAAACACTACGCGCGCCGCATTGTTCAAAAGCGGCAGGCAGAAGGTCAGGCGATTCACATCGGGCGTGACGTCGGCGGGCCTCACGGAGGTCACAAGGCAGGATTCGGCCACGGCACGGGTGCCGGGAAAAATGCTGGCCGTATGACCGTCCGCGCCCATGCCCAGCAGCACGAGGTCGAACTCGGGCACGCCGGGGCCGAACACGGAATGCAGCTCAGCCTCGCAGGCGTTCACGGCGCTTTCGGGCTCCAGCTCGCCGCGCATGCGGTGGATGTTGGCTTTGGGAAGGGGGACGTTGTCCAGCAGGACCTCTTTGGCCCTGCGATAGTTGCTCAGCTCGTGGTCCGGCTCCACCATGCGCTCGTCGCCGAAGAAGACGTGGGTCCGATCCCACGGCACGGCCCGCCAGCGCGGATCGGACGCCAGCAGCTCGTAGGCACGCTTCGGGGTCGAACCGCCTGCCAGCGCGACCGTGAAGCGCCCGGAGCGTTCCAGCGCGCGGTGCGAGGTTTCTACGAACAGATCGGCCGCTGCGCGGCTCGCCGCCTCATGATCATCCAGAATACGAATTTCCATGGTTCCTCGCATGGTGGTGGAGCTAACATTCGGCGGGTTCCGGCCCATCGGATCCAGCCCGATACAGCTTGAGCATGTTTCTGCGCTCGGGACAATTGCACTCCATCAGGACGGGCGTCAAGAATCCCCAGCACAAATCCACGCCATCCTGACGCCAGAACAGCGTCTGGTCGCCCAAAAGCACGTCCAGAAGCACCTTTTCGTACGCGCCGAGGTTGTCCGCGTGCTCATCCTTGTAGTCGAAATGCATGTTCACGTTGCGCAGGCACATGCCAGAGCCGGGCACCTTGGCCTGAAACGCGAGACGCACCTCCTCTTCCGGCTGGATGTTGATGATCAGCCGGTTGGCGGTGATGTGCTCGCCCAGAATATTGCGGAACATGGAGCACGGCACCTCCTTGAAACGAACCTCGATGCGGGTGCGCTTCTCCCGCATCCGCTTGCCGGAGACCAACTCGAACGGCACGCCCTGCCAGCGCCAGTTGTCGATGTAGACGCGCATGGCCGCGTACGTCGGCGTATCGGACTCCGCCGGGACGCCCGGCTCGTCCACATAGGCCGGGACCTTTTCACCGTCCACCACGCCGGAGGCATACTGGCCCAGCGTGAGCAGCGACTCGATGTCCTCGGTGGGAAACGGCTTGAGCGCGCGGTAGAGCTTGGTCTTTTCGTCCCGGATACGTTCTGCCTCGTAGATGGACGGCGGCTCCATGGCCATCAGCGAGAGCAGCTGCATCATGTGGTTCTGAAACATGTCGCGCAGCACGCCCGCGCTGTCGTAGTAGCCCGCGCGGTGCTCCACTCCCACACTCTCGGCGGCGGTGATATGCACGGACTCCACGAACTGGCGATTCCAGACCGGCTCAAACATGGCGTTGGCAAATCGCAGCATGAGCATGTTCTGCACGGTCTCCTTGGCGAGATAGTGGTCGATGCGAAAGACCTGCGACTCGTCGAAGCTGCCGAGCAATGCGGTGTTCAAGCGCTGTGCCGAGGCCAGATCGTGGCCGAAGGGTTTTTCGATGACGATGCGGGAAAAGCTCGTTTGCTGTTCGGCAAGTCCGGCCTTTCCGGCGTTGATCGCAATCTCTTCATAAGCCGCGGGCGGCACGGCAAGGTAGAACATGCGGTTGCCTGCGGTCTCGAACCGCTCATCCAGCTCGCCCAGAAATTCGGAAAGCGACCGGTAATCATCCGGACTGTCGAAGCGCAACGGACGGTAGAACAGGCGCGAGGCCAACGCGTCCCAAGCCTGCGGCATGGCGTCCGCCTTTTCCGCCGCCTGTTTCATGCGCTCGCGAAAGGCGTCATGATCCAGCTCGGTACGTGACGCGCCTACCACGGCGAAGTTCTCCGGCAGCGCCTCTGTCTGGAACAGTCGGCACAGGGCCGGGAAAAGTTTGCGTGCAGTCAGGTCACCGGTGGCACCAAAGATGACGATGACGCAGGGGTCCTTGGCGGCTGAACGGGAACATGGATCGTCATGCATCGCCCCCCTCCTTTTTCACGGCGTGACCGCCGAATTCGCGTCGCAGGGCGGCAAGGATGCGGTTGCGAAAGTCGTTCTCGCGCCGTGAGCTGAAGCGTTCCATCAGGGCCAGCGAAAGCACTGGAATCGGCGTGCCGCTCTCCACTGCCTGCTGCACGGTCCAGCGCCCCTCGCCGGAATCCTCGACCCATCCCTTGACATCTTCCAGCCGTCCGGAGTCTGCAAAGGCCTTTTCCGCCAGTTCAAGCAACCACGAACGGATGACGCTGCCGCGATTCCACAGGTGCGACAGGGCCGAATAATCCAGTTCCGGGCCGTAGCGGGAGTCTTCCAGCATGGCGAATCCCTCGGCATAGGCCTGCATCAGGCCGTATTCGATGCCGTTGTGGACCATCTTGACGAAATGCCCGGCTCCGGGCCCGCCGCAGTGCATGTACCCTTCGGGCTGGGCCAGTGACTTGAAAACGGGCTCCACGCGCTCGAACTGTTCACGATTGCCACCGATCATGAGACAGTAGCCGTTCTCCAGCCCCCAGACACCGCCGGAAACACCCACGTCGAGGCAGTGCAGGCCCTTCTTGGAGCCTTCCCACGCTCGGCGCACCGCGTCCTTGTAGAAGGAGTTGCTGCCGTCGATGAGCACGTCACCCGGCTCCAGCAGACTTTCGAAGCGATGCGCGGCCTGAATGGTGGCGGCCCCGGCTGGCAGCATGAGCCAGACGGTGCGCGGCGACTCCAGCTTTTCCACCAGCTCTTCAAGGGAGTAGGCACTTTCGCCGCCCTCATGGACGAGCCGCTCCACCTTGGCCGGGCTGCGGTTGTGGCCGACGACTTCATGGCCGGAAAGCATCAGCCGCCGGGCCATGTTCATGCCCATCTTTCCCAGTCCCACCATTCCAAGACGCATGGCGTTGCTCCTTTTATGCAATCGAGCCGGAGTTCCGCTCCGGCGGCTGGCTACATTGCCAGCGAGTTGTAGCGGCTGTTGCCGAAGCCGAGTATGGGCCAGAACACGAAGGGCAGCAGGAACAGCCCCACGCTGAACACGGCGGGCATCCCGAACCGTCGCGAAAGGTCGATGAAGGTCAGCAGCATGAAGACCAGATTCACTAGCGGGATCAGGAACATGATGAACCACCATCCGGGCCTGTCCACGATGCGAAGCAGCACCCAGAGGTTGTAGAACGGAATCAGCACCGCCCAGCCCGGCTCACCGGCTTTCTGGTAGGTCTTCCAGCTCCCGGCGATGATCAGGACAAGAACGGCCAGTTGAAACAGCGTCTCCATGGATCGGCTCCTTTTTTCTTTCCTTCATTAGCACGAAAACGACGAAATGGGTCAACCGTTCCCGAGCTCCTTCAGGCAGTCGGCAAGCGGCATGACGCGCACGGGCTGCTCGGGGGTGATCATGGTCGCCCAGACGTGGTTGTGATGCCTGACGACCGTGGCCGCATCCAGCGCGGGCTTGTCGCCGGTGGTGTGACAGTCCGAAGGGACGGTCAGCCGAAAGCCGAGGCTCGCCGCAGCCCGAACCGTGGCGTCAATGCAGTAATCGGTACAGCAGCCGACCACATAAAGATGCTCCACGCCGCGCTCGCGCAGCATGGCTTCCAGCGGCGTACGGCAGAACGAGTCGCAGGACATCTTTTCCACCGGCAGGTCCGACTCGGAAAGCGGCAGCTCCGACAGAATCTCCCAGCCTTCGGTCCCGGGCTCCAGCCACCCGTCCGCACCTGCATGACGCACGAATACAACCGTTCCGCCTGTGGCGCGCATCGCCCTGCACAGCGTTTCGATACGGCTCACCACGCCCTGCGCATCATGCCGAGCGTCGGCATCGCGAAACAGGTCCCGTTGCATGTCCACGACGAGGAGTGCGTTCATTGCGTTCTCCAAAAGAAAACCCCTGACGGCCCGGGCGGGCTGACAGGGGTAATATTCGTTTTGTCCGGCACGGACTAGAATCCGTGCTTTCTCAGAAAATCTTCGGTGATGGAAGACTTTGGCGCGTCCTGCGATGCGCCGCCGGTCCATGGGGCCACCATGCGCTCCACGTACTTGCCGATGACATCGGTCTCCATGTTCACTTTGCGGCCCGGGGTCCAGCCCTTGATGGTGGTGGCACCCTGCGTTTCCGGGATGATGTTCACCTCAAGCCAGTCGGGGCCGCATCCGTTGACTGTCAGGCTGATGCCGTCCAGCGCCACCGAGCCCTTGCCGATGACGTACCGGCCGAGCTCCGCGGGAAAGCTCAGGCGATAGATCTTCGATTCACCGGCGGGACGGACCTCGGCCACCTCCGCGATGCAGTCCACGTGCCCGCTGACGATGTGCCCGCCGAGGCGATCGCCCATGGCCAGCGCGCGTTCCAGGTTCACGGTGGAGCCGGTGCGCAGCTCGCCGAGGCTCGTGACCGAGATGGTCTCGCGGCTGGCGTAGGCCGTGAACCAGCGTTCGCCAAAGGTCTCCACGGTCAGGCAGACGCCGTTGACCGCAATGGATTCCCCGAGGACGATATCATCAAGGGCGTAGTTGGCCCTGATGCGGAAACGGGTCTCCGCGCCGCGGTTTTCGGCGCTCTCGATGGCGCCGGTTCCCTGTACGAGTCCGGTGAACATGGTGCATCCTCCACTTGGTTGCGTGGATGATCAGATAGCAGGAGAGTGCCGGGGTGTAAACGCCGGAGCGGATGCTAGTTGCGGGAGATGTCGTCGAAGGCGCGGCGGAAGCTCTCCACCACCTGATCCGGAACAGCCTTGTTGAAGGCCATGCACATGCTGATTTCTCCAAGCTGACGGATGGTGACAAGCTCATCGGCGGCATGACGGCCTTTCGCGCTCATCAGATAGCGCTCCGTGACCACGATATAGTCCAGCCGCTTTTCAAGGAGTTTTCGCATGTTATGCTCGGCGGAGTTGGCAACCTCGGGAATCAGCTTGTCACCGCACTGGTTTTTCACGATCTCATAGGCCGCACCGCCTCGCACCACGCCAACGCGCACGGGGTAGCCGTCAAGGCACAGCTCGGATGCCGGGATGGAGTCACGCCGCCCCACCATCACCAGCGGCTCGCTCGGAAACGGGCAGGCCCACTTGAACATATCCTCTCGCGAAGGCAGGCGGGCCGTACTGAAGAGCACGCCGCGCGGATCGGTCATTGCCGAATCCATGGCGCGTGCCCAGGGCAGGATGTTAACCCTCCCTTCAGGCACTCCCAGACGTTTCCACGCCCGCCGCAGCAGGTCCATGGAACGCCCCTGCACGACGCCGGCCTCCAAATAATTGTAAGGAGGCAGATTCTCGGAGTAATATTCGAGACCAGCCGGGCCGGACGCCTGAGGCAGTTCCGAAGCCTGCGCTGAAGAAATGATTATTGCTATCAAAAGTGCTATACAAGAAAGTCCCTTCTTCATCGGGGCGAAGTAGCACAGCAACCGACGGGCCGCAACAGACAAGTCGATACTTTTGAAAACGAAAACGAATCGCTTTTCCCTTGCGAAACTCGAAAGATCAGTCCCGGTCCGGCAGAAGCGTCAGCCGCAGATCGCGTCCAACGTGCCGGATGCGGGCGATGCGGAAATCCACGGCGTCGGCCATGCGCATCCCGGTCCTGCCGGAAAAGGCGGACCGCGCAGTCATGTCGCCGAGGACGCGGGGGGCGAGGAAATAGTCCATCTCATCGGCCAGCCCTTGCAGGACCAGCGTCATGGCAAGTCTTCCGCCGCCTTCCACCATGGAATAGTAGCAGCCGCATTCCTTTCTGAGCCAGCGGCAGCCTTCTTCCAGCAGCAGGCCGGTGTCGTCAGCGGGCAGACCGATGACCCGGACGCCCTTTTCCCGGAGCGCAGCGGCCTCATCGGAAGCGGCCTGGGCCTGTCCGGTCCAGAAGACGGTCTGGTGCGGACGGAAGCGCAGCAGCTTGCGATCCGCGTCGGGAGCGGGGAGGCTGGAGGTGACGACCACGGCAAGGGGCTGCTCGAATTCCTCCGGCAGACCGGCGCAGCGGCAGGTCAGGGACGGATCATCGTTGCGGAAGGTTTCGCCGCCCACCACCACCGCGCCCACGAAGGAGCGGATGTCCTGAACGCAGTCGAAGGACGCGGGACAGGACACGGCCTCGGGCGTGCCGTCGGCCGCGGCGATGCGGCCGTCGAGCGTGGCCGCGAGCTTGAGGATGTTGTAGGTGCGGTCCGCTTTCTGCCAGAGCAGAAAGTCCGCTACCAAGTCGCGGCACTCATCTTCCAGAACGCCGTGACTCACGGTGATGCCGTTTTCCGCCAGCCGCTCCATGCCCCCTGCGGCGAGAGGGTTGGGATCCCGAAAACCGATGACCACTTCGCCGAGCCCGGCCTCGATGATCGCCTCGGTGCACGGCGGCGTGCGGCCGTGATGATTGCACGGCTCCAGCGTCACGTACATGGTGCACTCGGAAGCGGGATGACGGTCGAAGACGCCCTTTTCACGGGCATCGGCCAGACATTCGCGCTCCGCGTGCGGCTCGCCGGCGCGGGTGTGCCAGCCTTCGGCCACGATGCGTTCGCCGTGCACGAGCACCGCGCCCACACAGGGATTCGGCGCGGCAGGTCCCCGGCCCTTGCGGGCCAGCTCCACCGCGCGGGCCATGAAGCCTTCCCTAGCAGTATTCGCCGGACAGCAGCTCATGGTTCACTCCCGCTTCGGCCAGCATGGCCTCGGCCAGTTCGTCGGGGTAATGTTCCGCATAATAGATGTTATGCGCGCCGCAGTTGATGAGCATTTTGGTGCAGATCAGGCACGGCTGGGTGGTGCAGTAGATGTCGCACCCTTTCAGGGAAAGCCCGTAGGAGGCGGCCTGAATGATGACGTTCTGCTCCGCGTGCAGCCCGCGGCACAGCTCGTGCCGCTGACCGGAGGGGATCTCCATGCGTTCACGGATGCACCCCACCTCGCCGCAGTGCGGCACCTTGGTGGGCACGCCGTTGTAGCCGGTGGCCACCACGCGCTTGTCGATGACCGCCACCGCGCCCACGGCGCGACGGGTGCACGTGGAACGCTGGGCCACCAAATGGGCGATCTTCATGAAATAATCGGGCCATGGCATTCTGCCGGACATGGCTGTTTCTCCTGTCTTTGGGATTCTCCGCCGATGCGGGAAAGGCCTCGATAGCACGGGCGTTCCCGAAAGAAAACATCCCCTCAGGGCTTCTCGGCCCACAGGATGAACACGGGGTTGGCGGCACGGAAACGCAGGTCGCCCGCGAGCTGGTCGGCTTCGTTGGCCTGAAGCTGGGTCACTCCGAACAGCCAGCCGCGCTCCTTGAAGAAGGCCTGCGTCCGGTGCAGCGTATCCAGCAGGATGCAGTGCGCCACCAGCCTGCCGCCGGGACGCAGTCGTTCGGCCACGGCCTCCAGCAGGTCGGACTCCTTGTTGGACTCGCCGCCGAGCCCGCCGCCGATGAACACCCGATCAGGATCGGGCAGCCTCTTGAGGCACCCCGGCAGGCCGCCCGTCACCACCTCCACCAGCCACGCGCCCATGCGCCGCTGATTCTCACGGATCATGGCGGCGCGGGTACGGTCGCGCTCCACTGCCACCACGCGGCCATCCACGGCCAGATGCGAGGCCTCAATGGCCACGGAACCGCATCCCGAGCCGAGGTCCCAGACCGTAGCTCCCGGGGCGATGGCCAGGAGGGCCAGCCCGGTGGCGCGCACCGGCAGCTTGGTGATCAGCCCGCGCTGATGAAAATAGAAATGATCCGGCACCCCGAGGCGCAAGGGCACTTCCGGTGGATACTCCCGCTCCAGAAAGACGAGGTTCAGGGGGTCGAACCCCATGCCCCACGTGTCCTCAAGACCCACGCGGCGGACCTGCTCACCCTCGGTGCCGAGGCGTTCCAGCACGGTCATGGTGAACCCGTCCGCGCCTCGCTCCAGCATGGCGCGGGCCACGGCCGAGGGGTCGTTTTCTTCATCGGTGAAGATCGCAATGGTGTCCGCCCGGACCAATGCGGCGAACAGCGGCGTATAGTCGCTTCGCCCATGCAGGGAAATGGAAACCGTCCGCTCCCAAGAAACCCCGAGCCGCGATGCCGCCAGTTGCAGCGTGCTCACCGCCGGGAGCACCTTCAGGCTTTCGCGGCCCAACTCACGCGAAAGCAGGTTGCCGATGCCGAAAAAGAGCGGGTCGCCGTCGGCCAGCACCACCGCCCGGCCTCCGCCGTCCATCTCTTTGCGGATTCGCCTGACGCAGCGGTCCAGCGGCGAGGACAGGGGCAGCCTGTCCGCATCCGGGGCCACTTCGCGCCCCACGGCGTCCAGAAGGCGACTGCCGCCGGCCAGAAGCGTTGCATTCTCAAGCAAATGGGAACAGTTATCGGGTATATCGAGCGAGCCGGGATTCAGGCCCAGCACGCAAACGGGTTCTGTCGTTTTCATGGCTGCGTTGTAACGCAAGCGAAGGCCGGTGAAAAGGACAGTTTACTTGCCTTTTGGTCTTCCCGGCTGCACGGTAAGGTCCACGGAGTGACGATTTGAGCAAAAAACCGCACGGAATCTGGGCATGGGCCTTCTACGACTGGGCGAACGCCGGCTTCAATACGCTGGTGCAGACCTTCGTGTTCGCTGCCTATTTCACTTCCGCCGTCGCTGCCGACAAGGCTGCCGGGACCGCCATGTGGGGCAACGCCATGGCGCTGGCCGGCCTTTGCGTCGGGCTGTCCGGTCCGGTGGTCGGGGCCATCGCCGACCACACTGGCCGCCGCAAGCCCTGGGTGGGGGTTCTTACCGCCGTATGCATCGCTGCCACAGCCCTGCTGTGGTTCGTCAGGCCCGACCCGACATGGGCGTTCTTTGCCGTGACGCTGGCCTTCGTGGGCGTGACCGCGTCCGAAGGCGCACAGATATTCTACAATGCCATGCTGGCCGATCTGGTTCCCGAAGACCGGCTCGGCCGTTGGTCCGGCTGGGGTTGGGCCATGGGCTACGCTGGCGGACTGATCTGTCTCGTGGCCGCGCTCTACGGCCTCATCGACGACAGCGCCCTGTTCAGCGTGACGCACGACGATGCCCTGCATGTGCGAACGGCCATGCTTTTCTCCGCTGGCTGGTATCTCGTGTTCGCACTGCCCATGTTCCTGCGCACCCCGGACACGCCCGCCACTGGACAGACCATGCGCTCGGCGGTCGGGCACGGCTTCCGGCAGCTGAAGGGGTCGCTCGCCAACGCAAGGCGCTACAAGGGCGTGGGCCTGTTCCTGCTGGCGCGCATGTTCTATAACGACGGGCTGACCACCCTGTTCGCCTTCGGCGGCATCTATGCGGCCGGGACCTTCGGGATGCAAACCTCGGAGGTCATCCTGTTCGGCATCGGCCTGAACGTGACCGCGGGCCTCGGCGCCGCCGGGTTCGCATGGATCGACGACTACGTGGGGCCGCGCAGGACGCTGATTGTCTCCCTCACGGCGCTCACCGTCACCGCCGTTTGCACCCTGATCGTGACTGATAAAACGCTTTTCTGGATTTTCGGCCTGACCGTAGGTATATTCGTCGGTCCGGTGCAGGCGTCGAGCCGCTCCTATCTGGCCCGCGCGGCACCGGCCGATCTTCGAAACCAGTTTTTCGGGCTGTTCGCCCTGTCCGGAAAAGTCACGGCCTTTCTGGGTCCGCTCCTTGTGGGGTGGATCACCGTCGCGGCCGACAGCCAGCGGGCCGGGATGGCCTCTGTCGTGGGACTTTTCCTGATCGGTCTGGCCCTGCTCGCGGCCGTGCCGCGCGTCAAGAAGCAACAAACCACCGAGGAGCACACATAATGTCCGATTTCCATTTCATGCTCAGCGACGAGGAAAAAACCTACCTCAAGGACCTCGTCAGGCAATCCATCCGCGCCAAGCTTGAAGGCGACGAATCCGCCGCCCCGGCCGAGCCGGAATCCCACAAGCTCCGCAAGGAGTTTGGCGCGTTCGTCACCCTGAAGATCGACGGCCAGCTGCGCGGCTGCATCGGCAACGTTCAGGGCGGCGGCGAAATCTTCCAGACCATCTGGGACATGGCCCGCGCCGCCGCGTTCAGCGATCCGCGCTTCCCGCCCCTGAGCGCCGAAGAGTTCGACAAGGTGGACATCGAAATCTCCATCCTCAGCCCGCTGAACTACTGCCGCTCGCCGGAACAGATCGAAGTGGGCCGCCACGGGCTGATCATCCAGCGCAACCAGAACACCGGTCTGCTGCTGCCGCAGGTGGCCGTGGAACAGGGCTGGGACAAGTACCAGTTCCTCGCCAACACCTGCCGCAAGGCCGGGCTGCCCGAGGACTGCTGGAACAAGGTCGGCACCAACATCCTGTGGTTCGAGGCCGAAATCTTCTAGCCGTTCCCCACCTTTTCCGATTCCCATCGACCCGGCGCATCCCCTTCCCGACGGAGGCGCCGGGTCGTTCCTGTTTCGTCCTCATTATAATTCCCCGCGCCTTCCGGCGGCGTACCCTCATATCAGGAGGGGAAGACCGCATGGAACAGGATTTCAGGGATTTCGTCCTCGAACACATGCCGCATATCGAGCGGCGGCGCATCGGTGGGCTCTACACCGACACGACCGACTTCACGTCCATCGGATACGGGGACGTGATCCGTCTTGCCGACCGGCACTACATGGTCCTGCGCGACGAGGCGGAACGACGCTTCGGCATCGAGGACTTCAAGTTCTGGGTCAAACGCTGCCGCTGCCTGGAGACCAAGGAACCCGCCATCCTCAAGCTGGTCTTCCACGAGGAGTTCACGCAGCAGATCGGCTCCATGCGCATCCGCAGCTTCCGAAGCGCCACCAAGGAGGCACGCATCCTCGATCTGGTCCGCGACGACCCGCGGTTCATGCACGGTTTTTCAGCCCGCGACGAGGCAGGAAACCTCGTGCGCGTGCTGGAGGTCATCCGCGGCAAGCGCTTCGACGAAGTGGTGGATGCGCTCCCCGGCGATCACGCCTTCTACTTCCATAACAACCTGCGGCCGGTGCTGAATACGTTCATCGACGCCTGCGAGGCCATAGGGTTTCTGCACCAGCATGGCGAGCAACACGGCGATGTGCGGCGCGATCACCTCTGGATGGAAACCTCTACGGGCCGTGGCCGCTGGCTGGATTTCGACTACGCCTACGAGACGCGTGCCAATCCGTTCGGGCTGGACCTGTACGGGCTTGGCAACAGCCTGCTGTTTCTTGTGGGCAAACGAATATATACGCCTCACGTCTTCGAGGGGATGGAAGGCTCGGAGGCATTGCAGCCCGGAGACTTCTCCCCGGTCATCCGGAACAGGCTGGTCAACCTGCGCCGCCTGTTCCCCTACATTCCCAAGCCGCTCAACAATGTGCTGCTTCACTTCTCGGAAGGGGCCGAAACGTTCTATGACTCCGTGGACGAAATGCTCTTTGAACTGCGCCCCTGCCTCGACCTTCTTCCCAACCCGCAGGAACCGAAGGAGGGGGCGCCATGAACCCCAGAAAGATTCTCGTGGCGGTGGATGCCAGTGCAAACGCCCTGCGAGCCATCGACTATGTTGGCGAAGTCGTCGCCGGTCGCCCCGGATTCAAGGTCCGTCTGCTGTGCATCGAACAGCTGCCCCACCGGGACCTTTTCGAAAACGAGGAAAGCTGGGTGCAGGCGTGCCGGAATGGGCGCGCCGAATTTGAGGACTTCCTCGAACAAGGACGCGAGCGGCTCCTTGCCATGGGCATGAACGAGGAAGAGGTGGAGAAGAACTACGTGGCCTTCTGCCATTCCCCTTTCAACGACCAGACTTCGCGTTGCAGCATGGGCACCAGCGTGGCGCTGGAAATTCTTGAAACCGTCAAGTCGGGCGGCTTCGGCACGGTTGTGGTGGGACGCCGCGGCCTCTCCAAGGCCGAAGAATTCCTGTTCGGGTCGGTCTCCAACAAGATCGTCCACTCCGCGAGGGACTGCACCGTCTGGGTGGTGTCCTGATCCGAAAACCTGCCGACACGGCTCCGCCATAACCTTGGTTACTGGCAGGGGCCACCGGGCAATTATCCCGAGAATCTGACCCAACTCCGGGAGAATATCCCGCGCCCTTTCCCTTGCCATATTGCCCCTGAACCGCATATATTGGTCTTCCTGATATTACCCAACGCCCGGAGACAGCTACCGTTTATGGCGGACCACCTCACGACGACCGATACAAAAAACGCAAGCAGAGACAGCCGCATCACCAAAATGGCGGGCGTAAACCTTGAGGTGGCGCTCGGCGCCGATCTGGTAGTGACGTTTCCCGGGATGCAGCGCGGCTACCGCGGCCGCATCGTGGGCTTCGACCCGTATGAATACCTTGTGGCCAACGTGCGCCTGCCGTCGTCCGTGCGCGGCGGCATGGGGTACAAGGATTCCATCGTGGTCAAATACCTCCACGAAGGCACCGTCTACGGATTTCACACCCTCGTACTCAACCACATCACCCGCCCCGCTCCCCTGCTCTTCTTCGAATACCCGGACTCCATCGAAAAAATCGACCTGCGCAATGCCTCCCGCACCAACTGCAACATCGACTCCACCCTGCACACCGCGGACTCGGACTATGACTGCCTCGTGGTCAACGCCAGCGACACGGGCTGTCGGCTTTCCGTGGCCGTGGGCAGCCGTGATGCGCTGAACATGGCTGAGGTGGGCGACGACATGGTCGTCAGCATGCGCCTTGGAAATCTGGGCAACATCAAGATACCCGTGAACATCAAGAACATCGTCGCAAAGCAGGGAGTCCTGCTGCTCGGCTGCATGTTCATCGACATAAGCGAAGAGGAGCAACAGCTCATTTCCACTTACGTGGAGAGGATCGCCAGACTGAGCATCTGACGATCCGCCGAAGGAGGGGGCGGCGGTGATCAGAAAGATTTCGGTTCAGGACCTCAGGCCGGGCATGGAAGTGGTGCGCATGGCATCGGACATGTGGACGCACCTTCCCTACCTGTACACGAAACCCGGGGTCATCCGGTCGGAGATGGAGGTCCATCGCATCCGGCAGGAAGGCTATCTGGACGTCTTCATCCGGCAGGAAGTCCCGGATGACGGAAAGACCGACGACGAACGGCTGGAACGCATCGTCCTGCAACGCCGGGACAACCCGCCCCGCAAGCGGCGCGCTCCGTTTCAACGCGAGATTCGCAAGGCGAGAAAAGCCTACGACGAAGCTCTGGTCCAGACCAAGCGGATGATGAGCGACGTGAAGATGGGCCGTCAGGTGGATGTCGAGAGCACCACCCACGCGGTCGAAGGCATCATCAACGTGGCCGTGCAGAATCCGGACGCGCTCATCTGCCTTTCCAAACTCTCCCGCTACGACTCCTACACCTACGCCCATTGCATCAACGTGGCCTCCATCGCCGTGGTTTTCGGCGAATATCTCGGCCTGCCTCTGGAAGACCTCGTCCTGCTCGGACTCGCGGGCATGATGCACGACCTCGGCAAAACGGCGGTCCCCGAACGCATCATCAACAAGCAGGGACGGCTCCTGCCGCGAGAGTTCGAGGAAGTGCGCAAGCACCCCACCTACGGCCAGATGATTCTGGAGAAGTCCGGCAACATCGCTCCGCGCGTGGTTCAGGCGGTCGCCCAGCATCACGAGAAATTCAACGGCTCCGGCTATCCGCACGGCATGCGCAAGGACGACATCGGCGTGTTCGGCCGCATCCTGTCACTGGCGGACGTCTACGACGCCCTGACCAGCGACCGCTCCTACAAGGACGCCATCCTGCCCAACAAGGCGCTGGCCATCATGTACGGAATGCGCGATCAGGACTTCTGTTCCATCGAAGTGCAGATGTTCATCAAATGTCTGGGGATTTTCCCTTCCGGCAGTCTCGTGCGATTGAACACCGGCGATCTGGGCGTGGTCTTCGAGAGCAATCCGGAACGCCCGCTGCTGCCGAAGATCAAGGTCATCCTTGACGAGGATCTGCGCCCCATCCCCGCCAAACTCGTGGACCTGGCGGCGGAGCAGAACCCGGTCTTCAACATTGTGGAATGCGCCGACCCCTCGCAGTACAAGCTCAACCTCAAACCCTACATTCAGACACGGGAATAGGCGGTACGACCATGTATGACGAAACCATCTGGATTCCGGTCTTTGCGCTGCTGGGAGTCCTGCTGATCATCCGGGCCGCGTGGAAGCCCGTCAAAGGCAAGCGCTACGTCATCTCCGAAGAGTCGCTCAAGGCGTCGCACAAGGTTGCCATGGAAGTCCTGCCGCTCCTTGAGTCGGTGCAGGACGTGCGCGATACGGGCGAGCTTCCCTACCCGAAGGACAAGCTCAAGAGCGCACTGAAGATTCTGGCCTACCAATTTGCACGCAACAACCAGCACGAGGAGCTTACGCGCATCAAGAATGCCTTTGTGCAGCTCTCACGTTTCCAGAACCTCGAACGGGCCGGAGACCGTGCGGACTCTCTGCATCAGAAGGAGAATGGCGAGCTGGAGGCGGAAATCAACCGCCACCTGCTCACGGTTCCCCGGGCCTAACGGCCCATGCGCTCCCGTATTTTCTTGAGGATGTAGTCATACCCTTCCGGCATATGCGGGATGGTGCACAGCGTGCAGTCCTTTACGCCCGATCCGGTGACGGAATACCGTCCGCCACACTCCTCATAGAAATACAGCGGACAGAAGCAAAACAGGCAGTTGAACTTCTGCGGATCCTTCACCTTGTGACAGGGAAAATACTCGCACTCCTCATTGCGAAAAAAACGGTAGCTGTTCTTCACTCTTTGTCGAACTCCGGTTCTTCCGCCGGTTCGCCGCTGGAGGGGAATTCCTCGAACGGGAAGGGGCGGGCGTTTTCGTTCAGCGTGGCATAACGCAACAGCCTGTAGGCATACAGCGACAGCCTGTTGTTGAAGTTGCGCAGCGGCGCGCTGTAGCTCTTGGAGATGAGCATCCACGCATACTGGAACAGCGCGGAGACCTGCACAAGCAGTCGCACCAGTTCGAACACCAGCAGACAGACTATGGTCACGGCCAGACGCTTGAGCACGCCCGTGCGCTCGACATTGATTTTTGGCATCCCATTTCCTTTTTGTTTCATCTTTGTTTCATCCGGTGCTGGTCGTCTCTTTGCAAACAGCCGACCGGATCGTTGCAACACTTGATCACGGCACTCTAGACGAGTTCAGCCCTTCGGGCAAACCGCCCCCCGCTTTGCGGTCACAGTCGCATCGCCGCCCAACAGCCCGGCACCGCACAGCCCCCGAAACACGGCACCCAAAGCTGTCAAAGCCTATTATCAAATAGATAATAATAGCTCTATAAAAAGTGGGCATTCAGAATTCTCTGAAGATTTCAGGAGAACACAATGAGCATAAAGTGGAAGCTTTTGTCCGTAGTAGCAGTCCCGATCGCAGCCATGATCATCATCTTTCTGGTGGGTTTGTGGAGCTTTCAGGGCATCGAGTCCAAAACGGTGGATACAAACTCCATGCATCAGGACCGGGCCACCATGATCGACGCGGACCGCGACGCGTATCAGGCTCAGGTGGCAGTCATGCGCGCAGTGGAAGCCCGCTCGGATGCGGCCCTCAAGTCGGCCAACGATTCCGCCACGGAAAACCTTGAGCAGACGTGGAACAGGATTGCCGGCCCCGCCGAAAGCTTTACCCCGGAAATGGAGCCCAACTTCAAGGCGTTCAAGTCGGAGTATCGCCAGTGGAAAGATGTCAACACCAGCATCCTGCAGCTTGCGAAACAGACCCTTAACGCAAACCTCGAACGCGACAGGGCCGAGGAAGCCGCTCTTGCCTCTTTCGGTGCCATGCGAGACATCATCGACAAGCTGGGAGTGCTGGCCGAAGAAAGGCTCTCGGCAACGGGGATAGACCTCGCCCGACGGCTGCAACTTGAAGCCGCACTCTCAAGGATTCTCAATGCGGACCGCGATGCCTATCAGGCATATGTCGCCCAGCTTCTCATCAAGCGGGCCGATGATGCGAAAATCGTGGACGCAAGAGCGGAGTCCTTTGCGGAAAACGTGGCCCAGACCAGAGACCGCGTGACCGCCGGGGCAGATATCATCGGCGGAACCGCCGGAATGAAACAGCAGTTCCTGGACCTCTATACCACATGGGAAGAGAACAGCAGACAGGTCGTTTCCCTGACACGTGCCAACATCGACAAGAAACTCGAAAAGATGTCCCTGATGGACAAGAGCGAAAAACTCTTTTCCAGCATGCGCACCACCATCGACAAGCTTGGCCAGCAGGAACTGGCCCGCGTCAAGACAGCACAGGCCGACCTTGGGAACATTATCGACTGGAGCACGTTCATCTACATCATTGTGACCATAGCCTTCATCGTTGTGGCGTTGGCCGTGACACTGGTCTTCGCCGCGCGCATTTCCGGCGCAATGAAGGCAACCGCCGATGTCGCCAAGTCGCTTTCCGAAGGCCAGTTCGACGTGGAACTCGACGTGAACAGAGGGGATGAGATCGGCGATCTTGCCCTTGCCATGCGTGACATGATCAAAAAGCTGCGCGGGATCGTGCATCAGATTCAGGAGGCGACCGGAACCGTGGCCTCCAGCGGTGAGGAACTTGCCAGCTCCTCGGTTTCCCTGAGCGAGGCCGCCACCCAACAGGCTTCGTCGGTGGAGGAAGTCTCCTCCTCCATGGAAGAGATCTCATCCAGCATCAGCAAGAATACGGACAGCTCCGGCGAGACCGGAACCATCGCCAGACAGACCGCCACAGAGGCGAGACAGGGCGGCGACGCGGTGCGTCAGACCGTTGAGTCCATGACCCAGATTGCCGAAAAGATATCCATCATTGAAGAGATAGCGCGACAGACGAACCTTCTGGCGCTGAATGCGGCAATCGAGGCGGCGCGCGCCGGAGAGCACGGCAAGGGGTTTGCCGTGGTCGCAGCCGAGGTGCGCAAGCTGGCGGAAAAATCGGGAGCGGCCGCCAACGAGATCAGCGACCTTTCCGGCGCATCCGTCGAGGTTGCCACCAAGGCCGGGCACATGCTCGACTCCATCGTGCCGAACATCGAGAAAACCGCCGAACTGGTTCAGGAAATAACGGCAGCCAGCAGCGAACAGAACACGGGAGCCACGGAGATCAACAGTGCGCTGCAACAGCTCGACAGCGCCATCCAGACCAATGCAGGCTCGGCCGAAGAGATCGCCTCCACGGCCGAACAGCTGTCAGCACAGGCCATGGAGCTTGAAAAGGCCCTGTCGTTCTTCCAGCTCGGATCAACCAGCGCACGGCCCCGCACCGAGAAGACAAAGCCCAAGCCTCAGGCGTTGGCACCGGGCGATTCATCCTCCGGAACCGATATCGACATGGAGGATGACACCTTCGAGCGGTTCTGAGTCCGCCCGGACCGCGAATCGACGGCTAGATTCCCAGCCACTTGACCCACAGCTTGCGGGAGCGGGGGCCGTCGAACTCGCAGAAGAAAATGCGCTGCCACGTGCCGAGCTTCACCTCGCCGGACTCGACGATGAGAAACTGCTCGGGACCGAACATGCTGACCTTGATGTGCGCGTCGGAGTTGCCCTCGGCGTGGCGGTAGTCACCCTTATGCGGCACGAGCCGCCGCATGTTGGCCACTATGTCCCGCTTGACGTCGGGGTCGGCGCCCTCGTTGATGGTAGACGTTGAATAACCGAAAGGTTTTTTGCTACACTATCACATCCGAGGAGAACACTAAATATGAACATGAACACCAAAGCCTACAGCTACTTACGATTCTCGACGCCCGACCAGATGAAGGGCGATTCCTTTCGCAGACAGACCGAACTCAGTCGACGATATGCCGATGAGCATGGCCTTGAATTGGATGAGGATCTGACGTTTCAGGACCTCGGCGTGTCCGCCTTCCACGGTGCTAACGCCCAGGACGGCCAGTTAGGTGCTTTCCTTGCGGCGGTCGATCAGGGCAAGGTCCGTCCCGGCTCCACGCTCCTCGTAGAGAGCCTTGACCGATTGTCTCGGCAATCTCCATACCACGCATTCCGCCAACTGGATGACATCCTTAGACGTGGCGTTCGAGTTGTAACACTGCAGGACCAGAAGGTCTATGACGCTGAACAGGGCGAACTCGACTTCACGGATCTGATGATGTCCTTGATCGTCATGCAACGAGCACATGAAGAATCACTGACCAAGTCCAAACGAGGCAAGGAGGCATGGAAGGCTAAACGTGATGCTGCAGCCAACGGCAACCGCAAGCTCACTGGTCTCTGCCCTAACTGGCTGACCCTCGATAAGGAGAAGCAGGAGTTCATTGTCAACGAAGACAGGGCAGCCATCGTCCGTCGCATCTTTGATATGACCATCGATGGCATAGGAAACCGTTCAATCGCTGCAACTTTGAACTCAGAAGGCGTCCCTCCATTCGGTACCTCCGCAGGCTGGTCTCATGACTACATCCGTCGCATCCTTGAGAATGAGGCAGTGGTCGGGCGGTTCCAACCCCACAAGCGCAAAATTGTGGACGGCAAGCAGAAACGCGTCCCTGTGGGGGAGGCCATCGACGGTTACTTCCCGTCCATCGTCAAGCCGGAGACCTTCTTCAAAGCCATGCGGATGCGTAAGGGGCGTAAGCTGCCTGCTGGTCGTGCGTCCAACGCGTTCTCCAACTTGTTTACTGGTATGGTGGTCTGTGGTGCTTGCGGTGCGCCTATGCACTACGAGAATAAGGGGAAACCTCCAAAGGGTGGCAGTTACCTCGTTTGTTCTCATGCGCGGATGAAGCTCGGCTGCAAGCGTCACTCATGGCGGTATCCGCAGGCACAGTCACACATCGTCATGAACTTCAACGAACTGGACTATCGGGAGATGTTCCCAGACATGGTCGCCAAGTCGCAGGCAGTGGCATCCAAGATCAGCGACCAAATTATGGTCAAGGAGGAGGAGTTGGAGCGTGTAGAGCGCAGCCTTGAGCGCCTCACAGATCTCCTCCTTGAGCGTGACAGTAGCCCAACGCTTCTATCCCGGCTCGATGCTCTGGAGGAGGATAAGGCGTCGTTGGAAGGCGATATAGCGAGCTTGAGGTCAGCCCTCGACAATGAGAGAGACCGCATGTTGAGTGCGTCAGGTGACTACGGTGACGCAGAGGACGCTCTGAATCGCTACGTCGAGGTTGAGCGTGACGGAAGCCCCGAGGAAATCCTAACTGCCCGGCGGCGTTTCCATCAGCTCCTTCTGCGCATCGTGGATAAGATCACTTTCTTTCCGTCGGATGGCGAGGACGGCCTTCATGGTACAATTGAGATCACCTTCCAGGGCGTTGACGCATACCTCCGCCGCATCAGAGTTCAAAAGGGACAGGCGAACTCTGAGGGGTACAAGGTAACTCGGGACGGCGAGCATAATGACGTCATCGTTGTTAACGCTCAATGGCCTCCACGCGACCGGATTGTCTCCGTTGGGTATGTCTATGACCAGATGCTCCAAGACGGCGACCTTTAATTTCTCGACACTATAAGATAACAAACTTGGTGAACCACCAGAAAAATAGAGGTTTGGAATTAACCCTCACTAACAAGTATACACCGGCTTGTTTTTGCCAAACAAATGTCAGCGGATTTTTCTTATGCATCAAAGCGTTCTGCCCCCCCGTGGGGACCAGTTCCTCAGCGCAAGGGATTTCACGTCTCCGGTGTCTACCGCCCCCACGATCAAGGAGACTGGCCATCCTCATGCGGTAGCCTTGGTAACTCGTTCACTTTGGGTGCCACCAACGAGGTAGCATGGAGACCCCAGTTTGGGGCGCATTGTCGAACAAGCGCCACACAAGATCAAGACACTTTCTTCGGAATTTGTCCAAAGTGCGCCAAAATCCGTCCTGCGGCGATATGCGGCCATATGGCATTAACCACTGAAATCAAACTACAACTGAGGCAGGATCATGACCAAAATCTTCAAAAAATCCCAGTTCGACAACTCCGTCGCCTTCAAGCCGTCCCTGACCAGCGACGATGTCTCCATGCAGGCTCTCGCCGTGGACCTGATGGAGACCATGGAGAACGAGCTTGGGCTGTCCTTCAGGAGGCAGCGCGACTTATATGTCATGAACCTGACCACGATCCTGTGCAATTTCCTCCATGCGTCCACCAAGGGCAAGGAGACATGGCTGGCGTATCCGCGATCCGAGGGTGATCCGATCTACAGGGCCAGCTCCCGGTACAACGTCACCAAGCTCTCTTACTCCCGCGTGGTGAAGCTCATGGATGGCCTTGTTGACCTCGGCATGGTCGAATACCAGCGTGGGTTCAATGACCGCCGCGAAGGAGGCTCCTCGCGCATCTCCCGTGCGATACCTACCGATACTCTCCGAGATCGCATGAGCGACTACGCCGTGGACCTCGGCAGGATTCACCGGAAGATCGAGACCATCGTCCTGCGGGATCGCAATGGGAAGGATGTCGAATATACCGACACCCCGGCCATCAGGGCAATGAAGGCAACGCTGGAACGCATCAACGGTATGCTCGCCACCGTGGATGTCGCAATTGGTTGCACTGCAAGAGAACTGGGCGAGGTCATGCAGGCCATCAAGGACCACAACCGGTGGCTCCTGCCGGAGGAACATGTCCAGCTCGATTTTACCTTCACGGCACTGTACCGCGTGTTCAACAACGAAATCCGGTCCAAGCCTCGACTGACCCACGGAGGTCGCTTCTACGGCCACTGGGTGCAGTCGGTGCCGTCCAGGCATCGAGCCAGGATTACCATCGACGGCAAGCCGACATGCGAGCTGGACTACTCCGGCCTGCACATCAACATGCTGTACGCGAGGGCTGGTCTTCTGCTGCCGGAGGGCGACGTGTACGAAGTGGACGGGGTGAACCTCTACCGGGACGCCATGAAGGGCATCCTCCAGTGTCTCATTAACGCTGATAGCCGGGAGCAGGCCATGGCCGCCATCATCGACGCCCACGACGACAATCCATTCATCGGGGCTGATGAACTGGAACAGGCTGCACGGGCGTTTGAGGCCAAGCACGAAGCCATTGGCCAGTACTTCGGCACCGGCATCGGGAGCGAGCTGCAACGGATCGACGCCGACATGGCCGAGAGGGTCATGCTGGAACTGCTCGACAATGGCATCGTGTGCCTCCCGATTCACGACTCGTTCATCGTGCAGGCTGACCATGTGGATTACCTCAGAGAGGCCATGACCAACGCCTCCAAGGCCGTGTTGGGTATCGAGCTGGAAGTCAGCCGGAAGCACTGACAATTCCTGCGAAAACCGTTGCAGAACAAGGACTTAGAAGCTAACTCCGCTAGTAATGGGAAGGAGTGACAGCCCGGCGACCTCGGTGGGATAGGAGGACCAGTGGTACATCATGATCCTCCTTCTCCTACCTTCCCTATACCCAGCATATCATCTGATAGTACGCCAGTGATGTCACTATGGATGCACTCCGGTATGATCACGGGAGGCACCAACTCCACAGCTTTTCTCCCTGCGTCTTTGTCTCCTACCCCGATCAGTTTTTTGTGTCCATATAGGTAGATTGACTACACAGAAGGCAGTCGATATGGAATGTGGGTATAAGTCAACTGATTGGCTTTGGCCACTGGGGTTGGGTGGAATGCTTAGCGGACAGTGTGACGATGGTTGCACCTGAAGTTAACTTCAATATTCAGTTGGAGGTTCGGAATATGGAACATATAATCATTCCGATTATCAAGGCGGGGATGGCAGCGCTACTGGGGTTGTGCCAATCCGCTACGAAGGCATCCAATTCCACGCCATAGCCAATAATCCGTTGGAGTAAGCGCGGGGAGGGCAACCTCCCCCGCCCCGCCAAGAGTTCTCATCATGCCTATCTGCAAACTTTGTAAGGTCGAAGTGGACCTGTTGCAGTCATGTACACCCTGACCACTATCTACAGGATGGTCTGAGTTAAGAACTGCCCACCACCGTGGATGTCGTGGAGTACGGCAACAAGGGTTACAGGGACACCTGTTATGTATGGGCTGAAAACGACTCAATACTAGGGTGGTGGTCACCGCACTAATGATTCTCGGATAAGACAAGAACTCCTCAAATTCGGTAGATTCGAACGAGTTATTACTTAAGATTTTTTGTATGAGGAGTTTTAGTCCTCCTCATCTTCCCGTTCCTCGATTTCCTCAACAATGGCAGCCAACTCTGACTCAACCCACGATGCAGCTTCATTGAGTTCGGCAAGCGCATCTCCTCCATCTTCCCAAAAGAGATTTACATTGACGACTTCTCCGTCACCGTAGACATCCACTTTTCGCTCAGGAATCCCTCCATTCTCATGTTGGATATCATTTCGTATTGGTCGGATGAAATGAATGAAACACGATTCTCCGTCATCGGGTTCCCAGTGTTCGTCATAGCGATCTCTGAGCACGTCAGCCACTATTTTGCTTTGCTTGGAATCTTCATCTTTCAGGATGTCTCTCACTGTGTAGAGACTGGATACTGCTGATTTCCAGTGCTGCCTCCAGCCAGATGATCCAGCTTCAAGGTCGTTGATCGCGTCCCATGCGTCATCTAATGCATTTTGTGCTTTTAGCTTAACCATTGTCTTGATCCTCAGTTTGGTCTTCTGAAAATCCGTATTTTGACATCAGATCAGAGTATTCAAACACCCTGCAGTCGACATCTTCATGGCTGCTAAGCTGTTTGAGAACCGACCTCACGTTGAGGTTTAGCGGGGCGGAGTTACTGTCGACGATGAAGACCAACATGAAGCGCACAGGTGTCTCGGAACTCCCTTTAAGAAGTCGACGATAGTCTTGCATTTGTTCAAAGGCTTTCCTGATACGCATGGCATGACTTGACGTCCTGAGATGTTTAACCTCAACAATGATTTTGCTCTCGCCTTTCTCGATCACTCCATCTGCCCGAATTTTTTTACCATTCTTGTCAACCAAGTGAACCTCTCGCCGCACTGAGCCACCAATATCTCTTTGTAACTCCTGAAAGACCAGACTTTCCATCATGTATGCATCTCGAGCAGGCTTAGAGAGGTACAGATCGCTAACGGACGGAAGAGGTTTGACGTCCTCCGTTTGTCTTTCATCTGAGGCGGTATCATGAATTTCATCATCAGCATGCGCATCAGCTTCCCCCTCCTTCAACCTATCCTCAAAAAGGTCTTCCTCAACTTCACGCTTCAACCTCTCGCCAAGCGAAGCTGGCTCACTATCCGCTGCGATCAAAAAACCTTCATCGCTTTTGAAATCCTTCGGCCCGTACAGCTTCTTGTGATGATTCGCGACCAGCCAACCGAAGACTCCTAGTACGACGAATGGGAAGATCACAGTGAAGACTACGAGGATCGTTTCGTTGTGCGGCTCAAGACTGTCAACAGAAGCAGCAAGCAGTAAGGCACTCATGCCGTAGATTAGCGAGATGAAAAGCGCGATGATGCCCAGCGGGTTGTCCGCCGACCATTTTGGCATCTTAAACATAAACATTTACTCCGGTTTGACGATGACCTTGACCCAATCGTGCTTCGATTCGATGTCATTGATTAGGCCAGCAGCGTTGCTAATCCTGCCGTCGGGGTCGTAGACGAAGCAGACGAGATGGTCACAGTTAGGATGGTCTGCGTACCTTGCGATATCGATGAGAAGCTGTTCACTAACCTGCTTATCGGCAAGCCCCTTTCGGGTCATCTTGATTTCAATGACGATGTCCTCTCGTTTGAGTAAAAAATCCACCCGAGAGTTCCTGCCAGCGCAACTCGGAGTGAATTCCTCAGGGCGGATATCATCGAAGTAAAGACGGAGGAGAGCATGGAAAAGATCTTGAACATCATACTCGTCACCAATATCGATGGTTTCACGGCCCCCATGCCGCTTTCGCAACTGCCTAGCCACTGGGTGAAAGCGCTCACAGAGAAGCTGGACGCGAGTCAAGGCTGATGGTGGTACCGGGCATGCCTCAGGAACGTCCTCCCAAAATTTATCGATCTCATCGATCTGTGACTCAAGAACTGAAGCGATACCACTCAGTCCGTCTTGGTATACTTTGCGTATGTATGATTTGTCGCATGGGTAAAACCCCGGAGAAAATCTTACCTTCTTAAAATCACTGACATGACGCCCACTTACTCCAAACACATTCTCGATCGTGACCTCTGTGTCACGATACCACTTTTTAAACTCGGGAGTTCCCTGCTTTGAGCGTAATCCTTCAATAAATTCCAACTGCGCATGGAGCAGGCTAACCGCTCGTTCTTTATTCATATTTACACCTTGTTCTTAATTCGCTTTGAATCGAACAAGGCATACTCCTAATCAATTAACTTGCCAACCACTTCAACCACACCTTGCGGGTGCGCGGTCCGTCGAACTCGCAGAAGTAGATTTTCTGCCACGTGCCGAGCTGGAGATTCCCTCCCTCCACGATGACCAACTGCTCGCAGCCGAACATGGATGACTTGATGTGTGCGTCCGAGTTGCCCTCGGCGTGGTGGTAGTCGCCACGATAAGGCACCAGCTTGTTCATGTTGACGGTAATGTCTCGCACGACGTCTGGATCAGCTCCTTCATTTACCGTGATGGCTCCAGTGGTATGCGGGCAGTACAGCAGCAGCGCACCATCGGACCACCCATTCTCGTTGATCATGCGGCGAACTGCCGTGGTGATGTCGATCATTTCCTCCCGGCTATGTGTCTGAACTGGCAGTGTTTCCATGATTATCCTCCTTCCGGGTATTGCATGTCACCCATCTTGACGGTGATGGCACCCGTAGTGTGGGGACAGTAGAGCAGAAGCGCACCGTCGTTCCAACCGTTTTCGCGGACCGTGCGCTGCGCGAGCCCGGTGATGTCGATCATTTCTTCGCGTTGGCCGGTGTCGATGTGCAATGTTTCCATGAAAATCCTCCTAGCCTCGGAACATATGACGGAAATCTTCGTCGTACAAGAGGGAGCGGGCGCTTTCGGCGTCCTGTCCCGGCAGCACCACAAAGAGCGTCTGACGGGTGAATCCGTTGTCGCGCGCGGTTTGCGCCAGCCCGGAGACCGTCGTTTCCACGATCTTTTCTTCGGGCCAGCCCACGCGGTAGGCCACTAGCGCGAAAGTGGACGAAGCCATGCCGCCTTCAAGCAGCGCGTTGCGCACGCCTTCGGGGTCGCCCGCGGAAAGATACACGGCCATGGATGATCCGTGTCGCGCCAGCTCGCGCAGGTGTTCGGATTCCGGAACGGGAGTGCGCCCGGCAAGGCGCGAAAGGATGAGAGTCTGGGTGCCGCCGGGAACCGTGAAGGAACGTCCGGCTGCGGCAACTGCGGCCGAAGCCGAGGTCACGCCGGGGACGATCTCCCAGCGCACGCCCTCGCGATCAAGCAGCTCCGCCTGCTCGCGCACCGCCCCGTAGAGTCCCGGATCACCGGTATGCACCCGGGCCACAATCCCGCCGGAACGCACCGTCCGCAGCATCAGTTCGTGGGTTTCGGAAAGCGAAAGCGGCGCGGAGTCGGCCACTTCGGCATCGTCGCGGGCACAGGCCACGAGCTCGCGCGGCACCAGCGAACCGGCATACAGCACCAGATCCGCCTGTTCTATGAGCCGCTTTCCCTTGACGGTGATCAGTTCCGGATCACCCGGCCCTGCACCAATGAAATACACGCTGGACAATTGTTCCCCCCGCTCGGGCAGTCGGTTTTCTAAATCAGCGTGCAGGTACTACTTTCCCCCGAAGAAGCCAAGGCGGGCAGCAATGCGGTCCGCACAACCGCGCAGGCATCAATCCTTGCGAGGCATAACCTTCCTGATGTCCGCGACGCGACCATGATAGTTTTCGGGCCGGTATTCCAGAAACTCCAGCAACCCATCCGCCGACTCTTCGGGTGTGATGAGCATGTCCTGTTCCTTCCATGGCCTGAACACCTTGCGCAACGGCTCGGCGCATTCGCCTTCGGCGTTTCTGGCCTGCTCCTGCGTCTGGCCTTCCACGATGCCCGGCCGCCAGATCAGCGTCAGTATCTCCGGCGCCTCCACCGCAAGCTGCCGCGCAAGATGCTCCTCCGCGGCCTTGGCGGCGCAATAGGTGCCGATGCCCGGCTGTGTCTTCTCGGCAGCGCCCGAACCGAAAAACACCGCAAGCCCCCGCCCCTTCTCGCGAAGATGCGGCACGGCATGGCGAATGAGCAGATGCGAGGCCGTGACACTGGCGTCCATCACCTCATGAAAATCCGAGGTAGCCATTTCCCAGACCGCCGGGCCGGGCTTGAGTACGCCTGCCACGTGAATGAAGCCAAAGAAATTCCCCATGTCGCACGCAGTCTCCACCATGCGCCGGATGTTTTCCGGGGCCGAGGCATCACCCGCAACGCTCTCGGCGGCTACGCCCTCGGCCCGGCATGCATTCCTTGCGGCATTGAGCGGCCGCTCGCGCCGGGCGTTGAGCACAAGGTTCGCCCCGCGTCGCGCCAGAGCGAGCGCAAGGGCACGGCCAATGCCTTCCGAAGCGCCGGTAATCACCAATGTTTGATTTTTCAGCGTTATCATAATACCTTTATCACCTCTTTTTCGGAAAATATCGTTTGTCACCAAGCTACCGCATTGCGGTGCTTCCAACAAGAGGACCGGGTGCATGAACAGCAAGGAACGCGAAGAATTCACAAACGTCATCCAAAAGGAACTGGAGAATCTCAGGGAACAGCTGCCCTCGCTTGAGGAACGCATGTCTCCGGTTTCGCCGGACCAGTCCATCGGCAGGCTGAGCCGACTGGACAACATGGTCAATCAGGGCGTGGTGGAAAAACAACTTTCGCAGACCCGCACGCGCATCCTCAAGCTGGAAGGCGCCCTGAAACGGCTGGAAGAGGACGACGAATTCGGCATCTGTCAGGAATGCGGCGAAAAAATCCCCATGAAGCGGCTGCTGGTCATGCCGGAAGCCGAACTGTGCGTGGAATGCGCGTCCTGATCCGCCCTCGCCAGACAATGCGCCTTTTCGAATCCACAAGGCCGCCGAATCCGGCTTCCGCTTTGACAGACGGCCATTTTCCGGCCCATTTCTCCCCTTGTGAAGGCCCGCCGGGCTTGACTAACGGTTGACAATGGAATAACTCACGGCTTCTTTGCCCGTGTTGGACGGGCCTTTTGTGCGTGGAAAACGACGGATCACGGGAGTTTCGGAGTGTTTGACAGCCTTCAGGATCGGCTTCAGGGAGCCTTCAAGAAACTGCGCGGACAGACCCGCCTTGATGAAAACAACGTCAAGGAAGGCTTGCGCGAGGTACGTCTTGCCCTGCTCGAAGCCGACGTCAACTTCAAGGTCGTCAAGGACTTCGTCAACCAGGTCAAGGAGCGCGCCCTCGGCGAGGACGTCCTCAAGGGCCTGAATCCGGCGCAGCAGGTGGTCAAGATCGTCAACGAGGAACTCACCGAGCTCCTCGGCGGCGAACAGGAAGGTGTGGACCTCTCCGCCAAGCCGCTCAAAATCATGATGGTCGGCCTGCAGGGCTCCGGTAAGACCACGTCCTCCGGCAAGATTTCCCTCTGGCTGCGCAAGAACCACAAGCGCAAGCCCTACCTCGTCCCTGCGGACGTGTATCGCCCGGCGGCTATCGACCAGCTCAACACGCTGGCCAAGCAGCTCGACGTGCCCGTCTATCCGTCCACCACGGAAATGAATCCGGTGGACATCTGCCGGGACGCGGAAAAGAAGGCCGCCGAACTGGGATGCGACGTCATCCTGTTCGACACCGCGGGCCGACTGCACATCGACGAACTGCTGATGGAAGAGCTTTCCTCCATCAAGCGTGACTGCCAGCCGCAGGAGATCCTGTTCGTGGCGGACGCCATGACGGGTCAGGACGCGGTGACAGTGGCCGACAAGTTCGACGAGACCCTCGGCATCACCGGCGTGGTGCTGACCAAGATGGACGGCGACGCCCGAGGCGGCGCGGCGCTTTCCATCAAATCCGTCACAGGCAAGTCGGTCAAGTTCGTCGGTATGGGCGAAAAGCTCTCCGAACTGGAACTTTTCCACCCCGACCGAATTGCCTCGCGCATCCTCGGCATGGGCGACATGCTCACGCTCATCGAGAAAGCGCAGGACGAGATCGACGAGGACGAAGCCAAGAGCATGGCCGACAAGATGGCCAAGGCCGAGTTCGACCTCGAAGATTTCCGCACCCAGATGCGCCGCATCAAGAAGCTTGGCTCCATGGAGGGCCTGCTCAAGATGATTCCGGGCATGGGCAACATGATGAAGCAGCTCGGCGATGCCCAGCTGCCCGAGGACGAGATGAAAAAGTCCGAGGCCATCATCAGCTCCATGACCATGGAAGAACGCCGCAACCCGGACGTGCTGAAGAAGGCCAGCCGCAAGGAGCGCATCGCCAAGGGCGCCGGCATGACGGTGGCCGACGTCAACGCCCTGCTGAAGAACTTCAAGCAGATGAGCGGCATGATGCAGCAGATGATGGGCGGCAAGAAAGGCAAGAAGGGCAAACTCGGCATGCCCAAGCTGCCCAAGGGGCTCGGCGGCATGGCGGGCCAGATGCCCGGCATGGGCGGCAGCGCCGGTGGCGGAATGCCCGGCCTTCCCGGGATGGAAGGCATGGAGGGCATGGAGGGAATGGAAGGAATGCCCGGCATGGGCGGCGGCGAGCAGCCCAAGAAAGGCCCTTCCAAGAAATCCCTCAAGGAAAGAAAGCGGAAAAAGCTTAACAAGAAACAGCGCAAAAAGAAGAAAAAGTAATTTTTGCGCCGCTTTTGCGGAGAGCTTCGAAAATAACGGTGATTACTTGCCAAAGACTGGCTTAAAACGTAAAGAATAAAAACTGGGGGTATTGACACCATGGCTATGACTATTCGACTGACCCGCATGGGTTCCAAAAAGCGTCCGTTCTACCGCGTCGTCGCACTCGACAGCAAAACCCGTCGCGACGGTCGTCCGGTGGAGTACCTCGGACACTACAACCCGATGGTCGAACCCGCAGATGTCAAGATCGACAAGGAAAAGGTCGAGAAGTGGGTCAACGAAGGCGCCACTTTGTCCAATACCGTTCGTTCCCTGCTCAAGCAGGCCGGAAAGTAGTTGTTGCGGCGCTACTGGTCCGGGCTTGTTTGGCGGAACTTCATGTTCGTAGGCGCTCTCACATCGCACCGCCTGAATCGGAGGTAGATCATGCTGAAGGAACTTATTGAGTTCATTGCCAAAGCCCTCGTGGACAACCCGGACGAAGTACAGGTTTCCGAAGTCGAAGGCGAGCAGACGTCTGTGATTGAGCTGAAGGTCGCCAAGGAAGACCTCGGCAAGGTCATCGGCAAGCAGGGCCGCACCGCACGTGCGATGCGCACCCTTCTGGGTGCTGCGTCCACCAAGGCCAGAAAGCGCGCCGTTCTGGAAATCCTCGAGTAGGAGACCATGACCGCAGCCGCCAGGCCCGCCCCCGACAAGTCCTTTGTGACCGTCGGCAGGGTGGTCAAACCGCATGGCATCCGCGGGGAGTTCAGCATGCGTCTGTATGCTGACTCCCCTTCGCTGTTTGACGAAGTGGACCGCGTGTTTCTCGATATGGGAGGCAGGCGGCCCAAACGGTATACTGTTGCCAAGTGGCGGATGCACAAGGGGCTGGTTCTTGTGACCCTCGAAGGCGTTGATGACCGCACTGCGGCCGAAGGCCTGAGAGGGGCGGACGTGCAGGTGCGAAAACGCGATCTGCCGCCGCCGGACGAGGACGAAGTCTACCTGCACGAGCTTGAAGGATGCGACGTGGTACTGCCTGATGGGGCTCCCCTCGGCGTGCTCACCGGATTCATCGAGACACCGCAACAGGACACCTGGAGCATCACCACGCCCGAAGGACGCGAACTGCTCCTGCCCGCTGTTCCCGAATTCGTTCTGGACATCGACCTTGACGACAAGCGCATCGTCGTCGATCCGCCCGAAGGGCTCGCCGACGTCTGCACCGACTAGCGCGACCCTTTCCTCACAACCTTTTCACGCTCCGGCTCATCCATGAATTTCCACCTCGTCAGCCTCTTCCCCGAGTTCTTCGAGACTCCCCTCTCGTCCGGCCTCATGGGCAAGGCGACAGAGAGCGGTCTCGTGCGCTTCAATCACGTGGACCCGAGGGATTTCACCACGGACCGGCATCGCACCGTTGACGACCGCCCCTACGGCGGCGGCCCCGGCATGGTCATGATGCTCGACCCGCTGGATCAGGCGCTGCAAAGCATCGAAAGGCCCGGACGCATCCTGATGATGTCGCCGCGAGGAAAACCGTTCGACCAATCCATGGCCCGCGAGCTGGCACAGGAAGAGGACGTGACCATCCTCTGCGGCCGCTACGAAGGCATCGACGAGCGCTTGCTGGATCTTTACGATGTGGAACTGGTGAGCATGGGCGACTTCGTGCTCAACGGCGGTGAGGCCGCGGCGGTCTGCATGGTGGAATCCGTGGCGAGGCTGGTTCCCGGCTTCATGGGCCACGAGGATTCCGGCGAAGAGGAGAGCTTTTCCGGCGGAACGCTGGAATATCCGCACTATACGCGCCCGGTGGAATACAAGGGCCATGAAGTGCCTGAGATCCTCAAGAGCGGCGACCACGGTCGCGTCGCACGCTGGCGCAGGGAACAGGCCCTCTCGCAGACCCTGTCGCGAAGGCCCGACCTTCTGGACGGAGCCGGCCTTGCGCAGGAGGATATCGACTTCCTGAGCGAATTGTCGCGGCATCGGCTGGGGCGGAACCTGTACATCGCGCTGGTGCACTATCCCGTCTGGAACAAGCACAAGCAAAAGGTGGCCGTCTCCCTGACCAACCTTGACGTGCACGACATGTCGCGGGTCTCGCGCTCCTATGCGCTTGGGGGATTCTACGCCGTCACGCCGCTTGAGGACCAGAAGGAACTGGCGCGCTCGCTGTTGGCCCACTGGACCAGCGGCCCCGGAAGCCGCGTCAACCCCGATCGGGCCGAAGCCCTGTCGCTGGTTTCCGTTTCAGACGATTTGTCGCAGGTTGTGGTTGACATTTCCGCCAGAACAGGGCAATTACCCCTGCTCGCGGCAACGTCTGCGAAGCTCGACTGGAGAAAGGGGGCACCACCGCCCATGACGGTGGAAGAAGTCCGCAACCAGTTGGAATCACGCCCGGTTCTGCTTGTATTCGGAACGGGGCACGGATTGGCCGAGGAAGTGCTCGACGCCTGCGAAGGCACTATCAGACCCATCCGTTTCATGGACGACTACAATCACCTGTCCGTTAGGAGCGCGGTGGCCATCACCATTGATCGCCTGCTCGGGGACATTTGGTAAATATTCGTTACAAGGAGACTGACATGAACGCCATTCAGAAGATCGAAGCCGAACACTTGCGCCTCGACCTGCCCAAATTCAAGGGCGGAGACACCGTCAAGGTGCACTACCGCATCCTCGAAGGTGAAAAGGAACGCATCCAGGTTTTCCAGGGCACGGTCCTTCGCGTTCGCCGCGGCACCACCAACGCCACCTTCACCGTCCGCAAGATTTCCGACGGCGTCGGCGTTGAGCGCGTGTTCCCCATGCACAGCCCCTTCATCGACAGCGTCGAAGTGGCTGCCGAAGGTAAGGTTCGCCGCAGCCGCATCTACTACCTGCGCCAGCTCCGCGGCAAGGCCGCCCGCATCAAGTCCAAGGCCAACTGGGAATAAACCTCCCGGCCCCGGACGCCGCAAGAATTTCGGCAACCGCCTTGAGCATTCCCGCAGTGCTCTGGGCGGTTTGTCGTGCTTGTGTAGCATGTGAATAGCGAGCTCCCGGCATTGCGCAAGAGCATGGCCACCATGCTCTCAGCAGGAATGCCAGCCTATGCCGCCTGCCCGAACGGGCATCGGCGGTTTTCGTGTATCCTCAGGATACCGCGCCGACAGACACGCCCGGGGTGCCGCTCTTGCCGATGGATGACCGCACCCGCTCGGCCATCGCAGCATAATTCACGCACAGGAGTCGCCCATGCAACCCGGTTCCCTGATCGAATCAGCCACCCTGCTCCCCGAGCATATCGCAGGAGTAGATGAAGCCGGTCGCGGCTGCCTTGCCGGCCCCGTGGTCGCCGGCGCCGCCGTGCTGCCCGAAAACTATGACCTCCCCTACCTCACCGACTCCAAGAAACTCACCGCCGCCAAGCGGGAAGTCCTCTTCGATCAGGTCCGCGAACAGGCTCTCTTCTGGGCAATTGGCGTCGCCTGGCCAGCCGAAATCGATCGCGTCAACATCCTGCAGGCCACGTTCCGCGCCATGAGCCGAGCCCTGAAACACCTGCGCACAACACCTCGACTGATACGCATCGACGGCAACCAGACGCTCCCCGCCCCCCTGATGCCCTACGACACCGCCCAAGAGGCCGTGATAAAAGGCGACGGCACCGTTCCCGCCATATCCGCCGCGTCCATCCTTGCCAAAACCTTCCGCGACCGCGTCATGATAAAACTCGCTCGCCAATACCCCCAATACGGCTTTGACGCACACATGGGCTACGGCACCAAAGTTCACTGCGAAGCCATCAAAATACACGGGCCGTGCCGCATGCACCGCATGACCTTCGGCAAAGTCGCCCCGGAAAAACCCGCTGCAAAACAAGCCGGACTGCCCGGACTGTAATCACATTTTCACCGACTTGCCGAAATCTCCCAGGCATCGTATGCTGCCATCATGCTGAAATATCTCATCGCCATCACTGCCCTGCTCGGAGCCGTGCTCTTCGGCCTCGGCTGGAACAAGCCGAACCCATACCTCTGGGATTCCATCGAAGTAACCGTCACAGCCTACAACTCCGTGCCCTCACAAACCAACTCGCAACCCTTCCTCGCCGCATGGAGCGATACCCTCAAGCCCGGGCAGCGCGCCGTAGCCGTCTCCCGTGACCTCATCCCCATGGGACTCGACCACAGAACCGAAGTCCACCTCGAGGGCCTCGGCACCTTCGACGGCAAATACACCGTCCTCGACAAGACCAACCGAAGATTCAAAAAACGCATCGACCTCTACTTCGGCCTCGACATCCAAGCCGCCCGTGAGTTCGGCGTGCAAAAAGCCACCGCCTACTGGCGAGGCGACGAATTTCGTCTGGCCGACAATATCCTGAATCCTTAAGCCTCCGGTGGGTCTCCGACGGCCCTCCGGGGGCTTAAGAACCCTTTTGCAAAAGGGTTCTTAAGAATCTCCCAAAAACATTTGGCTTGCCAAGCCGCACTCGACTTTCCGAAAGCTAAGGTGCGTAGGCGGCTTGGCGTATATGCTGACGGCGTTTTTTTGCTCTGAGGGATATGACGAACCTAAGCAGCTCCAAACCGTGCAGCCAAGACACACAGACCACAACTCCCCGTCTGCAGGGTTGCAGCTGGGACGCGAGTTGTGCGGTCGCATGGACTCAACAGCTGCAACCCCGCTGACAACATAGGGTTTCCAAAGGGGGACCCGCCCCTTTGGTCCGTCTGAAAGGCCCGCCGGAGGCATTGCTGCTTGGCACCAGATGCAGGTTTCGGCCTGTTGACCGACCTTCTTTTTTGCTTGCGCAGAAAAAAGAAGGCAAAAACTGCGCTGTTTGGGGGTGCGCCGCCGCTCTCGGCAAGAGCCTTGATCAACAGTGCTGCGGTACTTGGTAAGCGGGAGTGGTAGGTTTGTTGGAACTTCTGAAAGGTGATTAGTGAGTTGAGAGAGTCCTGCTTAGCTGAACTCTGTTAACGGAGTTCGTCAGCCAAAACGCAAAGATTTTGAATCCCCGTCAGCGGGGTTGCAGCTGGGACGCGAGTTGTGCGGTCGCATGGACTCAACAGCTGCAACCCCGCTGACAACATAGGGTTTCCAAAGGGGGCCCGCCCCTTTGGTCCGCCTGAAGGGCCCGCCGGAGGCACAAAAAAACGGCGTCCGCTTGGAGCGGGCGCCGTTTTATTCATATCGATCAGAGATTAGGAGCCGCCGTCGATTTCTTTCCAGAGTCGTTCCATGATGACTTTTTTTATGGCTGAGAACTCCGGTGTGAGCGAGATGCGGTGATCTCGTGGTCTGGGAATTTCCACTTCGATTTTCTCGACAATTTTCCCGGGTCGGCGTGACATGACGTAGACGTTGTCTGCGAGCAGGATGGCTTCGTCGATGTCGTGGGTGATAAACAGCACGGTGGCGGATTCTTCGCGCCAGACGTCGAGGGTGAGGTCCTGCAATTGCAGTCTTGTCTGGGCGTCGAGGGCTCCGAAGGGTTCGTCCATCAGGAGCATGTCCGGCTTGTTGGCCAATACGCGGGCGATGGCGGTGCGTTGTTTCATGCCGCCGGAGAGTTCTCGGGGCAGGGAGTTTTCGAATTCGGAGAGCCCCACGAGGCTCAGGTAGTGGCGGGCGGTTTCGGCGCGTTCGGCTGCGGGGATGCCTTTGATGCGCAGGCCGAATTCCACGTTCTTGCGGACGGTCAGCCACGGGAACAGGGTATAGGACTGAAAGACCATGCCTCGGTCTGCGCCGGGACCTTTGATGCGGCGTCCGTCGATACTGGCGGAGCCGGAGGTTTCGTTTTCGAGTCCTGCCACGATGTTGAGCAGTGTGGATTTGCCGCATCCGGACGGCCCTACCACGACGGCGAATTCGCCGTGTTCCACCTGCATGGAGATATCCTGCAGGGCGGTGACGGCTTTTTCGCCTTCGCCGAAGACCTTGCCGAGATTGTCGAGTACCAGCCTGCCCATTTTAGACGATTTCCTTGATGTCGAGGTTCAGGCCGGAGACGTCCATGGCGGGTTCGTTACCCATGACCACGATGTCGCCTTTCTCGGCAACGGCACGGGCGGCCTTGGCCATGGCGCGGAAATCGTCAGCGGTGCAGTTCATGATCTCTTTACGGACGCGGTCGCGATGCTCGGGGGTCTGGCCGGTGAGGGTTCGCACGAAGCTGGTGAAGCCTTTGGCGTCGGGCAGCTGGTAGGAATCCATTTCACCGATGGCGCCGATGACGGCGGTTTCGAGGTCGCCGTCGGGCAGGTCGAGCCCTTCGAGATACTGAACCACGCCGTCGTAGTTTTCGATGGTCTTTTCCACGTTGGGGTCGCGGTAGCTCAGGTAGTTCAGGCTGCCGCTGACGGAATCGAAAACGGTGAATCCGCCGTAGGCGCCGCCGAGGACGCGGATGCGGTCCCAGAGGTAGCCGGTGCGCAGGAACTTGGACACGGCGTTCATGGAGCCGTGATATTCGATGCCCTGTTCATAAATATTCACACCCTTGCCCACGTAGTTGACCTGTGCGGGAATGGCGAGACCTTCGCGTTCCGGGAAGCTGGGCATGGCGCGTTCGGCTGGCTCGCTTGCGCCTTCGGGCAAGGCGGCGACCACGTCGGCCAGCAGCGGGGCGGCGGTGTCGAACAGTGAGGATTCGCAGGTGGCGTTAAGCACGAGGTTGCCGCGGCGCAGGATGATCTCGGCCAGACGGACGAACTCCTTGCCCACTCGGCGAAAATCGTTTTCCACGCGCTCGGACAGGGTGCGCAGGGCTTCCAGTGCGGTGATGCCGGTCATGGCCTCTTCCATGGCGTGGGCCTGATGGGCGCGGGCCTTGAGGCGGCGGGCCACCATTATGTGCCCGGACGGGACCAGCGCCTGCTCCAGACGGGAAACGGATTCCTGCACGATCTGGCGGATGCGGACCTTGTCGTCCAGCCGCGCTTCGGTGAGGATTTCCTTGAGAATCTCGGCGGTCTCGGGGAGCTTCTCGCCGGTGGTCTTCACGCGCACAACCAGTCGCTGTGCTGCTTCGGGCGAGTTCAGCACGGGCTGGCAGAGCACCTGCGGGGAGATGCCGCCGGTGGTCCGGGCTATCCACTGCGAGAGGTCCACGTAATCACGTTTTTTCGTCCCGGCCTCAACGAGTGCGCGGCCCATGAGCGGCACCAGCGGGAGCAGCTCGTCGGGCACGCCCGAGATGTCGAAGGCCAGATCGGCGTAGGCGATGCCGCTGGTGTGCAGATCGTGGAAGTGGCAGGTCACGCCGCCCACTTCGCGTTCCTCGGAGGGAATCCGCACGTTCTCTTCCGGCAGATCGTCCTTGGACAGGCGGGGGATGGTCGCCAGAGCCTCGGGGGTGTCCGGAGCTTCCTGAAGGCGACGAAGCTCGGCGGTTTCGTCGATGACGCGCTGCACGTCTTCTTCGCTCATGGCCTGTTTAGCCTTTTCCAAACGCTCGCGTTCCTTGGCGGTCAGCTCCTTGCCCAGTTCGCTATCGGGTTCGAGCAGCACGGTGGAGCGATGCGGATTCTGCAGCAGCAGGCGGCTCAGGAGTTCTTCGAAAATCTTTTCGCCCTCGCCCACCCATGTCTTGATGTTGCGAAGCGGTTCTTCAAAGGGCAGCAGCAGGAGCGGATCGCCTTCGGAGCCGTCCTCGGAATCGTACAGCCACGTGGAAAGGGACTGGAACATGAGGGACAGTCCGCGCGGGTAGCTGCCGGTGTTGTTCTCGCGCAGGTCGAACTCCACGCTGTTCACGGCGGCCTCCACATCCTTGGGGTCAATGCCGTCTTTGACCAGCTTGCTGAGAGTGTCGTGGATCAGGGCCTCGACCTTGACGGCGTTTGCCGGATGCACGCCCTTGAGTCCCACGGAGAAGAACATCTGCCGGATGTCGGCTTCGAGCCCCACTCCCGCCAGATCGTCTCCGAGGCCGGAATCCATGAGCGCCTTGCGAAGCGGCGAGGACGGCAGGCCGATGAGGATGTGCTCAAGAATGTGCAGGGCGAGGTTCAGGTTGGCGTCGGCGGTTTCCGCGAGCATCCAGTTGACGGTGAACATGCCCTTCTTGGTCTTGGCGGAGGCCGGGAATTTCTTGCGAACCTCGACGGCCTTGTCGAAACGCGTCTGCAGGGGCACGCGGGAAAATTCCGGGGTAAGCGGTTCGAACTGGTTGAAGTATTCGTCCAGAATTTCGAGGCGCTTTTCCGGGTCATCGTCGCCGTAGAAATAGGCGTAGGCGTTGGAGGGATGGTAATGGGTGCGATGGAACTCGCTGAACTGCTCCCACGTCAGATCCGGGATGGCGAACGGGTCGCCGCCGGAGTCGAGGCCGTAGGTGTTGTCCGGAAACAGGGACTGCTGGGAGTATTCGTAGAGCAGCGAGTCCGGGCTGGAGTATGCGCCCTTCATTTCATTATAGACAACTCCCTTGTAACTCATGCGGCCTTCGGGGTCGTCCAGCTCGTAATGCCAGCCTTCCTGCTTCAGGCGGTGTTCGTCCAGCAGCGGGAAAAAGGCGGCGTCGAGGTAGACGTCCACCAGATTGTAGAAGTCGGCGTGATTGGCGCTGGCTACCGGGTAGCAGGTCTTGTCCGGGAAGGTCAGGGCGTTGAGGAAGGTCTGAAGCGAGCCCTTGAGCAGCTCCACGAACGGCTCCTTGACCGGGTACTTGCGGGAGCCGCACAGCACCGAATGTTCCAGAATATGCGCCACCCCGGTGGAGTCCTTGGGAGGTGTGCGAAAGCTCAGGCCGAAGACCTTGTTCTCGTCGTCGTTGATCATGGACAGCACGCGGCCGCCCGTCTTGCGGTGACGCCAGATCTGGGCCACGCTGCCCAGTTCCTTTATTTCCATTTCGCGAACCTTATCGAATCCGTGACTCATCCGCGCTTCTCTCTTTTCGTTTTTCTGTTAACAATGTGGGACGCCCCCTCGGGGCAACCGTTCGATCCGGCAGCCATGTCGCACTGCGGACGCAAAGACGCGGCGCGGGCCGCGACTCCGAAATATGCAAACCGAAGCAACCGCCTCGGCCGTGAAGACTGCCGGAAGCCCCGCGGGCATCCGACGATGCAGGCTCTTCATACACGAAGCGGCCCCGGAGTTGAAGACCGGAAAATTTCACGCTGCCGCTTGACATGAACCAAAGCTGTCGTTAAATAGGAATCGTTCCTAAATTAAAAATAACCATTCAGATCCATAGGAGAATACTTATGTCTTGCGATCACGAACACGCACACGAGCACGTTGTTGATTTCGCCCGCGTGGGCCAGCCCGTCCCTCCGTTCAAAATGGAAACCTTCGATCCCACCGAAGGATTTTTCGGTGAAGTGGATCTTGGCAAACTGCGCGAGGAAGGCAAATGGGTGATTCTCTTCTTCTACCCTGCGGACTTTACCTTTGTCTGCCCCACGGAGCTGGCGGACTTGGCCGAGAAGCACGCCGAGCTGAAGGAAATGGGCGCGGAAGTCATCTCCGTTTCCACCGACACCAAATTCACCCACATGGCGTGGAAAAACGATGAGCGTCTGCTGGAGAACGTGAAGTACCAGATGGGTTCCGATGCCACCGGCGAAGTGTCCCGCTTCTTCGACATCTGGGACTACGAGACCGGCCTCGCCCTGCGCGGCACCTTCATCATCAATCCCGACGGCGTGCTGGTCTCCGCCGAGACCAACTACTACAACGTGGGCCGCAACGCCGACGAGCTGGTGCGCAAGATGAAGGCCAACGTGCATCTTCGGGAAAACCCCAACGAAGCCTGCCCCGCCAAATGGGAGCCGGGCAAAAAAACCCTGACCCCGGGCGAAGGCCTTGTGGGCAAGGTTTACGAAGCCCTCAACGATTAGGCTTCCCCTCCTGACGAAATGTCACGTCAAGGCCGGAACGGATATCCGTTCCGGCCTTTTTTGCATCACGCGCGGGTGAGTTCCCTTATTATAACGGTATGCACTCATCGTGGAGCATATGCTCCACGATGAGGCAGAACCCATGCTGGCAGGTGCTTTGACGGCGAAGGACAGGTTTTTGCGTCAAAAAAAGACGCAACCAGGAAGCGAAAGTAACGCAAGTGTCACAGTGGGCCCATTGTGTTGTAACAGCGCTCCCTTAGGTTCTCCCAATCGCTCAAGGCAATACTGTCTACCAATTTGAGGAGGTCACTAATGACTAAAATGGTAAGAATCGCCCTGTCTCTCGTAGCCATTCTGCTGGTTGGTGCCGGCGTGGCTCAGGCCCGCGACCAGATCAAGATCGTCGGCTCCAGTACCGTCTTTCCTTTCTCCAGCTACGTAGCCGAAGAATTCGGTGCCACCACCGACCACCCCTCCCCGGTTGTCGAATCCACCGGCTCCGGCGGCGGACACAAGCTTTTCGGTGAAGGTGCCGGTCTCAACACCCCGGACATCACCAACTCTTCCCGCCGCATGAAGCCTTCCGAATTCGAACGCGCCCAGAAGAACGGCGTCAACGAAATCACCGAAGCGCTCATCGGCTACGACGGCATCGCCGTTGCCCAGAACGCTGAAAACGCCCCGTTCAGCATCACCAAGGACGAACTGGCCATGGCCGTCATCGAGATGGTCCCGTCCAACGGCAAGCTGATCAAGAACCCGTACAAGACCTGGAACCAGATCAACCCCGATCTGCCCAACCGCAAGATCATCTTCTACGGTCCCCCGACCTCTTCCGGTACCCGTGACGCTTTCGGCGAAATGGTTATCGGCAAGTTCGCCAAGAAGCACAAGGACCTCTACAGCGCCATCGCTCCCAAGGGCAAGGCCAAGAAGTACGAAAGCGTGCGTCAGGACGGCGTATACGTGCCCGCCGGTGAAAACGACAACCTGATCGTCCAGAAGCTCACCAAGGACAAGGACGCCTTCGGCATCTTCGGTTACTCCTTCCTCGAAGAGAACTCCGACCGCATCCAGGGTGCCAAAATCAACGGTTACTCCCCGGAACCGGACACCATCGCAAGCGGTGAATACCCGATCTCCCGCTCCCTGTTCTTCTACATCAAGAAGGCTCACCTCGATAAGGTTCCCGGCATGAAGGAATACATCGAACTGTTCATGAGCGACAAGATGATCGGACCCCGCGGCCTGCTCAAGCGCATCGGCCTGGTTCCCCTTGATGACGATCTTCGCAAGCAGGTGCAGAAGGACGTGCTGTCCTACAAGAACCTGAGCCTCGAAGACCTGAAGTAAACGAACAACCGACGACTCCTGCCGGACCGGTTCAGCCGGTCCGGCTTTCGTCGTCGATGAAACAGGGACTGCTTGTGGATACAGGAACCGTTTTTCTCTATCTCTTCTGCGGATTGCTGCCTTTCGCGGCGATCGCCTATTTTCTGGCGACACGCAAAACCTTTTCCCTCAAATTCAAGGGGCAGACCTTTCATTCCACGTCGGGCAGCTATGGCTGGTACGCCGTGGTCTGGACGTTGTGGCCCGCTCTGGCCGCGTCGCTGCTGGCAGCGGTCCTGAGCCTGACGGGCGTGGCCCACGTGCCGGGCTCCGCGCTGGTTGCCGCCGCGCTGGCCCTGGCCGCAGGCGGCCTCGCCGTTGGCGTCATGAAGGTCAACCCCGGCCTCAGGGCGAGGAACATCGTTGAAGGCGTCATCGTCAAGCTGCTTTTCGCGGCCTCGCTCATCTCGATCTTCACCACCATCGGCATCGTCCTCTCGGTAATCTTCGAAGCCATACAGTTCTTCGAGATAGTCAACATCTGGGACTTCATCTTCGGGACCAACTGGAACCCGGACGAAGCCGTGGTTCACGCCGCAGGTGCCGCCTCGGAATCCGCAGAGGGCCTTTTCGGGTCCGTGCCGCTTTTCGCCGGTACCTTCATGATCACGGCCATCGCCATGCTCGTGGCGGTCCCGGTGGGTCTGTTCTCGGCCATCTGCATGGCGGAATATGCCAGCCCCACCTTCCGCAAGGTCGCCAAACCCACGCTTGAGATTCTCGCGGGCATCCCCACGGTGGTTTACGGCTTCTTCGCCGCCATCACCGTCAGTCCCATGATCGTGCAGGCGGCGGAGGCAATCGGGCTGCAGGCCGACTATACCAACGCGCTCAGCCCCGGCATCGTCATGGGCATCATGATCATCCCGCTGGTGTCCTCGCTTTCGGACGACATCATCACCTCGGTGCCCAACGCCATGCGCGAAGGAGCCCTCGCTCTGGGAGCCTACCGCTCCGAGTCCATCAAGAACGTGGTGCTCCCGGCGGCACTGCCGGGCATCGTCTCCGCGTTCCTGCTGGGAGTCTCCCGCGCAGTGGGCGAGACCATGATCGTGGTCATGGCGGCGGGCCTGCGCCCCAACCTGACCATGAATCCGTTGGAAGGCATGACCACGGTCACCGTGCGCATCGTTGACGCCCTGACGGGCGACCAGGCTTTCGACAGCCCGGAGACCCTCTCCGCATTCGGGCTCGGCCTCGTCCTGCTGGTGTTCACCCTCGCGCTCAACATCGTCTCCCTGCTGGTCATTCGCCGGTTCAGGCAGCAATACGAATAAGGCGGCAGCGTCATGAAGTTTGCAAATTCGCTTTCACAGGTAAAAAAGCGCAAGCGCAGGGACCGCCGTTTCAAGGCGTATTCCTACAGCGCCATTGCTCTGGCAGGAGCCTTTCTGGTCTTCTTCTTCTACAACATCATCTCCAACGGCTGGACCGCGTTCCAGCAGGCGGAGTTGAAGGTCGAAGTGACCTACAGTGAAGAAGCCATGGAAATGGGCAACTGGGCTCTTTCCGAAGAGATGTCCTATCTGGTCAGTCGCGGGTACACCCGGCTGATTCCGGTTCGCATGGAGGAAGACAAGACCCTTCTTGGCACGTCGAGGCAGGAGTGGGTTCTGGCCGATTCCGAAGTGGACCAGTTCCTCAAGGGCAAGCCCAACCGACTGAGCAAGGCCGAAAAGACGCTGATCACCGAGATGAAAAGCCACGGGCAGGCACGACTGGCCTTCAACACCGGATTCTTCGGCAACGGCGACTCCAAACTGCCGGAGATGGCGGGCATCTGGTCCGCGGCGGTGGGCAGCATGTACGTGCTGATCATCACCTTCCTCTTCAGCTTCCCGATTGGCGTCATGACCGCCATCTATCTGGAGGAATTCGCGCCCAACAACAAGTTCATGCCCATCATCGAGGTCAACATCAACAACCTCGCGGCCATCCCCTCGATTCTCTTCGGTCTGCTGGGTCTGGCCATCTTCATCAACTTCTTCGGCGTGCCGCGATCATCGGCGCTGGCGGGCGGACTCACGCTCTCGCTGATGACCCTGCCGATCATCATAATATCCACCCGGGCGGCTATCCGGGCGGTCCCCAGCTCGGTCCGCGAAGGCGCGCTGGCGCTGGGCGCAACCCCGTGGCAGACCGTGCTGACCAACATCCTGCCCCTGTCCCTGCCCGGCATCCTCACCGGAACCATCATCGGACTGGCGCAGGCCATCGGCGAAACCGCGCCGCTGCTCATCGTGGGCATGATGGCCTACATCCCCGACGCCCCCGGCGACTTCACCAGCGCGGCCACCGTGCTCCCGGCACAGATCTACACCTGGTCCTCGGACTCCCTGCGCGCCTTCACGGAGCGCACCTCCGCAGGCATCATCGTGTTGCTGGCAGTCATGCTCTCCATGAACGGACTGGCCATCTACCTGCGAAACAAGCGCGAGACCAAGTGGTAAGAGCGACGACCTCCGAAAATACAAAGGGCGCATCCATCCGGATGCGCCCTTTTTTGATGCTTGAAGGAGTGGGAGACTACCGGAGATCCAACCCGGTATTGTGCACGATAAGCCCCTGCCGGAAATCAAAACCGTACATGTCGAACTTGGGTTTGCCGATCATGGCCTTCTGCGGGAAATCGGTCTTCACCACGCGAGGGCCCGCCGCCTCCGGGAGGAATTCCGACAGCCGGAATCCTCTGATGCCGTCGGCTTCAAAGGCAGAAATGATGGCAGGCTGCGCAAAATCGTAATCGGAACGGATATCCTCGATGTTCAGGTTCACGATCTGTCCCGGCTCGACCTTGCGACTGCGCTTGGAGGCCGTGAGAAACAAAGGCACCTGCGCGTCCGCGATGCGCACGCCGCTGACCGTCAGGTCACGAATGTCGCCGCCATCGACGGTGGAAATGAACATGGCCGCGCGCATGGTCCTCGGAAACGGATTCACGAGGGTCCGCCGCCCTTTTTCCACCACGCAATCGCGGATACTGATGTTTTCGAAGCCGCCCACGGACTCGGTCCCGATTTTCAGGCCGCGCTTGCCGCTTCGCAGTTCGCACCCCCGTACCCGGATGTTCTGGGCCTTGGTTAAGGACGTGCTCTTGATGGCCAGCGCGTCGTTGTAGGAGTCGATGTCGCAATTGCTGACCACCACGTCCGAGCAGGAATCGATGTCCATACCGTCCGAGCCGCTGCCGTAGATGGAGTAGACCGTCAGGTCCGCCAGCTCCACGTCCCGGCACTTGAGGTACAGCTGCGTCCACGTGGCCGCGCCCTTCAGGGTAATTCCGGCCACCCGGACGTTCTCGCAGTCCGCAAACTTGATGATATGGGGCCGCTCGTGCCTGTCGAACACCAGCGGGTCGATCAGGCCGGTCTGCTGCAGCGTCCCCGAGCCCGTGACGCCGATGTTCCTGCGCCCTTCCGCGTAGATCAGCGCGCGGTTGCTGATCTTGTTGGACCCGGCCTTCGTGCGGGTCTGGATGGCCGGAAACAATGACGGATGCGGCACGGCCACCAGCGTGGCATCCTCTTCCAGATGCAGGGTCACGCCGTCCTTCAGGAACAGTGTTCCCGTGAACCAGAATCCGTCGGACACGGTTACGGTACCGCCGCCCGACTCGGAACAGGCGTCGATGGCGCTCTGGATCTGCTTTGTGTGCAGCATGCGCCACGACCACTGCCCCTCGAAATCGTTGACCGAATAATCCCCGGCACGGGCCGGGACGGAAGCGAGAAGGACAAAGAGGACAAGCAGGAGCAGCGTTCTGACGCGGGAGATCATGGTTCCACCGTTTCCTTGTGTGATGCGGAAGGGGGGACGGCGCGGACCATGTCCGCATCCATCCTGTCCGGGAAAACCGCTTCTCCGGACGTTCTGCCGTGGTCATACCCGAAGAGCCCCCCGCCATCAACGCCGCCCTCCCGATGAAAGGCGCGCATCGACGACGGGGGGCTCCCGCAGTGATTGTCTTTCAGTGGCGTATCAGCCCTGCATACGGTTGATGGCAACCTTGAGCTCATCCGCCAGTGAATTGAGCTGGTCCAGCGCGGCGGACGCTTCCTGCATGGCCTCGGCGGTGTCGGCGGCGATAACGTTCACGGTCTCGGTGGCGGCGTTGATCTCCTCGCTGGCCCGGGACTGTCTTTCGGCCGCGCCCGCAATGTTTCGCACCTGTGAAGCGGCTTCCTCGACCTTGCTGACGATGTCCTGAAGCGAGCTGCCGGACTGCTCGACCATGCCCCGGCATTCCTCCAGCGCATCGGTGGCCTTCTGGGTGCTGGCGATGTTCTCCTGCGCGCTGCCCTGAATGAGCTTGATATAGTCCTCCACCTCCACGGTGGCGGTCATGGTCTTCTCCGCGAGCTTGCGCACCTCGTCCGCAACCACCGCAAAGCCGCGCCCGGCCTCGCCTGCGCGAGCCGCCTCGATGGCCGCGTTCAGGGCCAACAGGTTGGTCTGGTCGGCGATGTCGGTAATCACGCCCATGATGGCGCCGATGCCCTTGGCATGGCGCCCCATCTCGTCCATCTGGCCCAGCAGGCCCTTGGACTGTTCGTGCACCTCGCGCATCATGCCCACGGAGCGGCGGACTATCTGCTCGCCTTCGCGCGCATAATCCCTTGCAAGCTCGGAATTCTCAACGGTGGAGTTGGCGTTGTCCGCGACCTCCTGCACCGATCCGGTCATCTGCTCCATGGAGCTTGAGACCTGCCCGGCGTGTTCACGCTGCTTGTCTGCGCCCTCATTGGCGGAGTCGATCTTCACTGCGAGACCCTCTGTCGCCTCGGAGACCTTGCGGGCCACCTCGATGGCTTCGGTCGCGGCCTGCTCGATGATGCGGTTCTTTTCCTCGATGGCCTTCTTCTGAGTGCGTTCCTCGGTCAGGTCCACCCATATGGAGATGGCGCCGATGAGCTCGTTGTCCAGATCGTAAATGGGCGTGGCCACCACGTTCAGGTTGACGGTGCTGCCGTCCAGATCGCGGGTGAGGTTCAGCTCCCAGTTCATCTGCTTGCGCTGCTCCATGGCGTTCTGGGTCAGCGTCTTCTCCTTGGAGTCGTGGAACACCACCTCGTTGAGCGTCTTGCCGAGATACTGGTCGGCATTCTTGCGCTTGCCGAGAATAGTGGCCGCAGCCGAGTTGAAATGAATGAGTTCGTTGTCCAGATTCACCACGGCGCAGGGGATGGTCACGCCTTCAAGCACGCCCCGGCTGAAGCCGAGCTGATTCTTGATTTCGCCCACCATGTGCCGAACCGAGGCCACGGTCCGGCCGATGGCGTCATCCACGTCGTAGTTGAAGTCGAAGTCGAAATTCCCTTTGCAAACCTGATTGGCAATGGTTTCCAGCCGGTTCATGGGACGCATGAGCTGGCGGCTCATGAACCAGATGATGATCAGCGAAAGCAGCAGCGGGACTCCGGCGCTGGCCAGCGCGTTCATGATGATCTGTTCGCTCACGCCATCCAGCAGTCTGGAGGTACGAACCCCGGTGACAAGGTAGGCGTCCCACGGCTTGAAGTGGACAAGCCGGGACTGCAGCGTATCGTCGCCGAGCCCGATGGCGGCCACTGCTGCCTTGCCGTCCGCAGGGGCTTTGCCGGATGCGATGTAGGCGGCCACGGCCTCGCCGACCGCCGGGCTCTCCGGAGCAACGATCTCGCTGCCGTCGGCGCCGAGCACGAAGGACTGCCCCTTGCCGCTGACGGTGACGCTGTGGATGAAGTCCGCCAGTTTGGCGGGAATGAGCGGGCTGGCCACCTCGATGGCCCCCATGACCTTTTCGTCATAGTTGCGAATGGCCTCGTAGGCCACCACGAAAGGCTTGCCGCCGAGGGTGACGATGCCTTCAAAGGTATCACCGGAAAAAACGGCCTTGTATGCGGGATTGCTCTTGGGGATGAAGACGCCCTGTAGAGACTCCCCCTTTTCATCCTTGATGGTGGTGGAGACACGCACGAGCTTCTCGTCGTGCAGTTGGAGCACGGAGGACCGCACGCCCGCCATCGTGTTCATGCGCGCCACAAGGTCGGAACTCTCGTGCAGATATTTTGACCCGAGCTTGAAGGCAGGCAGCGTGATCTCCGTCTGCTTTCCCGTATCCTGATTGGTAACCTTCATGGTCACGTCCATGAGCATTTCGAGCATGGGGAGCCCGCTGACGCCCATGATGGAGCGGAAAATCTTGAGGTCGGACGAAATCTTGGTTTTGGAGAGGTGATCCTGAAGGGAGATAGTCTCTTCAAGGGTATCCGAGACGTTCTTCAGGGCGGTGATGCCGTTTTCGAGATACACCTTCCTGCTCTGGAAGGAGTTGACACCCGCCATGCACAGGATGGTGATCAGGACAATTGAGATGCTTGCGGCAAACAGTTTTCCGCGAAATCCGATGTTGCTTTTCATGAGCGCTACTTCTGCTGGGTTGGAAAGACCTGCAGGGCATGTTTTCCGCTGGCGTTCATCCGGCAATGCGCCTTTTGCGAAGCCCCGCCGAGGAAACCGTGGAAGCCTTTCGTGCACCCGCAGCGATCTTTGCCGCGTCAGCGCCGGACGCCCGCCACGATTCGTGAACCTCTTGATAGTGGCGGCACAGTAGTATTGATATGTTACAATTCCATTGCGGTTTACCGTCACTTTTCTTCCATCCGCTTTTTCAGGACAGCTGGAAAAGCAAGCAATACCGAACGCCAAGGCTCAATCCATTCTCGCCATCGTACGGAGCCGAAATTCGGCGAAAGTTAGTGAAAAAAAGAATTAGAGCCAGCCCCGTTGACCTTGGGGAAAAGAGGCGTACCTTTTAGTTCTAAACCAAAGGAGGTTTCGCCATGGAATTCGAATGGCAATTCACTGAAGGACTGATCGCATTTTGTATGATCGTTCTTCCATTCAAAATAGAACGCTTCGCCAGAGGACATTTCTGCCTGCGCAAAAGCGCCCTGTGTCGCTTCTGGCACCGCCTTACTCTTCGCGTGGACAATCTTAAGTCTGAAGATTTCTACTGCTTCTTCCCCTCCCGCCTTCTGACCGGCCGCTAAACTTTTTCAATCCTCGGTCCACCCAGAAATGAGAAAGGCTCCCCCGGGACCACCCCGGGAGAGCCGTGCTTTCTCATATGCAAAAGAAGTGAAGGTATACGACTACTAGCAGTTGCCGTGCCAAGACATCCACACAACCCAATATTAAATAATTATAAAACCATTTCAGATGGTTAACCATGAGACCGCGAGTGTCGTGCTCCACAGGCCGTCAGCCCCGCAGGTTCAAAAAATGAAACCCCCGTCGGATTCGCTCCGACGGGGGACAAATTGTTGAACCGGGTACGCAGACTCACAATATGGGTGTAAGCTTCACCTTTGCCCCGGCGCTGCGCAGTCTGCGTATCCAGTTTTTCCTGTGCGCGTCCGTCTGCAAATGGCTCTTGCCACGGCGCAGAATGTAGCGCAGGTCCACATCCACCCCCCAGAGCGGTTCAAGGTCCGGACAACCGAGCGACGCCGGGTGCACCGCCTTGGAATGGGTGTAGTCCGAACAGTGCCGCGAGTTCTGGAGCATGTCGGAATAGATGACCATGCGCCGCACCGACACTTTGTCGCTGAACTTGTGCCACGTGGCGATGCGGTTGATGGTTTCGATTATGGGCGAAGTCTCGCTGTCCGGCCGGGATTTGACCTCGCCCGCTATCGCCGTGATCGGTTTAACGAACTCCTTGTCGAACAGTTGGCGCTTCAGTTCGTAGTTCTCCAGCCATTCATTGACGTTGCTTCCGGGATTCACCTCGCTCAGAAGCGGCGAAACCGTGATGTCGGAGTTGGCGTCCACGGCAAACAGGCTTACCATTTCGCCCGGCTCCATGGATTCCGGCAAATCCTTGAGGTACAATTCCAGTTGGGTTGCACAGTGAGCGCTCAGGGTGTCGGTCTGGTCGATGAGCACGACTGTGTGCTTTCGCGGCAGAGCGAGCTTTGCCGCCGCCGTCTTCTGCCCCTTGGGCAGCGACTTGACCAGCCACGAGCCACCGAGGATGACCCCGAGCGCAAGGGCCATCACCAGCCCCGGCAGGATCTTGTCCTTGAGCAGGCTATGCTTTTTAAAGCCGTAACCGCTCATTACGCGGCTCCGGCGAATTCCGGTTCCTCTGCGTCATCTTCGGTGCCGTATCCGGCCTCCGCCTCCACCTGCCTGAAGAAATCGTTCATTTCCTCCGTTATCTCTGGCTCGCGGTTCTGAAGCGTGTCCACAACCCTATCCACATCCTCGCCGTACTGCTTTACCGAATCCTCGCATGACTCGATTTCGAGCTTCAGGCGCTCCATGTCGCAGTCAACGTTCATGTCCTCCCAGGGCAGCGAGGGCAGTTCGTTGAAGTACTCGGGCGCAGACGTACTGCGAGCCTTGCGGTTCCTGTCCCTGTACAGGGTGATGAGATGCCGCATTCCCGCCTCAAGAGCCTCTGCGTAATTTTTGAACGCGTCCCTTTCCGAACCACACAGGTCCTCAAGAGAAGCGGTCTTTTCCACCGAGGCGCGGGCCTTTTTGACACTTGAGTCCAGCTCGTCCACCAAGTCGCGCACCAGCTTGATGCAACGGTTGCGGATATCGTTCTGAGCGTTGTTCAGCTCTTCTCGGGCCCGTTCTCGAGCACGGTGAATCCTGCCGTAGAGCGGATAGGGGTCGTCCCAGGTGAATCCCTTCCATCCGGCCAGACCGGAAAACACCAGCCCGACGATGAACAGGGCAAAGGACTTGATGTCCAGGAAGATCGACAGCGGACTGTCGATAATGTTCTTCAATGCCGAAGAGATGGCCTGCGAGACCTCGGGCGTGCCCACCAGCCGGTAGTGTGCGAAGATGAAGTTGAAGAGAATGACGAAGACAACACAGAACCCGAGCAGGCTGCGCATGAAGCCCCTGACGGAATCGGACTTTCTGAAACCGGACCAGCGCCCCGGCACGAGGCCCGTGAAGAAGCCGAAGAAGATGTTTGCCAGCGAAATGAAGATGGCCTCGGCCCAGCCGCCGATGATGCCGTAGACGTTGGTCTTGGCAAGCATGTTGGCGTTGAGCGCCGACTCGACCACCAGCATGACGCTCAGCAGGGCCACAATCCAGAAACGGTTCTCCGGATAATGTGCCTGATGGCTGATGCGGTGTTCCTCGCGAAAGTCCTCAAGGTCGGCCTCGGTGGCGTCGCGCTTGCGATACAGCTCCTTGAGCCCCGCCTGCGCCTCGTCCTTCAGGTTCTTGATGTCGTTGTCGAGCCGTTTCATGATGCGGGAAGAACTGATTCTCCCTTCCGCCGGCCTGCCGAGCAGTTCCCGTCTGCGCTCGGACAAGCGCGAATCCACCTCGCCCCGCTCATCACGCAGCGCCTGCAGACACCGATTGTAAATGTCCTGCTCCGCGGCCGAAAGATCCCGCTGCCCGGTTACTGGAACCTGTCGCCTGCCGTCGAAGCCCCCTTCCTCTCGAATCTTCTTCCGCGCTTCTTCGGAGCTGAGCTCCTCAAGAATGCTCCCTCTCTTTCCATTCGTACCCATGCGGCCCTCCATCGCGTTTTCGATAACGAATGAAGAAACCTTACTCAGTGATCGATACAAAAATCAAGTAGCAGTTTTTCTATTTTCTATAGCTCGTCGGAATCGAGCGTAATGGTCACCGGGCCCCAGTTGGTGAAATCGAGAAACATTTCCTCGCCGAACACACCGGTCTCCACCCTTCCGGGCGCGACAGGACGCACATCGTCCACAAACCGCTCGAACAGCCGGTCAGCCAGCTCCGGCGGGCACGCCCCGGTAAAGGACGGGCGCCGTCCCTTGCGGCAGTCGGCGTACAGCGTGAACTGGGAGACCAGCAGCAGGTCGCCGCCCACGTCCGTCAGACTCAGGTTGAACTTGCCCGCATCATCCGTGAAAATTCGCAGATTGACCAGTTTGTCTATAATCTTCTTCCAGACAGGGCTCCCGGGGAGCTCTTCCCCGTCCTCGCGACCGAACCCAACCAGCACCATAAGCCCCTTGCCGATCTCCCCGACGTGTTCCCCCCCGACGGTCACCCTGGCGTCCGTGACGCGCTGAATCACGAGCCGCATCTACACCTCCCGGTAGGTCGCCTTGGAAGATTCCTTTTCGGAAACCGAGACCGAGGCCAGCCGCACGTGCTCCGGCAGACGCGGCGAGAGCTGTTTGTAGATGTGCATGGCGATGTTTTCCGAGGACGGGTTCAGGTCCCGAAAGGCCTCAAGTTCATTGAGATGGCGGTGATCCAGCTCGCCCAGCACCTCATCCGTAAGATTCTTGAGCTCCTTGAAATCCATGAGATACTGGACCTTTTCGTCCAGCCGCTCGCCTTCGACGCTGACTTCCACGCCGAAGTTGTGGCCGTGCATCCGCTCGCACTTGCCGCCGTAGTTCCTGAGCTGATGGGAGGAAGAAAAATCCCGTGTCACGCTCAGGGTCCAGATGCCTTTGCCCATTGGCTTACTCCTCGTATTCGTCCCGCAGGCGCAGGTCGCCCTGCACCATTTTTTCGGGATATTTGCGTTCGTTGGCCTCGCACTTGGCCAGTGCGGCCGCGGCGAGATCTATGTCCAGTTCATCCGCCATGCGCACCAGATAGAGCAGCACGTCGGCCATCTCGGCGGCAACGCGCTCGCGCTTTTCCGGCAGCGGGTCGCGGCTGGCTTCGCCGTCCAGCCACTGCAGCTCGGCGGCCAGCTCCCCGGCTTCGCCGCACAGAGCCATGGCCAGATTCTTGGGCGTCTGGAATTCCTGCCAGCCCCGCCGCTCCACGAATTCCCGCATGGCGCGGGTTATGTCCTTGAGTGAATCGTCTTTCATGCAGCCGGATATTGGGCGCGCCGCAGGGCTTTGTCAAACGCCGGGTGCGTCCAGTTTCCTTTTCCGCACGCGTTTGATAAAAGAACTCCATGGAATCCTCAATGCTTCTGGTTCTGGTCGGTATTTTCTGGACCACCGTGGAAGTGCTCGGCATCTGGACGGCCATACGCGCCGTGCGTGATACCCGCACCTCTCAGGGGGCCATTGCCTGGGCATTGTTTCTGGTTACCACCCCGCTTCTGGGCGTTCCGCTCTACTGGGTCTTCGGACGCAGCAAATTCAACGGCTACGTCGAGGCCATGCGCGCAGCCCGCGAGGACTACATGGCCATGACCGAGGGCGTGGACCGGATGCCCAGCCTGCCCTGTCCCACGGACCGCGAGGATTCCGATCAGGCTCGCTGCGTCTTCGAACAGATCGCCACCATCCCCTACATGGGCGGCAACGAACTCGAACTGCTCGTGGACGGCAGCCCGACCTTCGGCGCCATCTTCGACGCCATCGAACAGGCGGAGCAGTATGTGCTCGTCCAGTTTTTCATCGTCCACGACGACGGACTCGGCGGACGCATGAAGGAACTCCTGTGCCGCAAGGCCAGAGAAGGCGTGCTGGTTCGCTTTCTGTACGACGAGGTGGGCTGCCACGCCACGCCCAGAGAGTACTGGGACGAGCTGCGGCGCGCCGGAGTGCGCGTGCATCCCTTCCTGACCACACGAGGCAGGGGCAACCGCTTCCAGCTGAATTTCCGCAATCACCGCAAGATCGTGGTGGTGGACGGCCATACGGCCTTTGTTGGCGGGCATAACGTCGGCGATGAATACATCGGGATGCAGCCCTCCATCGGCCGCTGGCGGGACACGCATCTGCGCTGCTCCGGACCGGCGGTGCTCGGCGTGGAACTGAGTTACGCCAAGGACTGGTACTGGGCCACCGGCAAGGTTCTGCATCTCACATGGGAGCCGCCCGAAAAGCGCGGCGACGCCGAGGTGCTGGCGGTCGGCACCAGCCCGGCGGACGACTGGGAATCGTGTTCGCTCATGTTTGTGCGGGCCATCAACGCGGCGCAGAAACGCATCTGGATCGCCAGCCCGTACTTCGTGCCGGATTCGGCGGTATCCAAGGCGCTTCAGCTCGCGGCCCTGCGCGGCGTGGACGTGCGACTGCTCATCCCGCGCAAGCCTGATCACAAGATCGTCTGGTTGGCGGGCTTCGCGGCGCTCAAAGAGTTGCACATGGATAACATCCGCGTTTACCGCTACCGCGACGGATTTCTGCACCAGAAGGTTTTTCTATGTGACGACTGGCTGGCCGGAGTCGGCACGGCCAATCTGGACAACCGCTCCTTCCGCCTGAACTTCGAGATAACCATGCTGGTGGAGGACAAGAGTTTTTGCGCGGACGTGGAATCCATGTTCCGCAAGGACTTCGAGAACTGCGTCGAGACCGGCCCGGCCGAGTACGATCGCACGCACACCGCCTTCAAGGTTCTCGTGAAAGTGGCGCGCCTGCTTTCGCCCATCCTTTAGCGCTACAGCGAGGGGAGCATCCCCGCGACCCACGTCAGGATCGGAACCAGCGCCAGCGACGGCAGCAGGTTCGCGATGCGGATGTCCTTGATTTCCAACAGGATGATGCCGATGCCCGCGATAAGCAGCCCGCCTGTGGCAGAAAGCTGATCGATGATCAGCGGCGAGAGGTAGCTTTCCACGTAGCCGGCGCCGATGGTGATGCCACCCTGATACAGCAACACGGGGATTGCCGAAAAAAGCACGCCGGAGCCGAAGGATGAGGCGAGCGCAATGCTGGCGAACCCGTCCAGAATGGACTTGGTGTAGAGCACGGTCGGATTATTGCGGATGCCTTCCTCAATGGACCCGACGATGGCCAGCGCGCCGATGCAGAAGATGAGAGAAGCCGAAACCAGCCCTTCCGTAAACTTGGGATTGGCCGACCCGATGCGCTTTTTGACGGCGTTTCCGAGACGCTCGAACAGCGTGTCGAGACGCACAAGCTCGCCGATGATGCCGCCGAGCAGGATGCTGAACAGCACCACCAGAATGTTCTGCGCCTTGAAGGCCATCTGGAACCCGATGAGCAGCACGCACAGGCCAAGGCCCTGAAAAACAATGGTTCTGATGCGCTCGGGAAACCTGCTGTGCAGCAAGCATCCTATGAGCGACCCGATGACAATGGCCGCGGCGTTGACGACAGATCCGACTGGTATCATTTCACTCTCCTTGCAGGAAGCATGGCTATCACCAAGGCGCACGAGAGACAAGCTTATTGACATTTGAGCCGGGGCTCGCCTATGAATACCCACCAATCCATGCCGGGGTGGCGGAATTGGTAGACGCAGCGGACTCAAAATCCGCCGGGCTTCGGCCCTTGAGAGTTCGAGTCTCTCCCTCGGTACCAGAATTATCAAAGGCGGTTGAAGGAATCCTTCAACCGCCTTTTTCTGCGCTAACGCACAGGCTAGCAGCTTTTATAATATCCTCTTCAGTACTTCTTTTATCCCGCAAAGCCTGGCGCTGCCGCTTTTGCGTACCATTCTTCGGCCTTTTTCAGCTCCTTGAAAACACCAATGCCCTGCTCATAAAAAACCAAGCAGTATTGTGACGGAGCATGGCCCGGCATATTCTCTGATATAACTTCATCCTTTTCGAACCCTTAAGCCTATAAAATCGCAGGACACCGTTCAAGATCATGCCCCACGGCATTGCCTGGCAAAAAAATGAAACCAAAAGCAATGCGATTGTTCCTTTCATCACCGAAGAACATCTATAAAGAAGAGCTGAAACAGACAAACTCTTATCCACGAAGCTGTTGACCGCTAGATATTGAGATAGGATTTTCGACAACCGTCGCTGGAAGCTCCAAGGCAGTTCGTGCTGCAACAACTTCCTTATAAGAGCTTGAATTAAAGACTTTTCCTGTCGAGATCCCTTACACAGCCGACGGTTTTCCTAACATCCGTAAACCAAGTTCAGCATTTTGAATCCGCATTTTCAGCAAGTTACACCATGGCACGGGTTTTGATATCGGCCATTCTGTTTTCACAATACAAGGAGGCTGTTCCATGAAACGTTTTGTCCTGATGTGCTTCGTTGCCATCTTCACCCTGACGGCTCACGCCGCTAACGCAGAAGTTCTCACTTTTGATGATCCCGATCTTTCCAGCTGGTATACCGACCGCTTCGAGCCCTCGGTTTTTGAAACCGCCGTATTCGACGGGGACAACCGTCTGCACATCGGCATCGACGGCGCCGACCAGCAGGACAACAGCTTTTACAACTACCAAGGCAAAAAGCGAGACTTCAACGTGCCCGTCGGTTCCTATTCCATCAACGCCGATCTTTTCGTGGACTCCGCATGGGGCGACTCCAACGTCGGCATTTGGGGCACCACCTATGACAATTTCGGTGAAGTTTCCGGTTACCCCATCGTGGCATGGCGTTCCGGCAGTGAAATCGATGACGGCTTCTACGCTTTCGACTACATTGTCGGTGGCTGGCTCGACATGGTCGCTCCGAACGACACCGGACGCTGGTACGACATTACCATGAAGTACACCGGCACGAGCATGGACTATTACATCAACGACGCGCTCGCCCTCTCCTTTGCCGACGATACCCAGAACGGACTGCTCGGCAACATCATCCTGAACTCGTACAACTTTGGCGAGTCCTACGATGTCTACTGGGACAACGTGGGCGTAGCCCCGGTTCCCGAGCCCTCCACCTTCCTGCTGATGGGACTGCCCATGCTCGGCCTCATCGGCTTCAGGAAAAAGCTCTTCCGTCAGGAATAACACGCCCAGCACCACCAGGGGCGGCCCCGGCCGCCCCTTTCCCTCTCCCCTATATCAATTTGCACATGCCACGGGTAAAATTATCTGCTACGGTCAGTCATGATCGAAAGAATCGGTTTTCCCTGCGTCATGCACTCCAGCAAGCGGTCCACCAACCACGGGTTCCGACTGGCCAACCTTTCTCGGGAAAAACTTTCCCGGGCCGTGCGAACCAACCTTGATGACATGGAATTCATCCTCGGCTGGATGGATGCCCACCAGATGCGCCTTTTTCGCATCGGCTCATCCCTCGTGCCATTTGCTTCGCACCCTGATATGGATCTGGACTGGCAAACCATGGTCGCGGATCGTCTGGCGAATCTCGGGAAGACCTATCGCAAAAAGGATTTTCGGTTTTCTTTACACCCCGGTCAGTACAATGTTCTGAATTCGGAAAACCCCGAAGTGGTGCAGAAGACCGTTGCCGAGCTGGCCTACTCCTGCACGGTGCTGGAGCTCATGGGCCTCGACGCGTCCCACAAGGTTGTTCTGCACGGCGGCTGTCGCTGCGGTGACATGGACAAGGCCGTGGACCGACTGAGCCGGGAAGTGGACAACCTTCCGCAACGCATACGCTCCCGGCTGGTGCTGGAGAACGACGAGCGCATCTTCACGCCGGAACATATCCTGACCGTCAGCCGCAGATGCGGTGTTCCCGCAGTCTTCGACATTCACCACCACCGCTTTCACCCCGGCGAGACGCCGCTGCCCGAACTCATGCCGCAAATCCGTGAAACATGGCGCGAGCCCGACGGCAGGCCCAAGCTGCATCTTTCCTCAAGACGCCCTGACGCACGACACGGCGCTCATGCAGATACGGTGGAAGCCGCTGACGTGCGTGAGCTTTGCGATGCGACACCGTTCGACTTCGACCTGATGATCGAGGCCAAACACAAAGAAGTAGCCGTGCAGCAGGCCATGCAGGCCGCAAGGGACCACGGCTGCCTTGATGATGGCCGGCGGGAGGGCGCATGACCACGCGCCCGACAATAACCCTCGGGTTCACCACGTTCCGGCCCGAGACCCTGCCGTATGCGAATATCGCCATGCGGGGCCATGCGTTGGTGCTGCTCGAAGAGCCGGAAACGCCCGGATTCGAGGCCATGCTGCGCAACGAATTGCCGGTGGATGAGTATCTCATGCTCACGGATTTCGAATTTCCCCGTTACGCAGCCCAACAGTGTGAACTCCTGAAGCGGCTGCACAGTGACGGCGTTAGGGTGAGGCAGGTGCACCCGTGGATGGATCGACTCGCCGCCATCCATGAGTTCTTCGCCTCCGGCAAGGGACCGGACGACCTTCCCGAGAGCGGCCCGGAACGCGACGTCTATGAGCGGGAACGGACATGGACACGCAGCCTCATGGATTACTACGAGTCCTCCGCCACCGGTGACTTCGGGGCCATGACCGAAGCGGTTCGACGGTTCGCTGCCGAGGATGCGGAAAAGATCCGCGACATGGACACGGTCCGCGCCAAGGCAGTGATGGACGCCTCCGGTGACTCGCCGGACACCTATGTAGAGTGCGGTTCCATTCACCATCTCATGGTGCTGCTCATGCACAGGCAGCTTCGCAGAACGGGAAAAGTCAGGGTCGTCCACCTCATGGAAGAGATCTGCCGCACACACTATGGCAGAAGACGCTTGCTCCCGCCCGGTGACGTGCTGACTTACCGCCATCTGCTCAACGCCCCGCCGGACGCCGAAGCGGAACGACAGCTTGCCGCCCGGGCTCTGGCATACAATCGCCTGATCGCCAAGGAAGAGTCTTCGGCTGACGTGGCGACGCACCCGCACATGCAAAACGAGGCCGCCGTGATCGGCTTCGTGAAACGTCTTTCCTTCGATCAATGCCGGGAGGTTTGCCAGCGCAGCGGCTTTCCGACAAAACTCGCGCCGCAGGGCGGAACAGGCAGTACCCAATGACAGACACCATCCACCCGCTCGTTGCCGCCCCGGCAGGCCGGTCCCTCCCCACTGACTCCGGCGCCAAGGTCGTGAATCTTCAGCGGCTGGACCGCGAGGGGATACCGGTACCGCCGACGCTTTTTCTGCCACCGGAAGCCTACTTCGCTTTCGTCCGGCACAACGGCTTTACCGAGCGCGTGCGCGCCATGGCCGAGGCCGACATGGACGGCCTGCGCTGGGAGGAGATATGGGACGCGTCTCTTGCGCTGCGAAACATGTTCCTTCGGGGAAGAATTCCCGACTCAATCGCAGTAAGCCTGCTTGATGCCGTTCGGACGCATCTGGGCAATGCGCCGCTGGCGGTTCGCTCGTGCAGTCGCAATGAAGACTCGGGGCTGTCCCACGCCGGAATGCACGAGACCGAACTGAACGTCCACGGGCGTGACGAGATTCTTCGGGCCGTGCGTATCGTGTGGGCATCTCTTTGGAGCGACAGGGCCATGCTCTACCGCAAGGAGATGGCCCTTCGCGCGGACGCCTCGGGAATGGGCGTGATCCTCCAACCCATGATCCCCGGCCGCGCTTCGGGAGTGATGTTCACCAAGGACCCCACGGATGAAAGCAGGTTGGTCATCGAAGCGGTATCCGGTCTTGCAAGGGACGTGGTGGACGATGCCGTTGAATCGGAACGCACGCTCCTTGCGCGCTCCACCGGCGAGGTCGTCGGGCGCAAGAGTCCGGGCCCGCAGGTGGTGGACAACGGTCTGGCCGCCAAGCTGTTCCGCATCGCCCGCAAGGTGGAGGAAATTTTCGGCACAGCTCAGGACGTGGAATGGACCATGGGAGAAAAAGGTCTGGTCATCCTTCAGTCACGCCCCATAACAACGCTCTCGGAGCGTGGTGACGAGAGCGGCTGGGACAAGTCGGACAAGCGCCCCTGGTACCTGAGTCTGACCAGAAGCCACGAGAACCTGTTACATCTTCGCGAGCGCATCGAGTCGGCAATCCTGCCCGAGATGCAGGAGGACAGCCGGCGCATGAAGGCGCTTGATCTGGAAGCCCTGTCACCGGAAGAACTGAAGGGTGAACTGACCACCAGAAAGCAGCGGCTCGACCACTGGCGGGACGTGTACTGGCGGGAACTCATCCCGTTTGCGCACACGGTCCGGCAGTTCGGCATGCTCTACAACGACGCGGTGACGCCCGACGATCCGTTCGAGTTCACCACCCTGCTATCGGGCCAGCACCTGCTGGCTGTGGAACGAAACGCGCTGCTTGAAGACATGGCGGAACTGGTGCGCCACGACCCGAAACTGGCCGCCGAACTGCGCGGAGGCAGGCTGCCGGAGTCCGGGTCGTATTCCGACAGACTCGAAGCGTTCATGGAGACCTTCGGCGATCTGGCCTGCAGCACCTCATGGTGCGACGAGGGCCCGTGGGGCATTATCCGGCTCACGCTGGACGCGGTGCCGCAGCATCCAAGGCCGGGGGCCACCATGCGTTCGGAAGAGCTGGAGCAGCGGTTCCTGAACGCGTTCCCTAATGAGCGACGGGAATTTGCGGCATCGGTGCTGGAGCTGGCCCGAACCGGATACCGGTTGCGTGATGACGACAACATCCATCTGGGCCGGATTCAGGCGCGATTCAACGAAGCTCTGGAACGCGCCCGCGCACTCGGGCTTGAGCTGCCGGAGACCGAACCCGAAGCCAAGAAGGCTATGCCCAAGGGACTCGCGTGGCACGAAAGAAAAGCGGCTTCGGACGAATCTCCGGGATTGACGGGGTGGCCCGCCGCTTCGGGGATAGCGCGCGGCCCGGCCAGAGTGGTCATGGGGCCGAACGATCTTTTCTCCTTCCGCAAAGGCGAGGTGCTGGTTTGTGACGCGCTCGATCCGAACATGACCTTTGTGGCACCCATGGCCTGCGCCGTGGTGGAGCGCCGCGGCGGCATGCTGGTGCACGGCGCCATCATCGCCCGCGAGTACGGCATCCCCTGCGTCACCGGCATTCCCGAGGCCACTTCGCGCATCCGCACCGGACAGTGGCTCATGGTGGACGGGTTCCGGGGACTGGTCACGATGGAAGACGCGGCACCCCGGCACGATGAAACGGCCCGCAACGTGCTCGGCAAAGAGCTTCAGCCATGCGGCAGGCGTCCCATGACCGGGTTCTTCCGCCACGGCACCTGCCGCACCGGCCCGCAGGACAGCGGCAGCCACGTAGTCTGCGCCCGAATGACCAAGGATTTTCTGGAGTTCACCCGCTCGCGCGGCAACGACCTGATCAGCCCGGCTCCGCAGCACGGCTTTCCCGGGCTGGTGCCGGGCGATACGTGGTGCCTGTGCGCCCTGCGTTGGGAAGAGGCGCGAGAGGTAGGTCTTGCCCCGCCGGTGCTCCTTGAATGCACGCACGAGGCAGCCACGCGGCACGTAAGCCTTGAAGACCTGCACGCACATGCCGAAGAACCCGGAACGGCTTTGGACTAGCTCCTGTCCCTGCGGCGGATGATGGTGGTGATGATCTCTCCCACGCGAAAACCCCATTTACGCATGGTACTCTTGTTGACCACCACATCCGGCTCCATGCGCCACAGCCAGTCCTCCACGGACAGCGTGACGGAGCGGCCGCTCACCGGAACAACCAGCGAATAATCCATGCGCACCGCGTTCCCGGCGCTCTCCACCACGGCGGTCCCTTCCACGTCGGACGCGGTTCCTTCGAAGCGACCTTCGCCCGTTCCGATCAACTCCCAGCGACGCTGAAGCTTTTCGCCGTCGTCAAAGACGAAGTCCTCGGTGAGCACGCCTCGCAGGACGCCGTTTTCCTGATGCCACTTGCCGCGCATCACCGCGTTGAAGGACCGGCGGACCTCGCCGCCACGGCTGAGGATGACGCCGTGGGCGTCGAGTTCGCCGGAAAAGAATTCCTGAAGCACGAAGGGCGTGCCGCCCGCCGCGTTTTCGGACGCGGGGATGTTGGAGCAGCCAGCCAGCATCATGGCGCACAAGGGTATAAGCAGTTTTTCCATCAGCCCCTCCTGTTGCGGCTTCCGGTTATGCGCCTGACCAGCGCGTGATAGACGGGATACGGCAGGATTCGCAGCAGCTTGCAGGACCATGAGAACAGCGGCGGAAAATGAATCTCCATCTTCCTGCGGGCCAGACCGTCCGCGATGTATCCGGCGGCGCGCTCTGCGCTGATGATCATGGGCATGGGATACGGGTTCCGGTCGGTGAGCGGCGTCTTGACGAACCCCGGATTGATGGCCGTCACCGAAAGCCCGTAGGTCTCCACATCGAACCGCAGGCTTTGCAGAAAATTGTTCAGCCCGGCCTTGGTGGCCCCGTAGGCGGCCGCAAGGGGCAATCCCCGGTAGGAAGAGAGCGACCCCACCCCGGCGAGATGCCCGGTACCGCGCGCCAGCATGTCCGGCAGCGGCGCCAGCAGCGTGGTTATTGCCCCGAAGAGGTTCACTTCCATGAGCTTGCGGCAGTTCTTGGCGTCCAGTTCGCTGGCGGCCATGTTGATGTGCGTCCCGGCATTGGCGATGACCAGATCAGGCACCCCGAGCGCGTCCCGGACCTCGGCATAGGCGCGCTTCACATCCTCTTCGTCGGTCACGTCTGCCTGAACCGGGATCACGGCGTTACGGCCGTTTGCCAGCTTTTCCAGTTTCTCGCGGCTGCGGGCCGTTACCGCCACGCGCTTTCCGTCCGCCACGAAACGCTCCACGAGCGCCTGCCCTATGCCGCTGGTGGCTCCGGTTATCCAGATTGTCTCCACATGTTCCATGCTGTTTCCTTTGACGAGGGTGAGAGGGAGTCACATCCATCTCTAGCATGTTTTTTTATACGGAAAATGATTATGACTGATTTCATGGAACCTATCCGGGATGAACAGGCAGGCTGGCCCGTCCGGCTCTGGCGACGGCGGGTGCGCGAACCGGTCATGCGCGAACTTCGGCGCGGCACTTCGCCCGCCATGGTGGCGCTGGCCTGCATCATGGGCTTCGTCTCGGCCACGTGGCCGCAGATAGGCACCAACCCGCTCATGGCGCTCCTTCTCTCGTGGCTGTTCCGCTGCAACAAGGCCGTCACCAGCGGCATATCGCTGGTTTTCACGCCGCTTCAGTACATGCTGATGATCCCGTTTCTCCGGCTGGGGGAGACCATCCTCGGCGTCGAGCATTTCGAAACCTCCGTGCCCGAGATCATCCGCATCGTGGTCACCGATCCCATCGGGTCGTTCGAAGTGCTCGGCATCCCCCTGCTGCACGCCATTCTGGGCTGGATATGCACATGGGCAGTCCTTGGACCGGCGATTTTCCAACCGGTCCGGATCATCATTCGCCGCATCGAGCGGCGGCGCGAGCAACGGCTGCGGGCCGCCCCGGATCGGAAACCCTGACCACGGACGCGGGCGACAATCTTTCGCAAAATCTCTCCACAGCACTTCCCATATCGTTTTTCCTGCGGTATGGAAGCGGTATGTCTCACCAAAATCTCGATCTCACTTCCGGTGGCCTGCGTGTGGCCGTTATTGGCGGCGGCATCTCAGGCATAGTCGCGTCCCATCTCATCTCCAGACGCAACCATGTGACCCTGTTCGAAAAAGAACCGCAGCTCGGGGGGCACACGCACACTGCGCGCGTCAATCGCAACGGCGGTCAGGTTCCGGTGGACATGGGCTTCATCGTCTTCAACGAGCCCAACTACCCGACCTTCAACAGCTTCCTCTCCGAACTGGGTGTGGAGCGGGCCGAATCGGACATGTCCTTCGCCTTCCACGACCCGGCCACGGGGTTCATGTACGCGGGCACCGGCATCCGGGGGATGCTGGCACGCAAGCGCAACCTCATCTCTCCGGTGTTCTGGCGCATGATCTCCGGCATCAAGCGCTTCTGCACCGAGGCAAAGAAGGACCTTGAGCAAGGCCGCCTTGAGGGCGTGACCATCGGGGAATATCTGGAAGCTCACGGTTACAGCCGGGAATTCGAGGACAACTACCTGCTGCCCATGGCGGGCTCCATCTGGTCCGCGCCCGACGGCGAGGCTCACGATTTTCCCGCCGAGGCGCTGGTGCGTTTTTTCGACAACCACATGCTGCTGGACTACATGGAACGCCCGCCGTGGTACTTCGTGAAAGGCGGCAGCGACACCTATGTCCGCGCCTTTGCCAAGACATTCACCGGCGAGGTGCGCACCGGGACCCCGATCTGGTCGGTCAAACGCAACGATACCGGCGTGCATGTGGCCACCAACCACGGCTCCGAGGACTTCGACGCGGTGGTGCTGGCGACGCACGCCTCGGATTCCCTGCGGCTGCTCTCCGACGCGGACGAAAACGAACGCAGACTGCTTGGCCCGTGGCGATACGCCGCCAACCGCGTGGTGCTGCACACCGACGAAGAGTTTCTGCCACCGCGGATTGCCGGTCGCGCCTCGTGGAACTTCATCCGCGACCCGGGCCGCCCGGCGGATTCCCCGGTGGGCGTGAGCTATCACATGAATCGCCTTCAGGGCATTCAGAGCCATGAAGAGTACGTGGTGACGCTGAATCCCGTGCGCGAGCCCATCAGCGGCACGGTCATCAAGGACGTGCTTTTCGAGCACCCCCAGTATTCGCTGGCCTCCATGGCCACCCAGAAGGAGCTGCCCGACCTCGACGGACACAACCGGACCTTTTTCTGCGGCGCGTATCAAGGATATGGTTTCCACGAAGACGGAGCCCGCTCCGGAGCACGGGTCGCGGCGCATTTCGGAGAATCGTTTTGAACAGCCGCCTGCTGAGCTGCCGCGTCCGGCACGAGCGGACATGGCCGAAAGCGCACCGGTTCGAGTATCCGCTCTACACCTACCTGCTGGATGTGGATGAACTGGACGAACTGGACCGGAAGCTGCGCCTGTTCGGACACAACCGCGTTCGGCTGGCATCCGTGCATGACGCCGACTATCTCGAAGACGGCCCCGGCACGGTTCGCGACAAGCTCTCCCGGCTGCTGAAGCCGCAAGGAATGGCGCTCACCGCACATGACACCGTGCTGGTGGCCACCTCCGCACGGTTCCTGAACTACGTGTTCAACCCGGTAAGCTTCTACTGGATATTCCGAGACGGCAAACACCTTGGCTGCGTGGCGGAGGTCAACAACACCTTCGGGGAAAAACACGTCTACCCTCTGCCGGGAGCGGGCGACACGGCCGGCTTCCCGGCCCGCTACCGGGCCGACAAGGCTTTTCACGTCTCCCCGTTCTTCGACCGCAGCGGAGAATACCGCTTCCGCTTCGGCGATGTGCGACACGGGCTGGACGTCACCGTGAGCCTGTACCGTGAGGGGGAAAAGGTCTTCGAGGCGTCGTTGGTGGAGGAAGGCGAAAGGCAGACCATATCCGACGCAGTCCTTGCAAGGACCGCCCTCACCCGCCCGTTCACCGTACACCTGACGTTTCCGCGCATCCTCTGGGAAGCCGGGAAAATCCATTTCGGAAAAAAGGCCGCCTACCACCCCAAACCCGCTCCAGACAGCCCCATGACCATACGCAGTAAGTCAGCGAAATCTATAAAGGAGTCCATCTGTCGCCACTTCGTCTTCCGTCACCTTCGCGGCATGGAACGCGGCAGCCTTTCCATCTCGCTCCCAGACGGCTCGCAAAAGCGCTTCGGCGGCGAGCGGCCCGGCAGCGAAGCGTCCATGCGGATACATTCGGATGCCTTCTTTCCCATGGCAGCCCTGCACGGCGACATCGGACTCGGCGAGGCCTACAGCGACGGGCTTTGGGATTCGCCCGATCTGGTGGCCCTGTTCCGCTTCTTTCTCGAAAACAGGCAGGTGCATGTGCCGCCGGGGAACTTCCTCAAACGGTTCGCGCTGGACTCCTGCGGCCTGTTCCAGCGCTGTTGCCATCAGAAAGCGCCAAAGAATGACGAGGCCGGCTCCCGAACCAATATTTCGGCCCATTACGATCTTTCCAACGAGCTTTTCTCCCATTTCCTTGACCCGACCATGACCTACTCCAGCGGCATCTATCGCAACCCGTGCGATCCGGATGAGGATCTGGAGCAGGCGCAGCTTCGCAAGAACCGGGTGCTGGCGGACAAGGCCTGCATCGGCCCGGACGACCACGTGCTGGAAGTCGGCTGCGGCTGGGGCGGTTTTGCCGAGCAGACCGCGCGGGAACGGGGATGCCGCGTCACCGGGGTGACGGTCTCGCGCGAGCAGTACGACTACGCGCGCGAGCGCATCCGCCGGGCCGGGCTGGAAGACAGGGTGGAGATTCGCTTTCAGGATTACCGCAAACTGAACGAACGGTTTGACCGCATCGTCTCCATCGAGATGCTTGAGGCCGTGGGACACCGCTATCACGGCGAGTACTTCCGGACGCTTGAACGACTGCTGACGCCGTCCGGCGTGGCGGTGATTCAGGTCATCACCATTCAGGATCCACACTATGACCGCTACCGCAGAAGCATGGACTGGATCCGCAAGCACATCTTCCCCGGCGGAGCGCTGCCCTCGCTAACCAGAATCTGCGCCACCGCCACGCGGCACACCGCCCTCACCGTCCAGAACGTGGACGCCGTGGGCCTGCATTACGCCAATACGCTGCGGCAGTGGCGACGCAACTTCAACGAGAACTGGGAATCCATCGCTCCGCTCGGGTTCGACGAATACTTCCGCCGCACGTGGAACTACTACCTCGGCGTGTGCGAAGCCGGATTCATCCACGGACATATCAACGACCTGCAGATCGTGCTCTCACGCGCAGAGCCCGCCGCCACCGCCCACTGTTGCGGCATTGTAGAAAAGCCCCCTCAAAACACTGAATAAACAGACTTTACACTCGCCAACACCCTGTTGACATTCAACATCTCCGGCGACTGCATTTTAATAACGCAAGATTGCCATCTTTCGCTTGCAATCCTGTCCCCGATTGTATTTATGCTGAGGTTTGACCCGTCTCCTCCGGTTCTTTGCCGGAGACAACCACAGCACGCAACGAAGGGCACGGAACATGCGAAAAGTCCAACGGGAAGACTGCATCAACACCGAGGCGGCACAGCGCCGGGAATGGCTCGATACCAACGGTCTTGGCGGCTATGCCTCAAGCACGGTCATCAACTGCCATACGAGAAAGTACCATGGCATGCTTGTGGCCGCCCTGCGCGAACCCCGAGGCAGCTTTGTGCTGCTTTCCAAGGTGGAAGCCTCGCTCATGCACGGCGAAAAGGAGTTCCTCCTTTCCACCAACAAATATCCGGGCGTGTACCACCCCACCGGGCACCAGTTCTTTGACGGCTTCGAACAGGGGCTGACGCCGAGCGCGACTTACCGCATCGGCGATACGGTGGTGCGAAAAAGCACCATGATGGTGCACGGGGAAAATACCGTGCTGATCTGCTACGAACTGCTTGAAGGTTCCATCTCCCCCACGCTTCGGCTCAGGCCGCTGCTGGCCTATCGGGATATCCACGCCCTCGCTCATGAGAACATGCACCTGCGTCCCAAGACTTTCCCGGTGCGCAACGGACGCAAGATCGACCCCTACGAGGGGATGCCGCCCCTTTACATGACGCTGAACAGGTCCAACGAATTCTTCCCGGGACCCAAGTGGTACAATAGCCTTGAATACCTCAAGGAACGAAGCCGAGGCTTTGACTATCATGAGGACCTGTTCTGCCCGGGCGTGTTCGAAGTCGTCCTGAAGAAGGGCAATCCCGTGGTCTTCGCGGCATCCACCGAGGAAGTGAAGAACCCCGAACGCAGACGCAAGGCGGAACTGTCGCGACGCGAAGAAGAATATTCCCGCTGCCGCTCCAACCGCAAGCACGTGCGGTTCCTCAAATTCCAGGGCAGGCAGTTTCTCGTGCGCAACCGCGACGACATGCCTTCGGTGGTGGCGGGGTACCACTGGTTCGGCGAATGGGGCCGCGACACCATGCTTGCCCTGCCAGGACTGGCCTTCTGCTGCGGCAGGCAGGGCTTTGGCGAGGAGATCATGTCCGCCTACGCCTCTCTTGAGCGCGACGGACTGCTGCCGAACTATCTGGCCCAGCAGTCCTCGCACATGGCCTACAACTCGGTGGACGCATCCCTGCTCTTCTTCTGGACCGTGCAGCAGTACCTGCGCTTCGGCGGCGGCATGGAATTCGTGCAGGAGGCCCTTTATCCTGCGCTTCACAACATCGTCGCCGCACACCTTGAGGGCAGGGTCCCGCATTGCCGGGTGGACGAATCCGGGCTGCTCTTTGCCGGTGATGAAAACACCCAGCTCACGTGGATGGACGCGCAGGCCTACGGCAGGCCCGTCACTCCGCGCCACGGGGCCGCCGTGGAAATCAATGCCCTGTGGTACAACGCCTTGCGCTTCTTCCTTGAATTGACGCGAGAACGGGATTCGGCAGAAGCGCTCGCCGGGCGCGCCGAGTCCGCAGCCGGAGCACTCCACGCCGCCTTCGAAGACCGCTTCTGGAACCATGAGGACAACTGCCTCGCAGACGTGGTGCACGGCAACGGTCAGGACCGCTCCATACGCCCCAATCAGGTCTTCGCGATCTCCCTGCCTCACTCCATGCTGGGGATCGACAGGATGCGCGCCGTAATCCAGACCGTGCAGGAGCATCTGCTCACGCCGTTCGGCCTGCGCACCCTCTCCCCCCGCAACCCGGCCTACGCCCCGTTCTACGAAGGCGGTCCGGATCAGCGGGACGCGGCCTACCATCAGGGGCAGGTCTGGCCATGGCTGGCCGGCCACTTCGGAGAAGCCTTCCTGAAACAGGCAGAGGATGCGACATCGGCACGAAAGTTCCTGCGCGACTACCTCAAGCCGTTGCTTGACGCATTTCCCGAGGAATACGGCATCGCCTCCATCCCGGAAATCTACACGGGCGATCCGCCCCACCGGCCGGAAGGCTGCATCGCGCAGGCCTGGAGCGTCGGGGAAGTGATCAGGCTGCATCGTCTGCTGGGAGGAAAATAAGATGCGGGTACTCATGTTCGGGTGGGAGTTCCCACCATTCATCTCGGGGGGCCTCGGTACCGCCTGCCTCGGCCTGACAAAAGGGCTTGCCTCGCTGGGCACGGAAGTGAGCTTCGTGCTGCCCCGGCTGGAAACCGGGGAGGACGCCTCGCATCTGGACCTTATCGGCGCCAACCAGATTCGCAGCACGGTGGGCGTGCGCGAAGTGGCCGAACTGACCAACAGGGTCAAGGTGCTGGAAGTGCTCTCGCCGCTTCGGCCCTACATCACGGAAAAGGAGTACCGCTCCATCCTTGAAACCGAGCGCAACCTGCGCATCGAGGACATTGTCGGCGAGCTGGACTCCGATTTTTCCGGCGGCTACGGCGAGAACCTCATGGCAGAGATCGTGCGTTACGGCGTCATAGGCGCGCATCTCGCCACCAAGGGCGATTTCGACGTCATTCACGCGCACGACTGGATGACCTTTCCTGCGGGAATCGAGGCCAGACGCGTTTCCGGAAAGCCGCTGGTGGTCCATGCGCACGCGCTCGAATTCGACCGCAGCGGCGAGCATGTGAACCAGCAGGTCTACGACATCGAACGAGCCGGATTCGAGGCCGCAGACACCGTCATTGCCGTGAGCCATTACACGCGCGACCGGATCATTACCCGGTACTCCATCCCGCCGGAAAAGGTGAAGGTCGTCTACAACGCGGTCTCGCGGGATCGGCGTTTCGGCGCGCTGCGGCTGCACAAGCCCTACAAGGAAAAGATCGTACTCTTCCTCGGGCGCATCACACTCCAGAAAGGGCCCGACTATTTTGTCGAGGCTGCCGCGAAAGTGCTGAAGCAATACCGCGACGTACGATTCGTCATGGCCGGCTCCGGGGATATGTTCCCGCGCATGGTGGAACTGATGGCGGACAAGCGTTTGGCGGACCGCTTTCACTTCCTCGGCTTCGTACGCGGCACGGACGTGGAGCGCATATACGCCATGAGCGACCTGTACGTTATGCCCAGCGTTTCCGAGCCGTTCGGCATCACGCCGCTGGAAGCCATGGTGCATGACGTGCCCATCATCGTTTCCCGTCAGTCCGGCGTCGCGGAGCTGTTGGACAACGCCGTGAAGGTTGACTTCTGGGACGTGGATCTGCTTGCCAAGAGCATCCTCGAAATCATCACCGACGACGACCTGAGCGCAGAGCTGGCCCGCAAGGGCGCTGAAACGCTCAAGAAGATCCGCTGGGAACAGGCGGCGGAACAGGTGATCGACATTTACTCGCAACTGTGCGGAGAACAGGCATGACCTCGATATGCTTCTATTTTCAGGTGCACCAGCCCGCTCGGCTGGACCAGTCGTTTTCGTTCTTCGATCTGGGCACGGGCAGGCCCCATCGCGACGAACGGGCCAACCGGGAGATCATGAACAAGGTGGCGGACAAATGCTACATTCCCTCGAACCGGATGATGCTGGACCTCATCGAACAGCACCGGGGGAAATTCCGCATCGCCTACTCCATCACCGGCGTGGCGCTGGAACAGATGCAGGAATTCCGGCCCGACGTGCTGGACTCCTTCCGGCGACTGGCGGATACGGGCTGCGTGGAATTCATAGGAGAGACCTATTACCACTCGCTCTCCTTTCTTTTCTCCAGAAAGGAATTCCGCAGGCAGGTGAAGCAGCACCGGGATGTCATCAAGGATTTCTTCGGCATGGAGACCCGCACCTTCCGCAACACCGAACTGATCTACAACAATGATCTGGCTCGCGAGATTGAGCGTCTGGGCTTTTCCACCATCCTCGCCGAAGGGGCGGATCAGGTGCTCGGCTGGCGCTCTCCAAACTTCGCGTATCAGCCCGCCGGGTGCTACAAGCTCAAGACCCTGCTCAAGAACTACCGGCTCTCGGACGACATCGCGTTTCGTTTTTCGGACCGTAACTGGGACCAGTGGCCCGTGTCCGCGGACACCTTCGCGCGCTGGGTGCACGCCACGGCGGGAACCGGAGAGACCATCAACCTGTTCATGGATTACGAAACCTTCGGAGAGCACCAATGGGCCGATACCGGCATCTTCGAGTTCTTCCGGGCCCTGCCGGACATGCTCATGAAGCACGGGGACTTCGCTTTCCGCACCCCTGCGGAGGCCTCGGCCATCAGTGACCCCGTGGCGCAGCTGGACGTGCCCTACTTCACCTCGTGGGCAGACCTCGAGCGCGACATCTCCGCATGGCTGGGCAACCCCATGCAGGATGCGGCCGCAGAGCTGGCCTATTCGCTTGAGGAGAAGGTGCTCGCCTGCGACGACGACGAAGTGATCGCCACATGGCGCGAGCTGCTGACCTCGGACCACTTTTATTACATGTGCACCAAGTGGTTTTCCGACGGCGACGTGCACAAGTACTTCAACCCGTATCCGACGCCGCATCAGGCGTTCATCACGTACATGAACGTCCTCAACGACATAGCCCTGACCATTGAAAGACAAACCGCCGACAAGGCCGCATAGGAGCATCGGCATGGAAAACAGCTGGCTCTTCGAGATATCCTGGGAAGTTTGCAACAAGGTCGGCGGCATCCACACCGTCCTCAACAGCAAGGCGGGACACGCCTCGCGTCTTTTTGAGCAACGGTACGCCGTCATCGGCCCGAAACTGGCCCGCAACCCCGGATTCGAACCGGGGGAGCCGCCGGATGACCTGCGCCCTGCGCTCAAACGGCTTGCCGATCGCTCCATTCACGTGGAAACCGGACGCTGGGACGCGCCCGGCAAACCCTACGCCCTGCTCGTGGACTTTCTGCAGGCCGTCCCCGACCACGACAAGCTGCTCTTCCAGCTCTGGAACGACTTCGGCGTGGATTCCATGACCGGCGGCTGGGATTACGTGGAGCCGGTAATCTTCAGCACGGCGGCGGCCATGATCATCAAGGAATTTGCGGACGACGCGGCAGACGTCTCCGACGTCTATGCCCATTTCCACGAATGGATGTCCGGAGCCGGAGTGCTGCACCTGCGCAAACACGCTCCGGCGGTCTGCACTCTGCTGACCACCCACGCCACCATGCTTGGACGCGCCATGTCGGGCTCGGGAAACGACATCTACGCCAATCTGGACGAGATCGAACCCACGCAGGAGGCCAAGGTCTTCGGCGTGGCGGCCAAGCACTCCATGGAATCGGTCTCGGCACGGGAGGCGGACTGCTTCACCACGGTCAGCAACATCACGCGGCGCGAGGCAGCGACCCTGCTGGGCACCGATCCGAACGTGGTCACGGTCAACGGCTTCAACCTCGACGACTTCGGCGCGCCCGAAGAAGTCATGACAAGAAAGCAGCGCTCGCGGGAACGGTTGGTGGAGTTTGCCTCGCATTTCCTCGAAAGGGACCTCGATCCGGAAAAAACACTCTTTCTGGCCACCAGCGGACGATACGAATTCCACAACAAGGGCATCGACATGCTCATCGAGAGTCTCGGGGAACTCAACGGCAGGCTTCAGGGACAGGACGTGGAGGTGGTCACGTTCATCCTCGTGAGTTGCGGCTACGCCGGATTCAGCGACGAGGCGCGCATGCGCATCAAGAAGGGCCACTACGGCATGGAAAAATACGCGGGCATCGCCACGCACCATATCGGAAGCCCGGAACAGGATCCCATCGTCAATGCCTGCCGCAACGCGGGCCTCGACAACGAAACGGATGACCGGTGCAGTGCCATCTTCATCCCCGTCTATCTTGACGGGCACGACGGCGTGCTCGACATGGAATACTATGACGCGCTCGCCGGAATGGACCTGACGGTCTTCCCGTCCTTCTATGAGCCGTGGGGCTATACCCCCATGGAAAGTGCCAGCTTCGCCGTGCCCACCGTCACCTCGAACCGCGCAGGATTCGGGCAGTGGGTGCTGGAAAAGCATCCCGACGGACACCCGGGCGTAATGGTGCTGGATCGGCTGAATCAGGATTACGCGGGGGCGAAGAACCAGCTTACCGATTTTCTGGATCGCTTCACCCACTGGGATGCCAAGGAGCACGAACAACGCTGTGACGCCGCACGCGAGCTTGCCGAAGAAACCACATGGGACAACTTCTACCCCCTGTACGAAGAAGCCTACACTTGCTCTGCGGCCTCACGGACGGAGCGGGTGGCCGGAGTGCAACGGCTGGCTGCGGCGCCGAGCGAACTCATCAGCTTTTCCGGAGTCAACACCACACAGCCACGCCTGCGCTCGTTTTCGGTAGTGACCGAACTGCCCGAGGCACTGACCCGTTTACGGGAGCTTGCCGACAATCTCTGGTGGGTCTGGAACAAGGACGCGCAAGCCCTGTTCCGCGACATCGACCCGGAACACTGGGATGCGTGCGAGTCCAATCCGGTACGCTTTCTGGACACCATGGACCGGGACCGTCTGAACGGTCTGACGTCCGACGATGCGTTCATGGGCCGCTTTCATGACATCATCGCCCGCTTCGACGCCTACATGGCGCAAAAGGACGACGCAGATGTTGAAGGCATCACCTGGGACAACCCTGTGGCCTATTTCTCCATGGAATTCGGCCTGCATGAAAGCATCCCCGTCTACTCCGGCGGTCTCGGCCTGCTCGCCGGGGACCACATCAAATCCGCCAGCGACCTGAACCTGCCCTTTGTGGGTGTCTCGCTGCTGTACAAGAACGGCTACTTCCACCAGCGCATCAACGGCTACGGCGATCAGGTGGTGGAGTACCGGGAAAACGAGTTTGCGGGAATGCCCGTCACACCGCTGCACAACGTTGACGACGAGCGCATCCTCGTCACCGTGGACCTGCCCGGCAGGCAGGTCTTCGCCCAGATATGGGAAGTACGCGTGGGCCGCGCCTCGCTCTACCTGCTGGACACGGACGTGATGGAAAACTCCCGCCCGGACCGCGACATCGCCGCAAGGCTGTACGAACCATCCTCCAAGGGACGCATCGAGCAGGAAATAATCCTCGGCATCGGCGGCGTTCGACTGCTTAACGCCCTTGAAATCGAGCCGAGCATCTTCCACCTCAATGAAGGACACTCGGCCTTCATGCTGCTGGAACGCATCCGGCAACTCATGGTCATGGAGGGCATGGAATTCTCCGAAGCCAAGGAGGCAGTGCGCGGAGCCACGGTTTTCACCATGCACACGCCTGTCCCCGCCGGCAACGAGCGGTTTGAAAAGTCGCTGGTGGAGAATTATTTTCGCAACTACGCCGCCGGTATGGGCGTCCCGTGGGACAGCCTCTGGAACCTCGGGCACATGTACGCCGAGGAATCGGACCATCTGAACATGACCGTGCTCGCCCTGCGCCTGTCCTGCCGCAGGAACGGTGTAAGCAGGCTGCACGGCGAGGTCTCGCGCAAAATGTGGATGGACCTCTGGCGTGGCTTCCTGTTGGGCGAGGTGCCCATCGGCCATGTGACCAACGGCGTCCACCTGCCTTCCTGGGTGGATGAGGACATGCGCGGTGCCATCGAACGCAACTGCCATGTCGGCCTGCATGACGCACTGCGCCAGCATCAGGACTGGAACTGCCTTGATGCCGTTGAGGACCGCGAGCTGTGGGACATCCATTGCCGTCTCAAGGAACGACTCTACAACAAGATCCGCAGCTCCATCTCGAACCAGTGGGAGCGCGAAGGCGAAGCGCCGAACCGGCTCAGGCACTTCCTGCGCGAGCTGAATCCGGGACACCTGACCATCTGCTTCGCCCGCCGCTTCACCGCCTACAAGCGGCCAACGCTGATCCTGCACAACATGCAGACCATCAAGAGCATCCTGTGCAACCCGGACCGTCCCGTGAACCTGATCTTTGCAGGCAAGGCGCATCCGGCGGACACCGTGGGCGCAAGCTTCATCAACCTCATCGTCAGGCTCGCCAAGCAGGACGACTTCATGGGACGGCTCATCTTCCTCGAAGGCTACGATATCCGGCTGGCGCGCCTGCTCGTGTCCGGCTCCGACCTGTGGCTCAACACGCCCACAAGGCTCATGGAGGCCAGCGGCACCAGCGGCATGAAGGCCGCGGCCAACGGCGTTCCGAACTGTAGCGTGCTGGACGGCTGGTGGGACGAGGCCTACAACGGCTCCAACGGCTGGGCCGTGGGTCAGGGCATCGTCTATGACACGCAGGTCAATCAGGACATCGTGGACGCGGATCACCTCTACTCCGTTCTGGAACACGAAGTGGTGCCCGAATTCTACGATCGCGACGAGCACGGCGTCCCCCACGCATGGGTGTCCCGTATGCGAGCCGCCATGAAGACCTCTCTCGGACAATATGGAACCCACAGGATGGTCGAGGATTACATCGAAGAACTGTATAAGCCCGCTCTGGAACTCTCATCGAGACGCTCGCGTGACGGATACTCTCTGGCCCGCGAAGTGGGCGGCTGGCGAAAGCGCATTCCCGGCAGATTCGCCACGGCCTCCATCAAGGAGGTGCGGGTCACGGGCATCAGCGGCGACATTATTCGCTACGGCGAACCGCTGCACGTCACTGCGCAGGTGGACAAGGGGCAGCTGCACGACGAAGAGCTGCTGGCGGAACTGGTGGTGGCGGACGATTCCGGCAGTAAGCCGCTGGACGTGGCGCCCATGACCATCAAGCACTCCGAAGGCAACACGTTGACGTTCACCGCCGAATATTCACCCACAACGGTGGGACCGGTGCGATACGGCGTACGTATCCTGCCCGTGCATCCGGGCCTCGGCAGCAAGTACGAAACCCGCCTCATCCGCTGGAGCTGATCCGACCCAACCAGCCATCATGGCCGCCGGGGGCACACCGTTTGGCGCCCCGGCGGCCTTTTTGATTCCAGAACTATAATGCAAAACTTCATCCGTTTACGGTTATTCTGAGGTTCGCCTTATCCTGCAAAACGGGGACTGAAAGGAGGTGCAATGGAATCGGTTGAACTCATAAGACTCTCTGCCCGCATCGCGCTGGCATCGGCGACGCTCATCGCGGCGGCGGGCATTCTCATCTGGCTCTTCAGGGGTCGTACGCCCGGCACGGTCCGCTTTCGGGACGCGCTTCTGGATTCCCTGCGTTCACGAACGCGAATGCTCATTCCCGCCGCAGCCGTCATCTTCGCCGTGGGAGTCCTCGTGCCGCTTGCACAACTTGACGAGGCCGCGTCAAAGACGATCAGTACCATCCTGAACATCCTTTGGATCATGTTCGCTGCCTGGGGTGTTACCGCGGTGGTCTCCATTTTCTGCGACGTAACGCTGTGGCGATACGACGTGAACGTGGAGGACAACCTCGGCGCGCGGCAGGTACATACGCGGGTCAGGGTTCTTCAGCGGATCGTGGTGGTAGTCGTCTGGATCGTCGCCGTGGCCGGGGCATTGATGCTTTTCGAACGCTTCCGGGCCCTCGGCGGAACGCTGCTGGCCTCGGCCGGTGTGCTCAGCATCCTGCTCGGCCTGTCCGCCCAGAAAACCTTCGGCGCCATGGTTGCCGGAATTCAGGTGGCCCTGTCACATCCGGTCAACATTGACGACGTTGTCATCGTGGAAGGCGAATGGGGCCGCATCGAGGAGATAACCTTCACGTACGTGGTGGTCAGAACGTGGGACCTGCGCCGCATCATCCTGCCCATATCCTACTTTCTGGAAACCCCGTTCCAGAACTGGACCAGAAAGAGCGCGGAGATTCTCGGCAGCGTGTTCCTGCATGCGGATTACACCGTGCCGATGGATCAACTGCGCGAAGAGTTGCGCCGTCTGTGCGAAGCCAATTCCGGGCTTTGGAACGGCAAGACCTGCGTACTTCAGGTGACGGACGCTGGCCCGGACACCGTGACGCTGCGGGCTTTAGTGAGCGCGGACAACGCGGGGGCGGCGTGGGATTTGCGCTGCATCGTCCGCGAAGGACTCATCGGATACATAAACGAAAAATGTCCGCAATGTCTGCCGAGGCATCGCGTTCGTTTGCAGGATGAAGCGGGTGCGACTGCGGAGCCGCTTGAAGAATCGTCGTAGGGCCCGCAGACTATTCGTCGCTGCCAACCTTGCCGCGCGCCTTCTTGATGGCCCCGCGGTGCTTTTTGCCTTGGATGCGGCGGCGAACGCTGGACCGCGTGGGACGCGTGGGGCGTCTGGCCTTGCGTTTTTTGAGGGCGTCGCGCAGAAGCTGGGCAAAACGTCGGACCGCATCCTCGCGGTTGCGTTTCTGACTGCGTTCGGAATCGGAAGAGATACGCAGCATCCCGTCCTTGCCGATGCGCGAGGCGAGCGCCCGCATCAGGCGGTCCTTCTGCCACTGCGACAGCGTCGGGGAGCCTTCCACGTCGAAGAGCAGGGTGACGCGCGTATCGGCCGTGTTCACATGCTGTCCCCCGGGCCCCGAGGAACGGCTGAAGGTGAACCTGAGCTCGGCTTCCGGGATAATCAGCCTGTCGTTGATCCTGATGTCCATGGCCGGAAGCTACCGCCATGAGCGGGAAGCGTCAAACCGAAGCGGTTTATCATGGCATCCGGATCATTTTTCCCGTAATTTCAATTCGAGACTCGAACTGCCGGCGGGAGAGGGGATGCGACTGACCAAAAGCAACATCTGGATTTTCGGCGCCACGCTGGCCGCAGCCATCATGGCGGTTGCGGCGATTTCCTTCTACGTCCAGTATGAATCCGCCTATTCCCAGCAGCGCGAATGGATCTGGCGAAGCCTGCTCAAGGACAGCGCCATGATCCGGGAAATGTACCGCTCGAATCTTTCCATCATGCACCGCGAGCGCGCTTTCGACGCCACCATCGGGCAGGTGGCTTTCGCACAATCCACCCTTTCGGACGCAGCCCCCAAGGCGAGCATCGGCATCCGCGAGGAAGCCACCGGGGGCACCCGCTTCCTCGTGGTCAACGGCCGCCTTGTGCGCGACACCGAACTAGAACTTTCAAGCCTCGCCTTCGGCAACGGGCTGGCCAGCCCCATGGCGCTGGCCCTTGCGGGCGAACAGGGCGTGACCGAGGTGAGCGGTCAGGGCGAAACAGCCGTGCTCGCGGCCTACAAGCCGCTTCGCCTGAACGGGGACATCCTGCTGGGCATGGTGGTCAAGGTTGACCTTCACACCATCCGCGCCCCGCTGCTTGAAGGCGGCGTTATCGCGCTCGCCACGGGATTCGGCATTGCCCTGTTCTGCATGATGGTTCTGATCCGCGCATGGGAGCCCATCCTCGACAGCCTTCGCCAGAGCCGTGACAGCTATAGGCACCTTGTGGAGAGTAGCGGCAGCGTCATCATGCGACTGTCCCCCGACGGGCTGATTCGCTTTCTGAACCAGTATGGCGCCGCTCTTTTCGGCCCGAACGAAAACAAGCGGAATCAAGAGGTCTTCGGCTTTGTTTTTCCTGAGGACTCCAAAAACCGGGAAGCCTTCGCTTCGGCAGTGAGGCAACTCGCCTCCAGTTCAGCTTCGGTATCTCTGGACATGCAATGCCCCACCTGCAAAGGGCATCCAGCATGGTTCGCATGGACGTTCTCCCCCCTTACCGATGAGAATGACCGCCTCACCGAAGTGCTGGCCGTCGGCAACGACATCACCGCCACCAAACGGGCCGAGGACGCCAGACGCGAAAGCGAAACCCGCTTCCGCAGCATCGCCGCAGCCAGCCCCGTTGGCATTCTCATAACCGACCTGCACGGCAACCCGGCCTACGCCAACGAGCAGTTCCTGAACATGTTCGGCACCACACTCATTCAGCTGCTTTCCGAAGGCTGGATGAAGATGGTGCACCCCGCTGATCGCAAGCGCGTCCGGAGCGACTGGCTCGGCGGCACCAGCCGCAAGCGCAGCAGCCGCTCGGAGTTCCGCATCATTTCCCGCGGCGGGCGCCAGTTCTGGGTGCTGGGCATGGCGGTTCCCATGGGAGAGGACCCGGACAAGCCCGTGGGCATCGTGGGCACCTTCACCGACATCACCGCCATCAAGGAGGCCGAGGCCCGCAGCCGCAGACTTGCCAAGGCACTGGATCAGGCCGCCGAGGTGGTCATCATCACCGACGCGGACGGAGTGATCGAATACACCAACCCCGCCTTCGAGAAAGTCACCGGATACACGCGCAAGGATGTCGTCGGCAAAAAGCCTTCGATCCTCAAAAGCGGTGAGCACGACCGTGAATTCTACCGTGAGTTCTGGGAGACCATTTCTTCCGGGCATGTCTGGAACGGCCAGTTCCGTAACCGCCGCAAGGACGGCAGCTTTTACAGTCAGGAATGCACTGTGGGACCGGTCAAGGACGAAGACGGCCAGATAGTCAACTACGTGGCCGTGGCGCGCGACATCACCGAGCGGGTGGAGAACGAGGCCCAGATTCGGCACAGCCAGAAGCTGGAATCCATAGGCCAGCTTGCGGCGGGCATCGCGCACGAGATCAACACGCCCATCCAGTACGTCGGGGACAACCTGCGTTTTCTGGAAGAAGCATTCGGCCAGATCAAGACGGTGCTCGACACTGCGATGGAACAGGTGGAGCAGCTTCCCGGCGAAGAGGCGGAAAAGGCCCGGCAGACCATCACGAAGATCGCGGACGAGGCCGACGTGGAGTTCATGTACGAGGAAGTGCCACAGGCTCTGGAGCAGTCCAGGCAAGGCATCGCGCGCGTGACCGAGATCGTGCGGTCCATGAAGGAATTCTCGCACCCCGGCGAAGAGGGCATGAAGCCTTCGGACCTCAACGAAGGGATTCGCAACACCATCAACGTGGCGCGCAACGAGTGGAAATACGTTGCCGACCTTGAGACGGATCTGGACGAATCCCTGCCGACCGTGCACTGCCAGATAAGCGAACTCAATCAGGTCTTGCTGAATATGATCATCAACTCCGCGCACGCCATTGCCGACAAGATTGGCGACAGCGAGGAGAAGGGACGCATCACCATCCGCACCCGGCGCGAGGACAACTGGGTCGTGCTGGAAGTGGAGGACACCGGCATCGGCATGACCGAGGAAGTCCGTCAGCGTGTGTTCGACCCCTTCTTCACCACCAAGGATGTGGGGCGCGGCACGGGACAGGGGCTTTCCATCGCTCACAACGTGGTCGTCACCGGCCACGGCGGCAAGTTCAACGTCCGCAGCACTCCCGGCGAGGGCTCCACGTTCGAAATCAGGCTGCCGCTGACCCCGGAGGACGCCGGGGAATGATGCCACGGGTCCTCATCGTCGATGATGAAAAAAATCTCTTGAGCGCGTTGCGGCGGCACATGCGTGCGGTCGATTACGAAATCATCACGGAAGAAAACCCCGGCAAGGCACTGGACATACTCAGGCGGGAAAATCCGGCCGTGCTTGTCACGGATCTGAAGATGCCCGGTATGGACGGCATCGAACTGTTGCGCCGGGCGCAGGAGCTCCAGCCGGACTGCATCCGCATCCTCATGACCGGATACGCGGACCTCGCCGCAGCGGTTGACGCCGTCAACCATGGGGGAATCTTCCGATTCCTCGCCAAGCCCTTCCAGACCGAAGATCTGCAGCACGCCATTGACCAGGCCATGCGCTACCGGTCATTTCTGGAAAGCGACAGGGAACTGCAGATTCTCAAACGCACCCAATCCGCCATGGAGGGCATGATCCACGCTTTCGTGGATCTGGTGGAGACCCGCGACCCGTACACCTGTGGACACCAAAACCGCGTGGCGCGCCTGAGCGTCGCCATAGGCCGCAAGGCCGGACTGGACGACGACAGGCTGCACGGACTGCGACTGGCCGCGCTGGTGCACGACATTGGCAAAATCGGGGTTCCGTTCAGCATCCTGAACAAGCCCGGAGTCCTCAGCGAGGCGGAGATGGCCATCATCCGCGAGCACCCCGCGACGGGTTGGGGAACGCTGCGCCACGTCGATTTTCCATGGCCCATAGCCGAGGTCGTGCTGCAACACCACGAGCGCCTCGACGGGTCAGGATATCCTCACGGCCTGCAAGGCGACGCCATCTGCACCGAGGCGCGCATCATCGCGGTGGCCGACATGGTGGACGCCATGGCTTCGCACCGGCCCTACCGGCCCGCCCTTGGCGTCGGGGCGGCACTCAAGGAACTGCGGACCAAACGCCAGACACAGTACGACGCCCGTTTCGCCGACATCTGCGTCGAGCTTTTTAATGACGGCTACCGTCTCATTCAGGACACTGCTGCCGCCCCGCAGACCGGCTAATCCAGCGTGCGCCTGAACCGTTTGAGCCCCACCAGCAGCACCGCCAGCAGGAATATCGCCACCGGCCAGACGTGATGCATTGCGTCCAACGGCCCGATGCCTTTGAGCAGCACCCCGCGCACCAGCCGCAGGTAATGCGTCAGCGGCAGCACGGAGCCGATGGTCTGCGCCCACTCAGGCATCCCACGGAACGGAAACATGAAGCCCGAAAGCAGCAGCGACGGCAGAAAAAAGAAGATGGAGAGCTGCACGGCCTGCAACTGGTTCCTTGCTATGGTGGAGACGGTCACGCCCACGGTCAGGTTCGCAGCGATGAAGACCACGGAGAGCAGGAACACCAGCGGCACGCTGCCCTCGAACGGCACCCCGAACAGAAAGCGCGCCGCCACCATGATCAGCACCATCTGCACGTACCCTACGAAAATATACGGCACGATCTTGCCGAGCATGACCTCCAGCGGCCGGATGGGGGTGGTCAGCAGATTCTCCATGGTGCCACGTTCACGCTCGCGGGTGATGGCCAGCGAGGTGATCATGACCAGCGTCAGGGTCAGGATGACCCCCATCAGGCCCGGCACGATGTTGTACTGCGTCTGCACCTCCGGGTTGAAATCCCGGTGGATGCGCAGGTCCACAGGCGCCTTCCGGGGGATGAGATTCCCGAAGGCCCCTTTCAGGTCGCGGGCGATGGCCGTGGTCACCACGCGGTTCACGGCGGCGATGGCCCCGGACGTGGCGGACGGGTCGGTGGCATCGGCCTCCAGCAACAGCACGGGACGCTCGCCGCGCATGAGTTTTCGGCCAAAGCCCTCCGGGATGGTCAGCACGAACTGCTGAGTGCCGAGGTTCATGGCCTCGCGCGCCTGTCTTCTGCTGTCGAGGATGCGGTTCACGTCGAAATAACTGCTGGTCTGCATGGCGGCCACGATGGAGCGCGAATACGCCGACTCATCCGCTGAAAGGATTGCCGTAGGCAAATGGCGAGGGTCCGAATTGATGGCGTAGCCGAAGAGGATGAGCTGAATAAGCGGAATACCGATCATCATGGCAAAGGTCAGGCGGTCGCGCCGCATCTGCACGAACTCCTTGGCGGCCATGGCCGCGAAGCGGCTGAAGCTGAACCGTCCGACGCTCATTGCTTGCCGCTCCTTCGCATCATGTCGATGAAGACCTCTTCGAGCGAGGTGTCCACCTGCTCCGCTGTATGATCCGACCCCGAAACCGCACGGATGGCCTTTTCCAGCAGCCGGCCGTCGGGCCCGGAAACATGCAGGTCGTTGCCGAACGCCGCGGACTGGCGAACGCCATCCATGCCCTTGAGCTTTTCGGCAAGCTCATGAAGCTTCGGACCTCGCACCCGCCACGTGACCAGTGCGGACTGCTCGATGATCTCATGCACCGTGCCTCGCACCAGCAGGTCGCCGTAAGCGATGTAGGCCAGCCGGTGGCAGCGCTCCGCCTCGTCCATGTAGTGCGTGCTGATGAGCGCGGTGACGCCCTCTTCGGCCGCCAGCCGGTGCACCTCGTCCCAGAAGTCGCGCCGTGCGCCCGGGTCCACGCCCGCCGTTGGTTCGTCGAGCAGCAGCAGCTTCGGCCCGTGCAGTATGCTCGCGCCCAGCGCCAGCCGCTGCTTCCAGCCGCCTGAAAGACCCCCGGCAAGGATATTCTCGAACCGGTCCAGCCCCATGGAATCGAGCATCCGCGCCACGTGTCGCTTCACGTTCCTCATGCCGTAGGCGCGGGCCATGAATTCAAGGTTTTCGCGCACGGTCAGGTCTTCATACAGGGAAAATCGTTGGGCCATGTAGCCTACATGCGGCTTGATGCGGTCGCCTTCGGTGCGGATGTCGTAGCCCAGGCAGGTGCCCTCGCCAGCATCCGGCTCCAGCAGGCCGCAGAGCATCCGGATGAAGGTGGTCTTGCCCGAGCCGTTGGGGCCGAGAAAACCGTATATCTCGCCGCGCGACACATGCATGTCCACGTCCCGGACCACCGTGCGGTCGCCAAAGGACTTGGTCACGCCGCTGACGTCGATGACGCGCTCGTCACTCATGCCCGACCTCCACGGGAACGCCCTGCGGCGGCAGCACGTCCAGCGGCTGCCCCGGCTTCAGTCCCGCCGCATCCCGCGGATCAACAGGCCGCGCCTCGACCATGAACACCAGCTTGTAGCGGGTGGAGCTGGAATAGATCACCGGCGGAGTATATTCGGCCTCCGGCGCGACATAGCTGATGCGGACCGGCAGCAGCTCATCGCGACCGTCCATGCGCACCGAGGCCTCCATGCCCGGCTTCAGCCGCGAGACCACGGTTTCGGGCACGAAGAAGCGCACAATGCGATTTTCCGGCGGCAGCAGGGAGACCACCGGATTCCCTGCGGGCACCCATTCGCCTTCCTCACGGATGGTATCGAAAACCAGCGAGTCTTCGGGGGCGTCCTGCGCCTTCTGGTCGAAATTCCAGCGGGCCTGCTCCAGCTTGGCGCGGGCCGCACTCACGTTGGCCTCAGCCGCCTTGACCTCGTCCTCTCGTGCTCCGAGCCGTGCGGTGTCGAGCTGCGCGCGGATCTGCGCCACCTGCTGGCGGGCCGTGCGGTATTCGGTAAGCGACCGGTCACGCTCCTCTTCGGAGATGGTCTTTTCGTCGAGCAGCCTTTCGCGGCGCTTGTATTCGGCCTCGGCAAGAATCATGGATGCACGGGCCTTGCGAAGCCGCGCCTCGATTTCAGCTATCTCGGACGGACGCTTGCCCTTGGAGAGGTTGGCGAGTTCGTTCTCGGCGCGGCGCAGGTTATCCTCGGCTTCGGCAACCCCGGCAGCCTCGAAGCTGCGCTCCAGCGTGAACAGGGGCGCTCCGGCCGCCACGGTCTGCCCGCGCTCAACCGAGAGCGTCTGCAGCCTGCCGCCGATGGGAGCGGCGACGTGCACGTATTCCCCCTCCACATACCCCTGCCATGAGTCGGGAGCTTCGGAGCATGCGGCCAACAGAAGCACCGAGAGTGCGAAAACAAACGAAACAAGAGGTCTCATCAGTCCTCCTTTCGTGCGCGGACGGTCTGTTCAAAGAACCGCCAGTTGCGCTGGACCTGTTCCCGGAAATCGAACTCACCGCCACTGATATGATTCAGGAACACCGGCGGCAGAAGGATGCCAAGAAACATGAACATAAGATCGGTGGCGTCGGCATCGTCACGGATCACACCTTCGCGCTGTCCCTGCTCTACAAGCAGTCGGACCCGCTCCCGAAAGCTGCCGGAAGTGCGGTCGAATCCGGAACGTACTTCGGGGCTGGAGCCGACGACCTCTTCGGAAAACATCAGGTGCATGACGCCCGGCCGGCTGTACAGCGAGTCAGCCTGCAAACGCGAGAGGCGGCGCAAGGCATCCAGCGGATCGGTCGCGTCACTGACTGCTTCTCTGGCGTTTTCCTCCACCACCTCGCGCATACGCGCCAGCACGGCCAGCATCAGATCATCCTTGCTCTTGAAGTGACGGTACAGCGCGGACGGCACCACGCCCATTTCCTCGGCAACGCCCGTGAGCGTCACTGCGGAAAGCCCGTCCTCGGCGAGTTTCAAGGCCGCCTCGGCCGCCTGCACCCTTCTTTCTTCGCCCGACATCCGCTTTGCCACGGCACACCTCCATTTGGTGAATGTGATTTCACCTTCACTTTGCCGACAGGTTTTGTCAACTGCAGAAGATTATAATCTGCAAATTGTCACACAATCATCCGGCGAAACAGGGCTGGAAATGTGGGCAGAACCCTGGAAAATGCTCGCAACAAAAAAACGGACCGCCCGGTGGACGGTCCGCATGAGGCTTCATTCGCGTAGACGAGCTAAGAGCTGCGCAGGGAGAACATGCCCACGAGCATGGCTCCGGCCTGCGCCACATTGAGGGAGTCGAAGTCCCTCTTGAAAGGAAGATATATCTCGCGGGTGCACTGCTTGGCCACACCGGGACGCACGCCTTTTTCCTCGTTGCCGAGCACCAGCACGGCCGGAAGGTTCAGCTTGGTGTCGAAGGCGTTTTCAGAGTCCTCCCCGGAGCGGGTGCAGTATATTTCATAGCCGTGCTGACGGCAGTCCACCAGAGTGCGGGAGAGGTTGTTGGCCTTGGCCACGGGCAAACGGTTGAGCGCGCCCGCACTGGCCTTGACCGCTCCGGCACCGAGGTATGCGCCGTGGTGGCGACAGACGATGACCCCGGCCCCGCCCATGGCGTAGACCGTGCGCACCAGAGCGCCAACGTTGCCCGGGTCCTGAACCTGATCAAGGGCCACGATGAGCGGAAGCGGTGCGTCCGGAGCGGTTTCCAGCAGCTGCTCCACGGGCGTGTATTCCAGCGCGGCAACCTGTGCGGCCACGCCCTGATGGTTGCCGGAATAAGCCCGATCCAGGTCCTTTGTCTGCACCGATTTGAATGCAATTCCATTATCGCGGCACAGGGTCACGATGCGGTCCAGCTGCTTGTCGTGCCTGCCTTTTTTGAACATGACGTGGTCCACGCGTTCCGGGTTGGCTTCCAGAAGCTCCAGCACCGGCTTGGTGCCTACCACAAAATCCTTTCCACCCCTCGAAGGGGCGCGATCGTCACTTTTGTTTCGCATTATCTCGCCTTTTGGACGTTTGAGGGGCCATATCGGCCTGTGTTCCGAGTAGTCGTTTTCCGTCGCTATTGCAATCGGCACGCAGGTGAGATAGCACGTACTCTCAGCCAAACAGGTAGATCAAGAAGTTTTCTAGACTTCCCTGCAACGCGCCTTTCTGCTAAGGTTTGGCGCAACCACGGAGGCAACTTTGCTCGATTATAAATGGTTTCGCGGTCTTCTGATCGCAACACTCGCTCTCGGACTGCTCGCGGGCTGTGCCGAGAAAAAGGCTCCCTCTCCCAAGGACGAGGAGCTTCCCAAAGTCTTCACCGAGGCGGACGAGGCTGTCCAGCCCCTTGAAGAGGCGGTCAACGCCGAACCCGAGGAAAAAGAGGAAGAGTCTCTCACGGAAACGGAGAAGACCGTTCTGGAGTCCCGCTTCGGGCTGATGTTCGACCTCGACTATCGCGAGACGAAGGAAGTCAGCCAGTACTTCGCCTATTTCACTCACAAGAAGCGCCGCGTCATGGAACGCTGGCTCAAGCGCGCCGAGCCCTACCTGCCGTACATCCGGCAGGAACTCACCAAGCGCGGCATGCCGCAGGATCTCGCCATTCTGCCCTTTGCCGAGTCGGGCTACAACCCCTACGCCTACTCATGGGCCGGGGCTGGCGGCATGTGGCAGTTCATCAAGGGCACGGGCCGCAAGTACGGCCTGCGCATCGACTGGTGGATCGACGAACGGCGCGACCCTTACAAGGCCACACAGGCAGCCCTCGAATACCTTGAGGACCTGCACGAACGCTTTGGCGACTGGTACCTCGCCCTTGCCGGATACAACGCCGGTGAAGGCAAGATTTCCCGCGCCCTGCGCAAGACCAACTGCAACGACTTCTTCGAGCTGACCAAGAACAACCGCAAGCTCCAGTATCGTTATCAGTTGCGCAAGGAAACCCGCCACTACGTCCCGAAATTCATCGCCCTTTCCAAGATATTCCAGAACCTCGACACACTCGGGTTCGACCCGGTCCGCTGGGATCAGGAGCCGGATCTGACGCCCGTCGAGGTGCCCGGCGGCACCGATCTGCTGGCACTGGCCCGTGCGGGCGGCCTGAGCTGGAAGGAATTCCACAAGCTCAACCCCGCTTACCGCAGACAGGTCAGCCCCCCCCACTGGACCACCACTGCGTATCTTCCCGCCAAGGAAGCACCCAAGATGGTGGCCTACCTCGAAAATCCCAAGTCCCAGCCATACGCCGGCTACCTGACCTACCGCGTGCGTCGCGGCGACTCCTGGTGGAAGATCTCCCGCCGTTTCGGCGTGCCCATCTCGGTACTCAAGAAGATCAATAACCGCCGCTCCAACATCCTGCGCCCGCGTCAGACCGTCATGGTCCCGGGCAAGGGGTCCCGCCGCTCGGTGGCTTCGGCCTCCAGCAGCAAGCGTCGCCGCATCGCCAACTCCAAGGGCGACTACATCATCCGCAGGGGCGACACCCTGTGGTCCATCTCCCGCACCTTCGGCGTGAGCGTGAATACGCTCAAGCGCAGCAACGGCATCACCAACTCCCGCAGGATCAAGCCGGGCATGCGCCTGTACATCCCCAACGCGGGGGCCAAGGCTACCAAGCAGGCCAAAAAGGGTGCCGGAGAAGTCCGCGCCAAACTGGTGCAGTACAAGGTTCGCCGCGGCGACAACCTCATCAGCATCGCCCGCCGGTTCGGCTGCACCGTGGCCCAGCTGCGCAAGTGGAACAAGCTGAACCGCAACACCATCTATGTGAATCAGCGGCTCAAGGTCTACGTGAACTAGAGCCGATTCAATCCCCTGAAAGGAAAACGGGCGACGCGGATGTACCGCGTCGCCCGTTTTCACGTTAAAAGGCTGTACGTATTTCGATCTACTTCTTCCGGGCCAGCATCCGGCAGCCATTGGAGACGTGCCCCTGCATGGTCTCGAAGACGGTCTCCTCCATATGCAGCAACTCCATGCAGGAGAGCAGCGAAGTCAGGTGATCCATCTCGTGATGGCGGAAGGTGCCACCGTCCTCGATGTCGAACATGCCGTAGACCTTGTACTTGCGCTGCCCTTCCGCATACCGGTCCAGATTGCGGCGGTCGTTGTTGAGCAGGAAGTCGTTGATGTAGAGATATCCACCCGGCCTCAGCACGCGGCAGGCCTCGGCGATGCACTGCTCCTGATCCGATGTGGCCGGGATGCAGGTCAGCACGCCCAGCATGAGTACGCCGTCGAACGACTCATCGTCGAACGGCAGACAGTCATCGGGCATATGGCGCAGGTCAAGGTCCGGATGCTCACGCAGGCCGCGCTCCACGAGGGAGAGGGAGATATCCGCTCCGATGATGGAGCTGTACCCGGCATCCCGCAACTCCGCCACGGTACGGCCATAGCCGCAGCCGAAGTCGAGCACCGGGGCGTCCGAAGGTACGTGACGTTTGAACAGTTCAAGGTCGAAGGGGGTGGTGAAGATACGGGTCGCACCCACCTCGTTCCAGTATCGTCGATAGGGGTCTATGGCCGTCAGCTCCTGTTAGAGTTGCAGTGGGACGTGGTACAGCTTGCCGCCGCGGCGCACGTTCAGGAACACCGTGGCCTGCAGCCGGTTCATGAGAACCGCCCTGACCACGTCGTCCATGCCGCGAAGGCCCACGTTGCCTATACGATGTATGACGTCGCCCCGCTTGATGCCGAGCTTGGCGGCGGGGCTTCCCTTTTCCACAGCGGAGACGCGCACGCCACCGCTGTTTGAGCGGCTCAGGGAGAGCCCCCAGAGCCGTTGCGACAGCTTGAGCGCCATATCGCGATCCACCGCCTGCGGACGCAGCTCGACGCTGATCCGCTTGCCCTGCCGGAACACTTCCAGCCGGATCGTCTCCTTGCGGGTCAGCCCGCGCATCTTGAGCAGATAGTCGTCGCGGTCGAGAATCCTGTTACCGTTGAGGGTAAGCAGGACGTCGCCGGGTCGCAGTCCGGCGCCGGCTGCGGGGGTGTCCTCGTACACCTCGGCCACAAGCAGGCCGTTGAGCGAGGGCAGTGAGAAATAATGCGCCGTGCCCTGATCGATGTCCTGCCCGGACACGCCGAGCCAGACCGGAGCCACGGTGCCGGTGGTGAGCAGCTCTTCCACCACCACGCGCGCCTTGTTGATGGGGATGGCGAATCCGATGCCCTCACCCTTGGCGAAAATGGCGGTGTTCACGCCGATCAGTTCGCCGTTGAGGTTCAACAGCGGGCCACCGGAGTTGCCGGGGTTGATGGCCGCGTCGGTCTGGATGAAATTGCCCATGGCTCCGCGCTTGGTGCGGATGGAGCGATTGAGCGCCGAGACCACGCCGGTGGTCACGGTGTGGCTGAATCCGTACGGATTGCCGATGGCCACCACGGTTTCGCCGATCAGGATGTCGTCGGACCGGCCCATGGGCACTTCGGGCAACCGTCTGGCCTTTTTCAACCGCAGCACGGCGAGGTCGAAGTCGAGGTTCGCGCCGAGCAGCTCCGCGTCGAAGGTTCTGGCGTCGTTGAGCCGCACCTTGATGGAGTCGGCACCGGCCACCACGTGCGCGTTGGTCAGCACCAGCGCGCGCTCGCCGTCGATAATCACACCGGAGCCGAGGCTGTTGCGCTGCTGCTTGCGCTTGGGCAGGTTGTTGAACATCTCGAACCAGCGGCCGATGGCGTCGTTGGGAAACGGAAAGGCGCTGGTGGTGGTTTCCGAGACCGCCGTGATATTCACGACGGCCGGGCTGACGCGTTCGACAGCGCGCACCACGGGGGTGCGCCGCGCCTCAAGACCGTCGTCGGCACGGGCGAAAGGCGCGGGAATCGCCATCAGCAGTGCGATCAACAGCCAGAGGGAGCGCATCGTTACCGGCCCCCCGCCATCTGGTTCAGCCTGCGGATGCGTTCCTCCACGGGCGGGTGTGTGCTGAAGAGATTCGCCATCTGCTTGCCGCCGGAAAACGGAGAGACGATGAACATGTTCTCCGTTGCCGGGCTGCCTTTCATGGGCACCTGTGCGGCAGCGTTGGAGAGCTTGCCCAGCGCCGAAGCCAGCGATTTGGGCTTGCTGGAGAGCTTGGCCCCGGTCTCGTCGGCAAGGTATTCGCGCGAGCGGGAGATGGCCATCTGGATCAACGTTGCCGCGATGGGAGCGAGAATGGCCATGGCGATGGCCGCAATGGGGTTGGCGCCCTCATCATCGTCGCTGCCGCCGATGCCGAAGATGGCGGTCCACTGCAACATGTTGGCGAGAAAGACGATGGCGCCGCCGAGCACGGCCGCGATGGTCTGGATGAGAATGTCGCGGTTGACGATGTGGCCGATCTCGTGGGCGATCACGCCGCGCAGCTCTTCGGGGTCAAGAATGCGCACGATGCCGCTGGTCACGGCCACCACGGCATTCTCGGGGTTGCGGCCCGTGGCAAAGGCATTGGGTTGGTCCTGCGGCACAAGGTAGACCTTGGGCTTGGGGATGCCCGCATTGGCGGCGAGTTCCTCGACCACGGCGTGGATGTGGGGCGCGTCGCCCCGAGAAAGTTCTCTGGCCTTGTACATGGAAAGCACGAGCTTGTCGGAATACCAGTAGCTTCCCACGTTCATCACCATGGCGAGTACAAAAGCGATCATCAGTCCCACGCGACCGCCCATCGCGCCGCCTAGAAGCATAAGCAGCCCGGTCAGCAGGCCGAGCAGAACCACGGTTTTAATCTGGCTGGTCATTGTATTGTCCGTCTCCTTGCAGTCAGCTTTACCCGTCATCAAGCGAACGGGAGACAGTTTATATAATCAGCCCCGTGCGCTTGGCAATCGTTACCGGCCATTTTCCAGACCATGGCGCTTGTGAATCGCCGTGACGGTACCGTCGGCCCACATGTCACCCAGCACCTGGTCAAATCGCTCGCAGAGCGAGCGCACGCGGTTGCCCCCGGCCCGCGAGAACATGGCGAACAGCTCGGTTCGACCCAGGCTGCGCACCACCCGCAGCCCGCCTATGCCGTGATGCCGGGTCTGAAACTCGAAGACTTCCCGGTTCACGAGCGCCACGTCGGTTCTTCCGCGGGCAAGTTTTCTGAGCTGGGAGACCACGTCCATGCTGTAATCCTTGTCCAGCCCGCGCATGCTGTCGAATTCCTCGCCGTAAGAGTGCTGCCGGACAACGCCGACGCGCAGGCCACGCAAACCGTTGAGGGATCCGAGCGAATGGGGATTCGCGGCACCGGTCACGACGACCACCTCTTCCCTTGCCAGCGGATGCTTCGGATACAGGGCGTAGACTTCGCGCTGCATGGTTCTGAAGCCCGAGGAAACGACGTCCACGCCACCTTCGCGCAGCTCCAGAAGCGCCCTGCGCCACGGAAACTGCATGAAGTGGGGAATCACGTCCATCCGGCGGCAGGCCTCGCGGATGATTTCCACATTGGCCCCGCTGGTAACGCCGTCCTTCATGTACTCGTAAGGGGGAAAGGATTCGATGGCCACGGTCATTCGCTCGTCCGCGCAGTGTGACACAGCAGGCACGAGCAGGCTCGACGCGAGCACGAAAAACAAAAGAAGCGTATTTTTTTTCAATGCGGTAGCACTATCCGACTTTGATAGTCCGTCGCCCGGGCGGGCGCTTGGCTATGGTGATGGTCAGCAATCCGTTGCTCAAACGAGCGGAGACGCTCCTGCTGTCCACCCGTTTCGGCAGGGAAAACCGGCGAAGAAACGGCCCGTAATCGCGTTCAAGCACGTGGTAGAGATTGTCGCGGTCATCGCGCGCGAAGCAGCGGCGGCCGCAGACCACAAGCTCCCCCTGCTGAACCTCGACGACCATATCCTCAAGGCTCAGCCCCGGAACTTCCACCAGAATGTGGATGTGCCGTTCGCTTTCCACCATGTCGGCAGCGGGCGACCACACGTTTGCGGAGTCGGTATTCACGGAGATTTCCTCGAAACCCCTTTCCGTGTCGTCGCCGTTTTCGTCCAGCCCCATCCAGGGGTTCCAGTTCAGTTTCGCCATGAGACGCTCGCTTCACAGGAATATAATTTGCCCTGCTTTAAAATGGGATATAGCATTGCAGCCAAATCTTCAACCGCTGCCCAAGGAGACTCACCGACATGAAAACCTGCCGAGAGCCTATCTACAAAGCCGGAGACACCACCATCCCCCAGCTGGGCGATCCACGCGTGGACAGCCCGCTGACCTTCGGACGCTTCGTCGATGACGATGACGCCGTGCTGGTGAACATCTCCCGCAAGAGCGTGGACAGGACCAAGGGCCGCAAGAAGGAACCGGAACACATCTACTTCGAGCTGGCCGGTCCGCGCCAGAAGATCTACTTCGACCCCAAGAAGGCCAAGTGCGCCGTTGTCACCTGCGGCGGCCTCTGTCCTGGCCTCAACGACGTCATCCGGTCCATCGTCATGACCGCTCATCACGAGTACAACGTGCCCAGCGTGCTGGGCATTCAATACGGTCTTGCGGGTTTCATACCCGAATATGGCTACGACGTCATGGAACTTACGCCGGGAAGCGTGAATCAGATTCACGAATTCGGCGGCACCATCCTCGGCAGCTCCCGAGGACCGCAGCCCGTGGATCAGATCGTGGACGCACTGGAACGCATGAACATTTCCATGCTCTTCATGATCGGCGGCGACGGCACCATGCACGCGGCCGAGGCCATCCAGAAGGAAATCGCCAAGCGCAACCTGTCCATTTCCATTGTGGGTCTGCCGAAAACCATCGACAACGACATCAACTTCGCCTCGCCGTCCTTCGGCTTCGACACGGCGGTGGAAAAGGCCACGGAAGCCATTCGCTGTGCGCATGTGGAAGCCACGGGTGCGCCGTGGGGTATCGGGCTGGTCAAGCTCATGGGGCGTGAATCCGGATTCATTGCCGCTCAGAGCGCCATGGCCCTGCAGGACGTGAACTTCGTGCTGATCCCCGAGGATCCGTTCGATCTGCACGGTGAAAACGGCTTTCTCGCGCACCTTGAAGAGCGCATGAAACGACGCGGCCACGCGGTGATCGTGCTGGCGGAAGGCGCGGGCCAGAACCTCATCGGAGAAACCGGCGCCAAGGACAAGTCGGGCAACGTGGTCCTCGGCGACATCTCCACGGTGCTGCGCTCCGAAATCAAGAGCCACTTCAAGGAGCTCGGCATCGACCTGACGCTGAAGTACATCGACCCCAGCTACATCATCCGGTCCATACCGGCCAACTCCAACGACCGGATCTACTGCTCGTTCCTCGGCATCCATGCCGTGCACGCGGGCATGGTCGGCCGCACCGGACTGGTCATCTCCCGCTGGAACGGCCGGTACGTGCACATCCCCATGGAGCTGGTGACCAAGCGTCGCAAGCGCATCAACACCTGCTCCAACTACTGGCGGGCCGTGCTCGAATCCACCGGACAACCCATAAACATGCGCAACGAATAGCCCTCGAATACCCACACAAACAAGAATGATAATTCTTATTGATTTCTTCGTTTGTGTGGGTATTATTCAAAAACGATTGAACATATTGCTCGATTCGGGCTATAAGTGTGCCTGAAATATCATTATTAGGGGGTTTGCAATGGACGTTCTCATGCTTTCAAGGTTGCAGTTCGCCGCAGCAACCGCGTTCCACTTCATCTTCGTGCCGCTCACGCTCGGGCTCTCCGTGGTTATTGCGTGCATGGAGACCGCCTACGTTCGCACGGGCAAGGAAGTGTATCGCAGAATGGCCAAATTCTGGGGAAAACTCTTCCTCATCAACTTTGCGCTGGGCGTGGTGACGGGGATCACGCTCGAATTCCAGTTCGGCACCAACTGGGCCGGGTATTCCGCCTACGTGGGCGACATTTTCGGATCGCTGCTGGCCATCGAGGCCACGGCGGCCTTCTTCCTCGAATCCACGTTCATCGGCGTATGGCACTTCGGCTGGAAACGCCTGTCTCCCAAGGCGCACATGATCTCTGCATGGTGTGTGGCCGTGGCGAGTAACCTTTCCGCCATCTGGATTCTCATCGCCAACGGTTTCATGCAGCATCCCGTGGGATACGTGATGCGCAACGGCCGGGCCGAACTCGAAAATTTCACCGAAGTCATCACCAACATGTTCGCGTGGCACCAGTTCATGCACAACGTGCTGGGCGCCTTCTGCGTGGCCGCGTTCTTCGTCATGGGCATCTCCGCATGGCATCTGTACCGCAAGAGCCATGTCGATTTCTTCCGCAAGTCCTTCCGCATCAGCGCCACGCTGGGCCTCGTGGCCACAGTGCTGGTGGCGGTGCAGGGACATGCCCACGGCAACCACGTGGCCGAGGTGCAGCCCGTCAAGCTGGCGGCCATGGAATCCCACTGGGAGACCAGCACCTACGCCCCCATGTACCTGCTGCAGATTCCCGGACAGGACGGCAACAAGCTTGAAGCCCTGCCCATTCCGGGCCTGCTGAGCATCCTCGCCTACAACGATCCCTCCGCCGAGGTCATGGGCCTCAACGACGTCCCCGAAGACGAGCGTCCCCCGGTGACGCTGACCTTCATGGCCTTCAGGGGCATGGTCGGCTTCGGCACCCTGATGATCGCAGTGGCGGGCTTTGCGTGGCTCATGCGAAAGCGCATCGAGGACTTCCCCAAGTTCCTCAAGGTGCTGCCGTTCCTCATTCCGGTTCCTTATCTCGCCATGCAGATGGGCTGGATCGTGGCCGAAGTGGGGCGCCAGCCGTGGATCGTCTACGGCCTGATGAAGACCTCCGACGCCGTGTCCCCGGTGACCGCCGGTCAGGTCGGCTTCTCCTTCATCACCATGTGCGCCATCTACACGCTGCTCGGCATCGCCGGCATCTGGTTGATGATCCGCTTCGCCAGACAGGGCCCGGAACCCGAAGAAGGCTAACCCAGGGAATCACAGGAGAAGAATCATGGAACCGACTCACTATCTTCTTGCCACCGTCTGGTTCGTCCTCTGGGGCGTTCTCTGGTCGGTGTACTTCATGCTCGACGGCTTCGACCTCGGCTCCGGAACGCTCATGCCGTTCCTCGCCAAGAACGACGCGGAAAAACGCGTCATCTACAACGCGCAGGGCCCCTTCTGGGACGGCAACGAGGTCTGGCTCATCGCCGCCGGCGGTGTGACCTTCGCCGCTTTCCCGCTGGCCTACGCCAAGATGTTCAGCGGTCTGTACACGGCGCTGATGCTGCTGCTCTTCGCACTGATCCTGCGCGGGGTGTCCTTCGAGTTCCGCTCGAAAATCGAAAACACCGCGTGGCGCAAACTCTGGGACGGCTGCCACTTCATAGGATCGTTCCTGCCCGCCGTGCTGCTCGGCGTGGCCTTCGCCAATCTCTTTCAGGGCCTGCCTCTGGACGAGACAGGCTTTTCGCAGGCCGGCCTGTTCGGCCTGATCAACCCATACGGCCTCGCGGGAGGCGTGCTGTTCCTCGTGATGTTCCTCATGCACGGCTCGCTGTGGCTTTCCATTCGCGGAGTCGGCCCGGTCAAGGCCCGCGCCGAGAACCTCGCGGTGAAACTCTGGCCCCTGCTGGTGCTGCTCACCGTGGCCTTTCTGGTCTACTCTGCGGTGCAGACCAAGCTGTTCGCCAACTACCTCGCCTATCCGTGGCTGCTGCCGATTCTGGCGCTGCCGGTGGCAGGGCTGGTGCTCATGCGCAGCTACATGGGTGCAGGCTCGTGGTGGAAGGCCTGGGGCTCCTCGTCCCTGTTCATCGTGGGCACGGCGCTGTTCGGCGTGACGGGACTGTTCCCGACAATCATCCTGTCCAACCCGAATCCCGGACGCAGCCTGACCATCATGAACTCCTCGTCCAGCGAGCTGACCCTGACGATCATGCTCGGCGTGGCGCTGGTGTTCGTCCCCATCGTCATCGCCTACCAGTTCTGGGCCTACAAGACCTTCGCCACGCACAACGTGGAAGAACTGGACATGGAATACTAGACACAATCACTGCCACAAACACCAAGGCCCGCCTGAAACGGCGGGCCTTTTCTTTTCCGGTTTCGGAAAAGCACGACACGACAATAAACCGATGCGCCATGGCCGCAAGCGGTGGAAAGCATAATCGCCTTGACGAATCGAAAAAAACGGTTCGGCTAGAGGCTGATGCCCAGCTTCTTGTATTCGTTGATCTTGTTGCGCAGCGTGCGCACGGAGATGCCGAGCATTTCAGCGGCGCGGGTACGGTTGCCCTGCGTTTCGTCAAGGCTTTTGAGGATGAGCTTCTTTTCCATCTCGTGCAGCGGCATGACCGAGAGCGCCTCTTCCGCTGTCTGCGGCTCGGGCGGCGCGGCCTCTTCTCCGGCCTGCTGCATCTCGTCGAGATCGTCGGGCACCCATTCGGCGTCGTCCATCAGGAAGTGATCGCGGCGAATGGGGCCGTCGCCGGCCAGCAGGACGGCGCGCTCCATGAGGTTCTGCAATTCTCGCACGTTGCCGGGCCACTCGTATTCCACGAGCCAGTTCTTGGCGTCCTCTGAAAAGGCCAGCCTGCCCATGCCGTAGGCGGCGCAGTATTTTGCGGTGAAAAATTCCGCCAGCCGAACCACGTCCTCACCGCGCTCGCGAAGAGCCGGAAGCTTGAGCGGAATGACGTTCAGGCGGTAGAAAAGGTCTTCGCGGAACTTGCCCTCGCGCACGGTCTGCTCGATGGAGCGGTTGGTGGTCGCCAGCACGCGCACGTCCACCTTCACGGTCTCGGTGCCGCCAACGCGGTCGAACTCGGACTCCTGCAGCACGCGCAGCAGCTTGGCCTGTAGCCCCATGTCCATTTCCGTGATTTCGTCCAGCAGGATGGTGCCGCCGTCGGCAAGCTCGAACTTGCCCTGCTTGCGGGCGATGGCTCCGGTGAAGGCGCCCTTCTCGTGCCCGAAGAGTTCGGACTCCAGAAGATGCTCGGGCAAAGCCGCGCAGTTGATGGCCACGAACGGCTTTTCGTCTCGGTCCGAATTGTGGTGCAGGTAGCGGGCGAACATTTCCTTACCGGTGCCGGACTCGCCGGAAATGAGCACGGTGGCCTTGGAACGCGCCACGCGCTTGGCGAGCGCCAGCACTCGCAGGACGGCAGGATGCTGCCCGATGATGGAAAATCTGGAATCCCCGCGCGGCTGGGCGGACGGCGGCTCGGGGGCGGCCGGGGCCGGTTCCGGCTCGGCTTCGGGCTCGGCATCCCGGGGGGCCTGCGGCAGAATCAACCGTATTTTGTCCCAGACGAGCGGTTCCAGCCAGTAGTCGCGCGCTCCCATCTCAAGAAATTCACGGGCCTCTTCGGCGGATCCGCTGGGGGAGAAGACGACAACGGGCGGAAACTCGGGATCGGCGGCGGCCTGAGTCAGCAGGTCCGAGGCGGAAAACCCCTGTAATCGCGGACGACAGAAGACCACGGCGGGCCTGGATTTGCGAATGAATCCGAGCGCGCCATTGAGTGTATCGGCCAGACCGGCCTGCAACCCCTGCTCCTTGAGCGCGGGGAAGATGCCCGTCACGGCCTGCGGTTCCGCGATGAAAAGGACCGTGTTCGCCGTCATGATTCCGAATTCATAGCCGCTAACACGCACGATTTCAATAGCCTTGAGGAAAACCCGCTTTCTTGCGCGGTTTCCGGCAGCGTGATACCTATTCCCTGCCCGACGGCAAGCCCCTGCCGCCGGAGACATATCGCCGGGAGACTCCCCAGACACATGTCCTTCAAAAGCATACCAGTTTTCTGCTACCACGACGTCGGCCCCGAGGGCGGCCTGAGCGCCGAACGCTTTCGCGAACATCTCGACGCCATCGAGGACGCCGGATACGCCACCGCCACCGCTGCCGATCTCGCGGCCTTCATGCGCGGCGAAAAAAAGCTCGACGGACGCCGCGTGGTCCTGACCTTCGACGACGGCCACATCTCCAGCCGCACGGTCATTGCGCCCGAGCTGGCCAAGCGCGGCATGACCGGATGCTTTTTCGTGCTCCCCGACTTCATGGACGACGCCCCGGCGCGCGACGAACGACGCATGCCGCAACCGAAACACATGCGCCAGTGTTTCATCGACGCCCACGGCAGCGGGGACAACTCCCAGTTCATCAACACCGGCGAGACCGCCGAGATGCTGTCCATAGGCATGGAGATCCATTCCCACGGTCTGCGGCATCAGGGGACCTTCCGCACCCTCACCCAGCACCGGCTCATGGGCAACGCGCGGGCGCACTGGGGCGCCTGGAGCATCTATCCGGGCTTCGATCCTAACTGGCCCGTCTTCGACGTGGGCAGCGCCTACGTTCACGACGGCTTCTGGCCCACCCTGCGCGAGGACGGCGTGCCGCAGTTCCGGCTTCGCGCCGAGCAGGAACGGCGGTCCTTCTGCCTCAAGGATTTCCGCGACAGCCTTGAACGGGTGCGCGAGCTCAACGGCCTCGACGAACAGCTCTTCTGCTGGCCGTGGGGCGATTTCGACGATCTTTCCATGAACGCACTCAAGGAAGCCGGATACGCCGGTTCCTTCACGTTGGAACGCGGCCCCAACGTCCGCGGAGGCGATCCGTACAGGATGCACCGTGTGGGAGTCGGCAAAAACAAGACCGGCAAATGGGTGCAGCAGCGGCTTCGCATGTACTCCAACCGCGTCAGCGCAACGGTCTGCTTCAAGCGGTTCACCAAAAAGCCCGCGCCGAAATGCGTGCTCTACGCAACCGACTCATCCAAGCTCTCGGGCGGCTCGCGGCAGATGGTCAACAACGCCGAGGCCATGCGCGATCTCGGCCTGCGCACGCTGGCCCTGCTCAAGCCCGGCTCTCCCCTCAAGGCGGAGATGGAGAAGGCGGGCGCCAAGGTGGTGGAGTACGACGGGTTCGACAAGCCTCTGGCAGGAGCTTCCTACCTCAAGACGCTGGTCGGTGAACACAATGTTGATGTGGTGCACACCTTCCACAACCGCGCCTACAAGCTCGGATCGCTGGCGCGGCTCATGGGCTGCAAGTTCAAGCTTTTCATCAACCGGGGCGTCATCTCCCGGCCCAACGACGTCTTTTTCCTCTGGACCGCCCCGGCTGACGCAGTGGTCTGCAACTCGGTCATGTGCGCGGACGTGCTTCGCAGAAAACGCATCCCGGAAAAACGGCTGGCCGTGGTCTACAACGCCTACAACGGGCCAGATCTGGGCGGCGTGCGCGAACGCAAGAAACGCGGCGTGCGGGTGCTGTACATCGGCAACGCGGCCGCGGTGAAAGGGTTCGACGTCTTTTTGCGTGCCATGGAAGAATTCTGCAAACAGGATGCGCGCGACGTGGAATTCGTGGCCGTCGGCGTTCGCGAGGCGGAGATGAAGCGTTTTGACGGCGTGGTTTCGGCCGCCACGCTGGACCGCCTGCACCTGACCGGCGTGCTGGAACACGCCCAGACACTGGAGCAGGTTCGCGCTTCCGACCTTCTCGTGGTACCCTCGCGAAAGGAGAGCCTGCCCAACACGCTGCTGGAAGCCTTCGACGCAGGCCTACCCGCCGTGGTGACCCGTGTGGGAGGGATGCCGGAACTGGTCCGCGACGGAGTCAACGGCTTCATCTGCGAGGACGAGGACGCCGAATGCATCGCCCGGCGCATCCGCCAGCTCTGCGAGGATCGCGACCTGCGCACGGAGATGGGCCGCGTGAACCGACGCATCGTGCGCACGCTCATGACGAGGCAGGCCAAGGGCATGAACCTCGTGCGCGTGTACATGGGCCAGCGTCCGCTCTCCGCGCTGAACATCGAGGAGGTCTCGGATGACGGATAACCCGGTGCTCGAATTCTGGAACAACCTGCCGCAGGAGCTGGCGTACCTGCTGGCGCAGGGCTTCACCGGCCGCACGCACCTGCTCAAGGTGGCGCGCGCCGCACTGGCATCCGGCGATCAGCAGCTGTATCCGGTGGCAGGCAGCGCCCTGACCACGGCTTTTTCCGAAAACCCGCTGGACGGCGTCTTTGCCGAACAGATGCTGCGCTCTCCCGAAGTCTCCGGCCTGCTCTCGGACGAAACCGTGGCCACGCTTCAGGCGGTCAAGGAACTGTGGCGCGAACCCAGAAGCGCGGACCATCTCACCAGGCTGGCAGGCAAAAAGGACTTTCGGCGCATCAAGGAATTCATCGCCAGACAGGCCGCCACGGACCCGGAGAATCTCTTCTGGGCCTCCAAGGCGGCTTTTTTCGGCCTTGTGGACAACGACCCGGACTTCGTGGAGAGCCTGCTGCCCCCGCTCACCGGCGGTCCCGCGGACAAGGCCCAGATTCCCCTTCGCGAAGAGATCGAACGCTTCCGCGGCACCCCCTGCGAACCCGACCCATTGGTGACGCAGGGCGATCCCGTCTTCGGCAGGGGCTGGGGTGCCATGCACGCCGGACTGCGTCTTGCCCGCGAGGGATACCGCGACGAAGCCGCCCTGTGGCTCATGGAGGCTTTCAAGGCCATGCCGTGGAACGCCGGCCTGCTGCTGCGGCTGCACGATCATCTTGGCAGCGTGGACCTTGAGCGGTCCGAGCTGCCCGGGCGCACCGCCGTGCTGCTCTACTCGTGGAACAAAAAGGATGATCTGGACGCCACGCTCGGGTCCCTGTTCCGCGCGGAGGATGACCCAGACCTGCTCGTGCTGGACAACGGTTCGGACGACGGCACCGCCACCATCCTCGAACAGTGGGAATATCGCTTCGACGCCCGGCGGGAAGGCAGCTTCACCCGCATCTCACTGCCCGTGAACACGGGTGCGGCCGTGGCCCGCAACTGGCTGCTCAAGGAAGCGCTGGAGCGCGGATACGCCTTTCTCTGCTACCTCGACGACGACGTGGACCTGCCCGCGGACTGGCTGCGGCAGCTCGGTGCGGCCGTACAGCGGTATCCCGAAGCGTCGGTCTGGGGCTGCAAGGTGGTGGACCACGCCAACACCGCCATCATCCAGCACGCCGACCACCAGCTCGAAATCCCGGAGAATCAGGGCACCGGTGACCCCAGCCTGTTCGTGCAGACGCTGGACGCGGGCCTGTTCGACTACATGCGCCCCTGCGACTCCGTGACCGGCTGCTGCCATCTCTTCCGCGCCGAGACCCTGCGCGCCTCCGGCGGTTTTGACATCCGGCTCTCCCCGTCCCAATACGATGATCTGGAGCACGACATCCGGCTGCTGAAGAACGGCGGGCACGCGGTCTATCAGGGCCATCTCACGGTGCGGCACCGCAAACGCAGCGGCATGGCCAGCCACAGCTCACCGCAGGCCGAGGGCAACGCGCTGGGCAACAAGTTCAAGCTCCAGGCGCTGCATCCCAACGAAGAACTCCGTGATCTGGAACACATCGGCCGTCAGCGGCTGCTGAAGGACCTGCGGGAAAAGGCCGCGCATCTGGGACTGATGCTGGACGTTGCGGCCCGGTAGATTTGACAAACATGCCCGCGACATCTATTCGCGTCTCAAAAAAGACGGGAGCACGTCGCTTCCCGGAGGTTTCATGAGCCAAGAAGACCAGACCAGAGATTTTCTCGACAGCCTGCCCGAACTCAAGCCGGGCGAAAAAATAAACTTTCGCTGCTATCCGGGGATCACGTGCTTCAACAAGTGCTGCAGCGACCTGAACCTCGTGCTCGCCCCGTACGACGTGCTTCGCCTGCGCCGCAGCCTCGGCATGTCCAGCCGCGACTTCATCCACTCCTTCGTGGACGCCCAGAAGTCCGAGGGCAGCCACTTTCCCCTGCTGCACCTGCGCATGACCGACACCGACGCCCGCAGCTGTCCCTACGTCCGCGAGGAAGGCTGCGCCGTCTACCCGGACCGCCCGGGCGCCTGCCGCACCTATCCGCTGGGCCGCGCCGCGCGCCCCGACGGCGAGGGTGGCGTCAAGGAACAATTCTTCGTGGTACGCGAGGATCACTGTCGCGGCTTCGAGGAACCGGACGAGTGGGACACCGACGAGTGGTTCGCGGATCAGGGCTTTGACGACTACATTCGTTTCAACGACCGCTACATGCACATCATGTCGCAGGTAAACCAGTCCGGACGCATGCTCAACGACCGCATGGTCCAGATGATCATGCTCTGCCTGTACCAGATCGACGACTTTCAGCAGTTCGCACAGGACATGAAACTGTTCGAGCGCGTGGAAATCGACGAGGCACGCCAGCAGGCCGTGCTCGACAACGAAGAGGCCGCACTGGAATTCGGCATGGACTGGCTGGAGCTGCTGCTCCTCGGTCCGGTCGGCAACCTCAAGCCCAAGGTCTAGCATGCACGTGCCCGCCAGCCCCAAAGTCCTGACCGTGGCCGAGTTTCGCGCCAAGCGCGACGTGCTCGCCGAAAAGCGGCTCGTGTTCACCAACGGCTGCTTCGACCTGCTGCACCCCGGCCACGTGGACTACCTGCAACGCGCCCGGGACCTCGGTGACGCGCTCATGGTGGGGCTGAACAGCGACGCCTCGGTGCGCAGGCTCGGCAAGGGCGACGACCGCCCCGTCAACGGGCAGGACGCGCGCGCTTTCGTGCTGGCGGGGCTCGCCTGCGTGGATTTCGTTATACTCTTCGACGAGGACACGCCGCTTGAACTGATCCGCGCCGTGCGCCCGCAGGTGTTGGTAAAAGGTGGCGACTGGCCCGTAGATAAGATCGTGGGACGCGACGTGGTGGAGTCTGACGGCGGAAAAGTACTGAGTATTCCCTTGCTTGAGGGGTACTCCACGACTTCCGTCATCGAGCGCATCCGGTCGGGCATTGCGTAACGAAAGCTTGACAAACCGCCTTTTCCCGGATATCGGGTTTTGTTCTTGCGGAGTGGGCCAGTAGCTCAGTTGGCAGAGCCACCGGCTCATAACCGGTCGGTCCCAGGTTCAAATCCTGGTTGGCCCACCACCCCTAACCCCTCAAATACGGGGGAACGAGAACCGTGCCCATGAGCGTGAAGCGAATCCCGCGCCGCATCCGGAACAAGGCTCTATGCTGATATGAGATGATACGATGCTCCTTGAGGGAAATGCCCGATAGGAGCATCTTCTTTTCGACGCAGGAATAAATTTCATGGAAATTCAGGCTGTTCTCAAAAATGTGCGTTGGTTGGCACCCGAAGAGCTGCAATCCGGATGGGACAATTCCGGGGTGCAGGTTTCCGGCGTGGCCGACAAGGCGGACAAAGTGGCCGTGACGCTGGAGCCCACTCCCGAAGCGGTGACGCGCTGTCTCGAATGGGGGGCGTCTCTCGTGGTGACCCACCATCCGCTGTACATGAAGCCCAAGGCGCCCACCGGCGGAGCCTATCTCGACGTCCTGCGGGCCTTAATCCGCGCCGACGCATGGCTCTATGCCGCGCACACCTCGCTCGACTCCGCTCCCGAAGGCCCCGCCTTCTGGCTCGGGGACGATCTGGATCTGCAAAACCGCAGGGTGCTGGAGCCGGAAACCGTGACCACGCCCATCGAGGTCTCCTTCTACGCCCCCACGCCGCTGGGTCGCGAAGACGGCGAACGCTGGGCAGATCGTGACGGCGTGCACAGCGTGTCGCAGAGCGCGGCGGGCGAGGTGAGGCTCATCGTGGAGCGGGACGCATGGCCCTTCGTGGCCGAGGCCATCGCCTTCGGTCAGGGGGAGCGGCCCGAGTTTTACGTCCGCGAGCTTGTGGAACCCAGAACCGTGGCGGGACTGGGCGAAATGGGCGAATTGCCGGAGGAACTTGCCTTCGACGATTTCCTGCAGCGTCTGCACGGCCTCACCGGACGCCGCTACCTGCCTCACTGCGGGCCGCGCCCGGAAATGGTTCGCACCGTCGCCTACTGCGGGGGCTCCGGTTCCTCGCTTGCGCACCGCGCAGCCGGGGCGGACGTGTTCATTACCGGCGACATGAAGTACCATCCGGCGGTGGATGCCGGAACCGAGGGTTCGGTCTGCATCATTGACGCCGGACACTTTTCCATAGAAGAAGAGATGATGCGCCGCTTCGCCGCGGAGCTGGGAGCCGCACTGGAAGGCGTGGAAGTACGTTTCTTCCCGGGCGATGACCCGTTTCGCTGGTCTGTGGCCGAAATATAAAGACGGTTAATTTTCCAAATATAATCGAGAGGTATCAACATGTACCAGAAACAGATCGAACAGCTTGTGGTGCTGCAGCAGGTGGACGACGAAATCCTCGTGCTGGAGGAAGAGATCGGCAAGGCTCCGCGCGAGCTGGCCGCCCTTGAAGAGCAGCTCGACGGCTTTCGCGCCCGCAAGGAGCAGATCGAGGAAAAGCTGAACCTGCTCGACGAACAGCGCAATAAGCTGGGCGGCGAGATCGAGGAAGACGACGCCAAGATCAAGAAGAGCAAGAACAAGCTGATGCTGGTGGACAACACCAAGCAGTATCACGCCATGATGCGCGAGATGGACAGCCTGGAAAAGCTCAACCGCATGCGCGAGGAAGAATACGAGGCCGTCAAGGAAGAGCTGGCCCGTCAGGCCGAGCTGGCCCGTCAGGTGGGCGAGGACATGGACGAAGTACAGAAAGAGTACGACGCCAAGAAGACCACCCTCGACGAACGCGTTGCACAGGCGCAGAAGCAGCTCGACTCCCTTCAGAAAAAGCGCGCCAAGGCCTGCGAAGTCGTGCCGCCGCCGATCCTCGGCCGCTACGAGTTCATCCGTTCGCGCCTGGACAACCCGGTCATCGTGGCCGTGGAAGACTCCGTGTGCACCGGTTGCCACATCAAGATTCCGCCGCAGGAATACAACGAGCTGCAGAAGGGCAAGCAGATTCTCTCCTGCTCCAACTGCCAGCGCCTCATTTTCTGGTCCGAGCACATCAGCCAGGCCAGCTAGAGAGTGAAGAACGCCGCTTGACGGCAGATGATATCAAGGAGTCGGACGGACCACCGCCGCGGTCGTTGACCGGGGAGGAAAGTCCGGGCTCCGCAGGGCAGGGCGCTGGGTAACTCCCAGGGGGAGCGATCCCCGGCAAGCGCAACAGAAAGCAGACCGCCTTCCGGTTCGCCGGAAGGTAAGGGTGAAACGGTGGGGTAAGAGCCCACCGGCGGGCATGGCGACATGCCCGGCCAGGTATGCCCCGTCCGGAGCAAAACCAAATAGGGAAGCGCTTGAGGTCGGCCCGACCGAAGCTTCCGGGTAGGTTGCTTGAGGCGGCGAGTAATCGTCGTCCTAGATGAATGGTGGTCACCCCTTCGCGGGGACACAGAACCCGGCTTACAGTCCGGCTCCGCTTGACAGACCCGCGCGGGGGGCTCCGGTCCCCCGCGCGTTTTTGCAGGCAGCAACCAAGGTGAAAACACCAATGGCAAGACCCGCCCATCCCACGGCCGTGATCCTCGCCGCAGGCAGCGGCACCCGCATGGCCGACGCCACAGGCGGCGTTCCCAAGCAGTACCTGACCTACGCGGGCGTGCCGCTCTTTTGGCTGAGCGCGCGCACGTTCTCCAGAGTCGCCGCCATGCGCGGCCTCGTTTTCGTGTTCCCGCCCGCAGACGCCGAACGGATGCGCGCCGAAGTCGAACGCCTCAATGCCGAAGAGGATCTCGGCCTGCCCTTTGCCGTCGTGGAAGGCGGCGCAAGGCGACAGGATTCGGTTCGCAACGGCCTTGCCGCGCTCGACCGTAAATGCGACACCGTACTTGTGCACGATGCCGCCCGCCCGTTTGCCTCGGCCTCCCTCGTCACCGCGCTGCTCGACGCGCTGGACGCGGATGCCCAAGGCGCGATTCCCGCCATCGCGGTCCCAGACACCATCAAGCGGGTACAGGGAACGGCTGTCACCGAGACACTGGTCCGCTCCGAGCTGCGCGCAGTCCAGACACCGCAGGCCTTCCATCGCGAACCGCTCGAAGAAGCCCACCGCCGCGCGCAAGAGGAAGGCTGGGAAGTCACCGATGACGCGAGCATGGTGGAACGGCTCGGCACCGTGACCACTGTCCCCGGCGAGCCCGGCAACTGCAAGATAACCACCCCCGAAGACCTGAAACGGCTGGAGGAACCCGTGGCCGAAATCAGCGTGACCGGCTGGGGATACGACGTCCACCGCTACGGCGGAGAACGCCCGCTGGTGCTTGGCGGCGTTCCTATACCCGGCGGTCCCGGCATACATGCCCACTCCGACGGCGATGTGCTGCTGCACGCTCTTGCCGATGCCATCCTCGGCACGTTCGGCGGCGGCGACATCGGCAGTCACTTCCCGGACACCGACCCGAATTTTGAAGGCGCCAACAGCGGCGTACTGCTCAAGGAAGTGCAGCTCATGGCCATGAAGGCCGGTGCGAGCATCGTCCACGCCGACCTCACCCTCATCGCCCAGACCCCGAAACTGGCCCCCCACGCCAAAGGCATCCGCCGCAACGTGGCACGGCTGCTCGGCCTGGACGAATCCTTCGTCAACTTCAAAGCCACCACCGAAGAAAAGCTCGGCTTCACCGGTGAAAAAAAAGGCATCAAGGCCGTGGCCTGCGTCAGCGCCGTTCGGAGGTTTGCATGAACCGCGGCATAAAGATTCTGCTCATCGCGCTGGTGGTCATCGCCGCCCTGTACGGCGGACTGAGATGGTTCGTGCAGTCGCAGGTGGAGAAAGGTATCCGTCAGGCGGCACAGTCGCACGGAGCCGAAGTGAACTGGCAGGCCCTGAACGTGAGCCTCCTGGAGCGCTCCGTGTCCATTGACGGCATGGAAGCGGTCTGGAACGGCAACGAATACAGCGCGGAACGCATCGACTTCATTGATCTGGATCACCGGAACCGCCCGCCTCACTTCGCCCACGTCGAGGTACAGGGTGCGGACTTCGCCCTTGACCCGCAACTGCTTGGCTGGGCATCGGCGCTCGCTTCCGGAATGCGACTTGAGCGCATTCGCGGCGATCTGGCCCTTGACTACAAATTCGACAAGGGCGACAACTCCCTGCACGTGAAACGCTTGGCCGCCGACCTTGAAGGCATCGGCGACCTTGAGGGCATGATCGGCCTGCACAACGTCGAACTGGAGACCTTCGGTCTCGCCGATCTCGTGGGCCTTCAGGTGGGCAGAAGCAAGATGCGCTTTACCGACGACGGCCTGCTGGACCGGCTCTCCCTCGCACTGGTGGCCGGACCGGAAAAGGAACGCCGCGATCGTTTCGCCGCATCACTCGCCCTGCTGGCCCGCACCGCCGAGACAAGGCAACAGCCCATCATGGCCGAGACATATGCCGATCTCGGACGGTTTTTCGAAAACGGCGGCACGCTCAGACTCAGCACCGCGCCGCCGGAACCCGTGCCGTGGCTCTACTTCTATATGGGTAATTCCCCGGAACGGATAGCCCGCATGCTGGCCCTTGAAGTCACGGTTACCAACGAATCGAAAGTCAATAAATCCAAATAGCCACAAACGGAGCAATACGATGAAACTCTACAACACCCTGGCGAGGAAGAAACAGGAGTTCACCCCGGCGAACGGCAACGACGTCTCCATGTACGTCTGCGGCATCACCGCCTACGACCTCTGTCACATCGGCCACGCCCGCTCCAGTGTGGTCTTCGACGTCCTCTACCGCTACCTCAAGCACCGCGGTTACGACGTCACCTTCATCCGCAACTTCACCGACATCGACGACAAGATCATCAAGCGCGCCAACGAGACCGGCATGGAGTCCGGCGAAGTGGCCGAAAAATACATTCAGGAATTCTACGTGGACATGGACCGCCTCAACGTCGAGCGCGCCACCGTGGAACCCAAATGCACCCAGCACATACCCGAAATGGTCGAGCTGACCCAGCATCTCATCGACAAAGGCCACGCCTACGCCGCCGAAAACGGCGACGTCTACTTCCGCGTGCGCACCTTCGAAGGCTACGGCAAGCTCTCCGGACGCCAGATCGACGAACTCGAATCCGGCGCACGCATCCAGCCCGGTGAAAAGAAGGAAGACCCCCTCGACTTCACCCTCTGGAAAGCCGCCAAGCCGGACGAACCCTCCTGGGAATCCCCATGGGGGCCCGGCCGTCCCGGCTGGCATCTCGAATGCTCCGCCATGAGCGAAAAATACGCTCCCCTGCCTCTCGACATCCACGGCGGCGGACAGGACCTGGCCTTCCCGCATCACGAGAACGAAATTGCCCAGTCCGAAGCAGCCACCGACAAGGACTTCGCCCGCTTCTGGGTGCACAACGGTTTCGTGCGCATCAACTCCGAAAAAATGTCCAAAAGTCTCGGCAACTTTTTCACCATCCGCGACATCCTCGCCCAGTTTCTGCCCGAGACCCTGCGCTATTTCCTGCTGACCATGCACTACCGCAGCCCGCTCGACTTCTCCTTCGAAGCACTCGAAGAAGCCGAAAAAGGCATCAAACGCGTCTACACCGCCCTCGACCAGATCGAGGCCGCCCTCGGCCGGTCCAAATGGAAGAAATCCCCCTTCCCCGAAGAGCTCACCCAGGAACTGGCCGACATCGAAGCCAAATGGACCGAAGCCATGGAAGACGACATGAACACCGCCGCCGCACTCGGCCAGCTGTTCAATGCCGTTCGACTCGCAGGACGCATCGCCGAAGACAAGAAACTGCGCCAGTCCGAAGGCGCACGCGACCTCTGGACCCGGATCCGCGAAGACGTCGCAGTCTGGGCACAGGTCTTCGGTGTCTTCGGTCAGCAGCCCGCAGACTTCCTTACCGAACTCCGCGACAAACGCGCCGAACGCAAGGAAATCGACCCCGACGCCGTCCAAACCAAACTGGACGAACGCCAACAGGCCCGCAAAGACAAGGACTTCGAACGAGCCGACACCATCCGCAAGGAACTCGAAGCCATGCACGTCGAAGTCAAAGACACCCCCGATGGCGCCACATGGGACGTCATCTAGGGAAAAAGTCATACGAATCAAAGAAAGGGAGCATCCTTCGATGCTCCCTTTCTTTTTGCCCAAAGATGCCTCCGGCGGGCCTTTCAGGCGGACCCTTTCAGGGAGACCAAAGGGGCGGGCCCCCTTTGGAATCCCTGAGTTGTCAGCGGGGTTGCAGCTGCCGGGGTCATGCGGCCGCACAACCCGCGTCCCAGCTGCAACTCCGCTGACGAGAATCTATGTTCTGTGCGTCTTGGCTGACGAGCTTCCGTAGCAGAACTGAGTTAAGCGGGATTCCGTCAGCCCACAGACTTCCCACCTGTACTTCCAACAAAGCTTCTACTCCCGCCAACCAAGTACCGCAGCAATGCCGATCGAGGCATAGAGGC